>Ga0074044_10000216_pt1 | contig 57814 bp, 39 predicted proteins | sample BogForMeECP23OM1_FD_94443 | JGI IMG/M metagenome (GOLD analysis project Ga0074044, IMG submission 94443) | Bog forest soil microbial communities from Calvert Island, British Columbia, Canada - Bog Forest MetaG ECP23OM1 | ecosystem: Environmental > Terrestrial > Soil > Wetlands ...
CTATTAATCCAGCTAAATAGTATCCAAAATCTTCATTATTAATTGATTTTATTTGCTTTGGTTTATTTTTAGGTATAATTTTTATTTTTTCAATACTACTTATTTTGTTACATGTAGTCTCTGAGGTCTTAAAATATATATATTTATTGTCTATTTTGAGGCCTGCTGATTGAATTATAGATTTTAATATTGTCACTATGGTATTTAAACTGGAGTAATTAAAATCTTTTAAAAAGAACTTAAAAATTGTTCCAGCATATAATAACATTAAGAAGCCTATATTTATCACTTCTGGGTGCTTAGTAAATAACTAATGGACTATATCATCATCCATAGAATTCCATTTTTCAACAAATCTTTTTCAAGCTTTAAATTTTGCAGAAGTTTCTTCCGCTTTATATGCTTTTATATCTTTTAATTCGTAATATTGATTTATAAGGAATAATCTTTTACGTTTTATTGAACGACTAGGACAGTTATTAATATACTTTAAAAAGGATAAAATGTTTTCTTTATTTTGAATAGATCATTTATAATAGCCATTTTGGGATCTATCAAAATATATATTACCTCCAAATATCTCCTTAAAATAGGATACATCTATTAATAATTTATTACAAACACTAATAGTTAATTCTGGACTTAAGGTATTACTTTTAAAAGAAAAAGTAATAGTACCATCACCATCAAAAAAACCTGAAAATCAACCGTGTTTATCATGTAATTTATCAGGAATCATAAACTCAATATCTAAGATTGTACATAATAAATTTAATTGTTTTAATCGACTAGTATGACGTATTTTACCATTTATACGATTAATTAATTCTATCATACCTTTTTTATTATGAAGACGATACCGCACAGCTTTAACCCCTGATCTTAATTTAATAGATCCTCCTAATTTATTTTGAATATATCTTAAAGCGTATTCATCATTTAAAGACATAGTAATTTCACAAGAAGTATATCCTTTTTTGCTAACTAATAAAGAACCATCTCCATCTATCAAACCACTAAGTCATTCATTGAATAAATTTTCTTCTTTTCCATAGGATGATGCCCGTGTAGTCTCTGAGGTTCCTACTAAATACGAAATATATTGACGATTTTTTGTTACCAGCTGATTGTCCTTAATAATCAAGATTTTTACCAGATAGGGTAAAATATTTACACTTATAATCTTAGTACTTATTATTATATATAAGATATTTCAGCTAATAGGGCAATACATTATTAAGTTTTCACATAATAAGGGCCACATTTGACCAAAAAATCAAAAAAGATGCTGATATAAAATAGGATCTCCTCCTCCAGCTGGTTCAAAGAAACTTGTGTTAAAATTTCTATCTGTAAGTAACATAGTAATTCCACCAGCTAATACAGGAAGAGATAACAGTAATAATACTGCTGTAACAAATATAGCTCATCCGAATAAAGGTACTTTGTGTAATACTTGTCCTGGCATTCGCATATTTATAATTGTTGTTATGACATAAAAATAAAAAATATAACATAATTTATATTTTTTATTTTTTTAAGGACTATCTCTTCAGCGTTAATTAATAATAAAATGAATTAAACGGTATCTAATATATAGTCTCTAAGGATTTAAATTATATTTCAAATAATACAATTAAAGAATATCCTGCTGATTATTATAATTAATTATTTAAATTTTCCAGCATATTATTAGAAATTTTATATGAACCCCATATAATATAAATAATAACTTATTACACAAACTTACAAAGATAACCATGATATTTTTTTCCATTCATTATATATTTAAGTAAAGTTTCTTTAGTAGATGGTAGTCCTTTATCTTCTTTTAAGAATCTAATACAAGGCCTAAAACCATAAAATAATTTAAAATCTTTAGGATTGTTTACAGATATTAATATTATAGCTCTACTTTGACCAGTAATAGGCTTATTTTTATTATATCTAACTCTCTCTTTCTGCAACTTTAAAGCTAAATTCAATAATGGAATATTTAAAATTTTTGCCTTATTTAATCATTCCCTACTAAAAGAATATTTACCTAAATAATAAGTTTCATTGTTCAGATGTTTTTTGAATGTTTCAAAGTGAATATTCAGATTTTTTAAAAAATCATTTTGTTGTGTTGAAAAATAATACAAAACCGTTTTATCCCTATTATACATATATAAAGGTTTTGTATTAGACCCACTTGGATTATTTACTACCTTAATTCTATTTAAATTAAAAATAGGATTTAATAAATAATATTGTTCTAAAACAAGTTCAGCTCTATACTCTAAATTCTCTTTTATAGGAATTATTTCTAAAGAAAAATTATTTATCCCTTCTTTATATAATATAGGTCTTAACAAACCCTCAGGTCTATCTTTCTTTTTTATATAATTATGAAGTCTTATTGCTAATTGTGAAGATGAACCAACATATTTAGAACCTGTTTTATCCTGTGTAAAAATATAAACACCAGGAATTTGTATCATAGATGATTGCTTTCCTAACAAATCATTAATTTCTTTAACCATTTCTTTATTTACTTTAGTATTTATAACATACTTTGGTAAATTCAACAATTTTGTTAACTCTCTATCCGTTACTTTAATATTACAATAAGATAAAATATCATTAATTATTTCAATTGTAGGTATCTTATTCTCTTTAATGACGTTCTTTGCTATTTTATGAGCAAATTCTTGTGGACCTTTTCTTCCTAAAATAATTTTTCACTTATTTTTTTTCTTAGGATCCTTGTCGTTTGGATTCATAATATAACTACTACTATTACTTTGAAAAAATCGTTTCTGCTTATAAAAATATCTTTGTTTATTTGTTATTATGTATACTTTCTTTGAATTCATAGCACCTAATAAGGAAGAAATTCCTGCTAGATGTAATGAAAAAATGGCTAGATCAACTGATCCACCACTATGAGCCTGTACTCCTGCTAAAGGAGGATAAACTGTTCACATTATTAATATCATTCATTAGATAAATATGAAATAAATTTACAGATTATTATAATCTGTAAATTTTATTTATTAATATGGACTATACCTTAATCCAAAGATTTTTCCTTTCTTAATTTTCTCATAATTAATTGAATTTTTTCTAATTTTTTATTATTATATTTATTATTAAATGCTCTTTTTCATAATTTAAATTCTAAAGATTTAACACCTTTTAAATATCCATCAACAAAAAATATTATATATTTTATAGATTTTTTGTTTTTAGTTTGTAAATAATAACATTTATCTCTTTCAGAATAATAAACATTAGCATTGATTCTTAAAATTATTTTTATAGCATTTAATAAGCGTTCATCATTTTGTTGACATATACTAAAATGATACGTATAGTTTAAAATATTTTTACTTATATAAAATGAACCTTCTGCTTCTATAAAACCTATTAATCATTCTTTATTCATAATTTCTTCTATATTATTTTTATTAATTGATTTAGATCAAATAGGATTTATATAATTTATATCTGGTTTTAATATTATTAATTTTTCTATTAATTCATTTTTTTCTTCAAAAGATAAATCGATATTTTCTAAAATATCAAATGCTTCTTTAAATTTCTTGTAATTAAAATATTTTCTAGTTAATAAAGGATATTTATCAAATATAGGTATTATATATTTTTTTAATTTTTCTCTAGAATATACACTATATTGAGCCATATTAGTCTTTTTTTCTTCATTAACACTACCAACACTTAGATTTTTTTTTATATAATATAAAATTCTTTTATTATATTTATGTTGACTAATTTTAAAAGCTAAACTATAAGTATTTTTTGTTCTATATATAATAAAAGAACCGTCACCATCCGTAAATCCTACTAATCACTTTTCAAAATTAAAATTATTCTTTGGATCCTTCACATTAAACAATTTATTTAAACTGTTTGAGTATACACTCAGTCTCTGATGGAAAAATCTTATTTGATTTTTCCAGGCATATTGTCCCATATTTTTTATTCTTTTAACATGCGAATTAAATAAATAAATACTATTTACCTTTGAAAAAGTAAATAATACAGTTACAATTAATAATTTGTGAACCATATTATGTAAATTTTTATTATTATTTCACGAGTAAATAAAAAAATTATTACATATTGACATAATTTGTAATGCGGGGTTTCTCTGCATCGAGTGAAGTTTTTCCGAAAAAATGTTACCATTTTTTGGCAGCTGATTAAAACCGGTACCAGCACCAGACTCAACAAATGAACTAGATAAAAGAAGAATTAATGATGGTGGTAATAGTCAAAAACTAATATTATTTAATCGAGGAAATCATTTTATCTAAGTATTTTCTTACCTAGAATGGACTATATATTATTCCAAATATTTCATTGAAATCTTACGTTTAGTCTCTGGAGATCTCATTTTTAATAGATGATTTCAAGCATATTCCCTCCATGTATATAAAATTACTACAATTAATTTAATCAGAGTATCTTATATTATACTCAAGATAATGATTATATTCAATTAGTTAAGTATACTTATATCTGTTAACTAAGGATTACCCTTTTCTTCGGAGTATTCTATGCTAATAGTAAGATAATAATTAAACTCATTACTAAGTTTAATGGCATATAATAAATAAGAAAAATAGAATATAATTTATTTTTTATCTAATTATATTAATTTATATTCAAATGATTTCAGGTATAGATTGTTCGTTTATTATTCATTCCATTTTTAAGATTCAAAATTAATTTTTTATTCTCAATTAAAGTATGAGTACCATTTATAAATAATAAAGCAGCTTTTTCTCAATCTTTATAATCTAAATACTTACTACTTAAAAGTAAATAGTTATTCAAATAATTTATTAATATACTAATACTACACTTACTAGATGAAGTAACTCTTCAATATTGATTACCTGTTTTTTTTTTGCATTCGTGAATTTAGTTTAACTTGTAAAAAATTAGCTATTGATAACATAATATATTCATAACTAATATTACTTAATGGATCTAATAATCGTTGTTCTACCGTAAAAGTTACTGCTATTCTTTCTTTTAATCCAGTAGATATTGTTGTATATCTAATCAAAAAACCTCCATCTGCATCGATGAACCCAGCTAATCAAGAATCAGTACCCAATAAAGTTTTACAAATAGTTAAAGAACTGAAATTTCAATTCTCTTTTTTGTTTATTCAATCTATTAATTTATTTATTTGTTCTATTTTTGGTGTTCTAATGTAAGGAGCTATTAGAACTATAATATATTTTAAGATTTCTACGTTCGATAATACTAAAACACAAACATTATTTTTCGTTTTTTTTCGAATGAAACCTTTAGTAACATTAGTCCTCAAACAAATTTCTTTCAGTAACATTTCAGCTAAGGGCAAATCTTTTAAATTATACGTAATATTAAACCGGGGATTATGCTTTTTAGTTAAATAATCGCTTGGTATTAAAATATGTCCATCTCCTTCAAATAAACCAGCCAAATAACTACCAAATTTATTATTACTATTATTATCTTTATTAAAATAACGAACTTCTCGTTGAATCAAAATTTTATTTATCTTATCTTATTTATTTCTCGATTTTTTGCCATATCTACTGCTCCTATTAATAAGGGTACAAAAAAATTACCAAAACCTCCAACCATCCCTGGCATGCTTTTCTTTCTTTTCTTTTTAAGAAAAATAGGACTATATCTTTATTCTTATATATTTATGTAAAATCACTATTTTTTTACATAATAAGAATATTTTGCGTTTAGTCTCTGAAGATCCTAAAAAAGAATAATTTTTTTATTTTAATATTCTTCTTTAGTTTCACGCTGATTTTTCAATTTATTTTTTGTCACTGGTTATTATGATATCAACAAATATTCTTTTATGTTTATTATATATATTTATTATTATAGTGATTTTAGATATAATGGAATCATAAACTTAGTAAAAATAACTTAAGAATATTTCAGCTAAGCAGCAAAATTAATAGTTATATAATAATATAACTAGGCCATGCCTATTTTATTAATTATATATTAAAAGAATAATAATAATAATAAACTTAAGTTTTAATATATTTTTTATATAATTAAATTAAAACAGATATTCAAAAAACATATAAATTAATCGTTTATTTTAGTCAATTTTCATTGTTTTCGATACAAACTCTCTTTTTTATTATTATCATTTAAATAAGTTCTGATTGTACTTCGATCACCTTTAACAGCTTTACTAAAGCTGTTAATACTATTAAATATTTTGGATAAACTAGGTTGTTTAACGTTTTCTGCATATATTTTTTTACTATTAATTTGAATTTCTCTTTTTGCTATTTGTTTTTCTAGTATCAAATTTTTTAAATCTTTTATTGGTATGAAAGACTCAAAAGGAAATTCGTTAATAATTTCAATTGAAAACATAAAACGATCTAAATATAATATACCATAATTCAAGCAATTATTCAAAGTATCATGATCAATATGTATATTATCATAAGCTTGTTGTTTCGATTGAAACTTATAAATAAGACTGTGAGTTATAGTATCATATACAAAGAAAGCAATACCTCTTTGAATTCTAAGTCTTTCGCGACTCTCTAAAGACTTAGGAGTATGTACTCCCATTCTCCCACCTGCAACTAAATCTACATTTAATAATGAATTTGTAGAACTATAAAAATCAATAAAATATTGCTCTAATTGAATTGTCTGTTCTATAGTAGATTCTGAGGAAAGAATATATAAAGTTAATCTAACATGTTTAAATCCATATTTTCTGAAATAGCGTAAAACCCGTCGATCAGCATTAGCTAATATAGAAGGCATGAAATAAGAACATACTCTGTTATATAAATTAATAGAACTACCTACATAAAAAATTTTGGATTTAATTACTTCAAATACATATACTCCTTTATTTTTACTAGCTACTTTTGCTATTTCATATCGATTATTATATGGATCAACTATTACATATTCTTTGTATTCAAAAGGAGGTCTTTTATTTATATTATTAATATATTTATCATATTCTTTATTATCCTTATTATATACTTTATTAATATTATAAAAATTAATGAAATTTTTTCCTATTTTGTTTAAAATGTTTAAAAAGAAAAAATTTCCATATTTAAATATCTTAATCTTTCAATAAATATTATTAATATATAGTTTTTTACCTATACTACCAATGGAAAATAATATAGATAAATATATAACCATAAAAAAGATCATTATAAAAGCATGTGCCGTTATAATAACATTATATAACTGAGCATCATTTGCTAATATTTGTGTACCTGGTGAACCTAATTCTATTCTAATTAAAAGAGATAAACATGTACCTATCATCTATTATTGGACTTTCTCTTATTATATTATATAAATTCTTTATCAATAATATTATTCTTTTATTTTTAATAAAAATTATTTAAATGATCTCAATTAAATATCGTACGTTTAGTATTCATTTCATCTTTAATTAATTTTATCTTATTATATGTATTTAATTTGTTTACTCCAATATGTTCTCTATTAATAATAAGTATAATATATGCTTTACGTCAACTTAAATAATTAAGATGCTTTGAACTAAACATAGGATAAACATCAAAATAATTTGCTAAAATAGTAGCACCTTTCTTGTTAATTATTCTAGCTCTCCAAGCACTTTGTTTTCCAGTTCTATCATATTTACTAACTGAATGTTTTTCTAATTTAGATCCCAAAAATATTGCTATTTTTTGCATAATAGATTTATATTTATACAAATGTTCTTTATCTAATCTAGTTTGAACTATTTCAAATGTTAATTTAATTTGACCATATCCATTTTTAGCTTTATCAGGCCAAGAAATATTAATATTAATATTTGCATCCCCATCTGAAAACCCAGATAATCAACTATTATTATCTAAAGGACTATTATCTAAAGGTAATAAATGAATTGGATTTTTAATCTGTTCATCTCAGTTTTTGTTAATATACTTTATTAGTTTATGTAATTTTTCTATTTTTGGTGTACGGAATTTACCATTAATCAAGAATATTGTTTTTAATATAGAATGTTTACCTCTAGTATATAACTTAACAGCTTTATTAGATTCTATAATTTCTAAAGAACCATATCCTAATCTTCTATATAAATGGTTAGCTAATGGTTTATCATCTATGTGAAAAACAATTGATATCGTAGGTGTGTTTTTAGAATTTTCTTTTGGGATAATAATTGAACCGTCAGATTCTATTAATCCAGCTAAATAAGAACCTAATTGATCATTTAACACTTTATTTTAGATAGTTCTCGTATATTGTGTACATAACGATAGAACATAATTTTTAAAATTAAATAATTTTCCTTTAAAGATAAAATTTTTACTATATATAAGTAATTTAATAATAATAACTCTTGTTTAAAGTCTCTGTAGTATTTTAAATGTCATAATAAATTTAAATCTATTATGCATACTTACTGATTTAATATTAAATATAATTGTTTTAATTGTTATTACTACTTTATTAATATACCAATTATTCCAGTATATAGCAAGATTTTTTAGAGGCATGATAGTTTTACCACTAAATATTGCAAAATATATGTATAACATACCTATATCTTTAGCATTTGTACTATACAATCATCTCCTTCACCAATCAGCTCGTGAAACCTCAGATATAATGTTAACAATGTTATCATTATTTCATACTATTTTAACCTTGGATAAATATTCTTTTTCGTTACTATTTTTCAATACTCATTGATTCTTTTTCTTTTTTAAATTCAACAAATAATATATTAGATGACTTTCTATATCATTTAATTTATTATTCAATTTGAAAAAATATCCGAGAACGTAAAAGATTGGAATTTATAATTCCTCATTTTAGTTACCTATTATACTAACATATATAATTATTAAATTAAATAATTTACTCTAATTTAATTTAATAATATTAACAAAAAATTAAAAAAATTTTTAACTAAAAATGAAAATTAATTTTTATTTTTCCTCCATTTAAAAATTAGGTCTATAATTCCTAAATGAATTATACAAGAGCATATTTTACTATTATTAAAATATCATAAAATAAAGAAAGATTTTTTATTTTATGAACAACTACATTATATATATTAATTATATAGTGTGCTTAACCTATAAAATAATGTATATATTTAATAAAAATTATTAATCCTTTTAATAAATATTCTTTTTTTTTTTCTATATCATATATATTAATTCATAGAAATAATTATATATTTCTTTATTTTTTATAGATTTATTAAATATACAATACAAATTATACTTAAAAATAAAGTATTTAAATACAATTATATACTTTATATGGTTCTTTTTTTTTTTATTTGTTGATTTTTTATAAAAATTTTTTTTTTGTTATTATATTATTATATTTATATTAAATAATTTTTTATCTTAATTATTAATATTTATTTCTTAACTCAAATAATTAAAATAAGGAATGAACTATAACAATAAAACAAATTAAGGTTGAGGATTTTTTTTGAATAAAAATGAATTCAAAATATTATCATTTTATTAATATAAGAAATTATTTGTAATAAATATATTAATATAATTTATATTTTAATAAAAAATAAATTAAGCACAATTTATTTTTTAATTAAAATAAATATTAAGTTTATAATAATTCATTATATGAATTACATAAAAATAAGAAATTCTTTTTTCTTATTATATACTTTTATATTATAATTCCAGCTGTACTATCTCAATACATACATTATTCTATAAAATTTTTTGGATTAGAAAGATTCGAACTTTCACAAACTGGATCCAAATACCAGGGACCTACCAATTAGTCAATAATCCAAAATATAATTTAATTATTAAATTAAAATATTTACCTTTTATAAGTATACACATATTATTAATAATAATGTAATAACAAAAAAAGAATTTTTATAAAAAATGAGTTTTTGTTTATAATTAATACTGATGAAAATAATTATTAATTTAAAATTGAGTAGGGTTGTAATAAATAATTAAAATATTATTAAAATAAAAAATTGAATAATAAATAATGATTTATTATATTTATGAGAATAATAAGATTCGAACTTATAACTCTTCGCTTAAAAGGCGAATACTCTACCAATTGAGTTATATTCCCTAATATTAGCCGAATAATATTATTCGACTAATACTTTCAAGATAATAAATTAACATTTATTTATATGAATTTTACCCTTTATATTAATATTTTTTATTATTTCTTATTTTTAACTTGATTAATTAATAAAATATTTCTTTTTTGTTTTGTTTTATATAAAAATTTTTTTATGCTTTTTCTTCTTTTTATTCTTTTCCTTAACCAAATAGATTTATTTGTTTTATTAAATAAATAATAATATTTTAAATTAGTAAATTTTGAATAAACAATATAATATCTATTTATTAATTCAAAATATAAGATTTTAATACGTAAAAGATATAAAAGCAATTCATGTATATCGTTAGAAAATAAAGAAGATATCCATATTTTTAAAGTAATAGAACCATTATTACTTTTTGATGTATAATAATCATAATCAATATTGGATTTAATAGTTCCTCTTAAAATAGGATTAGTTAAGCTAGTAATTTTTAAAGTTTTAGAGTTAAAATGTCTAGGACCTAATAAATTACCATAAAAATAAGTTTTAGTAAAACTTCTGACATTTGATCTTATAACACCCGGTCTTCCTGTCAATTTAAATTTAATACCACTAATATCTAAACGATTTTTTAAATGTATAAGATAAGTATTTAATGGTCTTAATCAATAATAAATATATCGAATACTATTTATTTTACCTTTTTTATATATTAATTTATTTTTTAAAGATCTATTTTTTACAGTACTAAAATTATCTTTAAAAATATGAATATAGTCGAATTTAATAGAAGGTAAATAATTATTTAATCTATATTTATATAAAGGGTATGTATTAAGAGTGTATGTTTTTTCTAATTTTGAACTAAAGAATTCTAAAGTATTATAATTTAAACTACGGGAAGAACTACTTCCTTTCATTATTTTTATTAAATTAATAGGTCATCTAGAATTATTATCATTATAGTAATCATAAGCTTTCTTCACTTGTGATCATCTTAAAATATTAATTAAATTTCTAGCACTTTGTCTATATTCTAATATAGAACTTGTGCTACTTCCTTGTGCTAAAATTACTAACATAATTCTTTCAGCCAATATATAACTATTTAAGTAATATCTTTTAAGTGGTCATAGTCTAATAATAACTCATTTACCATATATATTAAAAAGAAGGTCTTCGAAGTAAAAAACAAAAGGAAGTAGTACTATTCGTTTAGTATTTAGTTCAGCATTTTGAATTATTCGATTATAAAAATAAGATGCTAATTTATGATATCTAAACCAAAATTGTCGAGGTGTTTTTCTTAATCTTTTTATATATTTAATACTAGCTATTCAAGTATTAAAATTTAATTTTTTTACTTTAGTACTATAATAACGTAATTTATTTAAATAATAATATTTTGGTTTTATTCTAATTAAACTTCTATAATTATAATGTAATAAATCTAATAATGTTTTTGTTATTATAAAATTAAATATAGTCAAGTTACCAGTATAAATTCAATTATATTTAGAAAATAAGGATGTTTTAATATTAATAAATGAATTCTTATAATTTAAATAATATATAAAAGATTTATAAGATTTATATATAAATAAAGGAATCATATATCTATAATAGGATTTAAATATTTCTTCACTATATCCTACTTTATTTAATAAATCAGCGTCTCTTTTATTATTCACATTATTTGACCAAGTATTAATATTAAAAGTAATTGTACCATTTTTATATTCTAAAATTTTATTATTATATATTTTATTATCATATTTATAACTATTTGATACTATATTAAAATTATTATCATTAGGTAATATATTAATTATTTTTGATAATAATACATCTCTATTTACAGTATAAAACTCTTTCTTTATTAAATATATGTATCATATATCATTGTTATTAACAATATTAATAATTTTATTAAAAAAGGTTTTATATGAAAATAATTTTAGTAGTAATTTTTTATTATTATTATTTATGAAAAAATTTTTCATCATATGAATTATAGAATAATCTAATTTATCTCATAATAATTTACTATTAATAATATTATTATTGTAATTTTCAATAGATAAAACTTTTGATCCTTTTTTGATTATATTCTTATTTACAGTTATATGTAAATTATTTTTATATTTTTGAAAATGCGTAGTCTTATTTAATTTAGAAAGTATAAATTTTTTATTTTTTAAAATATTAAGATAAGTATCTTTATTTTTTTTCTTATAAAAAATAAAAAAATTATTAAATAATCCATATAATATATTATTTATACTTTCTAAATAATTAATATTTTCTAAATATTTTCCTTTATTATTCAAAGAATCTTTAAATAATATATATTCCATTTTCTCTTTTTTATTATATTCTTCTTTAGATTTAAATTTATCTATATTTATACTATACATATCCATACATTTTAGTTTTTTCTTTTCTAAATTTATGTCTTTTTTATGTAAATTATAATAATAATTATTGGAAAATCTTCTCTTTTTATTAAAAACTCGTCTTTTAAACATTATTTTATCTATATGATTATTATTAATAATATCTACATTTTTATCAGTTTCTTTTGTGAACATAATACTCTCTTCTATTTTATTCCTATTTTTATCATATAATCAACTTTTTTTAAAAAAGAGATTATATTTTTTAAAAAAAAAGTTTAGTTTTAACATTAATAAACATAAATAGAACATTTTTCCTTTATTACTTGTAATTAAAATGTTTTCATAAAACTTAACAATATTAGAATAATAATTAAAAGTTTTTGGTTCAATAATATTAAGATAAAAAAAACGAGGTCTATTTAAAGTTTCTTTAATTTTTTTTGAGTAATTAATATACATACTATAAATATATTTATATAAAATTCTTCTCGATAATATATTTTCAAATTTTTGAAGTTTATTTGTTTTATTATTATAAACAAACAAATCTATTATTAAATTAAAAGAAGTATGTTTAAATATAGGTTTACTTATAAAAATCTTATCTAATTTACGTATGTAATTTTTCTTTTTAATTTTGAACCCTGAAATAATTCCTTCTTTTCTTCCTGTTATTATTTTTCTTATGTATGAAGAAAATTTTATTTGTTCTATTAACCAAGTAAATGTAAGCATTATTGGTGGATAATAACTTAAGTTTTTAAATGATCAATTTGATCTAGTCGATGTATATTTTATCATTCTATTCATATCTTTAATTATAGATAAATTAGGTTTTATTTTTAAACCATTTAATAATATTGTATCTCAAATTTTTTTTCTTTGTATATATTTTATATTAAAAAATAATTTTATTAATTTATTAGAATATAAATCCAAATATTTAATACCTGATTTTTCAAGTTTTAAAAAATTATAAATACTATTACTTCAAGATCTAATTTGAGAAGGCATATTTTTTTCATTATATCTCCCTGTAAAAAAATAATGGGGCAATGACAATCTATTAGACATTTTTCTAAACTTTAAATCATTATAACTTTCTTCTATTATGTTTTTTCCTATATAGTTTATTAATTTATAGTATTTTTTTTTTCTTTTACCTTTATTAACATATAATTTCATTATCTTATTTTTATCTTCCATTATTTTTAAATAATCATTTTTATATGGATAATTTTCTTTTGAGTCGATACTATTATATTTTAAATTATCTTGAGCTTTCATTGCAAAAATAAAATATTCATACCTAATATTTAATTTATTTATATTTAAAGTTTTAACTATTTTCTCTTTTTTCTTTAATTCCTTAGTTCCTTTAAAATTTATTAAAGGCATATATAAATATAATTTTCATTTTTCATTAAAAACTAATTTCTTATAATTCTTTTGTAACTTAGTTACAATAATATTGAAAATATTACGGTTATTTACTTTTTTAACGTCCTATAATTTATACTCCATGTTTTTATTAACAAAAAATATTATTGATATTGCTTATATTCTTCCTAATATAAATATATTAATAGAATAGCATAGAATAAACTTATAATCATTAACCTTTAAAATTTTTTTAAAAAATCGTTATACTATTAAAAAACTATCTCAATCCATTAATATATAATTATTATTTAAGATAATAATGATATCACTATTACTTGTTTTAATATTTTTATATTTTTATGGTTCTTAAAAGAATCGAACTTATATTTCTCGCTTATCAAACGAACACTTTAACCAATTAAGTTAAAGAACCTAAATATAAGTTTATATATATTATTATATAAAATATACATTGAAAAAATATATTATTAGGATTCTTTAATAATATAATATTTGTGAGAAGAGAAAGAAAATTAAAAAAATAATATGAAAAAAAAAGTAAAGCGGGTGTAGGATTTGAACCTTACAACCTTCAGATCATGAGCCTGCTATGCTTCCCAATACACCAACCCGCTTCAATATTATAAATTACATAAAAAATATTATTATGTATATAATAATATAAAAATGTAAAACTAGATAAGAATAATATAAAGATGAAAAATAATACTAGCACAAGATAACCTGAATAAGTTTCAGTATATTAAAGTTCTTGCCTAAATTTAGTTAATAATAGTCTATTATTTATTTATCAGAAAAGTATAGTAAGGTATACTTCGAACTTTATATGCGTTCAGTTCTTATTTAAAGCTAACTTAATTATCCTGCCATGCCTTAGTTTGTATATAAGGTGAAATTTAAAATAGTAACAACTATCATATATACTTAATACAGAAACTTAATAACTTCAACAACAGGTACATCAGAGGTTAGTAGGTCCCAGTCCTTGCGTACGAGGGCTCCATCCTTATTTTACTTTAGATTCCCATAGAAGATAGGGACCGTACTGTCTCACGACGTACTTACAAATTGTTAATATAAGAGTTTTTTATCTCTTATTTCCATTCTTTATTATAGAATTATAAAATGGTTCAGACTATGTCATATTTAATATATTATATATTAATATAATTTTAAATCTTATTTATTATATTAAAATAATCAAATATATAATTAAGAATTAAATCTTTTTTAATTCCTAATTTATATAGTATAGAAGGATGCATATAAGGTAATAAAATATTTTACATTAAATCTATATTATCTTTTTCTATGACTATTATATATTGATTATTACGATCATGAATAACTCTACTACGAATAGATAAATTTTCCTTTATAATATTAGACAACAATATTACATCACTTTGAATGTAATTGTTCGTATAAATACAAATTATGTTTCTTTCTTTTAAATAATTACCATCCCCCCATAATTAAATGAGCTAAGGAAACAGCATTAAAATTATATTTCAATTCCAAAGGAATTACTTTTTTTCATTTATTTAAAATAATATTTTTTATAAAAAAATATTATTTTAGTATATAAATTGTGGTATCGATACGGTTTTAAACCTTATAGTAGAATAATACCTGTTATAACCAACTTTATTTAAATTTTTAATCTCAATTATATTTAAATCAGTATCAATATATGGCTCAAATAAATTACACAAATGAAAAATATAAGGATAATTCTTTACAGACATGGTTACATTTAATCTAACATTCGATCCGTCTGTAGATCTTTGTAATCTTCCATCAGATAATAATAAACTAATTAATGTCTCATTTAAATATTGAGGTAGCTTATTCATTAATCTATAGTTATGTTTATAGTTATTTATTTTTAATGTTTTTAAAATATATCTTCTTAACTTTAAATCTGTCATACTTTTATACATTATATATTAGTTATTATTATAGACTCAAATCCTTATAATAAAAGATTTATATTTAGTTTCGTAAAAAAGTTCTTTATTCCTTCTTTATATTTCATGTTGTTCACGTATTATATATTAAACTCGGATGTTCATGGAAAGATTATTACTAACAGTGTTCACTTTCTAGTCGTTGAACGTTTATATTATGAATACTTAATAAAATTAATTAAGTATCTGTTATAATATACTTCGCTGCAAATTGTCTTTATGTTTAAAATCTAAAAAAGAGTTCCTTGCAATTTATCCGATTTTCTTAATTTTAAGTAATAGAATAATTATCTATTTAATAAAACTTATTACTTATTAAATAAGGGGCTAATTATAACCCAACTCGCGTTAATTTTTAACCGGCGAACAGCCGTACCCTTCCTAGCTTCTGCACCAGGAGGATAATCTGAGTCGACATCGAGGTGCCAAACATCGCTTTCAATGAGTACTCTCTCGCAATATTAGCCTGTTCAGTTTTGTTATCGTAAAGGCTCTTTATCCTTTACTTCCTTACCTTACTATTTCGGAAAGGCTCAGACTATGTTATCATCTTTTTATATTATTTACTAATAATTACTACTTTGGTAACTTATATCTCATGGATGGATAAATATACACATATGTTAAGTTTATAAATTTATTATAACTATCGGATTGTATTACAATTATAATTTTATTTTTATTTAATCTTATAATTGTATTCAAATTAAATTTATTACTTAATTCATTATTCATTATTTCTACTTCCTCTCTTGTAAAACTATGAGTATTTAATACTAATCCTTTATTCACTGATTTTTTATTATAATCCAATCTACCTCCATCATCCATAAATAAAAATGCTAAACCTCTTCCTGTCAAATGATTTTTAATCAAATTAGGTATTATACCCTTTTATTCTTATTTACTAAAAATAAATCTTTTAAAAGATTAAAAGCATTATTACTAATTGTTTAAAAACCCTAATTAATCACAGTTTTTCCATTTGCATTTGCATTAATTCGTGTTTTTTTTTTATGTGGTGGACTCAATACCCACTCATTAAATAAAGCATAAACATGCTCTGCATATATTTTATTTTTATTACCTCATTCAAATTTCGTCCTATAATTTTTACCTTTATTTTGCGTTTGTAAACTAGCATATCCAACCATTAAAGCAATAGATGCTTCTCACTAAATGTAAGATAAATTTATAAGAGACATTTTATATTCTCATAATATTTTACTATTAGGACCGCAATTTATTAGTGGTTTAGGTATTATTTTTCTTGAGGATATTGAATCATTATTATTTTTCATAATTTATATTAATTTATACGTTATACGTTATTATTACAGACTCAAATTAGTCTCATAAAAGAAAAAGACTAATTTTTTTGAATAGTCTTTTTCTTTCTATTTTATCATATATAAATAATTAGTAAATTTATCATAAATATTTAAAAGATGTTGGGTGCTCGTGGAAAGATTATTGTTAACACTACTCACTTTCTAGTCGTTGAACGTTCATATTACAATTATTAAATATATTATTAATAATATGTCGTAATAAGCTTCGCTGCAAATTAGCTATTTCATTCTCATTTAAGAAAAAAGGAAGCTTTCTTGCAATTCACCCAATTTTTAAACAATATTTTACAATATTGTGGGACTCTTATATTTATCCCTAGCGTAACTTTAATCCGTTATCAAGGCCATCAATCCTTCTATGTGCCTTTGGTCAATATGCCCCACTTACGTGTCTGTATGACTTGTAAGTCTCACAGTTAGGCAACGCTATATGCCATTAAACTTTAATTCACTATTCAGCAATAAACATAAATAAATAAGAAATTTTCTTTCTATTCTTAATTAACATTAAAATTCTATTTCAGTCTTCGAAATGAATATTCAATTTTAAAAGTTACTTTTTTTAAAAGAGAACAACAATTAATAAGAAATTATATTATGTTCTTATATACTCATAAATTTTATTTTTAAGTAATATTTTTTAACTTACATTTAATTATTACTTTTTTATTCATTTTCTCTGTAAAGAATCCTAGTTCAGTCTAGGGTAAGCGTACCTTTCACCTAATTCGGTTTTATACAAAACTTAAAGCAACTTTGATATTTTTACAATATAATACTAATTAATAATATATTAATTATTTCATTATTAGAATTATATCTCATTTTTACTCTTATCTTATTTTTATATATAATCCTTATAATTATGAATGTTTTTAGAGTATAAATAAGAATAAATAATTATTTATTCTTATTTATACAAAAATTTCTAAACAACAAGATGTTCTGTCTTATGTTATTAGACTTCCCAGATACTCTTTTTGGGAACTGCGCCCCACATAAACTACCTTTTAGCCAAATAATCGAAGAAAATATATTTTTGTCTCTAAGATAAAAACATGTATAGATTAAACTATAAAATAAAAATTTATTAATTTTTATTTTTTATTTATTAACCTATATTTACACAATACAAAAATATAATAAAAATTAATTAAAAAATTAAGCTTTATTTAATCAAATTACCATATTTATTATATATTATACTTAAATTTTCTTTCCAGTCCCTTAAAAAAAAAAACAAAACGGTACATTTTATTAATATTTTCAAATTTAAACTTTTAATTTGTTTATTGTCCGCGCCTAATTTATATTATTAAATTAGAAGAACGCTTTTTATTATAATAAAATCCTCTATATATAAAAATTACTTTTATCTCAATTTTTATCGAGGTAAATTTAATAAATTTTATAATATACTTATCATAAAATAATATATATTTTTATTCATATTTATTAAATATATTTATTATTATATATGTATTATATAATAAAGAAAATATTTATTCTCTAATTTTTATAATTACTGAGATTTTCTTTATATCTATTCTTATACATTCGACTTATTTTAATAAATAAAAATTAATAATTTACTAAAAAAAAACAAAATTTAAAAAAGTAAATAGATAATAGCTAAATGCAGTAAAGCTGCTAGGGTCTTCCCGTCTATCTAGGGGTGAAGATCGTATCTTAACGACCATTCCAATTTCACTGAGACTATCGCGGAGACAGCTGTTGTATCATTGTGCCATTCATGCAAGACCACATTTAATGGCCAAGGCATTTCGCTACCTTAGGACCCTTATAGATAAGGCCGCCATTGACTAGAGTTTCCTAAGTTTATTATATTAATTAATAAAATAAGAATTTTTAACTTATTTTCTAATTATATAATTACAGTAGTTAGCTGTAAGCATCGGGCAGGCTTCACACCTTATACATGGAAATTATTCTCAGCAAAGTGCTGTGTTTTAAGTAAACAGTTGTACAACACGATTTTATGATACCCTGTTTTTTTTGAAAAATAATATTCTGTATGATATTTGTCCATAAATAATCTTTTACCGTTATAATAATAGATATATGGTTTTTATTACTATAATCATAATTTTTTATTTATTTATATTATCCTATTATTATAAATAAAAATACAATAATACTTAATATTATTGTATTTTTATTTATACTAATTGTTACTTAGTTAATTATATATAATTACTCCTTATATAAGTTTTTATTACTTAATTTAAGGTAGGATAACTTTCTCAAAAAAATATTGGTTCCCCTTCTCCCTAAGTTACGAGGTAATTTTGCCGAGTTCCTTCGCGATAGTTAACTCATACGCCTTAGTTTACTAAACTAGCATACCAGTGTCGGTTTAGGGTACGGTTTTTTATAATACTTTCTTTTCTAATTTATATGTCTTGTAAAATTTCATATACATTAAATTTATTACTATATTTAATGTATATGTAAGACAAATATTTTTCTATTAAATATTTACTATATAAAATAATAATACTTAGAAATATAATTATATGTAAAACATAGATTTCCTGGTCATTTTTTCACACAAGATGACTTTATGTTTAAATGTTAAAAATTTTGTCTTCAATCACTCCTTTCGTTAAAACTTTAGAAACCGTTACATTACTCAATATTCGATAAGCAAAATTATTGAAACCCTTATGCTTAAGGCGAGGAGGATTTTTATCAACCTCCTTTAACGTTACTCATGTTAGCATTCTCTCTTCAGATAAGTTCTAATAGTGAAACACTACTTATCAACCTTTTACTGAATGTTTCGTTACCGTTCAACAAGAATTAAATAAATTTAATTCTTGTTGAACGCAAAGATACGGTATATTGTTTAAGCTCCACTAAATTTCTCAGTGCTTTTCTGCCATTCAGAACCAGTGAATTGTTACATACTCTTTAAGTTATGGCAATCTCCAAGCCAACACTCTGGTTAAATTTGTTCAGGCAAACTTCTTTTATTACACTAAACAATAATTTTGGAACCTTATACTCTTGCTTTGGGCTGTTTCCCTCTTGACTTACGACCTTGTCACCGTAAGTCTGACTTGTCACATTTCTTATATACGAATTCCGAGGCAAAAATCCATTGATAGAATCTGTACGATCCCCCAAATTATTAAAATATTAATTTACTCCCTTTCATTATTATAAAAGAGAAAATTTTACTTCTAACTTATATCTTTTACTTTTACTATATGGAAAAGATATAGCTATTTATAAAAGAGTCCTCCGTAAAATTTTTATTTTTTTCTTTCCATATTATTCAGTTTAATAACATCTTTAAAATTTATAATCAGATTACTACCTCCTTCAAATATTTCCATACTTTACGTCAATTATATCTTATTTGAATTTATATACTGTACACTCGTTTAAGCATTATGACATAACTACAAATATAGCGTTCACGAAAAACCAGCTATCTCCTGACAACAGTTGAATTTCTCTTTACCCAATTTCTTCAAAGAATCATGCAACATTCACTTGTTCGGTCTTCCACCAGAATTGGGCAAGATCGTCAGGTTTCGGGTCTTATATTAATAACTAATTTCCATATCTAAGCAATTGGAATAGTTGCTTTATCTACGAACTATTTCTAATTCTTGCTACTAATATAAACTTGCTAACCCATTATACAAAAGGTACGCAGTTCGTTCTTTATTTAAAAAATTCCTGCTGCTTCTAGAATTACTTTTCGACCTTTTTCCCTCACGGTACTATTTCACTATCGCTTATTATATTATATTTAGTCTTAGAGGAAGGTTCCCCTATTTATTAAAAATAATTTATTTACTTTTTTTTTCTATTCAAACAGTTTTTTAGCCGTTTTACTTTATTTATATTTTTTTAAGATTTTTTATTTTAACCTTTATGGATAATAATAAAAATAAATTTTTATTATTAATAAATAAATAAATAGAGAAATAAATTTTTCTCTATTTATTTATTTTTAATCTCATTTTATGTTCGCATTATATAATCATTATATATTTTATAAAATTTTCTCCTTTTTTAATATATTTAATGTTTTTATATAATTTTGATTTTTTACCCACTTTAAAAATATTTTTGACTAATCTATTTTCGCTCACCACTACTTTATAGTATCTCGGTTGATTTTTTTTTCCTTGAGTTACTTAGATGATTCAATTCACTCAGTTTTTTTTAATTAGTTTTTACTCTGGATATACATATATTTATTGAAATTCTTATTTATATAATAATAATTATAATAATAAATTAGTTATATAATATTATATACAAAAAATTTTTTGTTTAATAAGTTTGTATTCATATATATGATTTTGTATCTACCTCCTAATATAATAGCTTAAGTTCTTAAAATAATTCTTTTCTTCATCTAAAACCAAAAATATATAAATATTTATATATTTTTTTGGTTTATATTACGTTTCATATCATTAAATATATAAAATATATAAATTATAATATAATTTATATATTTTGGATGGATATATATACACTACATTACATTCGGAAAAGAAGGGATTCGAACCCTTAAGGTTTTTTAATCCTAATGCGTAGCAGGCATCTTGCCTTACCAATAGCTACTTTCCCCTTTTATAAAAAAGAAAAGTAATAATTTCTTTTTTATTAGTACTTTTTTTTATTATTTTATTTCTTTCTTAATAATAAATAGTTATTATAATTTTTATATCAATAAAACTTGAAATATAATTATATAGGAAGTGAAAGATTCGAACTTTCACATACGCCGTGTAAAAACGTAGTTCTACCCTTAAACTAACCTCCTTTTTATTTCAATACTAAATTAAAATTAATCTATAACTATTCTTTTTAACGAGCTTGACCCGGTGCGAACGGGCATCCTTCTCTGCGACAAAGAGAAACTTTACTTTAAGCTACAAACCCTCTATACTACTAAGAAGAAATCTTTTTACTTTTTTTTATTATTTCTAGTTAATAATAATAATATATACATAGAATTAAGTTGTCTTATTGTGTTAATTAATAATTCCATTTTATACAAAAATAATACGAACAATTGGATTCGAACCAACATCAAGTGCTTGGAAAACACCTAGTCTACCATTAACCTATGCTCGTAAAAAAGCAATATTTTTTTTTACATAACACTAATAAATAATTATTAACAATAATGTTAATAATTATTTAATATAATATATTATATTAAATAATTATTTTTCTTATTTTATTATATATTTATTATTAGTATAGTCAATAAAATATTGATATTTCATATTAATTTTAATTTTTTACAGATTATATTATATATATATAATAATTATGGTCGGAGGGACTCGAACCCTCAACGATTACTCGGTAAGGCCTAAACTTACCACGGCTACCAATTACGTCACAACCATAAAATATTATATATCTTTAGTTATTATTTGAATTTATGCATCTTTAGCTTAATGGTAAAGTATCGGTTTTCGGCACCGTATGATATAGGTTCAAATCCTATAAGATGTTATAATGATATAAATTATGAATAATAATAATACATATAAATACATAAATATATAATATATAAGAATGTTCAGAAAAGGAATTGAACCTTTATCTCAGAAACTTCAAGCCTATGCTTTACCGTTAAGCTATCTGAACATTAATTAAATACAAAAAAATGTGTAAATTTTCATTTATTTACCTTAATGTTTAAATGAAAATATTTATTGGAGATTATGGAACTCGAATCCATACAGTTGAGTTGCAAACTCAATATTCTAACCTATTAAATTAAATCCCCTTTACCTGTATGACTTAATTAAACTTATTTTAATGTCATTCTTTATTCTCCTTAGAAATAAAAAGCATCTTAATATGTTAAAAAAGAAGTAAAAAAAGTATTCTAGAATACTTTTTTTACTTTACATAGCATAAAGAGAGATATATTACCCTTAATTTATTGAGATAAAAAGTTGATAAAAAAAATAATTACATATTTCTTTTCTTTTCGGATGGAGCAAGATTCGAACTCGCGGCACATTACATGCTTGATATTTCAAATATCACGCCATAAACCAGACTCGGCCATCGCATCCTTTTTATATTGTATATTTATATAACAGAAATTTAATTAAATTTTCATATTAAAAATCTATAAGTATAGATTTTTCAGGAGTAGAAAGATTTGAACTTCTCAATTCAGAGGTTGAAGCTCCGTGTTTTACCAATTAAACTATACTCCCTATATTATGTCTATGTAAGAATAGATAGAATATCTATTCTATTTCTATTATATCTATAATAGCATCTTTATTTAATCCCTTTTTATACTTTTTTGTTCACAAAATACTTTTTTTTTACCAAGGGTAAAGTAGCAGACTGGTACTGCATTTAGACTGCAAATCTAAAATATAGGGTTCGATTCCCTCTTTACCCTTTTTCTTTAAGAGATTAAATATTTTTATTTAATAATTACCAAATATAATATATTTAATTATAAATTAAATAAAAATTATAATTAAATATATAGGCATTTTCTCTTTTATTTCTTTTTCTACAAAATTACAAAATTAAGTAATGATAATAATTTTTTATTAGAAATAAATAATATATAATAATAATTCATACTTTTTTTTCTTATTCTGCTAATTTATAATTAAACTAAGCAAGGTCTCTTTAGCTTAACTGGTAGAGCATGATACTTCTAATATCAGGAATTAGGTTCAAGTCCTAAAAGAGATTCATAATATCCTTCAAATATCATAATTAAAAAAAGATATAAATTAATTTATAATTAATCAATAAAATATTTCTCATTTCTCTACTTTTATAAATTTTCAAAATATAAAAATATTACATTCTACATAATATTTTTATAAAATCATTAAGAATTCTACATTTTATATTATATAAAGAGCTCACCATATTTAATAATTAACTAAGTATAACAAACTAAAATATATAGAAATAAATAAAAATAACTATTTTTATTTATTTCCAAATTGAATATTAATTAAAATTAATCAATATTCATAAAAAAAAAAATAAATATCATTATTATGAATTCAATTTATCAACTAATGTATATCTACCTAAATATATAGAAAGTATATTAGGTAATATATATTTTGAGAACAATGATAATAATAAAATTAAAGCAAAAAACACCAATATTATTTGGTGAATAAAAAAAAAAGGAACTAATTGTGGCATAATATATAAACCTGTTTATATCTCATAATAATTAGTAAAATGTTATTAATCTTAATAATTAAATATATTTAATAATTATAAAAATAAAAATTAAATCTTTATTATATATATTATTAGAAAAGATCAAATCTTCATTATTTAAATTATTATATTAAATCAAAAATACTTTTAAGTTTAATATTTCTCTTTATTAAAAAACTAATATATATTATTTTCTAATAATAAAATATTAAACTATCTATTAAAAAATAATAAATTATATTTAAATTATAATAATATAATTGCTTGCATTACTATCTTACTTTAAGTATTAATCTTTTAAACAAAACTATCAACATGTATATACTGATTACTAAATTTACTCCTTCTATCGAAAATAAATAATTAGATAAACCAAATTCAATATCGCTACTAATAAAATAAGGATAAACACCTAAAATAATAGTTAATACTAATAAAGGGACTAAAGAATAATATTCTTTTCTAAAAATATCAGGGATAGTGTGAACATAAGGAGAAAGAGAACCACCAGTAATTCTATTATACATAAAAACACTATAAACAGCACTAAGAATAACAGAAAGACCACCAATACTAGCAATAAATATATTTTGTTGATAGGCGCCTAATAAAGAAAGAAATTCACCAATAAAATTTCCAGTTAGAGGAACACCCATATTTCCAAAAACTAATAACAGAAATAATAAAGCTAAAAAAGGTAACAAAGTATTTAAACCTCTATAATAATTAATAATTCTTGAACCACATCTATCATAAAGAATAGCACCTACTACTATAAATAGACCTGGACTTATAAATCCATGAGCTAATCCAAAAATTACACTACCTATTAATCCATAAATAGTATCAGAAAATGTTCCTAACAACGAAGAAGCCATATGAGCAATACTAGAATATGCTACTAAAACTTTTAAATCAAATTGTCTAACGGTAGTAAGACTAGAATAAATAACACTTATAGAACATAAACCAAGGAAAAAAGGTGTTAAACGCATAGTAGCTAAAAAGAATATACCTATTAATATTCTTAAAAAACCATAAAGAGCTAATTTTAATACTATACTAGCTAACACAATACTTCCTGATACATTAGCGTCAGAATGAGCTAAAGGTAATCAAATATGGACAGGTATTAAAGGCGTTTTAACAGAAAAAGAAACAAATAATACAATTCAAATAATTTCTTGTAAAGTACTAAATGTACTATGATTTGTATATGCTTCAAAAAAGCTAGATCCACTATCCCCTCCCATTTTTAGGAAAGTTAACAACATAAATAAAGATCCAAGTAAAGTATATAAAAAAAGATAATATCCTGCTCTAAATTTTTGAGCTGCTCCATATAGTCCTATTAATACAAACAATAAAGGTAATATACTTTCAAAAAAAACATAAAAAAGAATTAAATCAATAACTAAGAATACTATAATTAAACATAATTCTAATCCAATAATTATTACTATATAACTAGTATTTAATTTATCAATTGTCGATCAATTACTCAAATATACTATTGGAAATATAAAACCTGTTAAAACTACAAAAGGTAATGATATGCTATCTAATCCTAATGTTATATTTAAATTTCACACTCCTTTCATTGACTCAGTATTAGTTAATAATTGATAACCTAATGTTGTTTTTCTATATTTAAATCAAAATAAAATTATTACTATATATAATATTAAAGATAAAAATAAACCTATTCTTTTTAATAATTTATTAATTAATTTACTTTGATGATTTAATCCTTTTTCTTTTATATATTCTTTATTTTCATATCAAAATGAAGTTGTTATTAAAGAAGGAATTAATTTTGATCTTATATTTATTATATGAGAATAATATTTACGTAAAATATAAGGTATTATATAATTAGTTTCTTCTAATGAGGAAATATGCTTTATATTATTTGTTTTAATTCAATTAATATTTTGATAAAAATTATTAGAAGCAATTAATACACTACCAATAAAAAATATAGGCATTATTAACAAAGATATTAAATTTAACAATTTTTTTTATAAAAAGGCGCAACGCTACTCTGTCTCTGTATATAATTACAGTTATATATTTCCTGTATGCATATAATAAATTATACGTATACAATTAGATAGTTTATTCTTAAAACAAAATTATTTTCATTTAAATTATCTATAATTCCACCAAATTCTTTGGAACTATCTATTATTTAATCAATTAATATTTATAATATTATATATAATTATATTCTTCTATTAATCTTTCTTATAAGAAATCATAATATTTTCTAACCATTATACACTATAATATAAAATAACTTCACTATAAATAAAAATATATTCTTATTTTTCTTATTCTCTTTATTTTCTTCTTTTCGCAAAAAAATATTTCTATGTATTAATATAAATTTGAAAAAGTAACCCAGATTAATAAGAAGAAAAGCAGACTAGAAAACATTACAAAACCATACCGTGCTATCGATCCCGAATCAAATGAAGCAAAATAATTACTTATTTTATACAAATTAGCTACAGCTCCTCTAGGTCCTATTAATTCTAATGCTCCTCTATCTAAAATTGTATTAGTTACATATCCTAAATGCAATGTACCTTTTACTATACATCTATTATATACTAATTCAAATCAATATCTTTGATTAAAAAATCTATAAATATTTTGACCTCCTTTTGATTTATTGAAAGCTGAGATATATATATATTTTTTTTCAAAAATATATAAAGCAACAATTACTAATGTTATGCTTAATATTAAAGGCAATAATTTATTAATAGTTGGTACTCCATATTCAGTGTCATTAAGAATTATATGATTAGGATGAATAAAAATACTATGACCAAAACCTTGACTACCTAATCCTATAAAAAAATCTTTACTTATATTTCCTAAATAAACACTTAGTACTCCTAATATTACCAGAGGTACACTCATATTTCAAGGTGATTCATGAGCTTTTTCATAATTACCTTTAGGAGCATTAGCATATGTTAAAAATGTTAAATATATTAATTTAACAGAATACAATATAGTAAAACAAGCTGCTACTATTGCCAATATATAGACTAAATACCCAAATGAAGAATAAGATCCATATGCTAATTCAATAATTAAATCTTTAGAATAATAACCACTTAACCAAGGTAAAGCAGCTAAACTTAATGAAGCAATTAATATCACAATATAAGTTAATGGTAATAATTTAACTAAACCACCAAATCGTCTAAAATCTTGTTGATCATTCATTGCATGGATGATGGATCCAGCACCTAAAAACAAGCCCGCCTTATAAGCCGCATGTAGAACTAAATGCATTAAGGCTGCATTGTAATTACTAAGACCTACAGCAATTACCATCATGCCAAGTTGTGACATTGTACTGTATGCTATCACTTTTTTTATATCATTTTGAAACAATCCAATAGATGCAGCAAAAAATGCTGTTATTGCACCTGTTATCATTATAATAGTTAAAGCTAATTCAGATTGTTCAATTAAGGGCGAACATCTAATTAATAAATACACACCTGCTGTCACCATAGTAGCTGCGTGTATTAAAGCTGAAACTGGTGTAGGCACATTTAAGTAAAATAATATAATTTAAATCATTTTTACTTAAGGACTATATCATATATATATTTAAATATCTAACTGGTTTTTCTTAAAAACCAATTTTATATCTATTCTCACTTTTAGTCTCTGAGGTTTTGGTTTTTATATAGTATATCTATTTATATTTTTAAAATTGTATAATATATATATATATACATATTTACTTAATATACCCTGCTGATAATTATATGAATTTTTACTAAGATCTCAAGAGAAGAGGAGATTTAATAAAACTTCTTAAATTTTTTATATAAATTTCCAGCACATAGTGAGATTTTAGGAGGGCCCTAATAAGAGAAAAAAATTTTTTATTCTTTTTACCCTCCATCGCCATGGGGAGTCATACGTGAAGGCCTAATTGTGCAGATTTTGCTGCTGCACCTAATAATAATAAAATACAAATAAAAGTTATAATATTTGTATTAATGTAAGGAGCTATAGAAAATACTGTGGCATAATCTAATGTACCAAATGTAAAGAAAATAGCAAAGAAACCAAGAGTTAAGAAAAAGTCCCCAATTCTGTTAGTAAACATTGCATTCATAGCACTCTTTACAGCTGCTATTCTAGTATATCAAAAATGCACTAAAAGATATGAACAAACACCCACGCCTTCTCACATAATTATTTACTTATAACACTCTAAATATAATCTTATTAAATTTTACTGAATTTTGTATAGCATACTCTCATGCATATAAGGCTTAATTAATTATTTTATATTTACTTTCTGTCTTATTGGTATATAAATAATTCATTGATTTCTCGTTTTCTGAATTCGAGATCTCAAATTAAATTTTACTTTTAAGCTATCTTGAAGAAGTAAAACTTCCTTTTCAGTAAAACAATATGTATTAAGCACTATCTGACCTCGATCTAGTTTACTTCCATCATCCATAATTCAGTAAGCTAATCCTCTTGCTGTTAATAATTCCTGAATATTATTAGGCACAATTTTCTTGTTTTTTTTATAAAAGATATCATGATATTCTTTTAAACATTTAAATGATGAAGTATTAAATCTAATACTTTTGTATTCTTTACCTGTTCTTTTGTCAGATTTTCTTATTCTAATTTGCGGATATCTTACAATTAAAGGTTTAAATATTTCAAATAAATTCATTAAATAATCTTTTTTCTCTGGGTAACTTTGTTCTATTTCTAATCTAACGTATTTAGTATTATGTATATTAAGATACCCATCACCTAATATTACTCCTATCAATGTCTCTTTCTGTATTAAATTTAATTTATACTTATCTTTATATTCTTTTATAAACTTTCTCACAATTATTCCTTTTTTAGTTAACTTACAATAAGATAATTTATTTTTAATACTCTCATAAAACTCATTCTCTTCTTTCGCTATTGATGAAGAAAATAAAATTTTATTTATTTCAAAATTTACGCTTTTTAATCAAATTTTGAAATAATTTCAGATATTTTTGAACTTTAATTCAGAATCTATTCAATTTTTTTGAAAATTTAAATATTTTATCTTAAAATAAATAGAAAGCAAAAGTAAAATAGAAATTAGCTTATATTATTCTTAGTATATAAATAAATAGGACTATCACTTTATTATCGTCTTCCCCTAAATATAAAGATGACAATACGTAACGTTTAGTCTCTGAAAGTATAAAATAATACTTTGCTGGTTATGTTCTATTTCTTAATTTACTTAATTATATCCCTCATAATCAATACTCTTATTAAATTAAATATAAATAAATTAATGCATTTAAATCATTTTTTTTTAATAAATAAACTTCCAGCATATAGTTACATTATAATTTATATTACTATAAAAGGCCGAAAAACCTACAAACATCACTAAAAAATTATTAGCCGTTACTAATATAAGCATTAAACCTGTAAATAAAGAAATATAAGAAAAGAAACGTTGTTGATGCGGATCTTCTCCCATATACCCTACAGAATATAAATGAACTAAAATAGATACTATTAAAACAGGAATTAACATACTTACCGTTAATTCATCGAAATAAAAAGATCAACTAATATCTAAATGTTCTGATTTAATTCATGAAAATAATTCAATACTTACAGGTGAGTTACATATAACTACTTCATAAAAAGCAATAAAAGATAAAAGAGTTGTTATAAATAAACATAATATATTTATAATATATACACCTTTCACTCCTAAAGCTCTCCCTAATAATCCGCTTAATATTGCAGCCAAAAAAGGCAAAAATACAATACTAATATACATAGATTACTTAAATCATTAAAACTTTCTTTTTAACTTGATACACCCAATAATAATAATATATAAATACTATAAATAAATTATAATATTATAATACATAATTATATATAATATATATTTATAAAATATATAGAAATTCAATTAATAGTAAATTAATATTATAATTGTTAATAATATTTTTAATACTCTTTTTCAAGAGATAAGTTATTAATTAATTTCGCATTAATGATGATATTATAGATAATAAATTGCTATCAGTTAGATATTTCCACCTCCTTATTCACCCACCACCTTCCTATTAATCATTCTTTATATAACTAAAATAAGAAATATATTAATATATATATTAAGCTTTTCTTATTTTAAAATAAGCTATTATAATAGCTAAACCTATGGCAGATTCTGCACCAGCTACAGCTATAATATACAAACCAAATACTTCAGCTAATATATCATTAAATTGTCAAGAAAAAAGTAGAGTCATTACTGACACTGCTAACAAAATAATTTCAATTGAAATTATCATTAATATTAAATTATTTCGATTAAATATAAACCCAATTGTACCTAAACCAAATAATATTAAAGCTAAATCCATATAATTAATTTTATTATTTAACTCTTTGTTCTATAAAATATATTAATTTCAATTTAGTAATTTATACTATTACATCAATATATCAATAAAAATCAATATATAAATACTTAATATATTTTCCTTTTTATTTGATTCTATATAGTAAAGATAAAATTACTATTATACTCAATTAAATAATATTTATTAAAATGAATTGAACTCTTTTCTAAGTTCAATTTACATAACTAATAAAATTAATGGAAGAATAATAAATATTATTATTTAAAAATAAAAAAAAATTATATTTTATTAAACAATAAATTATATTAATGATATAAATATATATTATTTATTTTCTCTATTTAATTGAGGAAAATCTAGATATTATAATTCATTTAATCAATTTTTACTTATGTTTAAACCTAAATTATGTATATTAAAGTATTTAGATTTTTCTATACTATAGTTATTATCAGGTTTATTTTTTATAGACAATTTCAAATGTCTTCCTATTATTTTTTTTATCTTTTCAACGATAAATTATATCATACATAATTAGTGATAATAAATTAAATTAATTATTATTAAGTAAGAGATTAATAATAATTAATTTTGAATTGGAAAAATTTGAACTTTCACTAATTAGTTATAAAAATAGCAATTTACTAGTAAATTACTAATTAAAATTTCAAAACATATAACAAATTATACTAAATAATATAATAGTATAATCAAAATAAGTATAATTATTAAAATATATAAATACGTATAAATTTTTTTATATAAAAAAAGTATTATATATTAATAATAAATATAAATCAAATAAAAAAGATAAAAATATAAAGTATAAATTTATTTCAAGAGTACCATATAAAGGTATATCAATAATATAACATTCATAATCAAAAATAAAAGTATCAATAGCATAATGTTGAATATTTTCGCCTGAAATTTCACTATTATTTGCATTATCTGATTTTACTTTTTTTACTTCAGATATATCATCCTTACTATTTATTAACGACAAAAAATTACTTCTTTTTCTTTTTTCGATAATATTAGAAATATTCCTATTACCTCCATCAGAACTAGAATTATCAGAAATAACAGGATTACTATCGCTATTATTGGAAGAAAAATTATCAATAATTTCAATAGAAATATTATTATAATCTATTGATACATTATGTTTCTGCAATTTAGTTAAAATTTCACATTTATAACCTAATTCCACTTTCTTAACATCTATAACATTATAAATATGTGTATAAAATCGAGGAGGTTTAATAATTATATTATTTCATATAGGATCAAATTTAAAATCTTTATGATTAATAATAAAACGACTCATACTCAGAGTTGAACGTACTTCGATATTATTAGGATTTATTCCCCAAATATCACAATTTGCCCAAAGAATTTCTTTATTCTTTTCAACAACATAACCATATCCTTCTTCTCTGCAAAATTTATTGTATTTTTCATTTAAATAATTAACAAAGTTAAGTGAATATTATTTATATTCTAAATTAGCATTTCTTAATCTTTTTATTCTATTTAAATCTCATCCCTTAACATTGGATCAATTCCAAGTACCATCTTCTTTTTTAAGAGGTTTAGGAACAGGATTACTTCTTATATGAAAAACAGAATTATATTTATAATCTACAACTCTATTATCATTATTATTATTAATAAGTAAAATAGAAAGAGAAATATATTTAGAGTATCTAAAAAAGAAATCATTATAATTAAATAATATATCTTTTTTAAAATATAAATATATTAAACTTAAAAATAATATAGGCAGTATTGATATTATTTCATATATACGATAATATTCTACATATTGACTAAACGATAAATTTACATTATATTTATCAATTACAGAATACAAAATATTATTATTACTATCATTATTACTAATATTCACAATATTATTAATAACATTAGCATTACCATAATTATATTTAAAATCATTAGAAACAATAATATTTTTTTAATTCATTATTAATGAAACTTTTACTATCAAGGTTAACTATATTACAAACAATTAAATCAATAAAATTTATATTAGTCTTTTTCATATAATCATGACTACTAATAATAATTTTATCTTCACTATTATTTATATTACTAAAATAATCACGATAATCGTAACAACGATTACTATAATTAAACTAAAAATTATGATAATAAAAACAACATTTATAATTTTTCATATATATGTAGAAATTATAAACAAATTAACTAGATACACCCTTATAAAATTTCCATAAAAAAAAAAATATTAAGAAATGCATAAAACATATATGTATTTTCATAAAAATTAAATACAACATAAAAAAATTATAAGTTATTTTAATTAAAAAAAAAAATAAGTTTATAATTATAATTCAAAATATTAATTCTTATAATATCTCAATTAATAAATACTAATATTAAAATATTTTAATTAAGGAAAGTAAAAATTAATTTATTCTTCTTTTTTTATTTAATTCATTATTATCACCTTTAATTAAAATACTTTTACTTTTATCTATATTATCATCAAATATAGGAAAATTATTAACATTAATTTTAGTATCATCTTTTAAATTAGATTCAGATTTAGTTAAATCAGTTTTTATTTCATTATTATTATTACCAGAAGAAGAAGAATCAAGACTAAGTTTTTTAAAGTCATTAATGACAGATACAACACTTTGATTCATGATTTCAAAAATGGATAATCGTCCCATTGATGGCATTATACGTTCTTTAACTTCTATTCCTTTTTTCATGGCTCTTAATTCTTGCTGTTGAAGAGTTGCTTCTGCTTCTATTTTTTTATCTTCATAATTAGTTATTAAGCCACCTTTTTTAAATTTACGACTACCCATTTCAAGAGAGTTTTTCTTTTTTTCTCCTGTTAATATTGGTTCTTCTTCTCCTTTTATGTATAAGTTTAACGTTTCTTTTCTCAATGCATCAAACCCATTTCTTTTATCTTTAATTGGTTCTTTTACATATGCCTTTAATCTAGTTCAAAATTTTTGCTTTTCATCTTTATTAGACATAGTTTCATTAAAAGCTGTATTGGCCATTTCGATAAGTTGATCATCAGGTACAGTCGGCATATTTCGTTTACGAAAAAACTTCGAAAATGCTTTGTCATGTTCTCAATTTAAACGATGATTCATAAGTTTGAAAACTTTTTCATCTGGTAAATCTATTATTTCATCTAACATCTCTTTTTTATCTTTAGCATCTTCACCTAATATTTTACCTTCCTTTCATTGATTAGTAAACAATTCAGCTGCTCTTACTAATTGTTTTGTACCTTGTATTATAGAAATATGTGCATTACTAATAGTAGAATCATGACTCATTACACTAACAGAATCAATATTATCTGGTGTAATCGCTCTAATATTAATATCATTTTTAGTGTTAGTTTCAGATAATTTATTATTAGAATTCTCTCTATTTAAAAGATCTTCAATTCTTATTCGATTAGACTGAATTTTATTAGATGTTATATTATCTCTAGATTGTATAGAATCTTCTTTATTTAATAAATCTTCGATTTTCATCATATCTGGTTTGTCCACTAATTCTGATTTAGGTCATTTAATTAATTTTGACTTTAAATTATATATAATATTAATATCTGATACATATAAATATTCATGTGAAAATAAAGAAAAAAAAATACAAATTCAAATACTACAAACAAGAATATAAGAATTTAATTTTTCATATATTAAAATCCTTCATGCATCATCAAATAATAAACTAATATAAAATATTAAAAGACATAAAGAAAGAAAACTAAATAATGTTCTTCAAGATTTAAAACCTTTTTCTTTAATGGTTATAGATAAAATTAAAATAGAAATAGAAAATCCTAATGTTAATTTAATTACTCTATATTCATAACTACTAATATTACTTATACCTAAAATTTTCTTAGATATATAATAAAAACAAATAGTAAATAATAAGAAAGCAAAAAAAAATCAAAAATTTTTAAATCAATTACCCTCATTATTCAATTTAACAGGAGATTTAATTATTAACTTTAAATCTTTCCCTTTTTTGTATAAAATATAAATTGAATAGAAAATAGATAAATAAAATAAAAATTCGTAGTTTAAACATAATAAATTAATAAACATAAATATATATATATATATTTATATCTTTTTCACCCTCCACCTATACCCTAATTAATTGTTTAATTGCCTAACTTTTTTAATTCAGAGAGCCTATAGTATTCCCGATACGATTAGAAATACAACTCTACACTACCTTAGAAATAAATTCATAATATATTATGAATTTAAATTTCTGTTTATAACGAAAATAGTAAAGCATATTTTTGTTATAAACAAAGAATGAACAAAATATATGGAAATAACCAAATAACTACTGTAAGAGACTGAAATATGGTAATAATAATTTCCATGATACAATAAAAAAATTAGCTTTTCATAAAAATATCAATAAATATATAAATATATAAGAAACTCTTACCACAACTTGAAATTGAGAATATAATTTAATATTTATAACAAAAAATTAAATCCTTAAAATAAGTATAAATAAAGAAACGAGTAATTTATATATCTATATACACAAAGATATCTTTTTTTTATAAAATCAAATATTTTTTTATTTTTTTCTATTTCATCCTTTTTTCATATTTTTAGACCATTTACTATAAAATGTAAAATTACCTAAGAAAAATAAATTAGGATAATCTAATTATGATTTTTAGATAATTTCAATCTAAAAACATGAAAACATTTATATGTAAATATAAAGCACATAAATTAAATTTAAAGAAAAATATCCTTTAAATGAGGATAATTTGCTGACGTTAATTCTAATAACTTTTCTTTAGTTATACCAGATCTTACATTTTTTGTAACTAACGACATCTTTTTTAATTCTTCGTTTTTTTTCTCTAATATTTTAGTTGATTCTATTTCATTGTGTAAAGATCTTATAACACAATAACATTCCTAGATTAATACTATTCAATTTAATATTAAAACAAATATTTAATAAATATATAATATATATTTATTAAATTCTTATCTTTTACCCACCCACTTCCCTAATTAATTGTTATAATGCCTAACTTGACTAATTCAAAGAGTCATTCTATTTTCAAGAGGATAAAAAATATGACCTTATATACCTTTTTAATTTTACGTCAATAAAATTTTTATTATTAACGAAAGATTAATAATAAAAACTAAATATTTTATTAAAATAACAAAAAGAGATTTTTTTTTAATACATAATATTATTATTTAAAGAATATTTTAAATATTTTAATGACATTTAAATTAAAGTATTTATAATTCAAAGATTATTGTTACTTTAATACTATTTTTTAATTATAAATAATAACATATAAGTCTTATATTATTAAATTATACAATTAATTATTCAATGTATAAACAGCACTAATTATATAATCTTACTTATTAGAATAAAAATTATATTTCATTATGAAAAAAATAAAGAAGTAATTGTTATCTTTTTATTTAATCAATTCTTTTAATAAAAATTGACTTCTTATTTATTTTTTATTATTTTCTCCCTTTTCAATTATTTAGTTTAATTACTTCACTTTATTTATATTAAACTAAAATAAATTAACCTAAATAACTGAAACCTCTGCATTTATTTACATAAACAAAACGCGATATTTTTAATTAAAATTAATTTAATAATATTAATTTTTATTTATTAATTATTAAACTCCAAATAATAATAAGAAAGCGATCATTAAAGCAAATAAACCTGTAGCTTCTGCTAATGCAAATCCTAAAATTGCATAACTAAATAGCTGATTCCGTAATGATGGGTTTCGTGCTGTTCCTTCGATTAAACTAGCGAAAACTAACCCTATACCTACACCTGCACCTGTTACTTACTCTAACTTAATATAAAAGCTTATTTTATAAAATAAATATTTATTATTAAGGTTAATGGACTATTTCTTATTAATTATAAAATTAATTTTCACATACAGTCTCTTAGGCATTTTTAATTTATCTTTTTTATTACCTGTTGATTACTTTTATCACTAAATAATAAAAATAAAAGTTTTCCAACATATAGTGAAATATTAATTGGTCTAACTATTTAATTTATACAAATTTATGATAGTTAATTATTTTTATTTATCGGAATTAACATATATCTTTTCCTTTAAATAGTACCCTTAATATAACAGGACTTGAGAGTTCTAGAATCAGGTTTTAATTTTAAAACCTGAGTCAAATATTTTTGAGCAGGTACTATACCTGCAAATTCTAATTTTGCTTCATTAATTATATCTTTCAATATTAAAGGATATAGTCCTTGATAAATTCGTCTCTTACTATTATTAGGCCATTTACTATTAGGATTTTGAGCAAAATAAAAAGAACCTAATTCATTGTTAACTAAAATATTCTTATTTTTATATCTTGATATAGCTGTTTATCTACCACTAAAACTAATACCCAACCTTTCATGGTTAAGATTAAGATCTTCAACTGCTTCTATAATTGAATTATATGTTTTTACTAATGATAGATCTGAATTATAAACATATAATACATTTGGTGTTAAAGAAAATAAAGACATATTAGGTATAATTAAATCAGGTATATTTTTTACTTGCCTATGTATAATATTATGTGTCAAAAGATTTTCTTTTGACACATAAGGATATTTTATATTAACGAAATCTTTTAAATAAGGACTATATATGCTTTTTACATGATTTATATATTTAGCTATTGTTCTTTTACTTTTAATGCCTAAAACATCCATTAATTTTCGTAAAGAATGAACAGTTCGTATTATTTTATTATTTATAATAATTTGAACTTCTTTGGCTCTTTTATCAATAATAGGTACATATAAATTCTTAATATTTCAATTGGTATACGAAAATGTGATTAATTTACGTTCCCCATTCAAAGTAAATGTAAAACGCGATAATAATGATTGCTCCAATATCCTAGGTATTAATTGTGTTACAGCAAATAAAATATCTAGCTACCCTCTACTTAATAGATAATTAGGATATTAATAAACGAATTTCTTATAATAATTCATTGTTTTATATATAGGACTTCATTTATATTCTTCAAATTTATATTTATACGAATACAATTTAACGTCCTTTATTGTTCTTTTAAAACTATCCTTATGTTTATTTAAACGTACATAAAAATCCATACATGATCCCTAATATTGTTCATTATCAGGAGCCTTAAATAAATAAACACCTGCTATATAAAAATCGGAGTTATTGTTCTTTTTTAACTTTTTATAGTTTAAATTATTAAAATCTAATGGAATTAACTTATTAATAACTAATTTATTATTTTTATTTTTACCTATTATCTCTAACTTAGATAATAATATTTCCTTATCTAAAAATTTTAAAAGAACACTATTCTTTGGTAAACTATTTAACATACTTTCAACAGTGGATATAGCTTCCTTAACTAATTTTGTATAAACTATTTTTGATAATAATAAGTTATCATCATGTATTACAGATAATAATACGTTATTTAAACCAACGGTTGCGATCCCGGCACCTATAATTTTTGCTGCTTGTACTATCATGATCAGTAATTATTTCCGATTCTTTTTTTTTATTCTTAAAATAATATCCTTTCTTTTATAAAAAAGATTAAAAAATTATATATATTTTATCTCTCTTATTATTTAATTTCTTATTATAATTTGACTTTAATAATTATTATTTCACTTTAAAGTCAAAAAATAAGTTAAATAAATTTTTATTTAACTTATTATATTAATTTTCTTCCTAAATTATTACTATTTTCTTCATATTAATAACTTCCTTTTATTTATATATCTATGCTATAATATAATAATAAAATTAATATTATAATACAATAAGGAAACATTACACTTTCCAATATATTTATAATAATGTATTATATTAATGCTTAATAAATTTTATATTTTTTATAATATTCCTTTCGCTTTACCTCTGCAGTCATGACTCTAGCTATATTTTATGCGTTTTTTATCAAAAAAATAAACTTAATTATAACAATATAGATTAATAAAATTAATTCTATTTATTACTTTATAACATATTAAATAAATTAATGCTTATATATTTAAAATTAAATTGCATTTATTATAATTAATTACTCTATGCAGTATTACATAATATTGAATTAAACTAAATTTAATAAATTATCTATTTTCCAAAAATATTTACCTTTAAAAAATAATGCAATAAGGATAAACGAATATCTAAAATTAAATATAAAAAAATAATTTGCCATAAAAAAATTAATATTTATTAATAATTTAAAATAAACTTTACATTTATATATAAATTATAAATATAATTAATTTAAATGTATTATTTAATCAAATTTAATAATAAATTTTAAAATAATATTTAATTAAATATCAAAATATATAAATTCTGAATATAATGCAAATAAATATTCAGGTTGAATACCTGGAATCGAACCAGATCCTATTATGCCACAAATAATCATTCTACCTTTAAACCATATTCAACGAAGGGTTAAATTATATATTAATAAACAACTTAATAAAAAAAAAGAATAATAATAAGCTAAATTAATTGTGTAAAATACATATATATGTATTTTACACAATCTAACCCCCCCCCTCCCCCCTCTTCCACCTTTTTTATAAGATAACAGACAAAATAAATTAAAAGAGTAAAAAAAGGAATAAAAAATGTAAAGAAAAACAATGTATGAACTATATTTATATATAATTAACAAGATAATAAAAAGCTTTTCAATTATTTTTTAATTGAAAAAAAAAATAAATGTAACAAAAAATTCATTTATAAAAAATTAAAAATAAATATCATCATCTCCTTTTTTTTCTCTTTCTTCTTGTCGTTTTATCGCTCTTTGATTTGCTAATCTGTCTTCTTCATTTAATCTACGTTGTTCCTCTTTAAATGCTTCATGAGATATTTCAATTTCTCTAAGCAATCTTTCATATTCTCTTCTAACTTCCGTGGGATTTTCTTGTCTTCATTTCTCTCTTTCTAATTTTTCTTGTTCCTGTCTCATTTCTAATTCTAATAAATCATAATCTTGTTTAAGGAAACGATCAATCATATCTAAAGTGAACCGATCAGCATTTTCTGGATCAAAAAGTTTAAAATTAAGAGTACCTGGTTTTTGTCTACTTAAATAATATTCAGCTCATTCCATATGAATTGGTGCTGCAGTTCTACATCATCGTGCATTTTCATTATTTTTTACTCTTTTTATATAATCTAAAGCATGATAATACACTTCGACCTGTTTTTTAGGATCTTTCGATATATCTTCTATTCAAGTTATTCTAGATTCTTCCATACTATCTGCAGCCTCTATTGTAGGTTGTTTAATTTCTCTTATAAGCTGATGTCTAAAAATCTCTAATTTATAGGTTAATATTCTATTTTTTAAATCTATTAATAATACTCGTTCTTGTGGTATAGCTTCTAATCTAGCCACTTCTTGATAATATATATCTCCTAATTTCTCTTCCATTTTACCTCCTTTGAATACACGTTCTCAAGCGTTAGCTATTTCCATTCGATTAACTGTATTATGACGAAGAAATTTAGCTTCTTCATCTAGCAACTCAACTCTATAATCAATACCATTCTGAACTTTATCCATTATAACTGAACAAATATTTTCGATAACTAAATCATTTCGTCAATAATTCTTAACATCAGGGTTAATACCATGTCTCATTAATTCTGCTCGACGTTTTAATATAGCTTCTCGTTCTCTCTCTGCTTCTCTTTTTAAATAAGCTAATTCAGCATCTTTTTCTTTTCTATCTACAGCATTACAATCATTCATCATATCTCTGATTGAATCAGGTAAAAACAAACCAGGGTATTCTCTAGCATATTGCTTCTCATATGGTTCATATAATCTTCTATTTTCATAATAAAATTGTCTTATTATATAATTCCATTTTTGATTAAGATGTCTTTCTCATAAAGGTAATTGACCATTATTATTTCTTGATTCATTTTCTTCAGATATAATTGTTGGATTAGATATTGTGTTTTCTTTAGAAACAGATGATTTTTTATTTTCTCCAGAGTTAAGAGGCAATACATCTTCTTTTGACTCAGGAGACACATTAACATCATCTACTGGTTCAGGGTAAATAGGATTATAATTACTTCTAATAAATTTATCTACATTTCTTTCATAATAAGCTCGGAATGCTGCTTCCTTTTCTTTTTGTGTTAATTTAGAATTTCAACTTTCTTGTCAATTAGAATCTTCAGGTCGTAAAAGAGGAAACATTTCATCATATTCTTTATTAAATAAATCAAAATTAGGTTCTTCTTCTTTTTCTTGTTTTTTTTCTGTTTCCACATTTGATTCCTTACTTTCGCTTTTTTCTTTTTGAATTGGATTTTCATTTATAGATTTTTCAACTTGACTTACATTTTCTTTTATGCATTCTTCAACTTGAGTCGCATCTTTATCTACAACACTTTCAGGTTCTATTATGTCTTTATTTAGGGTGTTTTCAATTTGAATTACACCTTTATCTATAATCTCTTCAACAGAATTCTTATTTTCTGATTCATTTTCCGGTTTTTCATTTAGGTATTCTTTAACATCAATTATTTTTTTATTTTTAGATCTATAAGGTAAAACAGGTAAATCTTCATCTTTAAATTCTTCCATCGTATCTTCCTTTATTTCAGGAGGAAAATACATTCAACGTATTATTTTTCAATCTTCCTCTATGAGTTGACTTATAGATAAAAATGCTTTTTTACCCTTTATTTCTAATTTTTTTAATTTTTGTTTTTCTTTTTCAACAGGTATAGGTGGCAAAGGTTTATTTTTTCCTGTTTGTTCTTCTCATGGAAAAGAATTATCTGCTCCCATTCCTTCGAAAGAAGGTAAAAGTTTATTTTTAGTATTATTTTTAAATAAAGGTATAAGTGGTAATTTTTTTTTTTTTTTTTTTAACTCTATAGTCTTTTCATCTCAATATACTTGATAAGGATTATTATTAGAATCTCCTTCAGAATCCGAATCCGAATCAGAAATGATTTCTGATTCGGATTCTCTAAGAAGGGGTGGTGTCATTCGATCTTCAACTTTATTATCTTTTAATTCAAAATCTTGTTTTTTAGGTAATTGTTCTAATTTTTTCTTTTCCAATTCAATTTTAGATTTGTCCTTTTGTTTTTCAACTAAAACTACTTTTTGTTCTTTATCCCCCATAACTTCTTTTGTAATATTGGATTTTCCCTTAAATAATCCAATTGTACGATTTTTAAAGAAAGATTTTATTTTCTCTTTTCTACTTTGTTTTGGTAAATGTCGTTCTTCTACCATTAATATAGCCTTATTTTTTTTCATGTTTTTCTTAATTTGTTTAGATGTATATTCATCATTTTTTAAATTTTCATCTATTATATTTTTTATAGAACTAATACCATTATATTTAGTTAATGCCTCTTTCACTTTCATACCCGCTTCTATTTTTTCTTCTTTAGTTTTAAAATTAAAACGATCAGGATCAAAAATAGTTAAAGTACCATCTGCACATAAAGGTAAATCTATATAATCAGGTCTTCTTCCGCCTTCATAACCAATCCTAAAAATATTTTTAAATCAAAGTACTTTTTTATCTCTATATCAGGGTCCAGGTATATCTTGGTAATTAACTTTAATACGACATATGTTACCATTAATCCTTTTAAATTTTACTAATTTTTCTAAATTATATTCTCTTTTCTCTAATTCAAATTTTCTTTTTTTATAATCTATAGGCATTTCTTTAATAAATACCCTACCTGTTTTTTGATCTATATCTACATAAACACTTTTATATTTAGATTCACTTTCCATACGATCTATATATACTATTTCTTTTTGTTTTCTTCTTATATTTTCATTTTCATTTTGATATTGATTTTTACTTTGATTTTGATTTTTATTATCAAAATCTGTACTTATATTATTTATTCGTTTTATCCTTGTTGTATTTCTTTCTCACTGGTAACCTATTTTCATATTATCTATCTTTTTCTCTATATACTTAGGTTTAATAATATATATATCATTTTTTACTTTCATTTTTGTATACTTATTTCATTTATTTAGAGGATGATTATTCATTAACATTTCTTTAGTTTTAGGAAATATCACCTTAGGTCGAACTGTTTTTTTATATATAAATTTACGTTTAGATTTTGATTTCTCATTTTCTCAAAGATAACTATCATCAATAACGTCTTTAGCTATCATACGATGATATTTATCTCCTCATTTTGTCTTTTGTCATTGTTTATAATTAGGAGTATTTTGTAGTCAATCAGGATGAGTAGGTTTATAATCTACATGTTTCTTTCTGATAACAGGTTCAGGTGTTTCTTCTGCAAATTGTGCAGAATTTTTATAAATATGTGGTAAATATTTTTTTTCTTGAATATCATAATATGTTTCTGAAAATTTAATACCTATAAGTGGACCCTTTATATATTTATATCTATCTCTTCAAAGTCCTTGATAATCAGTATGTCTATATAAAAGATGATACGGATGATAAGGACTACGTGGATCCTTTGGATCATATGGTTTAGTAGGAGGATACCAACTTAATTGCTTTCTCTTAAATGGTTTCTCATCTCCTTCACCAATATCTTTTCTATATGGACTTTTCTGTCGTTTATAATTCCTAAATCTTTCCTCATCGGAATCATAATTAACAACTTTAAGAGGACCGAACTCATTATTAACTTCTTTGATTACGTTATTATTACTTATCATTGGACCACTTAATTGCATCCCAAGATGAGGTTTATATTCCAAGATATAAATAAATAATAATCATAAACACATAACTAATTCTATTGTTTTTAAAAAAAGAATTTTAATATTATTGGAAAATTTATCACTATAAAAAAGGCTGGCTATGAATATAGTAGATATTATTGAGAAAATAGATAAATAAGTTTTTCAAGATTTAAAACCATATGATTTAAAATTAATATAAAAATTAGATATATTCAAAATCATAGCTAAGCAAAATTTTAGAGTTCTTCTAGAAAAATAGCTAATGCTATTTAATAAATCAGTATTCATTTCAGGATATAAATAATCATAAGAAAAGAAAAAAAATAAAAGAAAGAAAAAAAACCAAAAAATGTATTTAAACTTTTTTATTCCTCTTTCTATTTTTTCCTCTTTATCTTTCTTATCTAAAAATATTAATGATATAACTTTAGGTATATTGACATACAATAAAATACAAGATATGAAAATAGAGAAATTTAAGATACTATCAGCATTATTCTTAAGAAACTCAGACATTATCTTTAAAAAAGATATTATATCTTCTTTATTTAAAGGAAAAATACCAGAAATAGATAGTGCTTTTCCTTTTAGGAAATCTATTCCCCTTTTCCTTGGCCACCCCAAAAATATACAGCACCGAAAAGAAACAATCAAACAACATCTACAAAATGTCAATATAAAATTCCTGATTCTACACCAACATGATGAGTATTTGTTACCTGATAAGCATATATTCGGGTAGCCCCTACACACAAAAAAAAACTTCCTATAATTACATGTAAACCATGAACAATTGTATTATCATAAGAGTTCTTTATCTCTTATTTCCATATTTTACAATATGGTTTAGACTATATTATTAATTTAATTCTAGATAATTAAATTAGAGGGTGTTCGTGTTAAGATTATTGTTGATACTACTCACTTATTAGTCGTTGAACGTTCTTAATTAATTTACTGTTAATATTAACAATAATATACCTAATTAAGCTTCGCTGCAGATATTCTTTAAATTTAAAGAGTTCTTTGCAATTTACCCTCTTTTCTATTATTTTATTTATAAACTTATAAAATATATAATAGGGCCTATTATTAAGCCTGTTCCCATGTAAAAAGTAGAACCAAAAACACTGTCTGTTATTGTGTAGGAGACCCCGAAATACTCCAAAACTTGCAAACCCGTAAAAAAAAAAGCCATATATATAGTAGCTATAGAACCATAATTAGCTCAACTAATTAATTTATCTACTAAGGAATGATGTGATACAGTTACAGCCGAACCTGATGATAATAAAATTGTAGTATTAGCTGTAGGAACTTCAGAAGCATTTACAGCTTCTATTCCTTTTGGTGGTCATTCTGATCCTATTTCAATTGCTGGTGCTAAAGATGAATGAAAATAAGCTCAGAATATACTTAAAAAAAAAAATACTTCACTTATTATAAATAATGCCACTCCTAATGATATTCCCTTTTGAACTTTATCTGTGTGTGATCCTAAATAACTTGCTTCTGTTATTATATCTTTAAATCAAAGCGACATACCTCAAATTAATAATATAAAAGAACAAAACAAGAAAAATTCTCCCATTACATAACCTTGAAATGATAATACAGCACTTATTGTAAGTGATAATAATACTCCTGCTAATGTTATAGGTCATGGAGATTGATCCACAATATGATAAGGATGACTTGGTAAAGTAACATTACTATTATTTATTAATATTATTTTGTCTGTTCTATAATATTTCATTTCTTTATCCATATAAATTTCTTTTTCTAATTTATACATATATATATATTTATATACTCTCTGATATAAATATATTAATTTATAAAAATAATATATTGCTAAATTTAACATTGAAAATATGAAAATTTTTAGTCTTATAATAATTTCATATATAAATTTTACCTCTAAAGTTAGATTATATTATTTAATGCTTAAATAATAATAATTTTTATAGTCTTAATATTTTAAATCAAATATTATATGATTTAACACTAATATAAAGATATATTATATATTTATAATAACTTAAATTAATATTCATATTATAAACAAAAAGAAAAAAAGTTTAAATATTTATTAATAAAAGTTAATAAAATTAAATATTAATAATAAAGGATAATTAGAAAAGAAAATATAAAACTTAATATTTAATTATTAAGAATAATACCTGAACTTATAATATCTAAACTAAAAAAGTATTATACTAACCCACTAGGCGGCTCATCCTTCGGATAGATTGGATTCGAACCAACAGCCTCCTACTCCCAAAGCAGACGCACTACCAATTTGTGCTGCTATCCGTTATATAATTATATATTCAATACATAATTATATATTAAAAATTATATAATATAAAAAAACTTTTTTATATAAATTATATATTAATATTATGAAGATTATTTTATCTACAATAGGATTCGAACCTACACATTAAAAATAGTACGACTTAAATGTACCCTGTCTACCAATTCCAGCATGTAGATTAAAAAAATATATTTCTATTTATTTATCTAAATGATAAATATATATATATATATTTATCATTTTATCTTTTTAATTAAGGCTAAAAGGAATTGAACCTTTATTGTGCCATTATGAGTGGCAAGCTTTAACCATTAAGCTATAGCCCTACAATTAATTATAAGAAAACATTTAATATTAATAAAAAAATCATAAATAAAAATTTATATAAAAATTTTAGATATAGTAAATTTTTATTTACTAATTAATAATGATTTAATCCCATACCATATTATAATATGAAAAATTAATTTAAGCTAGTAATTATGCCTACTGAGGGATTTGAACCCCCATGACCTGATTACAAAACAGGGACTTTACCAATTAAGTAAAATAGGCGATATATTATATATCTTATAATTCGAAATATTTATTTTAAAATTATTATTTTAAGATAATAATATTTTTTATTATTCTATTTAATAGTAATATATTCTTTTAGTTCTTAATTTAAATTCATCTTTTTAGCCCTAACGGGTTTCGAACCCGTATAACAGCATTGAAGGCGCTGTGTCTTAACCATTAGACGATAGGGCCAAAAAAAGAGGGTCTTTTTCCTCTTTCTATTATAATATATATAACAACAAATATTAAAAATAGCATTATTTTTTCCTGTCAAATTAAGTAAAAGTTAATAACAAGAAAGAGAATAAAAAATTATTTCTTAAAGAATAGATTAATAATATATTTTATATTAATACAATTTATATTAATTATATCGGTAAAAGGACTTGAACCTTTAGTTATTGTATATGAGACAATCGTTTTAACCACTTAAACTATACCGACATAGGGATAATAACATTATATAATCAATAAAATTTATTATACATTAATACTGCAACAAACATATATATATTTATATTTATAATAAATAAATATTAACTTAAAATTATATATTTAAAATTCAATATTCAATTATTTTTTTTTTATTCCTAACTTAGATGAATAAACAATGCGTCCTTCTTTTTTATGCTTATTATTTATTTCATACTTAACTGGAGAGGGATTCTTTCAAGAAATCCCTATTATACTTAAAACATTATGAATTACCCCAAATATTGGTGTTATAATTAAAAAATGTGCAAAGTAATATGCAGTTGCAATTTGACCAGCTATAATAAAAGGAGGTTCTACGTGACAACTCCCTAATCACATTAAAACTAAAAAATTTAATACAAAGAATCAAAAAGTTAATATATACATAGGTTTATATGTGTTTCCTTTTATGTTGCTAGTATCAGTAAAGGGTAATACTAATAATATTAATATAGCAACAAACATGCTTATGACTCCTAACAGTTTATTTGGTATTGATCTTAAAATAGCATAAAATGGTAATAAATCGAAATTAAAGGAATTTATTTTTGTATTTTATATAGTATAGAAGGTAATATAAAAGGAGATACTAATAATCTTAAATTTTTCCATCGATTATTTTCAAATATATATTCGCAATTTTCCACCTATATAAGAATGAATATGTAGGGAATATTTAAGATTAAATTTATTTTCTAAAACATTTATTACTAGTTTCACCTCATCTCAAGTGAATATATAAACACTTAAATGAAGATCTAAATTCTAACGAAAACCATCACCCATAATTCAATGAGCTAAATCTATAAATGTTAATAATTTGTGAAAATTTAAAGGAATTATTCTCTTACCATTTAAATATCATAAAGAATGAACCTTAGTAAAACAAAGTAATTATATACTAGCAAAAGAAATAGATGAATATTCTTGACTTATTTTTTTATCTACTCATATTTTTATACAATATTCAGAATTATTTGTACAACAAAATTTAAATAAATTATAAACTGATTCAAAATAAGGACGTTTCTGCATTTTTCCACTTTGATTTAAAATTTATCTAGCATCACTAGATATAGATCTTCATTATATATGACCAACACTAAGCATAATATCTACTAATACATCACTCATATTGTCAGGTAATATTATCTCATCTCTTTCCTTTGAAGTTAAATGTTTTATTCCTTTAGTTGATTTAGCAAATAATACAATTAAACAATAATAATACAAAAATAAAAAAACTTTTAATCGGACTATATCTTCATAAATATAAAATAAAAAACTTTTTTTTTATTTTTGTATGCTCTATGTATAGTCTCTGAAGTACTCTCAATATTTAAGCACTTATCTGATCACTTAAAAAATAATAACTTCTTTTATTCTACATAAAAGAAAGACTTAAGTTTATCAGTATATAATAGAGTATATTTATGTTAATAAAAATTAACATAAGACATTTTTATCATTCAGGAACAATTGATGCCGGAGTTTGCATTGTATTTGCTTCTATATAATTATCAGAATGACCTAATTTATCTGGAGTATAAAAAACAATAACTGTAAATATAACAAAGAACAAATAAACAGTTACTATATCCTTAAATGAAAAATAAGGATGAAAAGCTGTTCTATCCCCATTTGATGTTGTACCTATAGGATTAGATGAACCATTTATATGTAAATATAATAAGTGAACAGCTACTAATGCCGCTAGAATAAAAGGCAATGTAAAGTGAAGCGAAAAAAATCTATTAATCGTAGCTGAACTAACTGAAAAGCCACCCCAGACAAATTCAACTAAAGATTTTCCCAACCATGGAATAGCAGATAATAAGTTTGTAATAACGGTTGCACCTCATAAAGACATTTGACCATAAGGTAGAACATACAAACTTGTATATTCATACAAGTTTCGACTATACATTAAGCATCATTTCAGACACCTTTTAGTGATCTAGTCAGTAGTGACTTTTCATCAAGTCAACGGTCTTATGTTAATTATTATTTACATTAATTATTATAACATTTTAACCGTTTTCACTAAAATAATCAGATATATTTTATATATCCATACTCAGATATGAGTATTCTATTATTTAAAATTTTATTAATTAGAAAAAATAAAATTTAATATAACTTCTAGATGAATATTGCATTACAAATATAATAATAGGATTACGAAATATATATATATATATTAATTTATATGTTTAATAATTCACTTTCCTTTTAATGGTTTTCCATCTTTTAGCCTTCTTTGTATAGTTTTCCTACTACATTGAAAAAAATCAGCTAAATTTTTTATGGATTCTTCGCTCCTGTATAAAGTGCCATCTAAATTATAAACATATACCTTTTTAGCATTACTTAAACCGCATTTTAATCTACTTAATTCAGAAAGCCTAGGTCTAAAAAAAGCAGCAGCTCTTATTTTCTCTCTTACTTCTTCAGACATAATTTTTCCCTTATTAAAATTACGAATAAAATCTTTTCTTTCTTCTGAATAATTTTCTTTCATTTTTCTTTTATTCTCTTCAGAATGTTTATAACCATAAGAAGAACCCCCTATTTTTAATATATTATAGGGTGGATTTAATTTTTGGAGATATTCAGTTTCTAATTGTAATAAAACTGCATTACTCTTTTTAGTAATAGGTAATTCAATAAATTCCAAAATTACAAATGCAAAATTATTTAATCCATATTTATTAACTGCCTTTGCAATTAAATCACTTCCTATTAAGTATAATAAATGACTGCAAAATCGTATATATAACCTATTCTTAAAACCACTACCAACATAATATTTATTATTAACTAAATTAACTATCATATATACTCCTCCTTTATTTTTAAAAACTTCTTTCATTTTAACTTGTGTTTCTTTTAAATGCAAATTTTTAAAAATTAATATCGGATTTAATGACAATTTAGTCAATAATAGATCTAAATTAGTAGGCTTCTCCTCTTTAAATTTATTATTATTCCAATTATGATTATTAAACTTATTATTGTTATTATTATAATTTGAAGATAAAGTACTAAATTTATAATTATTTAAACGGAATGAGTAACTTTTTTTAATATTTAATACATAATATATTCGTATAAGGCTAAATATATAACCTAAAAAAGCTGTCAAATATATAATAAAAAGAACTGAACTATATAGAATTCTTTTTATTGTTCGACTGTACATTAAGCATCTTTTCAGATACCTACCAGTGATCCAGTCAGTAGCGGTCGTATATTCAACCGACGGTCTAAATTTAATTTATTTCTTACAAATTTTTAACCGTTAACACTAGTATCACCTTATTAAGTATAAATAAAATACGAATATTCGTATTTTATTCAATTAATATGTTTCTAAATACATATTGCATATACTTTAATCATAATAAGATTATGATAATTAAAAATAATATTAAATATAACCTATAAATTTATATTTCATTTATTCAATAATATAAGGTTTAACTATAGATACTAAAATTACCATAGATTCTTTTCAAATAGATATTCTTCACTGATTTAAATGACCTGTTTTTACAACAGTTGATATTACTTTATATTTTCTATTTAATATATCTGATAAAAAAACACATTCTTCATAAGTAAATGAATGTGTAGCTATATTTATACCTTGTTTGTTTTGTCGAGATTCATCCTGCATAATTCAATGAGCCAAACCGATAGGTGTAATATATTCTTCTATTCAATCAGGTATTCTTTTTATATTTCTACCATCAATATTTATATAAAAAGAATTATATATTCACATTAAACTTGAAAAAGTATATAAAGTAAGTTTATAATTAAATCTAAGTGGAAGATTTAAATTTGATCTATTACTTTGTTTAATATCAGATTTTTTAATTAATTTAGGTATAATATAAGAAGAATATCCTCAGTTAAAAAATAAATTAGTTAAATGGTGGATATAAGCTGAATTAGATATTGATTGTTCTATATTAAAACGAACACTATATCCGTATTGATTATTTAATTTATCTGCTCATCAATCACCTAACATACCACAAATTAAAACAGATAACACATCTATAATAGGAGGTCCTATTCTATGTATGGCTTTAGTTCTAGCTTTGTTAAAAGGCAAAATATCATTTATATATAAATATATAACTTTAATATTATTAACTAATATTCATTTAGGCCACTGCGTATATGTAGCCATCATTAGAAAAAAAATAATAGTTCCTATTACTCAGACTCCTACTCTTGGTGATCTATAACTTCCATAATATAATCCTTTACTAATATGAAGATAGACCGCTATAAAAAAAAATGAAGCCATGTTAGCGTGTGATATTCGTAATAGTCATCCATCATTAACGTCTCTCATGATATGTTCAACTGAATTAAATGCTAACTCAGCTGTCCCAGCATAATGCATCGCAAGTAAAATTCCTGTTATTATTTGAACTACAAGACTAAGCCCTAATAAACTACCAAAATTTCAAAGATAACTTATACTAGATGGCTGTGGATTATCTACTAAATAACTATTTACTATAGTTAAAATTGGATTAGTTTTAAAAATTCGCATATTATTTATATTTATTATAGATGTCCTGACAGCTGGTCAAGATAAGATTAATAGAAAAAGAATTATACAATAATTAAAAAGAGTATAGAATCTTTCCCTTTTTAAAATGAAATACAACGACAATTATTTTAAAATATAAAAATGTTTATTTCACAAATAAACATTTTTATATTTTATTCTTTGTTTTATGAAATATATTTTATTCTTAACTTTATTAAATAATTTTAATAAAATTATTAATATATTCATCTATTTAATATACTATATACAAGTAATATATTACTTGTATATCCATTTTATAATATAGGTATATAAAAATATATATTCATGATTTTAAGAAAGATATAAGCTGTTTCCTGTTAACTATTGATTTAACTTAAAAGCATTAATTTTTACTTTTCATTCTTTATATAAAAAATACTTCTTACTTTACTTTTTCTATAAAAAATTTATAGTTTATAATACTAGAAACTTTAAGTTTTAAATTCTCATTTATATAAACCTAATTAATTAGGATTTAACTAACAAAAATTAGAATTATTTTATTCTTCTACTTTTTTGTTATATATAACTTAATTTCTTCGTTTTCAACATTAAAATTTATTTTTAATATAATTATAATTATTTTATTTATTTTTTTTCCCTTTACAGACTTTCCAACTCGACAAATAATGAATTTACTTGTTTTTTCAATATAATCTTACTTAAAATTAATCTTTAATAATAATAATATTGATTATTTATATTATAAAATCAATATACAAACATAATGAATATATACATTATATATTAATTGTTTAATATTAATGTAAACTAATTGAATCTTTTATATATGAAGAAGTTAATATACTATATACATAACTTTGTATACCAGCTATACCTAATTCTAAACCAGAAATAGCTGTAATCAAAACAACAGCAATAGATCCTCCTGTTAATCGTATACTAAGAGTAGCTGTTAATCCTAAGAAACCAAAACCGGCTAAAATTAATAATAAAAGATGTCCAGATATTAAATTAGCTCCTAATCTAATACCTAAACTTAAACCTTTCGCTATATATGATATTAATTCGATTAAGGCTAATAATGGTACTAATAATAAAGGAGTACCTTCCGGTGAAAAAAGAGTAAAAAATCTTAAAGCATGCAAGACTAAACCAATGATAGTAACACCAAATCAAATACTAGAACTCATGGATAAAGTACTTACTAAATGTGCCGTAGTAGCAAAATTATAAGGAATTAAACCCATTAAATTACTAAATAATATATATATAAATAAAACAAATATTAAAATAAAAAAAAACAATCCAACTAATGAACCTATTTGTCCTAATACCATATTATAGATTGTAAAATAAATAGCTTCAGTACTAAGGGATCATCCATTAATAGCTATAGTATACTTAAAACTACCATATATATAAAAAAATCAAATAAAGGTAATAACTAATCCAATGTATACTAATATATTAGTAACTAACCCAATAGGTGTATAATTTAAACCTAAAAATTCACCTAAAAACGGTTTTATTTCAAATTGATCCATAGGTGAATTTAAATACTTATCATCTAATACCTTATTATCTAATTCTATACATATATTTAACGGATTTCCTTCATTTATTATTGTATATATTCTTCCCAATCCATTTAATATAATATCATTTATATAATTTTGCATAATTTCAATATGTTTTTTATTTGTCTTTTTTTACAATTCATCTTAGATATTTGACTCGATATTTTTATAATCATTTTTACTTCCTTTTATATTATTTATAATAACATCAATATAATCCTTATAGAACATTGAAATATATAAAAATTTATACAAATTTTTCTATAAGAAAGACATATAATAAATTTTTATAAAGAAATTATAATATAATTATAAAGAAATCATTATATATTTACTTTGTGTATAGATTTGAACTTACAACTTATTTAGTTATTGTCTTTATTTATCTTGAAACTCAAGATATCAATATATAATTTGCTAGACTTTTACTAAATTGCTTTTCCTATTAAGCTTAACAAAGTTGAGAGAAAGATACAATTAAAAACATTAAGTATCACTAATAATCTTGATCCTATCTTTCCCTTCTTTACATAAACATTTTTATATTATACATTTTATAAAAATTAATATAATTAATCTTTTAATACTTATTATAATTACAATATTTTTAAAAAAATTCATTTATTTAGTAATCTCTTTTTATTTAGAAACTAAAGCCAAAAGGCATCATATTAAAAGTATGAAACAAACAAATAACAAATAAAATATATGCAAATACTAAAGGTAATAGTTCTTTTCAACATAAAGACATTAACTGATCATATCTTAACCTAGGAAAAGAAGCTCTAACTCAAATATAAAAAAATGCAACTATAATTATTTTAAAACCTAAAATAAAGGATCCATATATTTTATCAATTAATAAATTAATTGATTCAAAAATAATATCTTTACTACTAAATATGGTTTTTGAATCACAATTTAAATATATGATATTTAAATAAATAGTCTCTATTTTTTCAAACATATCAGAATTTACTAAAAAAGAATTAAATAGATTAGAAAAGAGATAAATGTTTAAAGAAGTATTCGTTGGTAAATAATAATTATAAATAAATAAAATAGGATCTAAAATTAATTTATGTAAATCAGGACAATGATGTCCACCTAAAAAGAAAACGGACATAAAAGCAGACATTAATATAAGTGAAGAATATTCACCTAAAAAAAAGAAGACAAATATACTAGCTCCATGTTCAGTCATAAATCCAGCTACTAATTCTGATTCAGCCTCAGGTAAATCAAAAGGAGGTCTATTCGTTTCTGCTAAAATAGCTATAAAAAACATTAAAGCAATAGGCAATAATGGGAAAACATTTCACACAGCTTGTTGGCACTCAACAATATATGTTAAACTAAAAGAACCTGAAAATATAATTAATATTAAAACAATTGAAGAAAATACTAATTCATATGAAAGTAATTGTGCTGTTGATCTGATAGCACCCATAAATGCATACTTAGAATTAGCAGCTCAACCACTTATTAATATACCATACGAACCTATTGAAGATACCGCTAATGCAAAAAAAACACCTAAGTCATAATCAAATATAGCTAATCCTTCCCCAAAGGGGATAATAGATCAACCTAATAATGCGAAAATTAAAGTAATACAAGGACCTATTATAAATAATAATCTATTAGATTGTCTAGGTATAATAATTTCTTTTACTAATAACTTCAATGCATCAGCGAATGGTTGCATTAGACCTCATATACCTACAGCATTAGGACCACATCTACGTTGCATCGCAGCCATAACCTTCCGTTCTGCTATAGTAACGAATGCAACTGTCATTAATATAGGAATTAATACAATTAATATTTCTAAAATATTAAAAAAAACTATCATAATCTTTATTTTTATATAATATAATTTATTATAAATTACTATACTCATTATAATATATAATTTATTATAATTTCAAAAATAATCAATTATTAATTAATCAATTTTTAAGCACGTATTTTATAAACAATATAAAAAAGAAATGTTTAATTTCACTTTAAAAAATTCATTCAACCGACATTATTTAAAAACAAAATTTAATAATGAATAAATCTGTTTTTAAATACATCAAATTATTAAATTTAAGAATTATAGATTCTTAAATTTAATATTTAATAAATCTAAATATATTAATTATAATTTAAGAAATATATTCTTATTAAGAATATTAGAATTAACAATGAAAGAAATCAAGATTTAAGAAAATTCTACTTAAATAATAAAAAATAAAAATTTATTTATTACTAATATTTATTTCAGTTAAATGCGCTTTTTTTACTATATTAAGAGCACCCTCTTTTAATTCATAAATAAATCCGACAATAAGAATATATAAAAAAGCAAGGATATTATTTTTGCTTATATTTTGATTTTTTTGATAAATAGCTGTATAAGGAAAAGCTAATATAATTTCTAAATCAAAAACTAAAAATAAAAGAGAAACCCTATAAAAAATAATATTAAATCGTTCCCGTGTTTGGACAAAACTAGTAAAACCACATTCAAAACCTCCTCCTTTTTCTAAATACTTTACACTTAAAGATAAATAAGAATTAATCCCTAATAATAATAAAGCTATTAATATATTGGCTATTATAAAATATATTAAGTTACCTAATATATCTTCTGAATGCAAATATTCATTATTAAATGTATAGAAAAAAGGAGGTATAATCATATTTTTTTTAATCATTGTATTAAAATTAAAATAATTTACACTTTTTTTTTTTCAAAAAAACATTTTTATATTATTATATATATTATATTTATTCTTTTTATTTTTATCTCATATATTATTACTAAATAATAAGCCTTGTTTTCAAATATTTATTAAAAAATAAAGTGAAAGAATACCACTTTTTTTACTTCCTAACATCTTTATTACCCTAATTTCTTGATAAATATCTCCCGTTAATATAATAGCTCCTACCATACTTAATAGTAATATTATACTTAATATATAAATATAGGTATGATATATTGTATATAATACATCACCTATAGCTGTTATTTGTGTTATTCTATTAATAGCAAAATCTCAGCTGGGGGTAACTAATAAATAATTATTTCTTAATTCCGCAGTATAATTAATAGACGGAGATAAAATATCTATATATATACTTTTTTCATTTATTTTTTTACTTTCATTAAATTTAATTAATGTATTCATTTTTTCAGACGAAGTATTAGATGACAAATTATAATGAAAATTACCTTCATTTTTATCATATAATTTATTCATAGGTAAAAGTAAGGAATGATCTCTATCCTTATCCACATTAAAGAAATTATCCTTCCTTATTTCATCTTTATCTTCTTCATAAAAATTATTATTAACATTATTAATATAAAATAATTTTTCGTGTATATTATCTATAAAAACTGATTCTTCTTTAAATTTTATACTCTTCATTTTAATTAGACCTATATTATAAAGAATATTTTTTAATGTAAATAAAAACCCACTCAATAAAAGAAATAATAATGGTAGGTAATTATTACTTCTTTTCTCAACAACCTCAATATCTATCATCATTATAATAAATAAAAACAAAATAGCAATAGCTCCAATATAAATAATGATATAGGACAAACCTAAATATGCCATTCCTATATAAATTAAATAAAAAGCTACTAATATATATAAAACTATTAAATTAAATACAGAAATAATAGCATTTTTTGTCGATATAACAAATATACCTGCTATAATCGCGAGTAAAGGCAATAAATTATTCAAAACAGCTGTCGGAAATAATAATGTCATAATATTACTTGAAGTATAAAAAGAATTAAAAATTATTATTATTAATAAATAATTATTAATTTCTATTATTACTTTAAAAAATGAAAAGCTCTAATTTAAAAGATAAATTAAAATATTTCGGTAATTACCGAAATTGAGAACGGACGGAATTGAACCGCCTATAGTAAAACCAATGAGTTTACAGCCCATCTCTCAAACCAAATGAGAATCATTCCCTAGGGATATTTTATATGTAATATATTTTCCAGCTGCAGGTTCCCCTACAACTACCTTATTTCGACTTAACAGACATTAAAATCACACATTAAAATCTCCACAAAAAAACTAAAAATCAACTCTTTTTGATTTTTAACTTATTAATATACTCACAAGAAATAAATAAAAATTTAATTTCTACTGTAAATACAAAAAAAACCTTAAACTTTTTTCTCAACTAAGACTTCCATAACTGCTGCATAACACAAATAGAAATGAGTCTAAAAAAAAAAAGAAAAATTATTTATTTCCAGATTGAGAAATAAATAGGTTCAATTAATAAAAGTGAAATATAATTTAATAAAAAACTAAATTTAATAAATTATAAAACACAAATTAATTATAAGCGTAAGTTTCTAAGTATAAAACCCTTCCTGCATATACTTCTTTCTCCGCCTGACGAGTAGTTAGTACACCCCAGATATTCAATTCACCGTAACGTCCTGATTTACGATTACTAGCAATTCCTTCTTCATGTAGCCGAGTTTCAGGCTACAATTCGC
>Ga0074044_10000217_pt1 | contig 57761 bp, 47 predicted proteins | sample BogForMeECP23OM1_FD_94443 | JGI IMG/M metagenome (GOLD analysis project Ga0074044, IMG submission 94443) | Bog forest soil microbial communities from Calvert Island, British Columbia, Canada - Bog Forest MetaG ECP23OM1 | ecosystem: Environmental > Terrestrial > Soil > Wetlands ...
GCCGCCTGGCAGCATGACCGCAATGCCTACCACACCAAATCCGACTGGCACTTCACCACCAAAGACGCTCGCATTAAACTCAAGCATCTATACCCTTCAATCTGACTGAATCAGGCGACTAGATCGAAATTTTTGGTTTTCCGGCTTTTCTGCAAAAACGTAAATTGACGCTGCGGGAGCATCGGATGGATTGCTAAAAGCGAAATGCGCCGCGATGTATGGTGAGTGCGTCCAATCAAGAAGAGGCGAGGGAAAGCCATGGTGGCGCAAATGCGCCATGTACTCGCGACCAGGAAACTGACCGACACTCGCAGGAACGCTAAGCTTGTGGTAGTCCCAGCAGAGTCCCTGGAACTTTGCAAAATCGTCAAACTCCCATTTGAGTCCTGTGAATGTTTCGATCTCGGGCTTTAGTATGTAAATTAGCCTATAGTATTCCTCGACCAAGGTGGTACGGCACGATGAATGGACGCTGATGTCAGGATTTGAGGTCGTGGGAGAGCGTCCTGCATTGCCAATCCTTCGTTCAAGAGTGGTCGTTAAGGACCAGGAGCAATCCGATTGACCTCGGAATAGGAGCCGAGTCAGGCTATTCTCGTTTATACGCTTTAGGTCCAGAAGTTTTTCCTCGAACTGCTGCCAAGAAGAGAGGGTCAACTCTTGCATTTAGCCTTCTCCCGTCGCGGGCTTTGGTAACCTTCAGCAAGTAGCCCGCATGAGCGTAGCGACATGCGGGGTTATGGTTGGAGAGGCAGACCCCGGATGTCGCTGCGCTCATCCGGGCCGCCCCGTCATCCCCTCTTGCGCACCGGCTCGAAGATGATCTTCACCCGGTGCCCCGTGGCCTTGGCGAAGCGGGCGAGCGTGCGGGTCGAGGGCTTGCCGCGGCCGCTTTCGAGCCGTGCGATCGTGCTCTGCGTCGTCTTCATGCGCTTGGCAAGTTCGGCTTGGCTCAAGCCAGAGCGCGCGCGCGCCTTCGCCACCGCGGCCATCAGCGCGAACTCCTCCTCCAGCGCGTCGTAGTGCTTGCGCACCTGCGGGTCCTTCAACAACCGCGTCTTCAAGTCCTTGAGCTTGGTCATGCGACCTCCTTGGCCCGCTGCCGGGCGATTTCGAGTTCACGAGGCGGAGTCTTCTGCGTCTTCTTGATGAAGACGCGCACAACGACAACTCTGCGGCCCGCCGCCGTCACGTAGATCGCGCGCGAGATGCCGTCGCGCCCGGCCATGCGAAGCTCCCACAGCTTGCCGTCGAGATGCTTCACGGCCTCGCGCGGCAAGGCTTCGAAGCCGACCTGCTCGATGATCTCCGCGAAACGCAGGAACCGAGCCTGCATGTCCGATGGCAGAGCCTTGATCTCCGCATCAACGATGGCGTTCAGAGTCCGAAAGGCCCAGCGCATCAACGCACGTTATCTCAAAAAAGCGATAATGTCCAGCAAGCGAGCGCGTAGGATGGGTAGAGCGAAGCGAAACCCATCGCCTTTGAGCAAGCCGTGGTGGGTTTCGCTGCGCTCAACCCACCCTACGATGCGCCCCGCAGCGGCAGCGGCTGCTCGTCGAGCATGGCCTGGATGGCAAGCCGCGTAGTCTCGACATCGAGCCCATGCGTCCTCACGAGGTCCCGGCAATCGGCGAGGATGGCGTCGGCGTCCTGCATGATTTTCAGCCGCTTGAAGTGATCGTCGTAATGCAGCCCCATGCTGGCGCCGACGATCTCGTACATGTTCATGATGCGGAACGGCCAGTCGCGCTCATGCGCGCACAGTTCGCGGTGATCGGCGTGATAGACCGCCACCAGCGCGTCGACGCCCGCGGCTTCCGCCGCCATCAGTTCCTTGTGATACAGCTCGCGTCGGAAGCCCGGCAATGCCCGCAAATAATTGGCCATCAGCCCGACCGCCGGCTGATGCAGATCAACGAGTTCGACGCCCGGCACGGCACGCAAAATATCCTCGGCGGCCTCGACGACACCGTGAATGCCGGGATGACGGTGCAGCGCGATCCGCATCGGCACGGGCTCGCGAAAGAGCGGCCGCAGCCGGTCGAGGTTCTTGCGCAGGAACATCGTGAACGGCGTCATCTCGAACGGCTTTGCGCCGCGCGTCTTCTCGATCGTCGGCAGCGTCGTCTCGGTGAACTGGACATGGCACGACGGGCACCACGACAGCACCTGCCCGGTTTTGCTGTGCGACAGTTTATCGAGCGTGTTCTCGGCCATCCGCCCGGAGGTCGCGACGTCGCCGGTACGCATCTGCACGATGCCGCAGCAATGGCTCGGGCCGCCCATGACTCCATAGGAGATGCCGAGCGCATCCATGATGTCGAGGGCAAGAAGCGCCATATGCGGCGTCTTGAGCACATTGCAGCCGGTGTAGAACACGAAGTCCGGCGCCCCCTCCCTGCCCTCCCCCGCAAGCGGGGGAGGGTTCTTCGATCTTTCCTCCCCCGCAAGCGGGGGAGGGTTGGGTGGGGGTTTGCCGCCCTGCCCCAGGCGTTGCAGCAGCGCGTCGTCGAGTTGCAGGTGCGAAATATGGTTCACCTCGCGCGCGACCTTGCGGAAGCCGTCGACGCCGTTGCGCCGCTGCTGTCCCACGTCGTCCTTGGCGCGCGCCATTCTCACCCGCGCCATGCTCAGCAAAAACCGCGGATTGACGCCGTAGTCGCAAGCCTTGATGCATGCGCCCGACAGCACGCAGGCATTTGCCCATTTGCGCGCCGCTTCATGGCCCTCGCCGAGGCGCAAAATGTCGATCACGCCGTCGATGACGGTACGCGGCGCGGCGTTGACGCCGCCCGGCCCGGTCACCGGGCAAACTTCGACGCACTTGCCGCAGCGCGTGCAGGCGTCGAGCATGGCCTCGACGCGGGCGTGCAAGGCGGACTCGAATGTCTCGGGCATGGAGGCAAGGCCCTTTCGCATGACGCCGATCGCGGAGCGTACCGCCGACTCGGGGCCGATTGAAGGCCTTCCAAACTAGATGTAAGACCGAGCCTTCGAGGCGAAGCCCGGCCAACTGCCGGGCAAATTCATGAAAATGGCCCTCTTCCATTCCCTCCCTCGCTTGCGAGGGAGGGTTGGGTGGGGGAACCGCGAGGAATGCGATGGGTGAATTCGCCATAGGTCAACCGGTCCCCCGCTTCGAGGATCCGCGGCTCATCAAGGGCGGCGGCCGCTATGTCGCGGACATGGTGTTTCCCGGAACGGCGTTCGGCCATGTGCTGCGCTCGCCGCATGCCCACGCCCGCATCCGCTCGATCGACACCGCGACGGCCAAGGCCGCGCCCGGCGTCCTCGCGGTATTGACCGGCGCGGACTACAAGGCTGCTGGCTTCGGCGATCTTCCCGTGCCTGGCGGATTGAAGCGCCGCGACGGCGCTCCCGGCTACCGGCCGCGCTATCCGGCCCTGGTCGAGGATCGGGTGCGGATGATCGGCGACTATGTCGCCTTCGTCGTTGCCGAAACCTATTACCAGGCGGTCGACGCCGCCGAGCTGATCGAGATCGACTACGAGCCGCTGCCGGCCGTCGTCTCGACCGGCGATGCGATAAAACCCGGCGTGCCGCTGGTTTGGGAGGATTGCCCCAACAATATCGGCTTCATCCAGGTCGAGGGCAACAAGGAGGCGACCGATGCCGCCTTCGCGCGCGCCAGCCATGTCGTCAAGCATCACTTCGTCGTCAACCGGGTGACGGCCGCGACCATGGAGCCGCGCGGCTGCATCGGCATTTTCGAGCCGACCGAAGGCCGCTACACGATCTACACCACGCTGCAGCGCACCAACGTCTTTCAGACCGAGCTGTCGCAGCACGTTTTAAAAATTCCCGACAACAAAATTCGCGTCGTCGCCGGCGACATCGGCGGCAGCTTCGGCATGAAATCGGCGGTCTATAACGAAGTCGCGCTGGTGTTGCTCGCCGCAAAGCTGACCGGCCGACCCGTCAAGTGGGTGGCGACGCGCTCGGAATCATTCCTCTGCGACGCCCAGGCGCGCGACAACGTCACCGACGCCGAACTCGCGCTCGACAACGACGGAACGTTTCTCGGCTTCCGGGCCAAAATCATTGCCGCCATCGGCGCTTATCTTCAGGTCGGCATGCCGGCCTTCACCGGCAATCTCGGCACGCTGGCGGGCGTCTACCGCACGCCGGCGTCCCATGTCGACGTGACGGCGGTGTTCACGCACACCCAGCCGGTGCGGCCCTATCGCGGCAACGGCCGGCCGGAAGCGGCTTACGTGATCGAGCGCATGGTCGATCTTGCCGCCGACCAGACCGGCATCGATCCGGCCGAGCTGCGCCGGCGCAATACAGTTTCGCCGAGCGCCATGCCGTTCAAGACCAGCGTGACCTTCACCTACGACTGCGGCGAGTTCGAGAAGAACATGGATCTGGCGCTCAAGGCTGCCGATATGCGCGGCTTTGAGGCGCGCCGGGCACAGTCGCGGAAGAACGGCAAGCTGCGCGGCTTTGGTTTCTCCAACACCATCGAGCGCTCGGCAGCGGCCGGCCTCGAAGGCGCCGAGATCAGGTTCGACCGCACCGGCTCGGTGTCGATTTTTTCCGGCAGCATCAACCAAGGTCAGGGCCACGAAACCGCCTTCAAGCAGATCGTGTGCGACCGCCTCGGCCTCGATCCGAACGAAGTCACCTACATTCAGGGCGACACCGACCAGGTGTTTTTCGCCGAAGGCACCGGCGGCTCGCGCTCGGCGACCTTTTCGGGCTCGGCCTTCACCATAGCCGCGGACAAGATCGAGACCAAGGCCACGGCGATTGCCGCCAACATGCTCAAGGTGGATGTCGCCGAGATCAAATTTGCCGACGGCGTGTTCTCAAGCCAGAAGACCAATCAGACGCTGACCATCAAGGAAGTCGCCAAGGCCTCGCTCGACCCGAACAATTTGCCGGCCGGCATGGAAGCCGGCCTGATCGAGAAGGCGATCTATAGCGGCAAGGTCGCGAGCTACCCCAACGGCTGCCACGTCTGCGAGCTCGAGATCGACGAGGACACCGGAGCAGTCGAAATCGTGAGCTACAACGTGGTCGACGACGTCGGCACGGTGATCAATCCGCTCTTGCTGCATGGCCAGGTCGACGGCGGCGTTGCCATGGGCGTCGGCCAAATCCTGATGGAAGACATCAAGTTCGACGCAGAGGGCCAGATTCTCACCGGCTCGTTCATGGACTATGCCATGCCGCGCGCGACCGACCTCCCCGCCTTCCACGTCGACTCAAACCCGGTGCCGACCAAAACGAACCCGCTCGGCGTCAAGGGCGCCGGCGAAGCCGGCTGCGTCGGCGCCATGCCCGCGGTCGCCAATGCGCTGGTCGACGCGCTCTCGGTGCTCGGCATCAAGCACATCGAAATGCCGGCGACGCCGGAGGTCTTGTGGCGCGCGATCCACGAGGCGCGGGGGAAGAGCGGGTAGCGCGGACGCTTGCTCTTCCCCTCCCCACCCGGGCCGCGCTTGCGCGCGCCCGAATGCAAGCTCTTGTGGGGAGGGGATAGGGGTGGCGGTCGGGAGGTTTTGCGCAAGCTTCGATGAAAGTCCGTGCGCCCGTCCACGCCTGCGTATCGCCTCCCGACCCCCATCCCTACCCTTCCCCACAAGGGGGAAGGAATCAGACAACCGCCACGGCCTGAATCTCGATCATCATCTCCGGTTGGGCGAAGCCGGCGACAGTGATCGCCGCGCTCGCCGGAAAATCCTTGCCGAATATCTCCGTGCGCAGCTCCGTCATGCGCGTGGTGTAGCGCGCGTCGATGAGAAACACCGTCATGGTGACGAGATCGCTCAAATTGGCGCCGGCCTCGGCGAGCGTTTTTTCGATATTGCGGAAGGTCTGCCGGCACTGCGCATCGAAGTCGCCGGCGAGCGAGCGCCCCGTATCGTCCACGGCGCCGGTGTGGCCGGCGAGCCAGATCGTCTTGGCCGCGCCTTCGGTGATGACGGCCGGCGAATAGGCGCGCTTCTCCGCACGCGCGCCACGCACAAAGGACTTTTTCACAGTTGCGGTTCCTCCCGAAATCGGTTCGAGTCGCGTTGCAGCGGGTAGTTTAGGCTACGCGCGCAAATCGCGGAATGGGAGCATCGCAGATGGCAATGCCGGGGGATCGCGGGCACGATACGGCGCCGCTGGCCGGCATTCGCGTGCTCGAATTCTGTCATACCATCATGGGTCCGACCGCCGGCCTGATCCTGGCCGATCTCGGCGCCGACGTGATCAAGATCGAGCCGGCCAAAGGCGACTCGACCCGCCGGCTGGTCGGATTTGCCGCGGGATTCTTTTCCGCATTTAATCGCAACAAGCGCAGCGTCGCCATCGATCTGAAATCCGACGAGGGCCGCGCGCTGCTGCATCGGCTGGTGCAAACGGCCGACGTCGCGCTGGAAAACTATGCGCCCGGCACCATGGATCGGCTCGGCTGCGGCTATGACGACTTTTCGAAAATAAATCCGCGGCTCATCTACTGCGCGCTCAAGGGTTTTTTGAGCGGGCCCTACGAGCATCGCCCGGCGCTCGACGAAGTCGTGCAGTTCATGGCTGGGCTTGCCTACATGACCGGCCCGCCCGGGCAGCCGCTGCGCGCCGGCTCGTCGGTCGTCGATATCATGGGCGGCATGTTCGCCGTGATCGGCATCCAGGCGGCGCTGCGCGAGCGCGAGCGCACCGGGCGCGGCCAGTTGGTCAAATCGGCGCTGTTCGAATCGACCGCCTTTTTGATGATGCAGCACATGGCCGGCGAAGCGGTGACCGGCCGCGCGCCGCCGCCGATGCCGGCGCGCGACGGCGCCTGGGCGATCTACGAACCGTTCGAGACCGCCGATCGCGAGCAGATATTTGTCGGGCTCACCAGCGACGGCCAATGGCGGCGGTTCTGCGAGCATTTTGCTCGCCAGGATCTTTTGCAAAATCCCGCCTACCGAACCAACGAGGACCGCGTGCGCGAGCGTCCGGCGTTGCGGCCGGTCGTTGCCGAAATTGTTGCGCACCACACGCTTGCCGAGCTTACGGAGTTGTTCGACCGCATCGACATCCCGTTCTCGCCGGTCGCCAAGCCCGGCGACCTGTTTGACGATCCGCAGCTCAATGCCGGCGGCCGCATGCTCGAGATCGCTTTTCCGAACGGCGCGCGCGCAAAAATTCCGCGCCTGCCGATCGAAATCGGCGATCATGACTTTGCGCTGCGCCGGCAGGCGCCGGCGATCGGCGAGCACACCGCCGAGGTTTTGGCCGAGCTCGGGCTTTCGCGTACCGAGATCGAAGCACTGAGCCGGCGCAACATCGTGACCGTCAAGGCGGAACGCTGAGCGGGAGAGAAAAACATGAGTGACCTGCCGTCAGCCGTGCATATCACCGAGGAAGGACCGCGGGAGGGATTTCAATTCGAGAAGGCGGCGATTCCGACCGGGCGGAAAATCGCCCTGATCGACGCGCTGTCGCAGACCGGCCTCGACCACATCCAGATCGTCTCGTTCGTCAATCCCAAGGCGGTGCCTGGCATGGCGGACGCTGAGGACGTGGTGCGCGGGATCGCAACAAAACCCGGCGTCGCCTACACGGCTCTCTGGCTCAACGAAAAGGGCTTCGAGCGCGCGCTCCGGGAGGACCGGCTCACCAACACCGGCACGATCCAGCTTGCCGCATCGGAAAAGTTTCTCATGCGCAACCAGAATCGCACGGCCGAGCAACAGCTCGCCGGCCAGCACGCCATCGTCGAAATGTACAAGGCAGCGGGCGTTGCGGTCGAGCGCGGCAGCGTCATGGCGGCGTTCGGCTGCAATTTCGAGGGCGACGTGCCGGTTTCGCGCGTCGTTTCCCTGGTGCAGCAAATCCTCGATGTGGCGCAGGCCCACGGCGTCACGCTGAGCTATGTCACGCTCGCCGATACGATGGCTTGGGCGACGCCGCTCGCGATTAAACGGGTCATCGGGAGCTTGCGCGAACGCTGGCCCGATCTCGACATCGCTTTGCATCTGCACGACACGCGCGGCATGGCGATCGCCAATGCTTTCGCCGGCCTCGAAATGGGCGTGACGCGCTTCGATTCTTCGGTGGCGGGCTTAGGCGGCTGCCCATTCGCCGGCCACAGCGGTGCGGCGGGAAACGTGTGCACCGAGGACCTGGTGTTTCTCTGCCACGAAATGGGGATCACGACCGGCATCGATCTCGACGCGCTGATCGCATGCGCCAAGCTCGCCGAGGACGTCGTCGGCCATCCGCTGCCCGGCTCGGTGATGAAGGGCGGGACGTTACAGAAGTTTCGGGGGTAGCTCCTCCCTCCCCCCTTGTGGGGGAGGGTGGGGTGGGGGGTCGGGAGGTGACGCGAGCGCGTCGACGTTAGCGCGCCACCTCGCGACCCCCACCCCTACCCCTCCCCACAAGGGGGAGGGGAATTATTGCTCCCCGAGAATCTTCCAAATCCCGTTCGCTGTTCCCACGACGCGCGCGCCGACGAACATCTTGGCTTGCATGAACACAACCGAGCGGGTCACACGGACCGCCTCGGCATGCGCTTCGACGAATTCGCCAAGCCGCACGGTGCCGATGAATTGAATATTAAGCTCCATGGTGGCATGGCGCTTGCCGCCGGTTGCCTGATGCGCCGTGATTCCCATGGCCTGATCGGCAAACGTCATCAGCATGCCGCCGTGCACAATGCCAATGCGGTTGAGATGCTTCGGCGCAACAGCAAAACCGAAGCGCAGCCGCCCGCCGTCCTCGCGCCGCCACAGCGGCCCGGTCAATTCACCGAAGCCGACACCATTCACGATCTCCCAGCCCGCGCTGGCAGGATCGAACGATTCCGCTTCGGTCACCGCCGGTTTGTCGTTCAAGCGCGCACCTCGACTGGTTTGCGGGCAAGGCGCCGGCTGAGATCGGGGATGAGCTTTTCCGCATTGGCGCCGGCCGCGAGCGCGCGGCCATTGGCGGAAAGCCCGCGCACCGCCTCGACATAGGCGGCGACCTCGCTCGCCTCGCGCACCGCCTGCGGATAGTCGGTCGCGAACACAAGCTGGGAGAATGCCAATTCCTCGATGCCGAACCGCACCCAGTCCGCCCCCCATTCCGCCGCGTGATCGGGTCCGGCCCAGCCCGCGATGTCGTAATACAGGCGATGATCGAGATAATAGTCGAGCGGCTGCGGCGGGCGGCGGCCGTGGCGGCCTAATTTCGCGGTGCCCCACTTGTCGCGCTGCTGAAAACCGCGGATGCGGCCGAGATAGCGGCCGATGCCGCCGGAAAAATGCGAGAACTGAATTTTCAGCGTCGGCAACGCGTCGAGCAGGCCCGAGTTGATGACACGCACCGTCGCCGTCATCAGCGAGAATTCCCAGCCGAGCATGCGGCCGAGATCGTCGGCATCCATGCGGCCCCAGCGGATCACGCGCGGCAGCGGATGGATGAACACGTAGAGGTTAAGATCGGCGCATGATTTCCAGAACGGCCGCAGCGCCTCTGAGTCCAGCGGCTGATCCTGGAGTTCCGAGGCGATGACGACGCCGGGAAAACCAAGCTCGACGGCGCAGCGTTTCAATTCCGCCGCCGCCTCCGCAGGCTTGAGCGCCGGCACATGCGCCAGTCCGATGAAGCGGCCGGGATGAGCCTGTTCGGCCTCGCGCATGCGATCGTTGATGAGGCGGCATGTCGCAAGGTCCGGCTGATCGAAGCCGGACCCGCAGCTGAGCACTCCCGCATCGATGCCGGCTGCATCCATCACGCGAATATGCGCGGCGAGGTCGGCGAGCAGCGGATTGAGCAGGTAATTCGGATTGCCGTCCTGATCCACTTGGACCGAGACCGCATCGGCGTTGCCTTTGAGCAGCTCCGGCGGCGTGTAATGTTGCTGGAAGTCGATGATCATTCAGTTCCACTTTCTCAAGTCGTCATTGCGGCCAAGCCGCGACAGCGGCGGGGGCCGAAATGACGCGCGGTTTAATCTACATGATTGCGAATTCGCTGTTGCGGCGGTCGGTCACCAGCATGGCGCCGGGATAATGGGTGATGCAGAATTCCGGCCGCGCGGCGGCGATCACCGATTGCGGCGTCACGCCGCAGGCCCAGAACACCGGGATTTCGTCATCGTGGATCGGCACCGCGTCGCCGAAGTCGGGCGCGCCGAGGTTGGCGATGCCGATGAGTTCCGGCTTGCCGATGTGAACCGGCGCACCGTGGACCGAGGGAAATCGGGTGGTGATCTGAATGGCACGGATGGCATCGGCCGGCCGCATCGGCCGCATGGAGACGACGAGCGGCCCGCGGAACCGACCCGCCGGCACCGTCTCGATCGATGTGCGGTACATCGGCACGGTGCAATCGCAGGTGATGTGCCGCAGTTCGATGCCGTCTTCAATCAAGGCCTGTTCGAAGGAAAACGAGCAGCCGATGGCGAACGTGACGAGATCATCGCGCCAGCATCGCATCAGGTCTCGCGGCTCGTCGACCAGCGCACCGTCGCGCCAGACGCGGTAGCGTGGCACGTCGGTGCGGATATCGAGGTCGTCGGCCAAGGCCGGCAGCCGCCAATCGCCGCGCGCCGAGACGCCGATGAGCGGACAAGGCTTCGGATTGAGCTGGCAGAAACGCAAAAAGTCCTCAGCAAGCAGGTGCGGCAGGATAGCGAGATTGGCCTGAACGAAGCCCGGCGCGAGGCCGGAGGTCGGCCCGGCGTGGTCGTTGCGCCGAATCGCGAGCCGGGCTGCGAGGCCGGTCTGGGACACATCGGGATATTCGTTTCGCAACGTGGCTATCGCCATGGCGCGCTCCTGCTTGGTCCTGCCGTGAAGCTTGTTGCCCAATTTATCATCATGGAGCGACGGAAACATACGGTGCCGCGACGATTTACGCACAGCGACACGGCGGTGCTGCAGAGGCTACCCTGCGAAAACGGTTGAAACTCCCGTCAAGATCGCGTTTGCTTAAGCTACAGGAATATCATTGCCACTCAGGGAGGGAGTGACCATGAACCATCACGCCTATCGTCCGATGTTTGTTCTCACAGCCGGCTTGTCGCTCGGCTTGTCGCTCATGGTACTCGGCGGCGCGCAGGCGCAACAGCCAGCCGCGCCCGCCGCGCCCGCCGCGGCTGCAGCGCCCGAGCCGATCAAGATCGGCATTGTCACTTTCCTGAGTGGCCCGGCCGCCGCGCCGTTCGGCATTCCGGACCGCAACGGCGCCGAGGTCCTGATCGAGAGCCTCAATGCCGGCAAGGCGCCGGCGCCCTACAACCAGGTCGGCCTCGGCGGCGCCAAGATCGAACCCAAATACGTCGACGAAGCCGGTTCCGCGACCGACCAAGTCACCCAATTCCGCAACCTCGTGGAGCGCGATCACGTCGACGTGGTCATGGGCTACGTATCGTCGGGCAATTGCCTCGCTATCGCGCCGGTGGCCGAGGAATTGAAGCAGCTCACGGTCTTCGATATCTGCGGCACGCCACGCATTTTCGAGGAAAAGCCCCGCCACTACGTCTTCCGCGTCAATCCGACTGCGACCATGGATAACGTCGCGGCGGCGAAATACGTGCTGGCGAAAATGAAAGATATCTCGGTCTATTCCGGCATCAATCAGAACTACGCCTGGGGACAGGATTCCTGGCGCGATTTTCACCTGGCGATGACGGACCTTGATCCCAAGGCCACCGTCGACAAGGAGCTGTTTCCGAAACTTTTTGCCGGAGAATATGGCGCTGAGATCTCGACGCTTCTGACATCCAAGTCGCAGATCATCCATTCGAGCTTCTTCGATGGCGATCTCGAAGCGTTCATCTACCAGTCCACCGCGCGCGGGCTGCCGCAGCGCATTCCCTTGGTGCTGACGACCGGTGAAACGTCGTTATGGCGTGTCGCAACCAAGCTTCCCGATGGTACGATCATCGGATCGCGCGGGCCGCACACCTTCTTCGCCCACGACAGCGACCTGAACACCTGGTTCCATAATATCTACGTCGATCGCTACGGCCTACAGCCTGTCTACCCCGCCTACGACATGGCGCAGTCGATGCTTGGCCTGAAAACCGCTTGGGAAAAGGCCCAGGCGAAGAAGGGTGGCGCCCGGCCGACGACCGAAGAAGTGATCGCCGCATTCGAAGGCATCGAGTTCAAGACGCCGAGCACGACCGTGCGGATGGCTAACGCCCATGGCCACCAGGGCATCACCGACACGGCCTACGGGACCTACAAGTTCGACAAGGCGGAAATCAAACCCACGCTCGTAGACATCGAGCGCTATCCCGCCGAATGCGTGAACCCGCCGCCAGACGTCGATTCGGTCACTTGGCTGCAAGGCGGCATGAAGGGCGCGAAGTGCAATTGAAGCCCCTGCCCTCCCCCCGTTTGGGGGGAGGGTTTGATTGTATTCGGCTTTGGCAGTCCCTTGCCGGTCGGGATTTATCGTGCTGCTGACCGCCTTCGCCATCGTGACTGACGGGCTTGTCTACGCAGCCTATCTTTTCCTCGTCGCCGTAGGCCTCACGCTGATCTTCGGCGTGATGAAAATCCTCAACGTGACGCACGGCTCGTTCTATGCGTTCGGCGCCTACGGCGCCGCGATCGCGGTCGGCATCTACTTCGACCAGGGTTTTCCGGCGGCCGGCGGATTCCTGCTCATGATTGTCGTTGCCATGGCGATCGGCCTTGTGCTCGGCCTTGTTCTCGAGCGCGGCCTGCTGCGGCTGGTTTACGGCAAGGACGAGGTCGTCGTCGTGCTGGTCACCTATGCGGCCTTCCTCATTCTCGAGGACGTGATCCAATTGATCTGGGGCACAAGCTCCTACGCGCTTTATCAACCGCTCGACATCGCCGGCAATGTCGATGTCGGGGCTCTCACCCTCTCCGGTTACGACATCGGCCTTGTGATCTTCGCCACACTGGTCGCGGCCGGCGCAAGCTTCGCGCTCAAATACACGAGATGGGGCCGCGTTCTTACCGTCGTGATCTTCGATCGTGAGCTGGCCGCTGCTTTCGGCATCAACGTGTCGCTGGTGTACACGCTCACTTTCGTGGTCGGCGCCATGCTGGGCGCACTCGGCGGCGTGGTGATGGCGCCGAAAATTGCGGTGACGCTCGGCATCGGCGTCGAGGTGATCGTGCTCGCCTTCGCGGTGGTCGCGATCGGCGGCATGGGCTCGGTCGGCGGCGCCTTTGTCGGCGCGCTCATCGTCGGCCTGTGCCGGGCCGCGGCGGTGCATCTGGTGCCGCAGATCGAGCTGTTCGTCATCTATGCGGTCATGGCGCTTGTGCTGGTAGTCCGACCGCAGGGCCTGTTCACCCGCGCGCAGCCGCGAAAGATCTGAAAAATGGCGGCGCGCTCAATCGTCATCGGCACGCTCGCCTGGCTCCTCGTCGCGGCGGCGGCGCCGGCGCTCCCGCAGTGGCTCGTTTCGCTTGCCACCGTCGCATTCGCCAACGCGCTGGTGGTGCTTGGCCTCGTGATCCTATGGCGGGCGGGTCTGGTGCCGTTCGGACAGGCACTGTACTACGCCATTGGCGCCTATACCGTCGCTTTGATCGGGCGCTACAGCGAAATACGCGACGTATTTTTGATGATAGCGGCGGCCGCGGTGCTGTCGGGCCTGACCGCATTTCTCACCGGCTTGCTGCTTGCGCGTTACCGCGAAATCTTTTTCGCCATGCTCAGCCTCGCCATGTCGATGATTCTCTACGGCGTGCTGGTGAAGACGGAGACGCTCGGCTCGACCGACGGCTTTCACGTCGAGCAGCCGACCTACCTCGGCTACGCCCCGCAGGGCAACATGCACCTCCTGGTCTTGTTCTGGCTGGTGCTGGCTTGCGGCGCGCTGTCGGCCTTGCTGGTCTCGTTCTATTTCCGATCTGTCGCGGGCTCGCTCGCGGTGCCCGTGCGCGACAGCGAAATCCGCCTGGAATTTCTCGGCGTCTCGGTCAATCGGCTCATTCATCTCAACCTGGTGATTGCCGGGACGCTCGCCGGAATCGGCGGCGCATTGGCGGCGTTCGCGGTCGAGCATGTCGATCCCGACATGTCGTATTGGACGACGTCTGGCGGCTTTGTGTTCGTGACGATCCTGGCCGGCGCCGGGTCCGTGGCCGCAGCCTTCGTCGGCTCGTTCGTATTCGAGCTCTTGAAATCGATCGCCTATGACCTGCTGCCGGGGACCTGGCAAATGTTTCTCGGCGCCGCCCTGCTGGTCACGATCCTGTTCCTGCCGGAGGGCATCGGCTCGCTGTTCGTGCGGCTGCAGCGACGGCCCGAAGCCAAAGCCATGGGCGCCAAAATGGGCGCCAAATCGACGAGCGCGCTGTCATGAGCGCGATCCTTGCCGTCCATGCCCTGGAAAAGACCTTCGGCTCGCTCGTTGCCGCGCGCGATATCAGCGTCGCCGTGCCGCCGCTGCAGACCGTCGGCATTATCGGCGCCAACGGCGCCGGCAAGACCACGTTCGTCAACATGATCACCGGTCATTTGCGACCGAGCAAGGGCACGATCTGCTTCGAGGACCGCGACATCACCGGCCTGCCGTCGCGTGAGATCACGCGGCTCGGCATCGCGCGTTCCTTTCAGATGCCGCAGATTTTTCCCTCGCTGACCGTGTTCGAGAACATGTGCGCGGCGACCGCGATCGCGCACGCTTGCGGCGGCCTGTTGGCGCAGTTGCTCACGCCGTTGTATTCGCCCGCCACCATGGCGCAGGCCGAGGCTGCGCTCGACCTGTTTCGCATCGCGAGCTACCACAGTGCGGTCGCGGCGACGCTGCCGCAGGGCGTGCGCAAGCTTCTCGATATCGCCATGGCGGTTGCGGGCAGCCCGCGGCTGCTTCTGCTCGACGAGCCGACCAGCGGCATCTCGATCGAGGAGAAATTCGACTTGATGGACGTCGTGATGTCGGCGCTGAAGAATCGCGGGATCACGGTGCTGTTCGTCGAGCACGACATGGATATCGTCGAGCGCTATGCCGATCGCGTGCTCGCCTTCTACGACGGCACGGTGATCGCCGACGGATCACCGGTGGAGACTTTGGAAAATCCGCGCATCCAGGAGCTGATCAGCGGGCCGAAACTGAAAATCTCGGCGCTGACCGCAAAGCATGCTTAGGATCGCCAATCTCAGCGTCTCGATCGGCGCCGTCGCCATCCTGCGCGACGTCTCGCTCGAACTCGACGAGGGCGAAATGTGCGGGCTGATCGGCCGCAACGGCGCCGGCAAGACCACGCTGATGCGCGCGCTGATGGGCGCGCTGCCGGCGAGCGGCTCTGCGGAGTTCGAAGGCGTCGATCTGTTGCGCCTGCCGGCCCATCGCCGCGTCGGCCAGGGCATCGGCTATATGCCGGAGGATCGGCGGCTGGTCCCCGAATTCACCGTCGAGGAGAACATTCGCCTGCCGAGCTGGGCGGCGAAGCTTGCCGGCGTCGACCAGCGGCTCGATTGGATTTTCACCATCATGCCGGAAGTTGCGCGCTTTCGTACGCGACGCGCGCTCGAACTGTCCGGCGGCCAGCAAAAAATGGTGGCGCTGGCGCGCGCCCTCATGGCGGGCCGCCGCATGCTGTTGCTTGACGAGCCGTTCGAGGGGCTGGCGCCGGCGCTGGCCCGGCGGCTCGGCGAAGTCTTGGCCAACCTCAAGGCGCAGTCGGTCTCAGTGCTGCTGTCCGAATCGAACGAAATCCATGTCGCCGACCTGCTCGCCCGCGCCTACCGCATCGAGCGCGGCGCGGTGACGCGGGAGTAATTTCACTGTTGACCGTCATCCTGAGGTGGCCGCCAACGGGTCCGGCCTCCGGCCGGCCCGATGACAGGCTCCGCGGCCCTCGAAGGATGCCGGCCGAGGCGCCAACCGAAATCGGGTTACCGATTTCGGAATGTTTAAGTCCAAGTCGGCTATAGCCGACCTGGTTGCCGTCGCCCTTCGAGGCTCGGTGCTGCGCGCCGAGCACCTCAGAGTGACGGAAATCAGGACGAACCCTTGCCGAGAAACGCCGCCAGCGCGGACACGTCTTTCTTGTCCGTCTCGAAATCCTCGGCGATGCGCTCATAGAAATGCGCGGCGCCTTCGTAGAGCTCGTGCGCGGTCGGGTCGTCGCCGACGAAATCGGCGACCTCGTGCATTTCCGCGACCCAGCGATAGGCCTTGGGCGGCATCGTCGCCAATGCGCGCTTGAACCAGGCAAACATTTCCTTCTGGCTCGATTGCAGCTCATTGAACAGCGCATCGGCGGAGCCCGCACGCGTCGCCGCGAGCATCATCGCCGCGCCGATCGCCTGCGTGCCCTTGGTGATGCCGGCATAGGACATTTTCAGCGCCGAGGCGGCGCTGATCGCGCCGTCCAGCACGCGCACATCCAAGCCATATTCGCGAAGCGTGGCGAAGCGCGGCGCCGCGGTCCCGGAAGCATAAAAACGCGGGCTGCCCACCACCCTATCTTGCCCGGCTTGCGCAGGCTTCGGCGGCGGCCCGATGATCCCGGCATCGACGAACGGACAATCGGTCGGTGCAATCGCCGCCGCGACGCGCTCGACCGTCGCCGGATTGATCGCGTTGCAATCGACATAGACCGGCTTCGAATTGCTGGCTTTGAGCGCCGGCACGAAACGCTCGGCCAGCGACAGCGCGTCGCCCGGCGGCAAAATTGAAAGAATAAAATCGGCCGCCGCGATCTCTTCGTCGCTCGCCGCGATCATTCCGGCCGATTTTGCGCGCGAAGCGGTCTCTTGGCTGCGGCCGCTCAGCGATGTCAGCACCTTGACGCCGTTATCAACGAGCCTTTTTCCGACCGCCGCACCCATCATGCCGGGCGCGATCACTGCGACAACAGGAGTCATGATTTCCTCGATTGCGGAATGAGGTTCAACATAGCAGCTTGCAATCGGTGAACGCCAGACGCCCGGCGGTAGCGCCAACTCACACGGTTTCGCACGTCTTCGGAACGGCGGCGGCGCTTTGCAATCGCCGCCGCAGCACGGGCGCGCGGCCGTCGGCGCTCGGCTGATAGAACACGCTGTAACGGGCCAAAACTTCGGCGAAAACGTGAGCATCGGCGGGCTTCTTCACCTCGAATGAATCGAAGCCGGCGCGCACCAGGAAATGGAATTGATCGCGCAGCACGTCGCCGGTGGCGCGCAACGTGCCGCGAAAGCCGTAAGTCTCCCGCAGCAGGCGCGCCTGGCTATACGCGCGGCCGTCGCGAAATTTCGGAAAGACGAGCGCGATGAGCGCGAGGTGGCCAAGCCACGGCTCCAGTTCCGCGACGCGCCGATCGTTCGGCCATAAAACGCCCAGCGAGCCGTCGCGGCGGATCAGCTCGTGTGCGTCGGCCAGGAATCGTTTCGCCGGCACGATAACCGGCGCGCGGTCCGGAACCGGCGCGTCGTCGAGCACACGGACGTAGCGATCTTCGACGATGCGGCCGTTTTCAACGAGCGGCATAGACGCGCTCCCTGAAAGGCTCGACGCCGGTACGCTTGACCGTCTCGATGAACAGCTCGTCCGGCCGCTGCCGCAGCTCGAGATAGGCGGCTGCGATGTCCTCGACGACATCGGCCACCTGCGCGTAGGGAACGGCAGGCCCGATCAGCGTGCCAAGCTTGGCATCCTCGTCGGCCTTGCCGCCGAGCGTGATCTGATAAAACTCCTCGCCGTTTTTCTCCACACCAAGAATGCCGATGTGGCCGACGTGGTGATGGCCGCAGGCATTGATGCAGCCGGAAATATTGACATGCAGGCGGCCGAGATCGTGCGCCAGATCGGCATTGCGGAAGCGCCGCGTGATCTCCTGCGCGATCGGGATCGAGCGCGCATTGGCGAGGCTGCAATAGTCGAGGCCGGGGCAGGAGATGATGTCGGAGATGAGGCCGACATTCGCCGTGGCGACGCCGATTGCATCGAGTTCGCACCACAGCGCCGGAAGGTCGCCCTGAGCGACGTGGGGCAGGACGAGGTTCTGCTCGTGGCCGACGCGGATTTCGCCGAAAGAGTAGCGGTCGGCAAGGGCGGCAATCGCGTCCATCTGCTCGGCGGTAGCGTCTCCCGGCGTGCCGCCTTCCGGTTTGAGCGAAAGCGTCACGATGGCGTAGCCCGGAACCTTGTGATTGGCGACGGCATTGCCGATCCAGGCGTCGAAACGCCGGTCGGCGCGGCGTGCCGCAGCAAGCTCCGGCGGGCTGTCGTTCAGGCGTTCGTAGGCCGGATAGCGGAAGCGGCTAGCGATCTCTGCCACCACGGCGGGATCGAGCGCCAGCGCGCCGTCCTTGATGCTCTGCCACTCGGCTTCGACTTCCTTGGCGAACGCCTCGACGCCGAGTTCGTGCACCAGGATCTTGATGCGCGCTTTGTAGATGTTGTCGCGCCGTCCGAACTGATTATAGGTGCGCAGGATCGCCTCGACGTAGCTCAGAACGTCGCGCTTATGCAGGAACGGCTTGATGGTTTTGGCGAGGAACGGCGTACGGCCGAGGCCGCCGCCGATCATGACCTCGAAGCCTGTCTCGCCGGCGCCGTTGCGATGCAGCCGCAGCGCGAGATCGTGAACGCGCAGTGCCGCGCGATCGTGCGCAGAGGCGCCGACGGCGATCTTGAACTTGCGCGGCATGAACGTGAATTCGGGATGCAACGTCACATGCTGGCGAATCACCTCGGCCAAAACCCGCAGATCCTCGATCTCATCGGGCGCCACGCCGGCCCATTGGTCGGTCGTGATATTGCGCACGCAATTGCCGCTGGTTTGCATGCCATGCATGCCGACGCTGGCAAGGTCGGCCATGGCATCCGGAAGCTCATCGAGCTTGATCCAGTGAAATTGAATATTCTGCCGCGTGGTGAAGTGGCCGTAGCCGCGATCGTACCGGCGCGCGACATGTGCGAGCATCCGCAACTGTGCGGACGACAGCGTCCCATAAGGAATGGCGATGCGCAGCATGTAGGCATGGAGTTGCAGGTAGACTCCATTCATCAGCCGCAACGGCTTGAATTCCTCCTCGGTCAGTTCGCCGGACAGCCGTCGCGCGACCTGATCGCGAAACTCCGCGACGCGCTCGGCGACCAGCGTTCGATCGAATGCATCGTAGACGTACATGCGCGCCTCGCAGGCCGGTCTCAAATACCGAACGTCACCGGCAGATCAATTGTGGGACCGCCAAGGCGAATAAGCTCGCGCAGATTTCCCGGTCGCAGCTGCCCACCGGCCGTAAGTTTGACCGGCGCGACGTAGGGGCCGACCGCACGCAGGTCGTCGGCGACCGCGGCCTCGATGAGCTCATGAGCGGCCGCGGCATTGGTTGCGACCGCGGCATTGTCGAGATCGGTGGTCCAGCCGCCATCGGCGCGGCGATACACCACGGCGCCGTCGCCAACGCGGTTAGCGGTCACCACTACAGGGCCGATCACTTTGATTTTCTGCTCAAGCGGCGACGTCATGGTGCTGTTCCTGATCGAAGAGCGAAATTTCGCGGGAAGCATGGCCACGCGATAATTCCGCGACGAAGAATGATCTTCTATACATAATGGTTTTTCAGCGTGCAAACAGCAGAATATTCTACCAAATTGTCCAATTAAGAGGGAATGGTAGCACAAAAAGAATGCTGCCAGGAGAACAGCCTTGTTATGGGGCGAACTAAAACTCAGCCGCCCGGTTCGAACGCGAAGCTTGCGCCGTTGCGGACCACGTGGCCGAAGCCCGGCGCATTGACGTGCGCGCCGGCGATGGCGAGCCGCTCAGTCGCTGCCATATCGAGAATGCGCTTGCGCGATGTGATGGCGAGATCCTTGTCGAGATCGTAGGTCAGGGCGGTATCGGGATGCGAAATCTGAATCGCCGATAAGTGCACGATATCGCCGAGCGCCATGAAGCCGCCGCCGGACGCCGCCAGCAGCCAGCAGGTGTGTCCCGGCGTATGGCCGGGCGCCAGCACCGGCGTAAATCCCAAATACTCTTCGCCGTCGCGTACGCGCCGCATGCGATCGCGATAGGGTTTAAGGTTGATCGCCGTGCGCGCGCGATTGCCCTTGACCCGGTCGGAATCGTTGGCGCCGTCGGGCTGCATCCAGAAATCCGCCTCGATCTGGTGCACGACGATCTCTGCATTCGGATAATGCGGCTTGCCGGCATCATCGACGAGCCCATTGGCGTGATCGGGATGCAGATGCGTCATCACGATATGGGTGACCGCGGCCGGCTCGACGCCGGCCGCGCGCAGATTGTCGGGCAGCTTGCCCAGCGTCGGCTGCATCGTATTGCCGGCGCCGGCATCGATGAGAATAACATTGCCGCCGCGACGGATGAGAAAGTTGTTCACCGGGATGTAAAGAGATCCGTTGTCCGTGCCACCGACCAGGTGTTCGGCCTGCGCCCGCGCCATGCCGATGACGAGGTCGAGCGATGTTTTCAAAATTCCATCGCTCAGACCTTGGACTTCGACGGCGCCTATCCGCATGCTCGGCAGCGCCATATCAAAATCCCTCCCGGGTTAGCGCGACCATGCAGCCGGCGGCGGTCACAGCGGCGATGGCGAGGACGGCGAAGGCGCCGATGAATCCGCCGCCGGACAGGGCCAGGATGTAGCCGATCATGACCTGGGAAAAAGCGCCGAACATCTGCGTGATAAGGGCGCGCACGCCCTGCGACTTGCCCATGTCCGCGGTGCCGACCACGCTGTGCATGAGCATCTCGGCGCAGGAAATTCCGACCTGCTGCGCGCACAACGCACAGATCATCAGGACCACGCTCCAGGTCGCGCTCGGCGCGAACGCCGCGGCCATCAAGAACACCGCGGCCGATGCCCAACCCAGTCCGGCGAACGGAGCGCGGCGGAACACGCGATCCGACACCCGGCCGATGGCGAGGATGGTCACGACAGCAAAGCCGTAGATCACGAAGGTCAGATAGCCGGACATACTGAACGTGAAATGGCGCTCGGTCCGCAGATAGGTCGGCAGCCAGCCGGACCAACCCCAGAAGAAGATCGCATTGGCCGAGATGGCGATGGTCATCAGCCAGAAACGATGGTTGCGCCACACGCTATCCACGGTCTTCAAGATGCGGCCCGGCGCGTCGTCGTTGCTCTCGATCGCGCCGGCGTGCACCAGATCGACCTCGACGGCATTGACGGCCGGATGCTGCGCCGGCTTGTCGCGCACCAGGAACCACACCATCGGCAGCGGCAGGACGAGCGCGACAATGCCGAGGCCGAAGAATTGCCCGCGCCATCCGAAGTACAGAATCAGGGTGGTGACGATGAGGCCGGTGAGCATCGGCCCGATCATGGTGCCGATCCACCAATAGGACGTCGCCTTGCCCCGCTCGCGCAGCGCAAACCAATTGGCAACCAGCGCCAGCGTGACCGGATAGCAGGCCGCCTCGCCCACGCCCAATCCGATGCGGGAGGCGAGCAACATGCCGTAGCTCTGCGACACGCCCGACCAGAAGCAGGTGAGCGCCCAGATGATGAGGCTCGCGATGGTGGCGTTACGCGGCCCGTAGCGATTCACCGCCCAGCCCCAAATTGGCGCTGCCAGGCTATAGGAGATGAACATGCTGCCGACGAGCCAGCCAAGCAGTTTCGTCTGTCCGACAAGCTGCATCTCGTCGAGGAATTTTGGGTTGGCAATGACGATCGAAATGTTGCTCTTGTCGAACATGGATACGATCCAATAGATCAAGAGCGTCGGCGCGATATAGGTCCAGCGCACCCGCGTGGCGGCGGCAATGGCGGCCGTATCGCCGGGCGCAAGCCCCCGCGGAACCGTGATGGTCATGCGATCCTCCCAAGTGCGAGGCGCGATTTTGCTTGTTGAGATGCCAGCGCCACGAAGCGCGACCCCTTCGCACCCTGTTCGCAAACTGTTGCCCGCGGATCAGAACTTGTCAACAATGCCCGCCATGCAAGAGGCTTCCGGCGCGGCGCCGAATGCCGCAACATCCCGCGGCAATATCGGAGAAGTTTTTGCTGTCTTTCTCCGGCTGGGGCTTACCAGTTTCGGCGGCCCGATCGCGCATCTCGGCTATTTCCATGAGGAATTCGTCGTGCGCCGGCATTGGCTCGACGAAAAAACCTATATCGACCTCGTCGCGCTCTCCCAATTTCTGCCCGGACCGGCGAGCAGCAAGGTCGGCATCGCCATCGGCCTGTCGCGCGCCGGTTATGCCGGCGCATTGGCGGCATGGGCCGCCTTCACCCTGCCGTCGGCGATCGCGCTCGTGCTGTTCGGCTATAGCGCCACCTCGCTCGGCAACGCGCTTGGCAGCGGCTGGCTGCACGGGCTGAAGGTCGCGGCCGTTGCGGTCGTCGCCCAGGCGGTGCTGACGATGATGCGGTCGCTCGCCCCCGACCGCGCGCGCGCGACGCTTGCCGTCGCGGCGGCCGTCCTGGTGTTGGCGATGCCATCGTCGTGGGGCCAGATCGGCGCCATCGTTCTCGGCGCAATCATCGGGCTCGTAGCATTCCGCGGGGCGCCGCCGAGCGATCAGGTCAGCCTGCCGCATCCGGTCAGCCGGGCGGCCGCCATCGCCGCGATCATCTTGTTCTTCGCGATCCTGATCGGTCTGCCGCTTGTCGTCGCCGCCGTTCCAAGCCATTCGCTGCAATTGTTCGACGCGTTCTATCGCGCTGGCTCGCTGGTGTTCGGCGGCGGCCACGTCGTGCTGCCGTTGCTGCAAGCGTCCGTGGTGCCGCCAGGCTGGGTCAGCAACGATGCATTCCTCGCCGGCTATGGCGCGGCGCAAGCGGTGCCCGGCCCGCTGTTCACCTTCTCCGCCTATCTCGGCACCGTCATGGGTCCGGCCCCGAACGGATGGGCGGGGGCGATCTTGTGCCTCGTCGCCATGTTCCTGCCCGCCTTCCTCCTGGTGATCGGCCCGCTGCCGTTCTGGGATGAGCTGCGGCGGCGATCCTGGGCGCAGGCGGCGCTGCGCGGCGTCAATGCCGCCGTGGTCGGCCTGCTGCTCGCGGCGCTCTATCGTCCGGTGTGGACCTCCGGGATCAGCAATGCCGCCGATTTCGCGCTCGGCATCGCCGCCTTCCTGCTGCTGTTCATGTGGAAGACGCCGCCCTGGCTGGTCGTCGTGTTCTGTGCGGTGGGCGGGGCGGTGCTCTCGGTCGTGCCGTTCGGGTCGTGAGGCGCCTTCAATACGTTCATACTCCAGAGCATTTTCAGGAAAAGTGGATGCCGGTTTTCCGTAGAAAATACGACCAACAAGAATCTAGAGCATGATCAGTTTCCACCGAAACTGATCATGCTCTAGAATTGCGCGTGCAAGCGTGCCGCGACGACCGATACCGGGCCGCGATCCTCGTTGTAGGCCGGGTTGACGATGAACTGATAATCGAGCGTCAGCTTGAAGAACGAAACCGGCAAGCTGTAGTAGGTCTCGATGATCTGTTCGGGACCGGGGTGCGGCAGCATGCCGTCGCCGACTAGAATGCCCAGCCCGCCGTCATTGAGAAATTCTTCGTGGATTTTGGAAATGCCGTTGACGACGCCGGCAAGGCCGACGGTGTCGTCGGGCCGGCCCCATTGCTTGCCGGAGAGCGAGAGGCCGGCCGCAACGGTGCGATCGACGTCGGTGAATTCATACGGTTCGATATTGCCATCCGCCCAGCCGGCGCGCGCGAAGACGCCAAGCTCTTCCGTGATCTGTTGCTCGAGGTTGGCGCCCACTCCGCCGCGACTCTGATATTTGCGAACAGCGGCGATATCGGCCGGACCGCCCGTGAGCGCGGCCAATTGGATCGCGTCTTCGAAGCTGCCCATGCGGCCGCGGGTTAGGAACCCGGTGACCGCGATCTTGCCGGGCTGTCCCCAAAGCTCATAGCGCCGCTCGATCTCGCCATCCCACTGAAACTGATCGAACGTCGGATCAAGGTTCGTGGTGTCGGGCGCGATCGAAAGATCGAATATGCCGCCGCGCACCGTCCAAGAGCCCTGGTACCACTCGGCGGACGCCCCATAGGTATAAGCCCAGGCATCCGCGGCGTAGTCGAACGTCGCGGTGTCGGCGAGCGTCCAATTCATGAAATCGCTGCGTGGATCGTGCGCGTATTTATTGGTGTCGAAGACGTCGACCGGGCTGAATTCGCCGACCGTGAATACCAGCCGGTTCGAGGTTTGCGAACCGCTGAACTGGTTGGCACCGGACTCCACCTTTTCGGTGTCGCCGCCGAGGTTGATCGTCTGCCTGATGAACATGCGTTGCAGCCGCAGATACGGCACCGAGGCGCCTGCCTTGTAGGCCTCGCCGCTGGGAAACCCGGCGAGGCCGAACGTGCCATTGAGGCCAAAACCCTGATCGATTTCCGGGTTGACCCAAAGCTCGGCGCCCGACCACAACCGCCAGCCCAAATAAGCCGTAGCGTCCCAGGTCTCGCGTCCCTGGTTGGGATCGAGGCTGTTCGGCCCGGCATAAGGGGCGTGGAACGGGGGGACATATTGCTCCAGGAAGGTGGTCTGACCGTGGATGGCGAAATTGTCGGTTTCGAGCGCGGGCGATCCCGCACCGCCATCGGCGGATTTCGAGCTGTCGCCGCCAAGCCGGTAGTCCAGGCCGACGCGGAATTCGCTGAGCGTGAGGTCGGAATCGAACCTTTGCGCGCCGAGCGGAAACAGGACGCTGCGGGTCGCATAATCGGTGAACAGATATTCGACCCGCGCGGTCCAATTCGACCACAATGCAACTTCGACGCCGCTGCCGACCGTCCAACCGGCCCGCGGCACCATGAACGCGGTTTCGACCGTGCCGGGCGCCGCAGTGCCGCCAGCCGACGTGCCGGCCAGTTGCGTGCGGGTGAATTGGTCATAGGTCCAGGCGAACCCGCCGGTGGCGTAAAATAGCCAGTTGCCGGGCGCGTAGCCGATACGGCCGCGCACCGTGCCGGAAAATTCCACCTGCTCGGAATAGCTGGCGACGCCGATCGATGCCGACGAGAGCGTGCTGGTGCCGCTGATCAAGTGCGGGGACGTCTCGGAAAAGCTCGGGAATGAGGCGTCGGCCTCGAAGCCAAGCACCCAGCGCGACGGGAACATGTAGTTGTACCCGCCCTGGAAACCGGCAAGGTCGCTGCCGGTATCCCGGAACATATCGTATGCGTTGAACATATCGAGCGAGCCGGTGACGGCCGGCGCCGCCACCCCGGTCTGCGTTGCCGTCCAGTTCGACGATCCGGCCGCGTAGCCGAAGTGCCCGCCGAGATAGAGCCCGGTCCAATCATACAGAGCCGGCGGGGGCGGCGCCTTCGTCGGCATGGCGACCGACGAGTCGGCAGCGTCGGCGCGACCCACAAGCGCGATCAGCGCTATGCCGGCAACGAGTAGTCCCTTCATCAGTGCCCCGAGACCTGAACGCACCCTACGATCGGGCCGAACTTGTTGCCATTTCGATCACGACAATAGCGTGACAGCGATTTGCCCAGAAGGCCTCCGAGACACGACCGCCATCTCGTCCGCGCGGCTTGAGCATGGCAAGACCCGAACGATTATGCGGGACGGTATTGGAGTTCAACCCCACAACCCTGACAGTCCGGAATACACCCCGAAGATCACCGTTGCGGCAATCACAATCGCAATGATGACGGCATAAGCGCCCTGCAGTCGATAGGGTTTTGGCAGTCGCCGGGCCAACAAATAAAGGAATCCCAATACGATCGGCAGCAACAGCGCATTCATGACTTGCACCCCGACGCTCAAACTGACGAGGTTGACACCGGAGACGACGATCAGCGCGCCGGCGATCAGCGTTGCGGTGTAGATGCCGTAGAACCAGGGCGCTTCATGCGGTTCGTGCTCCAGTGAATGCTTCGTGCCGAGAACTTCACTTAAGGTCCGAGCCGCGGTCAGCGTCACCACGATCGTCGCCACGACGGCCGCACCCGACAATCCGAGACCGAATAACAGCTTGCCGGTTGTTTCGCCAAGGTACGGCGTGATCGCCTGGGCAATCTGTTGCACGGTATCGAGCGAGCCGGATTGCGTCGCCTTTCCCAGCGTCGCGGCGGTAGCGATCAGTACCGCGGCCATGACTATTTGCGTCACCGCCGCGCCAAACGCAGTGTCCAGACGCGCGGCCGGCAAGTCGTCAAGCGACAGCCCTTTTTCCACCACTGACGACTGCTGGTAAAACACCATCCAGGGCATGATCACCGCGCCGATATTGGCGGCGACAAGGTACAGGTATTTTGGGTCGTGCCACGCGATATCGACGGCTCCGGAAGCCAGAGCGCCAAGGTCAGGATGGGCCCGCCAAGCCACGAACAAAAATACGACCTCAAATGCCCCAACGACGATCGCTATTCTTTCGACAGCGAGATATGAGCCGCGGTACGCCATGACGATCAGTGCGACGACGATCAGCGACATTGTGACGGCTGGAGGTACTCCCATGAGCAGACCGACACCGGCCAAGCCGCTGAGCTCGCTCAATAGCGCACCGACGCAGGACAGCACCAAGGTCGCCACGGAAAGCCATGCCCAGCCTCGGCCGAAGTGATCGCGTATGAGTTCGGCGTGGCCTTTACGCGTCACCAGACCGAGGCGCACGGTCAGCTCCTGCACAATGTACAAGATTGGTACGAGTATGATTTGCAGCAACAGAAGCTGGTAACCCCATTCTGCTCCACTTTGGGCGGCAGTGATGATGCTGCCGGCATCGGTATCGGCGAGCATCACGACGATGCCGGGACCGGCGACAGCCAGAATGTGACGCCAACCCAGAACCGACAGTACGGGTGGATGGGAGAGGTCAGAACCCTTCATTAGAAACATCCTAGACTATCCCTCGCAACAGGAAGCTCAAAATGAACATTTTGTATCGACTGGACGTTGATACATGTCAATTGACCGCGCTGTTCAAGAAGCGAACGGTTCAAAACTCGGCGTGCAGCCGGCCAGCAAAAATATGGACCGGTCCGCGGTCGGCGTTATAGGCGGGGTCGTCGACGAACTGATAATCGAAGCTGAGAGCCGACCACGTGTTGAGGCTGTACGAGTAATACGTCTCAAGAATCTTCTCCGGCTGATAATTGAGCGCGCCGTCACCGATCAATATTCCGAGCCCGCCGGCGGCGAAGTAGGCCCGCGCCTCGCCCGACAGGCCCTCGATCACGCCGGCCACGCCGATTTTATCGTCGGGGCGTCCCCACGAGGTCCCCTTGAGCACGGCCCCTGCCGAAAGAGCTTCATCGCAATCGGTCCAGGCGATGATTTCGTAGAGACCTGTGTTCCAACTGGCGCGCGAGAACACACCGAGATCGTCGGTGATTGCCTGTTCGAGGTTGGCGGCGAAGCCATAATTTGTTTGCACTTTGCGGACCAGCGTGATGTCGGGATAGTTTGGCGTTGTGATCGGCTCGGCAAGCGCATCGGCATAGCTGCCCATATTGGCCCGGTTGGCCCATGCCATCAGCCGCAATTTGCCGGGCTCCGAGAACGGCGAATAGCGCAACTCCAGTTCGCCGATATATTCGCCATCCGGAAAATGCGTATCGAGATCGTCGGAGTTGGACACCACGGGAACTAGGAAATAGCCGGCCCGAATGGCCCAGAACTTCTGGTTCAGTTCGGCCATGGTGCCCCAGGTGTAGCTGAGCTGGTCCATGGTAAAGTCGTAGGAGCCGCAGCAATCGATATTCCAGTTGAAGAATTGCGTTCGCCCGTCGTGGGCATAGGTGTTGTTGTCGAAGAAATCCGTGACCGAGAGCTTGCCGGCGATAAGAGTGAGCCGCGAAATGTCCTCCTTCCCCGCGATCTGGTTGGGGCCATCCTCGATGGTCTCCTGCTCGCCGCCGAGGCCGAACGTTTGCTGCACATAGACGCGCGCCACGTCGGCACGCGGCATCGGGAAGGCTGCCTTTTGCGCTTCAAAACTGGGGAAGCCCGCGACACCGAAAGTGTGGCTGAGCCCGAAGCCCTGGGTAATCTCCGGATCGATGTAGATGTCGGTGCCGTTCCACGGGCGAAATCCGGCGAACGCAGTCGCGCTTACGGTATTCTGCGCTTGGTTGGCGCCCGACAGGCTGTTAGTTCCTTCATAAGGCGAGCGGAAGGCCGGATAGCCCTGCTCGATGAAGGTCATTTGGCCGTGGACATTCCAGCTGCCGGGTGCGATCGGCCATGGATCGCTGCTCGCACTCGCCGACGTGTCGGCGCCCGCTGAGCCGAGCTTATAGTTGAGCCCGAGCCGCAGCGTCTCTATGTCGAAGACCGACTGGTAACCCGTACCTGAGGGAAAGACGCCGGCGACGGTGCCGAAGCTGTCGTGGAGATATTCGAGCCGTGCTGTCCAATCGGGCGCAATGGCGATTTCGGCGCCGAGACCGAGCGTCCAGCCCGTGCGGGTGAGCAGAATCTTGTCCTCATTGCTGGCGACGCCGGGAGTTTCACCGAAGCGCGCCTGCGACCAGGCAAGCCCGCCAGTTCCGTAAATGAGCCAATGATCGAACGCGTAACCGAAGCGGCCGCGCAGCGTCGCGACATAGTCGATCTGGTCGGTGACGGTGGTGCCCTGAGCCGTTCCGCCCGTAAAGATCGCGCCATCCTCGAAAAAATTCGGGAACGTAATATCGGCTTCGACTCCCAGAAGCAGGTGGGATGGAAAAACATAATTGTACCCGCCCTGCAGCCCGCCATAGAGGCTGCTGAATGAATCGCCGACAACAGCGGGATTGGGATCGGACAGCGTGCTGGTCCCCCGGCCCAGACTGTAGGCGACGTGCCCGCCGACATAGAAGCCGCTCCAGTCGAAGGCATCGGCATACGGGATCGGCGCAGCCTTCGTCGCCATGACATCGTCAGCAGCGCCGGCGCGGCTGGCGGACGTCATGACAGTGGCGGCTGTTGCGATGGCCAACCAGCGCTTCGCCGACGGGCGCGATCTGATCATCGTGTCGCAGCCCTCTCGGCCGCTAAGCGCCGCCGCCGCGCTCCCGGCTCGCAGCGTAGCTGCCTCGATAACCCGATCCGGCCAGCCCTTACGCCACATCGCACCTACTCGCGTTCATCTTTTACTTTATAATAAAGTAAATTTAGAGTAATCATAGTATGTCCGACTAACAAGAAAAGTAATTATCGTCAATGCCCGCACCTAATATTAGAATTATTCGAATTAAGATTTGCGCTCGTAGTTCGGCCATTCTGAAACTTCCTCAGCCGACTTGGAGAAAAGCTAGAGTGGAGCGGTGCGACGCCGCCGCGATCCCGCTTGTGAGCGGCGATACCCCGGGCACAGCCCGGCTGCGGCGAACGGCTTGTTCATCGTCCATCCAAACCGGGAATCGGCACGCCGAACGTCTGCAGGATCAGGAAGACATTGAGCCCCAAGACCACCGCGGTCCCCACTACCGCTGCGATATTGGTCAGCCGGCTATTTGTGAACTGACCCATGATGTCGCGCCGTCGCGTGAAGATGAGCAGAGCGATCATGGGAAGCGGCAGGGCGATACTGAGCACGACCTGGCTGATGACGAGCGCACTTGTCGTGTTCGCGCCCAGACCGACAACGATGAAAGCCGGCACCATTGTTACTAGCCGCCGAACCCAGATCGGAATCCGGAACCCGACGAAGCCTTGCATGATCAATTGGCCGGCCATTGTTCCAACCGTCGAGCTCGATATCCCCGATGCAATGAGGGAGAGCAGGAACACGCCCGCCGCCCCGATGCCGAGCAACGGCGTCAACGTGTGATAGGCCGTTTCGATCTCCGCGACTTCGGGATGGCCGGCGTGGAATGCGCCCGACGCCATGATCACCATCGCCATATTGACCATGCCGGCGATCGTCAGTGCGATGACGACCTCCTGATTTGAGAAGCGCAACACTCTTCGCCGCTCGTCGGCGTTGCGGACCGGCGTGCGGGCCTGGGTCAGGCCGGAATGCAGATAAACGGCGTGCGGCATTACCGTTGCGCCGATGATACCGACGGCAAGCAGGAGAGCCTCGGCATCGGCTAACTGCGGCAGGACCGTATGTAATGCTGCTGAGCTCCAATCGACCGGAACTATGAACATCTCGATCAGGTAGCAAAGCCCGATGATGCCAACCATGCTGCCGATAATCAGCTCCAGCGCCCGGAACCCGGAGCGTTCAAACATCAAGATGCCGTAGGTCACTACGCCCGTGACGACCATGCCCGCAAACAGCGGCATGCTGAACAAGAGCGCGAGTCCGATGGCGCCGCCGAGAAATTCGGCCAGATCGGTCGCCATGGCAGCGACCTCGCTGACGATCCACATCGCCCAGACGACCGGCCGTGGAAACTGGTCGCGGCACATCTCGGCCAAGTTTCGGCCGGTGACGATGCCAAGCTTGGCCGACAAAGCCTGGAACAGCATCGCGATCAAGTTGGCCAGCAGCACGACCCAAAGCAGGCCGTAGCCGTACTTCGCACCGGCCTGAATATTTGTAGCGAAGTTTCCGGGATCGATGTAGGCGATCGAGACAACCACTGCGGGACCGGCGAACGCCAGATACGCAATCGGCCTCCGGCGCTCCCCGCTCAATATGCCGCGCGCCGCCCCGACGCTCCGTTCCGTGAGCGACCCTGGCCGCACCTTTGAATCGGTCATTCGCGGTCTTTGTGTATCCAACATTTACATCAACACGTAGCTAAGGCTACGGAGTGCATATGCAGCATTAGTTGTCAATATAGGAAATAAAATGTATGGTCAGCCCCACGTTGATCAAGGCATTGAAATGCGCCTCTGCTCAGCGCATGGTCAAATTGGGTGATGTCATGGTCGCAATCGGAGGAGGCGCGATGTCCCGGAGAGCAATGGGAAAGCAAGTCGAACAGCTGTCGGAGCTTCCCGCGGAGCTGACCCAGGCGCGCCGCTTCGGTAAGGCTCGTTCGGCCCAATCGACGGCTCTGCTTGAGGACTACGTTGAACTCATCGCTGACCTGCTGGCCAGCGCGGGCGAGGCACGTCCGACAGATATTGCGCATCGCCTTGGCGTTTCCCATGCCACCACGATCAAGACCATCTCACGGCTGAAGCGGGAAGGGATGGCAACGGCCCGCCCTTATCGTGGTGTCTTTCTGACGGAAAGCGGACAGGCGCTAGCGACGCGCGTACGCACCCGCCATAGGCTCGTCGTGGATGTACTTCTCGCGCTGGGCGTACCCGTCGAAGCCGCTGAAGCCGACGCCGAAGGAATCGAGCATTACGTGTCGGAAACGACGCTGAAAGCGTTCGCTCGGTTTTTGCGTTCGCAAAGCTGAGCTTTTGGGCTCAATGCCCATCACTTGAGCGCTGTAATCGGCTCGGCCTGACCGCCCACCGCCACGCGACCGACAGCGCCGCGATCGATCTCATCATGTTGCGGCGCCGCCTTCCTGCCGGCCGCAGCAGCGGCGTCACCGAAGGTGGTACGGCCCATGTGTGCTTTCGGCCGAGAGTCGCGAGGCTCGCGATGCCGGACTCGACATCCCATCGCCCGCCCATATACCATACCCCCTACCCCATCGAAGCCGAGGCGCCAACCGTGTCGCATACCAAAACCGAGAAGGACAAGCTGCTCAACCGGGTCCGGCGCGTGCGCGGCCAGATCGAGGCGGTCGAACGCGCGCTTGAGGGCGAGAAGGGCTGCGCCACCGTGCTGCATCTGATCGTCGCGGCCCGCGGCGCCATGAACAGCCTCATGACCGAAGTGATCGAAGACCATATCCGGCTGCACGTCGTCGAGCCGATCAAGGACGCCGAACGGCTGCGCGGCGCCGAGGAGCTGATCGAGGCGGTGCAAGCCTACCTGAAGTGAATACCATGAACATGACCGGCACCGCTTCGGCCAGCCATCGCCACATCTTCCTCGGCGCGGGCCACGAGAAGAACGAGCGCCGCACCTGGCTGGTGATCTGGCTGTGCGGCTTCATGATGGTCGCGGAGATCGTCGGCGGAATGCTGTTCGGCTCGATCGCGCTCATTGCCGACGGCCTGCACATGTCGACCCATGCGAGCGCGCTCCTCCTCGCGGCGCTCGCCTACAGCTATGCGCGCCGGCATGCGGACGATCGCCGATTCACGTTCGGCACCGGCAAGCTCGGCGACCTCGCGGGCTTCACCAGCGCCATCGTGCTGGCGCTGATCGCGCTGCTCATCTGCTACGAGGCGGTGTCGCGGTTCATCGCGCCGGTTTCGATCAGCTTCAACGAAGCCATACCGATTGCGATGGTCGGGCTTGCCGTCAATGTCGCGAGCGTGCTGCTGTTGAGCGGCGGCGAGCACCATCATGGCCACGGCCACGCTCATGATGGCGAAGCGCATCACCGCGACGATGCCCACCGGGTCGAGACCGGCATCGGCGCTTTGCAGCTTGAAATTTTCGAGGATGGCGTGCCGCCGCGCTTCAGGCTCACATCCGAGAATGGTATCCAGCCGCGCGCCGGCGACGTCACGGTCGAAACCGAACGGCCGGGAGGCGCCAGACAGGTTTTCGCCCTGGCCGATCGCGGCGGCTATCTCGAGTCCATCGACGAAATCCCCGAACCGCATGCGTTCGACGCGCACATCAGGCTCGGAGCCGGTGCGCAACCCTATGCGGTCGCGTTCCGCGAACATGAGCACGCCCATGGGGCGGCACATCGGGACAACAATATGCGGGCCGCCATCATCCACGTCCTGGCGGACGCCGCCGTTTCGGTGCTGGTGATCATCGGGCTGCTGCTCGCGCGGTTTCTCGGCTGGGTCTGGATGGACCCGCTCGCCGGCATATGCGGCGCCGTCGTCATCGCGGCATGGTCATACGGGCTCATTCGCGATACCGGCGCGATCCTCCTTGACATGACCCCCGACCGCGTCATGGAAAAGCGCATGCGCGACACGATCGAGGCCGATGGCGATCGGCTGACCGATCTGCACCTCTGGCGTCTCGGCCCCGGGCATTTGGGTGCGATCCTGTCGGTCTCCACCGCCAAGCCCAGGGGCCCGGACTATTACCGACGGCTGCTCGATCGATTTCGCTCCTTGTCGCACGTGACGATCGAGATCGAAGTGCGCTGACGTGCGAAACCAATGAATTGGAAATTAAAACGGGTGATCCGTCCGGCTGGCTGATCGCCTTGATCGCTAGACCGACGTCAGCCGCCCATGCGGCGACGCCGACGCAGTCTTTCGTCGCATAGTGTGGAAACACCGCGTGGCTAAAATCCAGCACGATCCACTGGGCTATTGCAGAGCAGCCATGACGGAAGTAAGCGCAGCGTGAATTGGGCACCATCTCGAGTTCAAGGCGTGATACGCATCCGACCGACCATCTGGACGGCGCGAGGAATCGGCGCGTCCTCGTGCAACGATAAATGCGTGCGGACCTCGTAACGTTTTTGGCGCAGGAGGCGGTAAGTGGAGATCAAACTCGAGCATAGCCACACGAGCGACGCAATCCGCGCGCGCCTCGCGCAAGACCCGCGCATCAGCTATCTCCGCGACTGGATCTACGGCGGGATCGACGGAGTCGTGACGACCTTTGCGGTCGTTGCAGGCGTGGTCGGCGCCGACTTGCCCTCAAGGGTCGTGCTCGTGCTTGGGCTTGCCAATCTCGTCGCCGACGGCTTCGCCATGGCGGCCGGTAATTACACCGGCACTCAGGCCGAGCGGGATGATTACGATCGCCTGCTGGCGGTCGAGCACAAGCACATCGCCGTAGTTCCGGACGGTGAACGGGAGGAGATCAGGCAGATTTTCGGCGGCAAGGGCTTCTCGGGCGACCAGCTTGAGCGAATAGTCGATGTGATCACGGCGGATGATTCGCGCTGGGCAAAGACGATGGTGGTGGAGGAGTATGGGCTTGCTCCGACCCCAAAATCGCCCATATTGGCCGCGCTCAGCACCTTTGCCGCGTTCATGTTGTGCGGCCTGGTACCGCTTGTGACTTATCTCGGGGCAGGCGGGCTCGTCTCGTGCGTGATCGCAACCGGAGTGGTTTTCTTCGCTATCGGCGCAATCAAGAGCCGATGGTCGCTGACCGCGTGGTGGTGGTCGGGATTGGGGACTTTCTTCATCGGCATGAGCGCCGCCGCGCTGGCCTTTGGCGTCGGTTTTGGCTTCAGGATGCTATTCAATCTGTCCGCGGGTTGAATGTGATCCATGATTGTTGACGGATACGACCGCTCTGATTTTAACTGGGAACAGTGCCACTCCAACCGTGCAGCAGGCGGAACCGCAGACGCAGTGCCGAGTCTCCTGGAATCTAGAGCGTGATTGCATTTGACGCAGCACAGTACTTCTCGGCGCAGGAAAACACCAAACCGGTATTCAGCGCATCGCCGCGAAAATGTCAGGCACGGACGATGTCCCCCACGGCGCTAGTGTTGCCGATTTTGCCATGGCCGGGGCCTTCAACGACATATCCGTGCCGCTGTCGCTCTTGCCGGGCGCCGGAAACGCTAGCCGGTAATCGGCTTGGTAATGAAGGGGCACTCGTGTGTCTAAGGATATGACAAAAAAGCTTGAAAGGTTGGATTTGCCCTGAGCGCATCGCGCGCCGCTTCAATGACTAGTTCCACTGTCTCCGGTGCCATCTTGAATCGCGTCGGAATAGAATGGAGTTCATCTGCGCGCTGTCTGCCAAGCTGGTCAAAATTGACAAGTCCGACAAAGAATTTTAGGTCTCGGCAATTCGACCCGTTGGATGCGCCATATTTGTGCAGTTCCTCCACTGAAAGAGCGCATCGCCAGCGAACGAGTCCGTCGCGCCATTCGGACATCGTGCGATCGAACGCCGTATAGCTTGAGCGGACGCTCGAATCGATCGCTGTATTGGCCGCAGCCATGACAAGTTCGGGTGCCGTGGGACCTTCTGCAGTCGCTGTCCAGTCTCCCGACGGTCCATTACCCCCATCGATGACAAGAAACAAAACGCGGCGTATTTTCGCCGCCTGCCTCGCCGTCAAAGGAGCGTACGGCGTGTTTGCCGAGAGTCTAGCAATCGTGAACCCGGAAAGCCCGTAGTTATCGACAAGCCCGCCATCAAGAAGCTTGATGTAAGGCATGGAGCCGTCCCGGTAACGGATCAGGGCATTGGCATAGGCCTTCAGAATCGGAGGAGCCCGTGCGTCGCTCCGCTCCCGTTCGATCCAATCGGAAATTGGGGCTGTACAGCGATCCGAAAACGTTCGTAGCACGACGGGAGCAAAAATCACCGGCATCGCAGCCGAGGCCGCAACCGCGTTAGCAATGGGGTATGACGCAAGATCACTGCATATAGCATCGAACGTCTCGTTACTGAATACGAAGGGTGTACGATTGTATATGTCCGAAGCGTTGATCCAGACGAGCGGCCGATGTTCGCGACCAAGCTCCCGGAAGGTGGCACCGTGAAACAGATTGTCATCGAGCCAACGCGGAAACTGCTGAGCACCATTGATGCCACCTTCATAGGCGCGTGCGACACTTATTGGATTAAGCATGCTTGAGAGAGATTCCTCGGCATCGCGCATCAAAAATCGCTCATGAAAATCGGCAAGCGCAGCTCGTCCGTTCAGGCCAAAGTATGCAGCCGCGATCGCACCCCCGGAAACGCCCGATACGAAGTCCACGTGATCGATTAGTCGAGTAGGAGATTTTTTCGGGCCAATCTGAATGCGATCAAACTCGGAAAGAATACCGTAGGAGAAGGCCGCAGCTCGCATGCCGCCACCGGAAAATGCCAGTCCTACAAAAATATCTTCATCGTCCGCCGGCAGCGTGCGATCACTGTCGATGAGGCTGCCCACAGGCGTGGCCAACGGCAGATTAGCCGGATCGATGTGCATCGTCGCACAGCCGGCGAGCACGATTACACACAGTACTGCCAGCAGCTTTACGATGTCCGCAATCCCCCGAGGCTTAAGTAACAGAGATTGCTCGCAATGATGATGAGATTGAGGCGCGCCCGAGACCTCGCAGAGGTGCATTGAACTTAACCAGAACAAAAGCGATCAAATTTCTCTAATCGAAGGGAATGATTCGCCCGCGCGCAAAGCTTACTGATGCTTCAGCTCTTCAGCCTCCCATTTTCGGCCGTGGCGACCTCCTGCGCTTTCACCGCATGGCCGCGAGAAAATCAGGCATGGAAGACGTCTCCCGCCAGCCACCGCGCTAAGCGAAATTAGCACCACGAGCCAAAGCGTTGCTCAAACCCGCATCGAAGCTCCCCGCTGTTCTTCGGCCCTGCCGGGTGCATCCGGAGACCCAAGATTAGAATGAATCCCCTTTCACCCGTGTCAAGCGGCGGTTCTTTTGCCGTGATATATTTGCCGCCGATTATATCACCTGGGGCGGTCGTGCGAGCGGCCAAGGTCCAAGAGCATCGAGCGGAACATGGCAAGACGTGAACAAGCGCTGATCTGTCCGCATTGCAAAAAACCCGGCGCCGCCATACGGAGGAAAATGAGAATCCTGTTCTCCCGGGCGGAGAACTTGTCACCACGTTGATATCCGTATCTGGCGGCTTTCGAGTGGGAGAGGGAACCGAGATTTTTTTTGCACCATCTGCAATATTAAGGTCCGAACATAGGCCGCGAGCCAAATTAGGACACTACCAAAAAGCAGCCGAGAAGCCACCGGAGCCACACAAACCAAAAGACCGAAAGACCGAACGGGATGACAATCGCCAGCACAGACAATCGGGTCGGCCTTGTACGAGAGGCGCTTTTGTTTGAATGGATCACCATTGCATGGATGGTGATCGAAGCTGTCGTCGCAATTGGCTCCGGCATTGCGGCGCACAGCATGACCTTGACGGCTTTTGGTCTCGACAGCGTCATCGAATTGATATCGGCGGTCGCGCTGATTTGGCGTCTGGGCGTTGAGCTAAAGCACGGCAAAGAGTTCTCGGCGACGGCCGAACGGCGCGCCAGCAAGATCGGCGGCGGTCTGCTGTTCGCATTGGCGGCTTACGTCGTGCTCGGCGCGGCATGGAGCATATGGAATGGACGGGGCGAGGAATTTTCAATGGTCGGCCTCGCATTGGCCGTTGCCGCCATTCCAATCATGTATTTTCTCGCTAAGCGAAAAATCCACCTGGCGGAAAGAATCGGCAGTCGGGCGCTTCGGGCCGACGCCGTTGAATCGATAACCTGCGGCTGGCTGTCCTGTGTGGTCGTGGTTGGCCTCACCGCGCAATACCTCGTCGGGGCATGGTGGATTGATGCGGTGACCTCACTCGGGATCGTCTGGTTTGTCGTCAAAGAAGGGCAAGAGGCTTGGCAAGGCGAGGCGTGCTGCGCCGATTGCCATTAAGGATCGCGGTCCTGGTCAAGTTCATAGTTTCCCAAACAAAGCCGTATAGCGCCTCCGCCGCCTCCGCCAAATGTGAAATATCAAGCGACTGCAACAAGACGAGTGCGATGAGTGCACACCGCCGCGTGACGCGGACGCCTCACAGCTTCTTCGACACGCCGATGAAGTAGCCGCGGCGCGGCCCGTATTGCGGCGCGAATACGCCGATGCCGGTGCCGCTCCTGATCTGATAGATGGTGTCGAACAGGTTGACGACGTCGAAGCGCACCGTCAGCGGCTTACCGTCCGGCGTGCCGAATTCGTGCGAGATGCTGGCGTTGAACTGCGCGTATGGCGGTTCAGTACCGATATTGGCGTCGCCGGTGCGCAGCCCCGAGCCATAAATCATGTCGCTGGAGAGTTTTGTTCCGCACCACGAGTCCCACCACTGTTCGCCGGGGGTCGAAGCCCGGCCGCAAAATTGATAAGCGGCGCCGGCCGAGCCGGTCACAATTTGGGTGTGATCGGTGTAAATCCAGTGGCTGTCGACATACTGTCGCAGCGTCAAGCCGCCGAGATCGGCCAACGGCACCGTGTTGTCGAACAGATATTCGTTCGATACCACGTCGGTGGCTTTCTCCTGACCCACGGCGAGGTTGCCATAGGCCTGGAAATTGCCGTTCTTGAATTTGGCGCTGAACTCGACGCCTTGGACAACGCCTTGGGCGTAATTGAAGGCGCTGAGCACCAGCGCCTGGCCGAAATTGCCGTTGTCGATCAGGTCTCTTGCGATCTTGTAATAAGCGTCGATTCCGAGATCGAGCGTGGGACAGTCTTTTGCTGACGACGAATAGCACTTGAACGGTATCTTCTGATCGATACCGGCGTCGAAATTATGCGACCGCTCCGGCAGTACCGGGTCGGTTCCGGGACTGGGCGACGCTCCTGTCGTGTTGTTGAACAACGCGATATCGGCCGGCGCCGCCTCGACCAGAACGGGCGGCGTGAAGTAACGCGCATAGCCGGCGTGGAAAGTTGTGTCTTGGAACGGCTTGTAGGTGAAGCTCAGGCGCGGGCTTAATTGGTTGGCGTCGACATATTCCCACATCTGATCGAAGCGCAGCCCGGCATTCATCGTCAGCTTGTCGGTGATTTTCCACTCGTCCTGGGCATAGACGCCGGCGAGCCAGCCGAGCTTGTCGACGTCGTCGGTTATCGCTTCGGGTGCTCCATTGTCGGTGCCGTCGCAGATCATGCACGGTTCGACCAGCGATGTATTGTCGACCCAGGTCTGTTCGGCGCTGACGGTGAAGCCGGCGCGCAGCGTATGCGCCGCGTTGATCACATACGAGCCGTCGCCCTGGATGCCGTTGGTATAGGATTGCCGGCTGATGTCCGAGGCGATGCCGTTCAACAGCAGGTCGCCGACCGGGTCCGGCGTGAAGTGCAGATCATTGTAGCGGGTGAAATAGGACAGTTGCCCGTCGAAACCGTTCGCCGATCTTTGCAGCGCCAGCACGCCATATTGAGTCTGCTCGAATTGGTTCTCGTTAAGCTGCGCTGAATTGAAATTGGTGATCCCGAAGGCGCTGGTGATCGGCGGATTCCCCAGCATCCCGACCGGTGCGCCGGGTACGTCGGGAATCTGGAAGGAATTTATCGAGGTTCCGGCGATCAGGCTCAGCCGCGTCCACGGATCGAGGAACGCCGACATGTAGGCAAAGCCCTTTTCCTGCTGGGAGAAATCGTGGATGGCATTGAGCGTCGGCAACGGATTTTCGATGCCCTCGGTGGTTTGCAGATAGCGGCCGCTGAAGAAATACTGCACGCCGGGGAAACACCAGTTCGACGATGATGGCGGCGCCTTGCCGACAGTCGTCGCGGTTGTTGCGGGACACTCGCTGCCCAAGGTGCCACCATAGTCGAAGCTTGGCTCGATGGTTCCGCGGCTGCCGCCGTAATAGCTCACGGTCCCGGAGTTATTGAAAGCGTCGGCGCGGGTGGTGATGTCGATGAGACCCACGGTGCGCATGCCGAACTCGGCCGGCAGCGCGCCGGTAACGAGCGAGATGCTGCCAATCAGATCGGTGTCGAAAATACTGCCGAAGCCGGTGACGCCGTCGGGCAGCATCACCCCATTGATGCGGGATTGCACATTGGCGTGATCGTTGCGGACGTGGAGCAGGCCGCTCGCTGCGGAATCCTGCGAGACGCCGGGCGCTTGCAGCAAAACTTTCTCGACCGTCGTGTTGCTGCCTTGCGGCAGCGCCTCGATGGTGTCGTGGCTGATCGTGTCGGACGTTGTGCCGATCGTCGTGTAGAGATTGCTGCGCCCTTGATCAAAGGCGTTGCTCTTGGCGTTGAGCTGCTCCGCCGCCGTAACGGGCGCCACCGTCGGAGCCGCAGCCGGATGCGGCGCCGGGCGGGGTTTTGGCTTCGGTTTTGCCCCGGAGACGACGACCTCGGGAAGCGCGACTTGCGCGACCGCTGCGTCGCCGAGTCCAATCAGCGCGAGCAGCGCCGAACCGCCCAGCAAGGACGCGCAGCATAGACGATAATCACGAACAGACATGACACTCCGCCTAAAAAAATGCCGCAAGGAATGGCCAAACGGCCGGCCCATTAGCGGTCGTGCTGTCGCGGCAACTCGAATTATGGCAAGCAGATGCCGCGTTCAAGCTTGCGTACATCGCCGGCGCACGAAGAAGGAAAACAGCGCAGCGATGCCGAAGCTCAGCGCCGACCGCAGGTCAGGCGGCCGGCGGAGCGCGCGATTGGAATGGCGCCCGTCGTGGCGCGATGAAAACCACGGCGACGCGGTCGACGTGCTCGATGGCGTAAGAAACCAACGGCAGCGGCACTTGCGGCGCCTCGGCGACGAACGAGGTGCTCAATAACGACATGGTCGCGCAGATCGCGCAGTAATCGTCCGAGTGTTTGGCAGGACGATCGGAAGGAAGCGGCTGGGACTCATCCGCCGCCGGCACAGCAATTGACGCGGCCGCTGCGGAGGGGCGCGCCGGGCCGTAAATGTCCTCGCGATGAATGTGGCCGAATGCCAGGACAAGCTGCACCGCCAGCGCGAACAGCGCCAGCCGGCCGCCGAATACTCTGTTCGCCCTGAACCACCGCATCACGCGTACTCAGGTTTTTGTCATGCGTTCCCGGCGACGCCCATCAGTCTATGACGGACCCGCCGCCACGCAACGCCATATGAACTTGAACCAGCGCCCGGCCGTAACGATTGCCGCGCGCTGTGGCATAGAAGCGACAGTTCTGGGACGCGGCGACAACTGCTCGCGGCTGGAGGTTTTCCAAGCGCAAACAAGACGCCGAACAGCCGCATTCGCATGTCCCCTTCCCCTGCCGGCCCGCCGGCCCGACTTGACCAGTCGCAGAGTTCACCCGATGGGGGATCGTAACGTTATAACGTAACGTGATGCAAGAGGGTGTCCGCGGAAACAGCCTTGCCGATTTTCATGAGGTCCGGCGGGAGCGCGAGGCGCCGCATTGGCTTTTAAAAGCCGACCAGCCGCTCGCTCGCCATGTAGCCGGTGAGCAACAAAACAGCCGGGTCATCCAGCCTTCGAGCCCGAGCCCATTGAGTTCTCGCGGCGCGCCGAGCGAGCGCTAACGACCCTGGCTGCTCAGCTGGTTCAACAGGCGCTTTAGAATATCGCCGCAATGGTCAGTCGAACAGTCAGCGGCTCGATCGGATGCAGAACGTACCCGACTGCCGATGGGCGAGCGGCCGTTCACATAACCTGCCTCAGGATTTGGCGGCGCTGGACCGCGCCAATTGAATTTGTAGTTCACCCCGAACTCGATCGTATTCACGTTGGTCGTCGACTTCGTGGCAAGCTGCGAAAACGGCAACGTCATGGCGGATGATCCAAAGCTCCAGTGGGCATCCGGCGGTGTCGCGAGCGGAACCGGAACGCCGACAGTATGGTATTATTTGCACTGCTGTCTTCGCCACATTCGGATATTCAAGGAGCGAAGCAAATCAAAGCGCCGCTTTTCGCGTCGGGCCGCAATTCATTGAAATGGAGCTTGATTTTCGAATGGTAAAGGGTCGATGATTTCCCGCCCCGCGTGAGGCGCCGCAGGCGACGCGCGTTTCGCGCAGAATGGTGCGCGGCAGCAATGCTGGCGGAATTCGGGAGGAAGAATTGGCTTCGCTCGCTATCCATGGGGTTCGCAAGGCGTTCGGCTCGACCGTCGTCATCCACGGCATCGATATCGCGATTGCCGATGGGGAATTCCTCGTGCTGGTGGGGCCGTCGGGATGCGGCAAATCCACATTATTGCGAATGATCGCCGGATTGGAAAATATCACCTCCGGCGAAATCCGCATTGGCGAGCGGGTGGTCAACAATCTGCCGCCGAAAGAGCGCGACGTCGCCATGGTATTCCAGAATTATGCGCTCTATCCGCATATGACCGTCGCAGCCAATCTCGGCTTCTCGCTCAAGCTGCGCGGCGCTGCCAAGCAGGACATCAATGCACGCGTGCGGCGCGCGGCGGACATTCTCGGGCTGGTACCTTACCTTGAACGTTTTCCGCGACAACTCTCCGGCGGCCAGCGGCAGCGCGTCGCCATGGGTCGCGCCATCGTCCGCGATCCACAGGTGTTTCTGTTCGACGAGCCGCTGTCAAACCTCGATGCCAAGCTGCGCGTTCAGATGCGCACGGAGATCAAGGAACTGCACCAGCGCCTGAAGACAACGACCGTGTACGTCACTCACGATCAGATCGAGGCAATGACCATGGCCGACCGAATCGTCGTGATGCACGACGGTTTGGTCGAACAGATCGGCACCCCCCTCGAACTTTATGACAGCCCCCAGAATCTGTTCGTTGCCGGCTTTATCGGCTCGCCGGCGATGAATTTTCTCAAAGGCACCGTTCGCGTAAACGGCAAGCTGGAATTTGAGGGGCCCGGCCGGACCCGCTTGCCGCTTGCCGCTGCACCCGCCGGCAGCGACGGGCGCGCCGCAGTCTACGGCGTGCGTCCCGAGCATCTTGTTTTGGCGGACGACGGTGCTGAAGCGGTGGTCCAAGTCATCGAGCCGACCGGCTCGGAGATTCAAGTGGTCGCCAGGCTTGGTGGCGAGGAAATCGTGGCGGTGTTCCGCGAGCGCCATCAGTTCAAGCCCGGGGAGATGATTCGGCTCAGACCCGATCCGCGGCTCGTGTATCTGTTCGACGAGGCGACAGGAAAGCGTATCGGAAACTAACGCCACAACAGGGAGGAACGATCATGACTATTGTTACCCGCCGCACTCTTGTGAAGGGCAGCACAGCTTTGGCCGCCGCCGGCGCGCTGACGGGCCCGGCGCTGCTCGAATGGGCAAAAGCCTGGGCGCAGTCGGCGCCATGGAAGCCGGAAAGCGGCGCGCAGCTCTCGCTGCTGCGCTGGAAATATTTCGTGCAGTCCGAGGATGACGCGTTCGTCAAAGTCATGGAGGCCTTCACCAAGGCGACCGGGGTGAAAGTCGCGATCTCGCGCGAATCCTACGAGGACGTGCAGCCGAAGGCGTCGGTCGCGGCCAATATCGGCGCCGGTCAGGACCTGTTCTGGGGGCTTTATTCGCTGCCGCATCTGTTCCCCGACAAGTGCCTCGATGTCACCGATGTCGCCGACTATCTCGGCAAGAAATACGGTGGCTGGGTACCATCCGCCGTGGCCTATGGCATGAGCGGCAACAAGTGGATCGATATTCCGATCTGCTATAGCGGCAACATGATGAATTACCGCATCGAAGCGATGAACAAAGCCGGCTTCCCGAAATTTCCCGACAAGACGGATGCGTTCCTCGAATATGCCAAGGCGATGAAGAAGAACAACACGCCGGGCGGTTTTGCGCTCGGCCATGCGTCGGGTGACGGCAACGCCTGGGTGTATTGGTGCCTGTGGGCGCACGGCGGCAACGTTGTCGACAAGAACGACAAGGTCATCATCAACTCGCCGGAGACCGAGCAGGCGCTCAATTACGGCAAACAGCTTTTTGAAAACATGATCTCGGGCACCGCCTCATGGAACGACGCGTCGAACAACAAGGCGTTTCTTGCCGGCGATATCTTTTGGACCGGCAACGGCATCTCGATTTATGTTGCCGCCAAGAACGATCCGACCAAAACTGACATCGCCAAGGACATGGATCACGCAGGATGGCCGGTCGGGCCGGTGGGCAAGCCGACCGAATTGCACCTGATGTACCCGATCCTGGCAATGCAATACACCAAGTATCCGCAGGCCTGTAAGGCGCTGCTGGCGTTCATGCTGGAGGCGGATCAGTTCAACAGATGGCTCGAGGCGGCGCAGGGCTATCTGACTCATACTCTCAATGCCTATGACAAGAATCCGGTGTGGACCGCCGATCCGAAGACGACAATCTTCGGTGAGGCCGGCTAGCGCACGCTGACCGCCGGCGGACTCGGTTCGGTCGGCGAGAAAGCGGCCTCAGCGATCGCCGATTTCATCGTGCTCGACATGTTCGCGAGCTATTGCACCGGCCGCGAAGACGCCAAGGGCGCGATCAAAATCGCCGAACGGCAACTGCAGCGGATCTACCGGTGAACCGCTAAACCTCCTCCCCCCGCATTGCGGGGGGAGGCTCGCGCCGTACTCGACAGTCGATATCGGGAAATGGGCATGGCCGATCTCGCCATTCGCGTCCACGGTCCGGCCCTCGGCGCGGCACCCGCCTGGGACCGGCTCAAGGTCAATCGCAACTGGCTCGGCTTCTGGTTCATGTTGCCGGCGGCGGCTTTTCTGATCCTGTTTCTTGCCTATCCACTCGGCCTCGGCGTGTGGCTCTCCTTCACCGACGCGCGAATCGGACAGTCGGGCGAATTCATCGGGCTTGAGAACTACGAGTGGCTGTGGGGCGACAGCATCTTCTGGCTGTCGGTATTCAACACGCTGCTCTATACAGGCGTCGCCAGCACGATCAAATTTGCCGTCGGCCTCTATCTCGCTCTGCTGCTCAATCGGAATCTGCCATTCAAGGCGATCCTGCGCGCCGTCGTTCTCATCCCGTTCATTGTGCCGACGGTGCTCTCGGCCATTGCGTTCTGGTGGATCTTCGACGCGCAGTTCTCGATCATTTCGTGGTCGCTACGGCACCTTGGCTTGATCACCGCCAATATCGATTTTCTCGGCGATGCGTGGAATGCACGCTGGTCGGTGATCTTCGTCAATGTCTGGCGCGGCGTTCCTTTCGTCGCCATCACGTTGCTCGCCGGATTGCAAACCGTCCCGCCTTCGCTTTACGAGGCCGCCACAATCGATGGTGCCAGCCGCTGGCAGATGTTCCGCTACATCACCTACCCTTTGCTGACGCCGATCATCGCAGTGGTGATGACGTTCTCCGTGCTGTTCACCTTCACCGACTTCCAGCTCATCTGGGTGCTCACACGCGGCGGGCCGGTCAACGCGACGCAGCTCATGGCAACGCTGTCGTATCAGCGCGCCATTCTCAGCGGACATCTCGGTGAGGGCGCAGCGATCTCCACGGCCATGGTTCCGTTCCTGCTCGGCGCCATCCTGATTTCTTGGTTCGGACTGCAACGCAGGAAATGGCAGCAGGGCGAGAGCAATGACTGACATGACTGACGCCATTTCCGTCAAGGCCGCCAATCCGCCAGCGGTCCTAACCGAGTCCGCGGCCGATCATTCCGAGGGCATGAGCTATCTGGAGACGCTACCACGCCGTCTCGTGACGCTCTATCTGCCGCTGTCTCTCATTCTGATTGTTCTGTTGTTTCCCTTCTATTGGATGGCGCTGACGGCGATCAAGCCGGACGATCAGCTCCTCGATATGGATCATGTTAGTCCCTTCTGGACAACGGCGCCGACGCTTCAGCACATCTACAAACTCTTGTTCGAGACCTATTATCCGCTGTGGCTATGGAACACGATGTTCGTCGCCGTGTCGGCGACAGTGCTGTCGATTATCGCGAGCGTATTCGCCGCCTATGCGATCGTCCGCTTGCGCTACCGCGGCGCGCAGTGGGTCGGCGGAGCCATCTTTCTTGGCTATCTTGTGCCACCGTCGATCCTGTTCATTCCGCTATCGTCAGTCGTTTTCCGGTACGGACTGTTCGATACGCCGTTTGCCCTGATCCTCACCTATCCGACGATCCTGATCCCGTTTTCCACTTGGTTGTTGATCGGCTATTTTAAGACCATCCCGTTCGAGCTCGAGGAATGCGCCCTGATCGACGGGGCCAGTCGATGGCAGATTCTGCTGCAAATCGTCCTGCCTCTTTCCATTCCTGGATTGATCTCCGCCTTTATTTTCTGTTTCACGTTGTGCTGGAATGAGTTCATTTACGCGCTCACCTTCCTGTCCTCGACACAGAACAAGACGGTGCCTGTCGCCATCGTCAACGAGTTCGTCGATGGTGATATCTATCGTTGGGGTTCTCTCATGGCAGGCGCGCTGGTTGGCTCACTGCCGCTGGTGGTTCTTTATGCATTCTTCGTCGAGCATTACGTTTCAGCGATGACCGGGGCCGTGAAGGAATAGAACTGTCACACCGGCTTCCAGGGCCCGTCCGCGCTGCACGTCGCGCGTGGCGCCGGCAGGAACGCCCAAGCCGATCGTCGATCGGCTGGCAGCGGAAATCGCTACCCTCGTCAAGGACCCGAAGTTTATCGAACGCCTGCATCAATTAGGCCTCGAGCCGATCACCAGCAGTCCGGCGGAGTTTGCCTTGGTAATAGCCAAAGACATCCCGCTGTGGGCGGACGCAGTAAAGACAGCGGGCTTGGCGGATCAACTCCGCGATCACTGATCCCGTCGCGATTTTCACTTACAGCACAAGGGGGCGGCAGCAGTGTCCCGGCGGCAGCTGTCAGAGAATGCCACACTGGTTTTCAGTGCGCTCGAAAGAGGCACTCGCGGCAAGTTCTGGCCCATTGTAGAACTACACCCCGACCCGATAAATTGTCGGTATAGGCAGCGTGCGGGTTCTTCCGGATTTGGCACCCACGCGACTTGCCGCCGCGTGAACAAGAGGGAGGATTTCGACATGTTGTTTGGCACGTGCAATTGTAATCCCGGAGCCTCATCAATATCGAGACGCGGATTGCTTTGCGCCGGTGGCGCGGGCTTCGTGTCCGCGCTCATTGGCACGCTGGTCGGAACTTCGCGAACGGCGCAGGCCCAGACGCTCGGCTCGCAGGTTCCGGAGGTCGACCGGCTCGCCGTTCGTATGGTCACGGATAACGAAGTCATCCTATTCGTTCCGTCCTAAAAACGTGAAGGCTTGGCCATTGAGCGGATGGGCGCCAACACAACCCCTGATGCGCCGCCACGCACCACTCTCAATGGCGAATGGGGGCTCTCCATGCACGCTGAATCACGGCGTGGCAACGAGTTGCGCAACATCCTGGTCGATTTCGGCTGGACGCCGGAAACGCTCCTCAACAATATGTCCATTCTCAAGATCGACCCATCATCCTTCGATGCGCTCGTCCTGAGCCACGGCCATTACGATCATTTCGGCGGGATGGTCGGGTTTCTCTCGGCAAACAAGGGCAAGCTCAAGAAAAACCTGCCGTTCTTCGTCGGCGGCGAAGACTGCTTCTGCACGCGGACGGCCTCGAACGGCGGACAATTCGGTGCGCTCGATCGCAAGGCCATCATGGACGCAGACCTTGCGCTGATGATGGCCGAGGGGCCGGCCATAGTCGCCGATCATGCCTTCACCACCGGGAAAATTGCGCAGGTCAGTTCGGAGAAGCCGTTACAGCCGAGCAAGGAGAAGGTCGGCGTCGTCAACGGCTTCGGATGCTTCCCCGACAAGATGTCACCGGCGAAGAACACCGGCACCTTCATTCCGGACGATTTCGAGCACGAGATCGGCACCAACTTCGTCGTCAAGGGCAAGGGTCTGGTCGTTCTCACTTCCTGCAGCCATCGCGGCATAATCAATACGATCAGACAGGCGCAGGCCGTGTCCGGCCTGCAGAAGGTGCATGCCGTTATCGGTGGCTTCCATATCGTTCCGCCGCTCGACGACACCTACATCCGACAGGTCGTCGCGACCTTGAAGGAGATCAATCCGGATTACTTGATCCCCGGCCATTGCTCCGGAGATCGGTTCTACGACCTCGCCCGTAATGAGCTGGGCGATAAAGTCATTCATTCCGCCGTGGGAACTCGGTTCGTCTTCGGCGCATAAGGGTCAAACGAAGGCGGCGAGAGTCTGCTTTTGGCCCGTCGCGACAGGCGGTCCAGAGAAGGGTGTCGGTCGCTTTCGGGGCAAGCGGACTCTCGTAAGTCGTTCGCCCGGGGCTCATTTATGAGTTCACGCCCTAGAATGTCGCCGCCATCGTCAGCCGGCGCGCGGCTCGATCGGATGCAGAACAAATCCGACTGCCGATGGGCGAGCGGCCATTTCACATAACCTGCCTCAGGATTTGGCGACTGCTGGTCCGCGCCAATTGAATTTGTAGTTCACCCCGAACTCGATCGTGTTCACGTTGGTCGCCGAAGTCGTCGAGAGCAGCGAAAACGGCAGCGTCATGGCGGATGATCCAAAGCTCGTATAACGATACTCGGCGAACGCGTTCCAATTTTGTGCAAATGCGAAGGCTGCTCCCCCGCCCGCCGTCCAGCCGCCGAAGTAGGTGTTCACGGCCTCTGCGGTGCCCGCTGTCGCGTTGTTGACCGTGCCGGTCAGCTGGGTTCGGATGGCTTGATTGCTCGACCAAGCCCAGCCGCCCGTGCCGTAAAGTAAGACATTATCAAAAGCGTAACCGAGGCGCCCGCGCACGGTTTCGCTGTCGAAGATGGTGCTTTGGTTGGTGCTGGTGCCAGAGGCAGCGGTGATCGTGGTCGTCTTGGTTGCGCCGGAAGATATGTCAGCCAATAGGCCAATCACGACGCGGGACGGCATCATGTCGTCGAAGCCCAACTGAATGCCACCGTGCCAGGCCGCTATTCTGCTGTTGACGGGCGCGAGTGCGGCACCGTTTGCGGTGTCGATGGTGCTGCTGTTGGTGTCGGACCAGCTGTCATCGACATGACCGCCGATATAGAAGCCGGTCCAATCGTAACCCGCCGCCGGGGCCTCGTAGACTGGAACTGCCCGTCTGAACTCGGCGGCCATTGCCGGAATGTCAATCGTATCGATTGGTCCGGCGAGCGTGAGCCGGATGGCCAGCGGCTCGATCGGGTGCAGGACATAGTCCATCACGCCATTCTGGCACACCGCCGCCGGCGCGGTCGGCGGGCCGCTCGCGGGAAAGCACATGGAGAACAGGCTGTCGGTCTTGAGCAGCGCTCCATACGCATAGGTGGCCTGGTCGGTCGTCAAGTTGAGCAGATTGAGCGCGTCGAGCTGGATGCGCCAGCCGTTGTCGAACCGATAGCCGACCTCGCCGTTGATGATATTCATCGGCGCCGACTGGAAGACGCCGTCCTCGGTGAGCGGCCGCGAACTGATGGAGCGCCAACGCAGCGCGCTGAACCAGCCGGTCTTTTCACCCAGCGTGAGGCCCGCCGAGGCCACCATCCATGGCGCATTGTAAACGAAGTTGCCGGGCGCGTTGCCGATCTGAGCCTGCGGATAGCCGGCAAGCGATTGGTAGAGCGCCGCCTGCGTCGAATCGTAGCCGAGGAACCGGGCGCGAGAGAGAGCGAGATCGGCATCGATATGGGCCCAGGAGACCGGGCGGTAATCATTGGTGATCTCGATGCCGGTGCGTTGGCTGGGCAGCCCCGGCGTGGTGTCGCCGGTGTCACCGTCGAAGAACAGCTCCGAATCCTGATGCAGGTAGAAAAAACTGATTGAGCTGTCGAGACCTGGTACGGCTTTGGTCCGGACCCCGATCTCGGCGCCCTGGGAGCGAACCAGCAACGGCGCGGCGCCCTCTGGTGTCGTCGGAGTGCCGGGCACTTCGGTTATCACCGCGCTGCGCGCATCGTTGCTGTGATAGCCCATGCCGGCGCCGAGGAACAACTCGGTTTTGTCGAATGGGCCGAACACGGCCGTGAATTTCGGGCTGCCGATCGCGCCTTGCGGATTTCCCGAGTTCGCTGGCTGCAGCATTGAATCGACTGATGCCGCGAACAGGTCGCCGCGCCAGCCGGCGGTGGTCCGCAACCAATCGCTCCAATGCATCGTGTTCTCGGCATAGATTCCGGTATTGCCCTCGTTGACGTGATCAAGGAGCGTGTTCGACAGGAACACGCGCTGGACCGTGTTGCTCAGTCCGGTGGTGATGTCGTCGTAGCGGGATTGCATGCCGAACACCGTCTCGGTCGGCAGGTTGTAGAACGTGCCGTCGATGGTGCGCGACGCGCCGGCGCCGGTGTAGATGCGATCGTCGTGCTGATGGAACTGATCGCCGTTGACCGGATCGTTGGTATACCAAGTGTAGTTGTTGAACAGGTCCATCTCATATTTGATGACGTAGGCATTGGCTTGCCACAATCCGCTGTCGTCGGATTGCGCCATCCGGGCCGACAGGGAATAGCGGCCGGTGTCCCCGCCATCGGTCGGATCGATCGCGCCGTAGAGCCCGATCTGTCCCGTCGTGATGGCCCGTAGCGCGACCTGATCGGTGGAATTCCATGCGTTTGAATAGGCCATCGCGGTGGCCGAAAAGCCGTCCGTCGCCGTGCCCTGGCTGTAACGCGCAAGACCGCTGAACTTGCGCATGTCGTCGGAAGTGGTCCACGGACCGTCGTAGGCGTTCAATTCGCCGGCATAAAGCAGCGAGCCGTCGCCGACCTTGGTCGAGCCCAGGGCGAGAAATCTGTCGTAGCCGAAGCTGCCGATGGTGACCGACTCGATGTTTTTGTCGACGCTGTCCCGCAATGCGATATGCAGGTCGCCGGCGCTGGCGAAATCTCCCACGTCGGCGAAATACGGCCCTTTGCGAACGTCCACGCCGCCGATGGTTTCAGGAATGAGAAAGTTTAGATCAGTGTAGCCCTGGCCATGGGCGTGGGTGGGCAAATTGATCGGCACGTCGTCCACGAAGGTGGCCATGTCGGTGCCGTGATCGAGATTGTAGCCGCGCAGGTAATACTGGTTGGCCTTGCCCGCATCGGCATGATCGATGGCGACCAGCCCGGGGGCGACTTCGATGACTTCGCCTGGGCGGGTCATCGGACGGGCGTTGACGTCCGCGCCGGAAATCATCATCTGGCTCGCCAGCTGCGGCACCACCGGGGCTCCACCCGCCACGTTGGGAGCGCCGGTCTCGTAGGGCGACGCCGGCGCGGGCGAGGCCGGCGTGCTTGACGCGGCGGTCGGTGCCGGCTTTGCGTGCGCCGCCCGCGGCTTGGCGTGCTTGGCGGTGACCCGGATGGTCGGAAGCGCCGTGCCGCGTGATGGATTGGGCGGCGACGACGCGCTGGTCGCGGGTGGTGCCTTGCCCGCCGGGGCGGGCTCGGTCACGGACGGCGTCTGCGCCCAGGCGCTCGCGCAGAGGCAGGAAAGCAGAAACATCACCGACGCTGAAAGACGCGACGCCATCACAGCCCCTGAGCCGCACGCCAAACGGCAGCCCACCAACCGACGCCGGTGCCCAGCCGGCGCCGCTTGCTGCCACCTTGCAATAGCGAGTATGATGATGTCAATAAATGTACATACTCACGCTGCGCCGCGCCGATCGCCTGCGGCCATGGCGCGTCACCTGGAGCACATCATGATCAAGCCCAAAGGCCGCCGCATCGCCGTCGCCCTCATCGCCTGTTGCTTGACCGCAAGCGCCCGCGCGGAAACTCCTGAGGAATGGGTCAAACTTGGCGCCCGCATTCACGGCTTCTTCGGCTCGTATCTTCCGGTCGGCATCCGCATCGGGCTCGATGCGTTGCAGCGGCTCGATGCGAAGCCGCGCGGCGTCACGGTCGTCTATTACAGCGGCCCCAAGTCGCCATGCCCCTGCCCGGCCGACGGCATTGCAATCGCCACCGTGGCAAGCGTCGGCCAGGGCACGTTGCAGGTCGCGCCGGAAAAAGCACCCGAGGACGCGATGGGCGTCGCGGTTATCCGCAGCAAGGCGACCGGCGCGGGCTTCAAATATACGATCGCGGCGTCATGGCTCCCGAAGCTCGACGACATGAATAAAAAGTACGATGCGATCGGCCGGTACAACGCCGTCATGGACGCGACCGATTTGTTCACCGTCGAGCCCTTTCCCGCCGCGAATTCGGCACCAAAATAATCGGCCGCGATGATCAGCTTAGTTCGCCGTCATCTGGAAAACGGCGACGCCGCGCGTGACCGTCACCGTGGCGAACGGCCGACCAGCAGCCTCGGACAGTCAGGAGAGTATTTGACGCCGGGGAACGGGGTTGAGTAGTCGAAACACTTCGCAGGCCGCAACCAACCCGATCAGCCACAGCAGGCTCAGAACGCCGAGGCGTCCGACGATCGCTGCGGTGAAGTCGCCAGCACCGCCCACGAACGGCGTGGCCGCGACAAGGACAAGTTCGTAAGCGGCATAGGCGCAGATCAAGGCGACGCCCAACGCGACGAGACTGCCGGTTCGGCGCAACGAGCGCAGCACCAACATGGAAATCGCAGTTGCTGCGAGCGCGGCCGCCCCGATCGCAAAACCCCACAGAATCGTATTGGTGTCGACGGGATAGCCAAGGCAGCCAAAGCCGATCGCCTGATTGACGAGCCAAGCGGCGGTCATCACGAGAAGCGCAGGCCGCAACGGCAACATCGCCGCAGCGACCACAGCGAAGGCCGCGAACGGCGTCGCGCAGGCAAAAGCGAAGCTCGCGAGTGCGCAAGCAAACGTCAGCAACGCGAAACAAAACAGCGGCGCATAGCGAGGCTCAACCGGAGCGAGCCGCACTGACGCAGCGGTCGGATGGGGCAGGATGTCGAGAGGCATTGGTAATCTCCTTTGATGGGGTTCTAGCATACTTTTCCCAAGGTCGGGAACAATAACGACAGGCAGATCAATGAGGCGCCTCGGGGGACTCTTCAGCCTCGGCCGGATCGAAACGGTCATGGGCTGAAAGCCAAGCGGCAAGCGCCACTGTTAACTGGTCCGACGCCTGCAACTGCCGTAGCGCCACGCGCACCGTGGCGCGGGCGAACCGATCGCCGGCCACCGATATTACAGAAGGCTCGTGGCCGGCCATGACGGACTCAATAACGCGCCGCTTGAGCTCGACGTGTTGCGGGTCGCCGTAGCGAGCCAGCAAGATTTGGAAGGCGTCTTGCCGGTCACGCTGGAACGGTCGGCGACGACCGAACCTGTCCCGCATCGGATGCGGTGGGTAGAAATGGGCGCAAGGAATCCAGCCAGCCGGCAGAGGCTCGGTCGCCGCGTGAGTGCGGCCATGCGCGAGTAGTTTAGGTAGGACATGAGTGTGCGGTCCGCTCGGGCTCTTGCCGTCAGCGGGCGGGATCGGTTGAAACACCTCGATGCGGCCAATGCGGCTCGCAAAGATACGGTGCGGGTTTGACGCCAGGATCACACCCATCGCGCCGTTGCCAGGAGCAAACAGGGACTTCCCGACGCAACTCCGCAGTTGGTCGACGACCGACGGTTCGTTGCTGCGGACGCAGGCATCGACCTGCAACGCTCCAAGACCGAGATCGAAGAGAACGGCGGCACGATCCTCGGCGCACAATGCATCGCGATCCGGACCAACCTCGGTGAGCACGGTGCGCCGGCTCATGGCGGAGGCTTCTTGAGGCAGGCAGAGCGCCACGCGATGGCTCCAGCTTTCGGAGGTGGGGGATTCGGAGGCAATCGGGCGCAGCTCGCGATGCGCCTCGATGCGTAAGCCACCCCGCGCCGTCACCACGGAAATCGTGCCGTCGGCACGAGCGAGCGTCGCCACTTCGTCGGCATCGCGAGTGAACTCGGCGATGACGCCGAATGCTCCCAGGCTCCACGCGATTTCGGGATCGGCCAGTTGATTGGCTAGAAAATCCAAAAGTTCCGTTTGTTCGCTCACATCGTACCTCCGCCCTTTGGCGAGCCGCCAGCAGGATTCGGCATTGGCGAGCTACCTGAAGAATTCGGCGATGGCGACCCGCTCGATGGCAACCCGCCAACTTTCAGCGTGACGCCGCCAAAAATGCCGAAGCCGGGACGATCGAAGCCTGACGGGTCCTCGTATTGTTTGTTGAACAGATTGTCGATCCGGGCGAAAAGGCCGACGTTATCGGTTGCGGCATAGTTCGCAGCGAGGTTGACCACGGTGTAGCCCGGCGCGGTGATCCCGGTCATCGTGCCGTCTCGGCTCACGTCCGCCCAACTGCCGACATAAAGCACGGTCGACGATACCGAGAATTGATCGGTCGCTTTCCACGTCGCCGTAACGCTTGCCTTGTTCTTTGGGCGGCGCAGGAGCTCCTCATCCGTTATATCGTTCTTGGCAATGGTGTAGGTATAGTCGCCCCGTAGATTCAGACGATCGGTAACAGCAAGCGCCGCGAAAGACTCGACGCCGTACGTCGTCGCCTGGTCGATGTTCACGTACGAAGTGAAGGTCGCGTTGGTGTCGATCAGGTTCGTGATGTCGTTGCGGAAATAGGTCGCGCCGAAGCGGAAGCGATCGTTGGCGATCGGCTGCTCGAAGCCGGCATCCCAGCCCTTGCTTTCTTCCGGCTTGAGGTTGGGATTGGCAACGAACGCAAACGCCGAAAAATTCACATAGAGTTGGCTCAGCGTCGGCGCCTTGAAACCCGTCCCATAGGTTGCCTTGAGCTTGGTGTCGGTCCCGGGAACGATGAATACCGGCGCCACACGCCAGGTTTCGTGGTCGCCGAACGACTCGTTGTCGTCGTAGCGGAAGTTCGATACCAGGAAAAACCGCTTGGCGAATTCAGACTGCAGCTCGATCCAGCCGGCCTTGTCTCCCGTCTGCGCAGTCGTCGTCATTGGCGTGTAATTGAAGAAAGCATCCACTGTACCGCTTGAATTTGTACGAAGCGATTCGGTCTGGTCTTCCAGGCCGAGAACAAGAACTTGTCCAGGCGCCACTTTCGCTTCGCCGCGCCAGTCGAACTTAGTTCGTTCGCCCTGGTTCACCGTCGGCGGCAACACCAAGGGCGACGTATAACCGCTGTCCGGATTTGGGTCGAGGTTCCAGCTCCATTCATTCGTGTAGTTGACCCCAAAGTAGTTTTTGAACCCAGCGAAAGGTGACCAGACGACCTCGCCACGCCCGAACAATTGATGGTCCACTTGCGTGCTCTGCGCCGCCTCGGGGGCGGGCGGAAAAAAATCCACATAATCTTCGCCGGTGAATCCAAGCTTCGAGTCGGTATATCGACCCACCAAATTGACGGCGACGTTATCGGACAGATTGGCGCCAAGTTTCGTCGAATATGTCCAATTGTTGTAGCTGTCGTTGATTCTTTGTTCGCCTGGCGCGAGCTGATTGAGCGGCGTTACGGGAGTGTCGGTTGACTGGAAATGCTGGATATTGAACGCATAATTAAAGTTATCCTGGGAGCCGCTCAGGCTGGTCCGCTGGTTAAACGTTCCAAACGATCCTCCTTCCACTGTTGCCGTGACCTTCGGCGGGCCTTCGCCATTTTTGGTCGTGATGGCAATGACGCCGCCGATCGCATCTGAGCCGTAGAGGCCGCTTTGCGGGCCTCGTAAGACTTCGATACGTTCAATATCCCCGGTCAACAGCTGGCCGAAGTCGAATGATTGACTGGGATTGCTGGGGTCCGACACGTCGATGCCGTCGATCAGAACCTTGACGTGATTGGAATTGGTCCCGCGTATGAAGACCGAGGTCTGGCCGCCCGGGCCGCCGGTCTGGACGACGTTCAGGCCTGGCACGTCCGCCAGCGCGTCGGGAACGGTCCGCTGCTGCTTGGCTTCCATATCGGCGCCGGTTATCACCGTCACCGAACTTGCAGACTGGCCTGTCGGAGTCGGTACGGTTGTCGGACTAACGACGACCGAATTGCCTGCGGCCTGATTTGTCGGCTTCGAGGGTGGTGGGACGGTGACGGAAATTACCGGCAGTGGGACCGTCTGGTCGGACTCCGTTTGCTGCGCATCTTGCGCAAAAGCGGGGAACCACGGCGAAAACGAGAGCGAAGCAACGACAACGCGCATGGAGAGACGGCCGACGCGGCCGCTGCTGCGTCGCATAGCGACGGTCAAGGTACGCATGGAGACACCTCGGGTGGCACGCCCTGTGGCACGTCACCGCGAACTCAGTGTCCCCGCACATCCAAGAAGGATGATTGGTTCGCCTGACCGCCAGTACACCCCGACCGACAGCGCTCGCGTATGACCACGGCTGACGGCAGGTCTCCTGGCTCACGGGTCGACACCTGCCGTCGCCTTCCCGGGACCCGAGAGCCCAGTGGACATTTGACGGAAGATTCGCCGCTTACAGTTGCGGGGGCAGCCGCAGTATTGGGCGATGTCTCGCCCGCACTGCGTTCCCTTTTGATCCCCAACGGGGAACCGTCACGACAAAGCTATGCGGGTCCTCCCACGCGAGTCAAATGGCTCTTGCTTAACGTATCGGAAGTCATTGATTATATAAGGAAATATCGCCAAGCCCGGCGTCGCCGCAGAGCGCACCCGATCCTCGCCCCACTGACCGGGCGTTAACGGCCCGCGCCAATCTTGGTCGAATCGTAGGGCTTGCCGTGCTAAAGGGCCGCCGTAACAGCGCAGCCGCTGCGCGTTCGGCCGTGGCCGAACCGGCCATGGATATGACCAGCATGTCGAGCACGACAACCAATGGACCGGACAGCCGCGCGCAGGGGCTCGTTGCGTCCTACGTGCGTGCCGGCTATGCGCAGATCGAGCCGCCGGTGTTGCAACCCGCCGAGCCGTTCCTCGACCTTTCCGGCGAAGATATCCGCCGGCGCATGTTTCTCACCAGCGATCCGGACGGGCGCGAATTGTGCCTGCGGCCCGACCTGACGATCCCGGTGTCGCGCGGCTATCTGGCGTCGCCGGCGGCCGGCAAGGCCGCAGGCTTTTGCTATCTCGGCGCGGTGTTTCGCCATCGCGAGGGCGCAACGTCGGAGTTCGTGCAGGCCGGTATCGAATCCTTCGGCCGGCAGGACAAGGCGGCGGCCGACGCCGAAATGCTCGCGCTCGGCCTCGAGGCGACCACGCATTATGGCCTGCGCGCACCCGAAATCCGCGTCGGCGACGTCGGCCTGTTTTCAGCTTTCGTCGCCGCGCTCGATCTGGCGCCGGCCTGGAAGCGCCGCCTGGTCAAGGATTTCAATCGCAAATCGTCGCTGGCGCACGATCTCGATCAGCTCATGCTTGCCGCGGCGAACGGACCGCCGGAATACCAGGGCGTGCTCGCGGCGCTGGCCGGCTCCGATCCCAAGGCCGCGCATCACCTTGTCATGGATCTGCTTTCGATCGCCGGCATCGCCGCGGTCGGCGGCCGCTCCGTCGCCGAGATCGCCGACCGTTTTCTCGAACAGGCGGCGCTCAATGCGCCGACGCGCCTGCCGCGCGAGATGCGCGCGTTGATCGAACGCTTCCTCTCGGTGCGCGGCGATCCGGATGAGGCCGCGGGCGAATTGCGCACGCTCGCCGCCGACGCCAAAATCTCGCTCGCCCCCGCGCTCGATCTGTTCGAGACACGAACCGGATTCCTTGCCGCGCGCGGCGTCGACGTGCGCGCGATCAAGTTCTCGACCGGCTTCGGCCGCGGCTTCGATTACTATACCGGCTTCGTGTTCGAACTGCATAATGCGACCAACAACTTGGCGCGCGCCAAAAGCCCGCTGGTCGCCGGCGGGCGTTATGACGGGTTGCTGACGCGGCTCGGCGCGCGCGAGCCGATCCCGGCGGTCGGTTTCGCGGCCTCGATCGAAGAGCTTACGGCCTGCGGAGGCAGATCATGAGCGTCAGCAGCGCGCCGCTCATCCTCGCCGTGCCGTCGAAAGGCCGCCTGCAAGGCAACGCCGAGGCGTTCTTCGCGCGCTCAGGCCTCGAACTCGTCAAGCCGCGCGGCGCACGCGATTATCGCGGCACCATCGCCGGCTTCGACGGCGTCGAGGTGGCCTATCTCTCGGCCGCGGAAATCACCGCGCAGCTCGGCCAAGGCGCGGTGCATCTCGGCGTCACCGGCGAGGATTTGGTGCGCGAAATGATTCCGCAGTCCGACCGGCGCATCGTGCTCGTCTCAGGCCTCGGCTTCGGCTTCGCCAACGTGGTTGTTGCCGTGCCGCAGGCCTGGATCGACGTGCGCAGCATGGCCGATCTCGACGATGTCGCGACCGCGTTCCGGCTCAAGCACGAGCGCAAGATGCGGCTGGCCACCAAATACGCCAACCTGACGCGCGGCTTCTTCGCCGAGCACGGCGTCGTCGACTATCGCATCGTCGAAAGCACGGGCGCGACCGAAGGCGCGCCGGCTGCCGGCACCGCCGAGCTGATCGTCGACATCACCACGACCGGCGCCACGCTTGCCGCGAACGGCCTCAAGGTGATCGAGGACGGCGTGATCCTGCGCTCGCAGGCCAATCTCGTCGCCGCGCGGGCGGCGGCGTGGAGCGCAGCGCAGCGCGAAGCCGCCCGCCTTCTGCTCGACCGCATTGCCGCGCAAAAGCGCGCCGCGTCGTTTCGCGAGGTGCGCACGCGTTTTGCCGGCTTGAACGA
>Ga0074044_10000219_pt1 | contig 57375 bp, 50 predicted proteins | sample BogForMeECP23OM1_FD_94443 | JGI IMG/M metagenome (GOLD analysis project Ga0074044, IMG submission 94443) | Bog forest soil microbial communities from Calvert Island, British Columbia, Canada - Bog Forest MetaG ECP23OM1 | ecosystem: Environmental > Terrestrial > Soil > Wetlands ...
CCTGCCGTACGATTACACGGCGCTCGAACCCACCATCGACGAAAAGACGATGCACCTGCATCACGACATGCATCACGCCGCCTACGTCAAGAACCTGAACGCGGCCCTCGACAAACATCCCGAGCTGCACAAAAAAAGCGCGGAAGATCTCCTCCGCGACCTGAACGCGATCCCCGAAGACATCCGAGGCGCCGTCCGCAACAATGGCGGAGGCCACGTCAACCACACCATGTTCTGGCACATCATGAAGCCTCGCGGTGGAGGCGATCCGCACGGCCCCATAGCCGAGGTGATCAAAAAGACGTTCGGCGATTTCAAGACCTTCCAGGAGAAATTCAACGCCGCCGGTGTGGGCCAGTTCGGCAGCGGATGGGTCTGGCTGGCAGGAGACGGAAAGGGAGAAGTTAAAATCCTGAGCACGCCGAATCAGGACAGCCCCATCTCACAAGGCCTCCATCCCATCTTCGGCAACGACGTCTGGGAGCACGCCTACTATCTCAAGTACAACAACCGCCGTCCCGAATATCTGCAAGCCTGGTGGAACGTAGTCAACTGGGAAGAAATCAACAAGCGCTACCAGTCGTCGCTGAAGAAGTAGTCGAATCGCTCGTGTGGGGACGGGCGTCCTCGCCCGTCCTAACCGAGCGCAGCTTGGCAGTTACGCTCAAAGCGACCAAAGAGCTCACCGCAAAATGCAGCCAACCTCGCGCAGGAGAGGCTCTGTCCCGCCACTTGCCTACCAGGGTTAAGATAGATAGCGGATCGTTAGCTCGCTGTTTGGAGGCCGCCATGCGCAAACCCGCGCTAGCTCTTACCCTGTTCCTCCTTCTTGCATGCTTTTCCGCGGCGCAGGAAACGAAGCCGGCTCCCAAGACGGTCTACAGCCCGGTTCCCGTCAAGGCTGCCCGAGAGCCCAACCCGGTGAAGTCCACTCCCGAGTCCCTCGCGGAAGGCAAGAAGATCTATGGATACGACTGCGCGCAATGTCATGGCGTCACCGGCGACGGCAAAACCGATGTTGCCAAAGATCTGAAGATCCCCAACCTCGCCAACCCCGCGCTTCTCAAAGACCACACGGACGGCGAGCTTTTCTACATCCTCAAGAATGGCCACGGCGACATGCCTCCCGAAGGCGATCGCGTCAAGCCGGAGCAACTCTGGGATCTGGTCAACTACGTCCGCTCCCTATCCAGGAAGCAACCTCCCGCCGAACCGAAGCCGTCCAACTAGGCCCGGGGCCAGAGGGGATAATCACCTTTCAAAGAACTCCCCGATCTGCGGCCAATACTTGCGAACAATCAAGTCCGTGCTCAGGTGCCCGCCCCGCCGCAACAACTTCAACCGGACTCCCGTAAGGCGGGCAAATTTCCTAACCGATCGATACGGAATATAAGGATCGTCCTGCGCATGAAACATCATGACCTTCGAAGCAGTAACCTCGTCTGCGTGATACAAGGGGCTATAGAACTTTCCACCGCTCAGTTTCTTCCAATTTCGGTCAGACAGCCGATATCCATTCCCAAACGCCGCGCGAATATACGCGGCATAGCTGGCGTTTGAAGTTTCTTTCCTCTGCTCGCGCCGAAGAATTCCCCAATCCACCACCGGACAATTCGCAACAACTTTCTTCACCCGAGGATCAAGCGAAGAAAGAATGGCCGCTGGCCCGCCAAAACTTCCTCCAATCACGAACACTTCATGAACCGAAACGCGAAACCGCCGCCCAAATGCCAGCTCTCGAAACTCTTTCGAAAGTCCGCTAATGACGTCCAGAATGTCCAAATGCGGCGACCGTTCCAGAAACTCTCCGCCACTCTCCCAGGCTCCGCGATACCGCGGATAAAACACCCAGTATCCCTTCCCGGAAAGAAATTCAGCCAAAGGCTGTTTGCGAGGAATCGAAGGCATGCCATCACAAAGAACGATCGCCCGCTGCCTTTTGCCAGCTCGAGCTGGAGGCAAAAATTCGGTAACAATATCGCGCTTAAATCGTGTCCTGAACATACGTACCCTTATAAATTGTCATCCTGAGCGAAGCGAAGGACCTGCTGTTCGCTGCAAGATGCAGATCCTTCGCTTCGCTCAGGATGACAAAAGTGGTGAGATGTGAAGCGCATCTCTCTCTCTCGTCGCGGACTGTTAATAAATCCCCAAATCCCGAGCTGACACCCAGTTCCCCGAATACTCCTTCCTGATCTGCTCCACCAAATCCGACTCCGGCAATCTCTCCAACACCTGGTGATACACCACCAGCAACTTAGGCCGCGCCCGCCGGGCAATCTCGCCTAACTCCGCCGGAGAAGTATGAAACGTACGAAAGTATTCCTTCCAATGTGGGTTAAGCAACTCGTCACCATGCGGATTAAACACCTCATGCAGCAACACATCGCAGCCATCGCAAGCCTTCACCACTTCATCGGTGGGCGCAGTGTCGCCCGAAATCACAATCTTCCGATCGTGAGTCTCGAACTTATATCCATAAGCTTCTTTCCATATTCCATGCTTAACCGGAAACGCAGTGACCGTAACGTTCTCGTCGCGATAGACCACTCCCGGCCGGATCTCATGCACATTGACCTTGTATCCCGTAGCATTCGCCTGCTCCAGTCCCCGCTGCCGAATCCGCACATCTTCCGTCCAAGCCTTCTCGATGTGTGAAGTCATATTCTTCAGCCCATGCGGACCATAAGCCTCCAGCGCCTCTTTTCGCCCCAGCACCCAAGGCGAGAAAATCAAGTCCGGATACCCCAGCGTGTGATCCGAGTGCAGATGCGTGATAAAAACAATCTTCAACTCCTTAGCCCTAAGCGCCGCCATCCCATTCTTTTCCGCCGCCGCCGCCCGCCGCACCACTCCCGGCCCGCAATCGATTAAATACGCCCGATCATTCACCACCACCGCCACCGCTGGTCCCCACCGCTCCGGATCCGCACTCGGCGTTCCCGTCCCCAGCACCACCACGCGAGTAGGCGCGGCGTGATCCTCAGCAAACGCGCTCCCACAAAAAGCAACCACCGCCGCCAATACGAAAAAGAATTTCTTCACCCGAAGCCTCCCGGCCCGCCATTTCCGGCATCTGCCATCCGCCCGCCCGCCTTGACACCCGCTACCATCCCCACTAAACTCCTTGTCCACCACGGCTTTTAGCCGCGCACACCACTTCTGACCCAGCAAACACTTGGAGGCTCCCGTGACCATCCCCCAGCTCTCGAAATTCGCCGCCACGCTCGCATCGCTGCTCGTGTTGCTATCCGCTGTCGCTGCCGCGCAATTCAAGATCGGCTCCGGCAATACCGCCTTCGCCGATCCGCCTGTGCAGCGTCCGCACACCACGCCCTGTAAAGTCCAGCTCTATAAGCAATTCAAATTCGACGACTTCAACCCCAGGAGCTTCACGTACACGCCGCCCGCCGACTGTCCCGGCCCCTGGGACAAAGTCATTCTAGAAGTCAACCTCTCCATCACCAAAGGGATTCAATACGACCGCACCGCCAACATCTGGATCGGTCCCACCAACGTCTACTTCGGCACCACCGCCGAGGATCAGCCCAACGAGGGCCGCAGCTGGCACGTCGAGCGCGATCTTACCGACTACAGTTCAATCTTCACCGTCACCCAGGTCGGCACCGTCGATCTAGGTAACCTGGTGAACTCCCAGTACACCGGCGTCCTCTACGGATCGGCCGACCTCCTCTTCTATCCGCTGGCCCAGAATCAGCTCCCGCCCCGTACCGCCGATCAGGTCATAGCCTTCTCCTCCGGCCCGACCGGAGGCACGGTCGCCCTCAACACCGGCACCGACCTGCTTGAGCAGACCGTAACCCTTCCCACCAACATCACCGATGCCTACCTCGACGTCTTCGCGCAAAGCCAGTCGAACGACGAATTCTGGTACGCCTGCGTACCCAACGACGTTGCCAACGAACTCGAAAGCTGCGGCAACACTGCCTTCCGCGAATCTGAAATCACCATCGACGGCACTCCAGCCGGAGTCGCCCCCGTCTATCCCTGGATCTTTACCGGAGGCATCGATCCGTTCCTGTGGGTTCCCATCCCCGGGGTACAGACCCTTAACTTCCGGCCCTACCGGGTCAACCTCACGCCCTTTGCGTCCCTGCTGGATAATGGCCAACCACACACCATCGCCCTCAGCGTATTCAACGCCAACAGCTACTTCTCCGCCACCGCGTCGCTCCTTCTCTATCTGGACAGTACCGCCACGCAGTTCACCGGAGGCGTCACCGTGAACACGCTAGCCGTGCCCGCGCCCAGCGTCTTTGAAAACATTAGTGTCGCGAAAAACGGCAACATCCAGGGCGCCGTCAACATCAAGTCAAGTCACAACTTCAAAATCTCCGGATACGTCAACACCTCTTTCGGACCGGTCACCACCACCGTCTCGCAAAATATCAATTTCACCAGTCTGCAGTATTTCAAACTGACGGCCACGGAATTCGAGCAGAACATCAACCAGAGCAACACCGTCTATTCCAACGTCACCACTGATAATGCCGGAGGGAGGTTCGTCAACGTCGTGAAGCGTAACTACCCTCTGCTGCTCAACATCACGGTGCTCGTCGCGCCCGACGGCACCGAAACCGAGACCACCACCAGCAACCAGTACTTCGAACTCGACGAGGCGGGCAGGCACAACGGGAAGGCCACGACCTCCAGCCTGCTTCAAAACCGGGTCACCACCACCGATACCCTCAACTTCGATTCCAGCGGAAACTTCACCGGCAACTCTAATCAGGCCAGCGCGCAAAACTTCTTCACCACCAACTCCACCGGATATTGCTACAGCCGCGACCTCACGGCCGCTGCCAATGTCCTGACATCCATAACCAACGGCGAAGGTTGCAACTGACTATCGACTGAAGTCCATCGAACGGAGGTGGAAGCGCTCGCGCAGGGACGGCCGCCCTGGCCGTCCCAGCCGGGCGAAGCTCGGCAGCTAATTTGAGGATGGGATCTTTTCGTGAACTAGCGCAGTCCAACTGCCCGAACCGCGCGACAAGCCAGTAACCGCACGACAGAATTAATGTGAGCGAAGCCTGCGCCAGCCCAGCAACATACCGAAACCAATTCCAGCCAGCAGAACTCCAGCCAGCTTCTTGCGGCTGGTAATCGGAACGAACGTCGTCGGCTGCGCGCTGATCTCGATAACACCCAGGGGAATAACTCGTGCTCCGCCGCCACCACCGCCGCCTTCGCCGCGGGCGCTGGTATCGCCCACGCCTCCGGTGCCGGCACCCGCACCGTAGGCGTACATTACCTTTGCCACTGGAATAATCGTCTTTCCGTGCGCCGGGATAGGTTCGCCGTAAATGGTCTTCACGCTCACTTGACCGAGAATATTTTCCTTCAGCGATTGCAGAAGAGCCACACTGCCCATGGGAAACCTCCTTGAAGGGAACATTATCCCACCTGGAGGTTCCCGCTCAGAACCGGGTTACTTGTGAGAATGAGGCCTCTACGCCGCCTATTCTTGGTCCTTTTTGCGCCCCGGTAGCTTATGAGATAGCTCCTATCCCGCCCATCGGGGCATGCTTCCCATCCTCGGTCAGCAACCCCACGCGGTCGACGCCCGCAATCCGAGCAATTGCGATCACGTCCGCGACGTCCTGGAAATCGATATCGTCATCGGCTTCGACGTATGCGATCCGCTCCACGCGAATGGCGAAAATATCCCGCAGCCGTTCGCGCAAGCGATCCCATTCCACTGGTTCTTCATTCACCATCACCTGCGGATGTTCTGCCTGGGAACGCTCGGTTCCCGGCTTCGCGTGATGAATCTGAATCACGATCGTCGACTGCGGCGGCGGAATCGTGTGATCCGTGGGTTTGGGCTGTTGTGGAAGCTCTGTCTGTAAGCCGGTTGGCCGCTGCTCGATCACGACCACCATGAAAACGATGATGAGCACCAGCAGAACGTCAATCAGGGGAGTGACGTTCATCTTTGGACCGGTAGAAAACGGACCACCGCCTGCCGCGGAGAATGCCATTGGAATTTCCTCTCTCTCAGAAGGGGAACGGCACGCGCGTGTCTGAATCATTGGACACCCGCACGGTACTGAGAGTTCCACGGCACTTCTGCTACACAGCGTCGTTTGTTAGACGGTGTTAGATGGGCTCCGGTGACGGCGGCAGGGGAGGCGTTTCGAACGGCGGCGGAGATTCCGGAACGGGTGGCAATTCCGGAGCCGGACGCGCAGGCGCAGGATTCAACAGCGCGTCGAGATTCGGATATCGAGCAGCCAAAAAATACATCGCGTACGCGGGAAAGAAAACGGTCGCCGGCACGCTCACCAGGGCGATCAGGTAAATCAGGAGGAGCAGCAACAAGCTTCCGAAGATAATCGCCAGACTGATCGTGGTCACGCTCCATCCCATCCCCGCGGCTCTGCCTGCCAGCACCGCAACCACAGCAGGGACCACGACGAACAGTGCCGGGACGAGAGCAATGATGCCGAACAGGATGGCTGCCGCGATGGAAAGCACCAGCTTAAGCAGCAGGTAGATGGCGAATCGCCCCTTCTCTGGTCGGATCATGGCCAGTAAACGGTGCCAGCCGTCGGCAAAATCAAGATCCTCGAGAGCCATAACCGGGACCAGAAAATCTCTGGCCAGCACCTGCACGATAGCGGCTGTCAACACGAACACTATGAACAGGCCGACGAGTAGAATCACTCCGACAATCATGCGCCCGACGTGCGCTTTCAGTTCCGTCGTCCACCCCGCAGCCATAGCCAGGGCGACGGGCACGCCAACCAGAACCGCCAGAAAAAGCATGGCTGTAATCTGAAACACAATCTGCCACAGAAAGAATCGGCCGCCGGCGCGCCGCCATTTTTGCCATCCCTCACTAATCGAACAGTGCCGTCGCAGCACCGAGTCGAACAGGATGAAGCGGAACACACTGCTGATGTACAAGAGGACGAACGCCAGCACGATTGCAACAAAGATTCCAACCACGATCAGTCCGATGAACTGCGCGATGTGCTCGGAGATGTGCGCGGAATTGAAGGGCGGCCAAGCGGACGGCAGACTCGAAGATGGCAGAAACTCGCTGTGGTTTCTTCTGGGTGCACGAGGCCAACTGCTCCCGAGGTTTCCGAAATTGCATCCGCCGACATGCAGTTCGGCCGCCAGAATTCCGACCAGCGCCAGGCGTGACCATTGTCCCCAACGGAAATGGGTGAAGAGTTGTGCACGCGCGTGCTGCAGGGCGGGTTGTACGCAATCAACGGCAGAAACCGGCACGGGACGGACCTCACACAGACATCAGCACCCTAAAGCCAATCGTCCGAAAAAACAAGAAGAACCTGTCATCAAACTATCATCAGACTATGAAGATCTTGAGACTATGAAGATCTTGTCATCCCGCGCGGACCGCGGGATCTGCAGGTTGCCCGATGCACTTGCTATACCATCCGTCGAACTGGCACAACGCCAGTGCGCATTGCCGGCGGTGGCGTTCCTTGCGGTCGCGAACGCGGGTCTCGAGCGCGGGCAAGAGGTCGAATGTGATATTAGCCGGCTGAAAGCTCTTGCTCTCTGCCTGCGTGATGTAATGGACAAGCGAGCCCAACGCCGTCGCTCGCGGTGGAGGCGCCGGCTCGCCGCCTTTGGCAAGCATTGCCGCATTCATTCCCGCCATCAGGCCGGTCGCAATCGATTCGACATAGCCTTCGACGCCGCAGATTTGTCCCGCGAATAGCACGTGGGGATGTGCGTTCATTTGCAACGTGGGATTAAGCAAAGTGGGCGCGTTGATATACGTGTTGCGGTGAATCTGCCCATAGCGCAGAAACCGCGCGCTCTCCAGTCCCGGAATCAGACTCAGCACGCGCGCCTGCTCGCCAAATTTGAGGTGATTCTGGAATCCGACAAGATTGTAGGAATCGGCGCGCAGATTTTCCTGCCGCAATTGCACAACAGCGTAGGGCATCCTGCCGGTGCGCGGGTCCTTGAGCCCGACCGGCTTCATCGGCCCGAAGCGCAGCGTGTCGCGTCCGCGCCGGGCGATCTCTTCGATCGGCAGGCAGCTCTCGAAGTAATTCAGGTTTTCCCAGTCTTTCTGCTCCACCGATTGCGCCGCGAGCAGCGCGTCGTAGAACTGGTCGTACTCCTCTTTCGACATCGGACAATTGATGTAGTCGGCGGATCCTTTGTCGTAGCGGGCCGCCAGGTACACTTTGCTCATATTGATGGAATCAGCCTCGACAATGGGGCTGATCGAATCGTAAAAATACAGATTGTTGTGTGGCGCGGGCGTCCCCGCCCGCGTGGGATCCAGGCCAACTTCTCCAGCCGCGCCGGAAGAAGAACTCAATCGCACAATTTCCTGCGAGAGCGCGTCCGAAGTCAGGGGGCCAGTAGCGATGACTGTGAGCTGGCCGACTTCGATTTGCACCACCTCCTCGCGGCGAATCGTGATGAGCGGTTCACGGGAAATCGCCTCCGTCACCTTTCGCGAAAACTCGGCCCGGTCCACCGCCAGAGCATGCCCGGCGGGCACCGCGGTTTCTCGCGCGATCTCCAGCAACCGAGAACCCGCTCGCCGCATCTCTTCTTTCAGGAGCCATGGCGCAGTGTTCTCGCTCTCGGATTTCAGAGAATTGGAGCAGACCAGTTCCGCGAAATTGTCCGTCTGGTGGGCGGGAGTCGTGCGCACCGGCCGCATTTCGAATAATTCAACAGCGACGCCACGACGGGCACACTGCCACGCCGCTTCCGATCCCGCCAGGCCAGCACCGATGATGCGGACTTTTATCAAATTCCTTTCCCGTCAATTTCCGCAGGCCGTATCCTGCCAGAAGAACGCTGCGCCACTCGTCCAGAGAATCGGCGTCCAACGCCTTATTACAAATTGTTGACATCGCGAGTGAGTCGAAATCAGGTGCTCCCGCATTTATTATAGAGCGACATTTAAAGGAGAAGGCATGGCAAGGATAAGTCTGATTGAACCCGTGCAAGCCAGCGCGGAAGTGAAAGAGATTTACGATGGCAAGCTGAAAGGCAAGCCTGGGAACATCCAAAAAGCATTGGCGCACCGTCCCGCCATGCTCGGCAGCTTCTTGGGATTCTATGCCAGCGTGGGACGTGCGCTCGACCGCAAGGTATACGAGGCCGTGTATCTGCGAGTCTCGCTGATCAACGGATGCCATTACTGCACGCAGCATCACATCCAGGGCGCCAAACGCGTCGGACTCACACCGGAGCAGATGAAGGCTCTCAAGGAGGGGAACTACTCCGGATTTACTGCAGCCGAGCAGGTCGCGCTCCGCTATGCCGAAAAGCTTACGCGCACCCCCGCCGGCGCCAGCGACGCGGATTTCGCGGAACTCAAGAAACATTTTTCCGACGAGCAGATTGTCGATCTGCACATGCTGATTGGGCTGGCAAACCTGACCAACCGCGTGACTGGGCCGCTGGCGTTGGAGGTGGAATTCCCGGAGGAAAAAATCTAGGGAAACGCGGATTCGGAGATGAGGCCGAGCTGCGCTCGGCTTGGACGGGGCAAAGCCCCGTCACCACACAATCAGAGAATCACCCGCTCGTCCCCCACCCGCCGCGTGACGCGCTCGCGATCCAGATATTCGAGCAGCGGGATTGCATATTTGCGGCTGACTCCCGTCATATCCTTGAAGTGGGCGACGTCAATTTTCGGCGCGATATTTTTGAGCGCGGCGACCTTGTGACGAAGATCCATTAACGCGCTCTGGTGGAAGACTAGCTCTTCTGAGATCTTGATCAGAACTTTGTCGCGCAAAAGCAGCGTGACAATCTTCTGGGCGCGGATTTTATCTACCTTCAGCCCCGCCAATACTTCCTTCAGCGACGGGACTTTCAATCCGGCGGAAGCAAACGCCTGCTCGATGATCCTCTTGGACTCGGCTTCTTCGTCTTTCATGACCACGCCGCGGCCGGGCAGGTGGACGAGCTCGCCGGCAACTTCCAGTTTCTTTTCTTCCACTAATTTTCCCAGCACGCTGTAGAACACCTCGGGACCGAGGTTGACCCGATCGCGCAGTTCTTCCTTGCTCATCCCCGCCACAAGAGGATTGGCATCGTGGAATTTCTTGAGGGCCTGAAGTACATCGATTTTTGCTTTTGCAAATGCCGTCGCCGCAACCAGCACGGGATTGCACCAAACTAATCCCGCCTTGGCGGCGAGTCTCGTCGCTTCTTCGTGCCGAATGTTCATTTCTCCGGGTACATCATCCAGGCGCAGACCGATTGCGCCTCGCCGTGCCACACGCGCTGCCAACACCTGTTCCGGGGAACCTTCGCGCATGATCTGGAGAAATGCGAGCGCATCTTCGACACGTTGCTTGCGCGTCACCGGCGATGCATCCAGCACAACCCCACCACCGATGGTCACTACCGGGGAAAATTGTCGTACGATGAAACGATCGCCCGGCAGAAGCAGCATGGGCTCCGCGAATCGCAGTTGCGCAAACGCTTCGTCGCCCGGTTTCAGTTGTTTCATTCCATATAGCCGAGCTTCCGCGATCGTTTCCGTGGTGTAAGCATGAAAATGCACTCGCGCACCGTCCTTGAACGGCTTCGCCGAGGGAAGAAGGGAAAAAAGCGCATCGACTCGCGACGTGGAACGAAAAGTATCCGCCGCCGCAAGCGTCATCCCGCGCGCCAAGTCTTCGGTGGAGAGTCCTGCAAGATTGAGGTTCAGCGCAGTGCGCTGTCCGGCAACGGCGGCTTCGGCTGGCGAGCCATGAACCTGCACTCCACGAACTCGCACACGCTTGCCGGCGGGAAACACTTCAAGCTCTGCTTCTTTGCGGATCGTGCCGGCAACCAGCGTGCCTGTGACGACCGTGCCGAACCCTTTCATGGTGAAGACGCGATCAATAGGCAAGCGAGACAGCGCCGCCGAGTTTTTCGCTGCAACTTCGGAGGCGACCCGAGCGAGTGCGGATTTCAACTCATCCAGACCTGCCCCCGTCAACGAGCTGACCGCGACCATCGGCGATCGCGCTGGATCGAGAAATGATCCGCGCACAAAATCTTCCACTTCCAGCCGCACTACTTCGAGCGTCTCCGCATCGACCGCATCGGATTTTGTGAGCACGGTGATGCCGCGGCGGATTGCAAGCAGGCGGCAGATATCGAAGTGTTCGCGAGTCTGCGGCTTGATTCCTTCATCGGCGGCGATTACCAGCAGCACCAGGTCGATGCCGCCGACGCCGGCCAGCATGTTGCGCACAAAGCGCTCGTGACCGGGGACATCGACGAAGCCCAGCCGAATTCTGCTGCCATCGGGGGCGGGGAGTTCGCAGTGGGCAAACCCGATGTCAATCGTTATGCCGCGCCGCTTCTCTTCTTCGAGACGGTCGGCATCAATGCCGGTCAGCGCTTTCACGAGCGCCGTTTTTCCGTGATCGATATGTCCAGCCGTGCCGACGATAACGGACTTCATCTGCGACAGTATAGACGGGCGTGTGTGGTGTGGAGCGGGCGCCGTCGCCCGCTGCCGTTGACTTTGATCTTGGCAACTGGCGAATCGGGTTCAACGGTCAAGACCAACATCAAGTTCAAAGGCAGCGGGCGAGGGCGCCCGCTCTACACAAAATCCACATGCGAAAAGTTGGTGGAGATGCGACAATAAAGATTCCTTGATGACCACCGCCTCTGCGATCATTCCTATTGCCGTTACGCCGGAGATGATCCGGGAGCACGGCCTCACTCCGGAAGAATTCGAAAAAATCAAGCAACTGCTCGGCGGACGCGAGCCTACGCGGACCGAACTCGGCATTTTCAGCGTGATGTGGAGCGAGCACTGCTCCTATAAGTCGTCGCGCGTTCACCTGAAGCGTTTGCCCACGCGCAGCAAGCTGGTCGTCCAGGGGCCGGGTGAAAATGCCGGCATCGTTGACATTGGCGATGGCTGGGCCTGCGCGTTCAAGATCGAGTCGCACAATCATCCGTCGTTTATCGAACCATTTCAGGGAGCGGCCACCGGCGTCGGCGGAATTCTGCGCGACATCTTCACTATGGGCGCACGGCCGGTTGCGGTGATGGACTCGCTGAGGTTTGGGCCGATTCAGACTGCCGAGAACGCGGGCGAGGGCGCCCGCGCTACACAGGCTGAAATTCACAAGAATCATTCCGTGATGGAAGGCGTCGTTTCTGGCGTCGCTTCTTACGGCAACTGTTTCGGAGTGCCCAACCTCGGCGGCGAGGTGAAGTTCGAGCCCTGCTACTCCGGCAATCCGCTGGTAAATGCGTTCGCTCTCGGCCTGGTCCGTCGCGACCAGATTTTTTACGGCCGCGCGTCGGGCGTGGGGAATCCTGTAATTTATGTGGGCTCGAAGACCGGGCGCGACGGCATCCACGGCGCCACCATGGCGAGCGAGGAGTTCAGCGAGGGTTCGGAAGCGAAGCGGCCCAACGTTCAAGTCGGAGATCCGTTTCTAGAGAAACTGCTGCTGGAAGCCTGTCTGGAAGCCATGCAAACGGGCGCGATCGTCGGCATTCAAGACATGGGCGCTGCCGGGCTGACCTGCTCGACCTGTGAGATGGGCGCGCGTGGCGGCACCGGAGTCGAAATCGAACTGGATCGCGTCCCGCAACGCGAAACAGGCATGACGCCTTACGAGATCATGCTCAGCGAGTCGCAGGAGCGCATGCTATTGGTCGCGCAGAAGGACCGCGAAGAAGAAGTCTTCCGCGTCTTCCAGAAATGGGGACTGGACGCAGTGGAAATCGGGCGCGTCACCTCCGATGCGAAGATGCGCGTTCTCGAACACGGCAAAGTCGTCGCCGAAATTCCGAACGCTGCTCTCACCGATGACGCGCCGGTGTATAAGCGTCCCCTCGCGCGCTGGGAACCGCCGGTCGATCGCGAAATGCCGGAGCACATCCGGCTCTCCGAAAGTGGAGATTTTTCGCTCCAGCTCAAGCGTTTGCTTGCGAGCCCCAACATTTGTTCGAAGCGTTGGGTCTGGCAGCAGTACGACCACATGGTGCAGACCAACACTGTCGAGGCGCCCGGAGCAGGCGATGCCGGCGTCATTCGCATCAAAGGCTCCAAGCGTGGACTGGCCATGGCGCTCGACGGCAACGGCCGCTGGTGTTATCTCGATCCTCGTCTCGGCGCGATGCACGCGGTCGCCGAGGCGGCCCGCAAAGTGGCGTGCGCCGGGGCGAGTCCGATCGGCGCCACTAACTGCCTCAACTTCGGCAACCCCGAAAAACCGCACATCATGTGGCAGTTTTCGCAGGTGATTGACGGCATCACCAAAGCCTGCGAGGAACTGGATACGCCGATTACCGGCGGCAATGTCAGCTTCTACAACGAAACTCTCGGCGAGGGAATTTACCCGACTCCGGTGATTGGAGTGGTGGGCCTTCTCGAAGACGTCCACAAGACGACGAAGATGCATTTTGCGGAGGCTGGGCGCGAGATTGTTTTACTGCGCGCGAACGAAGCTGGGGATGCGGTCGATGCCGAGGTGGAGTTTGGATCATCCGAGTACGCGAAAGAAATTCTCGGAGCTGTGTGGGGCTATCCACCAGGGCTCGATATTGAGAAAGAAGCCACCCTGCAACGTGCTCTGGTAGCCATAATCCAAGCGGGGCTGGTCGAGTCCGCTCACGACTGCGCCGATGGTGGCATAGCTGTGGCGCTGGTAGAGTCGGCGCTGCCGGACGGGGTCGGTCTGAGCGTCAGATTGCCGAGCCAGCAATTAGCGCTGGAGTTCCTGCTGTTCTCGGAAGATGCCAGCCGCGTCGTACTAAGCTGCGACCCGGTCCACCTGCCGCGAATCCAACAGCTAGCGGAGGAGTACGGCGTCTTCGCGGATGTGCTGGGGGAAACGGGGTCGGATAGGGTTGAAATCGCGGTAGATAGTGAGCTGGTAATTTCCGCCGGCGTTGCGGAGTTGCGGGAAGCGTATGAGGGCGCGCTGGAAAGGGCGCTGCGGACGGAAGGGAGCGTTGCCGCCGCGGATTAATATTCGTTGGACGGACGAATGCGTCCGTCCCCACGTGAGCGATTTTGAATTGGCTAGGTGCTGAGGGCTAAAGGCTAAATGCTTTCTTCCGATAAATTTCGCGATGAATGCGGGGTCGTGGCCATCCACGCCCATCCCGAGGCGGAGAAGCTTGCCTATCTCGGGCTGCACGCCCTGCAGCATCGCGGACAGGAGTCGGCGGGCATCGTCACTTCCGATGGCGAGCGGCTGCGCCAGCACAAGGCCATGGGTCTGGTCGCCGATATCTTCAGCCACGAAGTGCTGGCTTCTCTGCGGGGCGTTCTCGCCATCGGCCACACCCGATATTCAACCGCTGGCGATTCGGCTTTGTTGAACGCCCAGCCCATCATGGTGCAGTCCAACAAAGGGACGATCGCGATAGCGCATAACGGCAACCTGGTGAACGCGCTGGCGATTCGCGCCAAGCTGGAGGGCCAGGGCTCGATTTTCCAAACCAACAGCGACACAGAAGTGCTGGTTCACCTGATTGCGCTCTCGCGTGAGCACACCCTGCCCGATGCCATTGCCGACGCTCTGCGCCGCGTCGAAGGCGCTTTTTCATTGGTCATGCTCAGTCGCGACCGTGTTTTCGCGGCCCGCGATCCGCGCGGCTTCCGGCCGCTGGCCATGGGCAGAATTCCAGCTCTGACCAGTGAGAAGAAAGACACGATCGTCTTTGCCTCGGAGACCTGCGCCTTTGATTTGCTCGGCGCCACCTACGAACGCGACGTCAAGCCCGGCGAGCTCGTCATCGTTGGTCCCGAGGGCATCAGCTCGCGTTTTTACTCGCCGTCTCCGGCGCAGTCGAGCTGCATTTTTGAGCACGTTTATTTTTCGCGTCCCGATAGCCTGGTGTTTGGCCGCTCGGTCGATCAAAGCCGCGACGCCATGGGACGCCAGCTCGCTCGCGAAGCTCCGGTGGACGCCGACATAGTCGTTCCCGTCCCTGACTCCGGCAATACCGCAGCCATCGGATACGCCGCCGAAAGTGGAATCCCGTTTCGCCTTGCCCTCATTCGCAACCATTACATCGGACGTACCTTCATTGAGCCGCAACAGTCGGTCCGCGACTTCGGAGTAAAGCTGAAGCTGAACGCCGTTCGCAGCCTGCTCGAAGGCAAACGAGTAATTCTGGTCGACGACTCCATTGTGCGTGGCACTACCAGCAAGAAAATCGTCCGCATGATTCGTAACGCGGGCGCGAAGGAAGTCCACATGCGGATATCCTGCCCGCCGACCATTTCGCCGTGCTTCTACGGAGTGGACACGCCTTCCAAAAAAGAACTCATAGCCGCCAACAAGACGATCGAGTCGATTCGCGACTTCATCGTCGCCGATTCGCTCGCCTATCTCTCGCTGGAAGGCCTCAAGAAAGCTTGTGGGGATGGGGAGAAAACCACTTACTGCTCCGCTTGTTATACGGGAAAGTATCCTACTAAGGTGGACGTGGAAGAGATACTGCCGGCGGGCGCTTCGCGGTAGCACTTAAAATTCTTCTACAAGCTCCGGTTTGAGGTTGCAAATTGCAACCTCAAAGATTTGCTGGACCTCTCCCGGACCTCTTCACGATTTGTGCAAACTTTGTGCTTCTCTTGAGGGAATGCGCCCCTGAATCTCATTTAAGGAATGCATGCCGCATCCTCGGAATGGTATTCTTTTCGGGCACGCGACCTTGCACCGGTCGCACTCTTTGATGACGAAAGCCTTTTCCATCTTCGGGTCAAGTTCCAGGCCTCAGCTCGGACCCTTCGAACAGCAGGTGCTGCAGAAGCTCTGGTCGCATGGCAGCGCCACGGTTCGAGAGCTGCTCGCGGACGGCAAGATCCGTCAGGCTTATACCACCGTGATGACCACCGTGGACCGCCTCTACAAGAAGGGACTGCTCGATCGCGTCGCCGAAGGCAGGGCGTTCCGCTACACGCCGCGCCACACTCCCGAAGAACTGCAACGGGTCACGGCACTGGAGAGCATCCGGCAATTGCTGGGATCGGGCGACGCCTCTTCGCTGCCTCTTTCGTACCTGGTGGAAGCGCTCAGCACTCACGACGCGCAATTGCTCGATGAGTTGCAACTCCTGGTCGAACAAAAGCGTCGCGAACTCCGAAGCCGGGAACACAATGCCGGTGGAAATAAAGCCCGGGAGCCACGCTGATGTTTGCCCTGCGCGGAATCGCCGTCTCGCTCACTTTTTTCGTTCTCGTCTACTGCCTGCTGTCGGCGCTGGTGGCAGTCGCATGGCGCTCGCTGAAATGGTTGCATGCGGCCGAACGGAGCCTGGCCGCTTTGCTCTTCGCGTTGCGGGTTCTCCCGTTAGCGGCTTCCGTTGTAGTTACGTTCGCTTTTGTCGTGCCGTCGTTTCAATTGCTGGAACCCCGTTCGATTGATATTGATGAGGGTATTGGTGCGGTGCCACTCGCGCTGGGCATTTGTGCTCTCTTGCTGATTGCCTGCGGCTGCTTTCGCGTGATCGCTGCCCAGACCAAGACTTCTCGCGTGGTGGCTCGCTGGCTGGAAGGCGCGAATCCTTTGGTTGTGGATGCCGCCGCTCAGACTGAAGCCCAGACGGTCACCTTCCGCTCCCGACGTGGAATTCCACCACTCACTCTGGTGGGCGTCCGCAGACCGAGAGTACTGGTTTCAGAATCTGCGGTTGCGCTTCTGAGTGATAACGAACTGCGCATCGCGCTCCAGCATGAACTCGCGCACATGCAGTCTCGCGACAATCTGAAGAAGCTCGTCTTCCGTTTTTGTCCGTGCCCCGGCATGGCCAAGCTCGAAAGTGCATGGTCCCAAGCCGCGGAATTGGCTGCCGATGATGCGGCGGTCTCGAATCTGGACGACGCCGTCGACCTTGCCGCAGCCCTAGTCAAGCTCTCCCGCCTGCTTCCTGTCGCAGCCGCTCCCGTCTGCACCGTTGGGTTCGTGACCGGATCCATCAGCGTCCGCGTGGCGCGCCTGCTGGCTTGGGACGAAGCGCACACGGCTCAAACGATGCGAATTCGACCGTGGTACGCCATTCCACCCGTGCTCGTGACCCTGTTGTGCGTCTTTGTCACCTACGGCCCGGCTCTGACTCTGACTCACGAAGTTACGGAGTGGCTCGTCCGCTAGCTTTTGCAGGCACCCGCAGAGTTATTTCTTACGCCACCCCATTTTGACCCCACTATTGCTGGTAGTAGCTGGCGCGCCCCGTTACTCTCGATCAGTAAATCTGCTCAGCCGCGCAGACGATTTTCCCGTCGCAAGTCGGAACCGCGGCAATCCCGTCGTTCAACGGATGGCTTCTCATGCTCGTCAGTTTTTCATTATCTAAGATGGACTCGAATGGGCTGATCTCGGCCGCTCCCTTCTGGATCTTTATCTTTGTCTTTGCCTTTGCCTTTTTTCCTTTGCTCGCGCGTGCGCAGAATCCGAACGGCACGCTGCGGGGAGAGGTCCAGGACGCGAGCGCGGCGCGCGTGGCGGGTGCTCGGGTGGTCGTGCAGTCCACAGGATCTTCCATTACCCGCGAGGCAAATGCAAATGAGCGGGGGGAATTCCGCATTGAGGGCCTGCTGCCCGGTTTCTATCGCGTCACCGTGACGGCCAAGGGGTTTGCCGAGGCCACGGCCGATGTAGATGTCGCCGTCAGTGTGGTGCGCGATATCGCCGTCACGCTCAAACCGCAAAACGCGCGCGCGACAGTCAACGTGGAGGGAAATGCGTCCTCGATCACGACCCAGTCAATTGACACGGCGAGCGCGGTGCATGGGGGCGTAGTTGGCAGCCAAGACCTCGAATCGCTTCCGCTCCCGGCACGCAGCTTTGCCAACATCGCTTATCTCGTACCCGGAACCGAGCCGGTCGAGCCCTCCGATCCGACCAAGGCGCGCATCACCGCTGTTTCCACCGGCGGAAGCTCGGGATTGAACAACGAACTGTCGGTCGACGGCGCCGACAACTCCGACGACTGGATCGGCGGCTTCCTGCAGAATTTCTCGCCCGATGGCATTCAGGAATTTGCCGTGCGCACCTCGAATGAAGATGCTGACACTGGCTGGACAACTGCCGGGTCCGTCGTGATCACCACCAAGCACGGCACCAACGAGTGGCACGGCGACGGAGCTTTCTACGAGCGCGCGGCAGATCTCAACGCGCGGTTCCCGATTGAGAATCCGGCGCCTAATCCCAAGCAGCCGTTCTCGCGGCAGAACTACGTGGGCACGCTGGGCGGTCCCCTCGCGAAAAATAAAGTATGGTTCTTTGCTTCTTTCGAGCATGTGCACGAAAATGCCAGCATCGCCTATAGCCCGGCCAGCACCGCGCAATTCAATGCGCTGAGCGCGATCGCTTCCTCAGGACTGATTCCCGGTGTCCCGTTAATTGCGGTTCCCGCCAACGTTCCGATCCCTTTCCGCGACTATATCGGCTCGCTGCGTTTTGACTGGGCGCAGTCCGCGAAGTCGCAATGGTTTCTGCGTATCTCCCAAGACAGTTACCTCACGCACAACGCGCTGGTGCAGCAGGCCACTCTGCCCTCGACCGGGCTGATCACGCACAACAACTACTGGAACACCGCGCTCAGCAATACTTATACGTTCAGTCCGACGTGGCTCGGAAATCTGGTGCTCGACGCCAGCCTGTTGCACCTCACCCAGACGCGCAACTCGAATCTTGGCTTCGCCCTGCAATTTCCTTTCAGTGTGACGGCGCTGACCGTCTCCGGCTTCGAAACTTTCGGCGACAACCAGTTCGCCACCCCCATCACTCTTTTCCCCGACCTGCGGAATCAGGACAAGTACCAGGCGCGCTACGACCTGAGCCACGTCGCGGGCAGTCACGCGCTTAAGTTCGGAGTCGACTTTATTCATGAACCGGTGCTCGGCGGCGCGTTCGCGGCGACGGCGGAGCAGTTCACTACCTATCCGTTCAATCCCGATTGCTATGTCAATCCGGTTGGCTCCGACTGCGGGGGAGCAACGAGTGCGTTGCCGTTTTACTACACTCCGCCCTCCTCGCAGTGCAATCCGCCGCCCCCTACGCCACCGCCTGGAATGTCGCCCATCACTTGCACTTTTACTCCCGCCGGCGATGGCAGTTTTTCGCAGAACGTTCAGCGAGTCGGGCTCTACGCTCAGGACTCGTGGCGCGTTTCACACCACCTCACGGTCAACTACGGCCTGCGATATCAGACGACCTTTGGGCTCTTCGAGGGATCGGGGCGAACTCAGGCTGAGAACAATGCATACATAACTTTGCAGGCGCTGCAGATTCCGATTGTGCCGAGCTTACCGCACGACTACCGAAAGCAAATCGCGCCTCGCCTCGGAATTGCGTATTCCCCCGGGGGCAGCGAGAAGACCGTGTTTCGCGCCGGTTTCGGGATGTTCTATAACGATCTGGCGCAGAACGGATGGGCCACTGCGTTTCAAGGCGTCAACAACACGAACGCAACCACCGGCCCGTGCAGCCTGACCGGTGGCTCTGGCACTTACGCGCTCACGGGTGCGGGTTGCCTTACTGGCGGCGCCGCGAGCGCCGGCAACCTTCTCGGCTCCAACTACAAGACGCCTTATGCCATCCACATTACGGGGGGCGTTCAGCACGCCTTCAACGAACATTGGCTGATGAGCGCCGATTACACGCACGAGCAGGGTAATCACGGATACCGCGCCTACAGCTATGGCGGTGCTGCCGACATTTTCACGCCGCTCATCCCCGCATCAGACCCGGACTATGCCACCGATCAGGCGAACGTGGTTCCCAGTGTGAATGTGTTTCGGTCCGACAACCGTTCCAGTTACAACTCCCTGATGCTGCATTTTCAGGGCAATATGCGCCGCTTCAATCTGGTGGCGAACTACACGCTCTCCAAGGCGCAGACCTGGGGTTGCCTGCTAGGCGAACTCTTTGACTATGTGAATGGCGTGTGCAATCCCCTAAATGCTTTCGGACCCGGCGACTACGGTCCGTCGGGCGAAGACGTTCGCCATCGCTTCGTGCTCGCGGGTACGGTGCACCTCCCCGGCGGTTTCGAATTGAGCAGCATCTCCCAGGTGGAGAGCGCGCGCCCCATCACCATCACCAACCTGAACAACACCGGCCGCATTTATGTGAACGGCCAGCCCACCAGCCTCGACGAATTCCGTGGCACGCCCTACATTCAGGTGGACATGCGCGTCACGCGACCGTTCACGATCGGCGAGCGCTGGGAGATTAATCCGTTCGCGGAGTTCTTCAACATCTTCAACCGCAACAACCCGGGAGCTAACTTTGCCGTTAATGTGGCGCAGTTGCCGGTCCCTTCGGACCAGATGCAGCCAGATCCCGTCACCGGTATCACCAATGTCACCAGTGTTTGTACGGTTGCAGACTGCTCCCAAACCGTGCCTATCACCAGCTTGAAGCAGCTCGAGATACCCGAGGGCGCTTTGGGAGACTTCTTCGGCCCCGGTACGACGGTCGGAATTCCATTCGCGGCCCAGCTCGGAGTGCGGGTGACGTTCTAGTAGAGACGGGGCTTGCCCCGTCTCACTCTGCGGCGGGTGACGCAGCAAGCCGCATCTCTACAGGAAATCGAAGGCTCCCGCGGGCGCTTCAGTCGGCTGTGTATTTTCTCGCCATCGCTACCCGAGCGATGCCCTGCAGATCGTTCCTGATCGCAAGCTCGTCCCAACTCGAGAGCAAGATTGGCACTCGGTCAGCAATGGTCCCGCTGATCTCGAACACGAGCCATCCCCCCGGACGCAGCGCGCCGCGTGCTTGCGGGATCAGCCGCTCGATCACTTCCAGACCTGTCGGTCCCGCGAAGACCGCGTTGCGCGGCTCGAACTTGCGAACTTCGAGCTGCACGGAATCTTCTTCCGCCTCGCCAACGTAGGGAGGATTCGAAACCACGATGTCGAACGAAGCCGGCGAGAATCCGTCGAGCAAATCGGCCCGGTGAAACTCGACTCGCGAAGTTAGTTCGTGCCGTGCTGCATTGGCCCGCGCGACCTCCAGCGCTTCGGCAGAGATGTCGGTCGCATGGATCTCCGCTGATGGCAACTCCTTGGCCAGGGCGAGCGCAATCGCTCCCGAACCGGTGCCTAGATCGACGATGCGGACCCTTCGACTTCGCTCAGGGTAGGCTTGCGAGGACGCCCGTCGCTCCACAGGCTTAGGTTTCGCCAGTGCGAGCACCGCCTCTACCACATGCTCTGTTTCTGGACGCGGAATCAGCACCGCCGGCGACACGACTAAATCCAGCCCCCAGAATTCCTGGTGCCCGGTGATGTACTGCGCCGGAACGCCGGTAGCCCGACGCACTAGAGTTTCGTCGTAGCGCTGCATTTCTCCGGGGCTGAGTTCCCGCTCCGGATGAGCGTAGAGGTACGCCCGGTCGCAATCGAGTGTGAACATGATGAGAAGCTCCGCGTTCATGCGTGGTGAAGGGACGCGCGCGGAAGTCAGCCGCTCGATTGCCACATTCAGAGCTTGGCGAAGTTGCACGCTTCTATTTCACCACGGAGAGGCAGGGACACGGGGAAAAAGCAATGAAAGGACAGAGGATTGAAGAAGCGCACAACTATTTATATCGAGCACGGAACTGTTTTGAAGGAGCTCCCGCAGTCGCAACACCTTTCGCTACGCGATAACATCTATCCATTATCCATGCTGAAAAAACAAGCTGCCTCCGTCAAGCACGCTGCGCCCTCCGTAAAACTCTCCCCCCGAGGTGTTGCCCGCCTGCAAGGCCGCCACCCATGGGTCTACCGCTCGGACGTCGATGTCGCCGACGCGAACGACATCCCTCCCGGCGCGCTCGTCCGCGTCCTTGATGTGCGCGGCAAATTTCTGGGCACCGCACTCTACAGCTCCTCGTCGCAGATCGCGATCCGCATGATCTCTCACGGTTCCGTGCCCGATCTGCCGGCGCTGGTCGCGGAGCGCATTCGCGCCGCCATCGCCTACCGCAAAGACCTCGTCTCTAACACCGACGCCTACCGCATCGTCTTCAGCGAAGCTGATTTCCTCCCCGGCCTCATTGCCGATCGCTACAACGACGTGATCACGCTGCAAATCCTGACGCAAGCAATGGACGCCGCTCCCGTGCGCGAAGCCGTTCTGCGAACGCTGCGCGAAGAACTGCAGCTGGCAGGAATCGTCGAGCGCGTCGATGCCCACATTCGAGAACTTGAGCAATTGCCGCCGCGGCAGTCCGGTTTGCTTTGGGGAGAGAAGACCTCGACCGTCATCCACATGAATGGCGTGGAAATGGGAGGCGATGAGGCAAACGCCATCCGCTTCCACTACGACGGCCTCGAGGGGCAGAAAACCGGCGCGTTCCTCGATCAGCGGGAAAACTACGCCGCGGCAGCGCAGTACGCCCACGGCGACGCCCTCGACGCTTTCTGCTACCAGGGAGGTTTCGCGCTGCACTTGGCCGCAAAGTGCTCCAGCGTGACTGGGGTCGACAGCTCGCGCCCGGCACTAGAAATGGCGGAAAAGAATGCGCTGTTGAACGGCCGCGAACTGGAGTGGATCGAGGCCAACGCCTTCGACCTCTTGAGAGATTACGCCGCGACTCGCCGCTACGATACCGTCGTCCTAGATCCGCCAGCGTTCGCCAAGACGAAGCGCGACTTGGAAAAAGCCCTCGGTGGCTACAAGGAACTCAACCTGCGCGCCATGAAAATGCTGCGTCCCGGGGGGATTCTTGTCACCTGCTCCTGCTCCTTCCACGTCAGCTCCGCGGACTTCCTCAAAGTCGTGGCCGCCGCCGCCCAGGACGCCCACAAATCCTTGCGCGTAATCGAGAATCGGGGAGCGGCAAAGGACCATCCAATTCTGTTGAATGTGCCAGAAACCAGCTACCTGCAGTGCTTGATATTGAACGTAAGCAACTGAAAAATAACGAGATTATTACACTTGACAATAACGCGCTAAGGTTTTATGTTGTAGTCACGCTAATGAATAACCCAGGAGCTTCCGATAGCTCCAGCGTAATCTGAAGTAGGAGGAAAGAAGTCATGACTTTGCTTACCCGTTACGAGCCTTTCCGTGAGTTCGCCACGATCCAAGACCGCATGAACCGCATGTTTCGCGATTTCTATGCGCCGGAGGGCCGCGAAGAGGCACTCACCAACACTGCATTCGCACCGCTGGTCGACGTGTATGAAGACGAGCACAACGTAACCCTGAAGATTGAAGTGCCCGGCATCGACGAGAAAGATATCGATGTCCGCATCGAGAACAACACGCTGACCGTGCATGGCGAGCGCAAGTTCGAGAAGGAAGAGAAAGAAGAGAACTATCGCCGAGTGGAACGTCAGTACGGCAGCTTCACCCGCACCTTCACTCTCCCCAACACGGTCGATCATGAAAACGTCCAGGCCGACTATGACAAGGGCGTGTTGAAGATCAAGCTGGCAAAGAAAGCCGAAGCCAAGCCGAAGCAGATCAAAGTGAACGTAGGCAGCCAGAAAACGCTCGAAAGCAAAGAGCCCAAGAGCGCCAAGGCGGCCGCCTAAGCGATGCGCACGTAGGGGCGGACGCATTCGTCCGCCCAGCTGGGCAAGGCCCCGGCAGATGTAAACTCAGCGGGAGGCGAGAAACAGCGCCTCCCGTTTAATTTTGAAGATCAAGTTGATCTGTGAAATATCAAATTCAAGTGTCATTCTGAGTCAGGTAAGGACTTCTGCAATCCTTTAGCCGCAGGCAAATGCATAGCTTCGTCGCTCGCTCAGAATGACATGACAATAGAGGAATAAAAGCCATGGCCATCCGTTGGGACAAATTCACCGTCAAAGCGCAGGAAGCCGTCCAGCGCGCGAACGAGCTCGCCTCCGAGCACGGCAATCCGGAGCTTGCCCCGGCCCATCTGCTGGCCGCGCTGGTCGAGGATCGCGAAGGCATCGTTGCGCCGGTGCTGGAAAAAATCGGCATCGGCCCGCAGGCTGTGCTCAGCGACCTCTACAAGGAAATTGAAAAGTTGCCCAAAGTCTCAGGCAGCAGCGGCGCGAACCAGCCAGCCATGTCGTCGCAAATCAACCAGCTCCTGGAGAAGTCCTTCAAAGAGGCCGATACCTTCAAAGACGAATACGTCTCCACCGAGCATATGCTCTTGGCGCTGACCAGCCTGAAACGCGATTCAGCGCAGGAGTTGCTGGCGCGTCACGGAGCCACCCACGACGCCATCCTCAAAGCTCTCATCGCTGTCCGCGGATCGCAGCGCATCACCGACCAGAATCCGGAAGCGAAGTACCAGGCTCTGGAGCGCTATGCCCGCGACCTGACCGAGCAGGCACGCCGCGGCAAACTTGATCCCGTAATCGGCCGCGATGAAGAAATTCGCCGCGTGGTGCAGGTGCTTTCGCGGCGCACTAAAAATAATCCCGTGCTCATCGGCGAGCCGGGCGTGGGCAAGACCGCCATCGTCGAAGGTCTGGCGCAGCGCATCATCTCCGGGGACGTGCCGGAAGTGCTGAAGAACAAGCGCGTCGTAGCGCTTGATTTGGGAGCCATGCTGGCCGGGGCAAAGTATCGCGGCGAATTCGAAGACCGCCTGAAGGCCGTCCTTAAAGAAATCGAGGATTCGCAGGGCCAGATCATCCTATTCATCGACGAGTTGCACACGCTGGTCGGCGCCGGCGCTGCCGAAGGCTCGATCGATGCTTCGAACATGTTGAAGCCGGCGCTCGCTCGCGGAGAGCTGCGCGCCATCGGAGCCACCACGCTCAACGAATATCGCAAGTACATCGAGAAAGACGCGGCGCTCGAACGCCGTTTCCAGATCGTTTTCGTGGGCGAGCCAAATGTCGAAGACACCATTGCCATCCTGCGCGGCCTGAAGGAAAAGTACGAGGTGCATCACGGCGTGCGCATCAAAGATTCGGCCATCGTCGCGGCCGCGACCCTGTCGCATCGCTATATTTCCGACCGCTTCCTCCCCGACAAAGCTATCGACTTGATCGACGAAGCCGCCTCTTCGCTGCGCATCCAGATCGATTCCATGCCCACCGAGATCGACCAGCTCGAACGAAGGGCCACGCAACTGGAAATCGAAAAGCAGGCGCTGAAGAAAGAAGATGACGCGAATTCCAAAGAACGCCTCGCGCATGTCGAGAAGGAACTCGCCGGCATCCGTGAAAAGTCGAACGCGCTCAAAGCCAAGTGGAAGCAGGAAAAAGATGTAATCGCGAAAGCCCGCGCTCTGAAAGAAAAGCTCGAGCAGCTCAAAATCGAAGAAGCGGCCGAGGAACGCAAAGGGAATCTGGAGCGTGTGGCGCAGATCCGCTACGGGCTTATCCGCAACACTGAACAGGAACTGCAAAAAGTCACCGCGCAGATCGACGGCAAAGCCGGACATCGCATGTTGAAAGAAGAAGTCGATGAAGAAGACGTTGCCCGCATCGTCTCCAAGTGGACTGGCATTCCGGTTTCGAAGATGCTCGAAGGCGAAGTCAAGAAGCTGATCAACATGGAGGACCGTCTGCGGCAGCGCGTCATCGGGCAGGACGAAGCGCTGGAACGCGTAGCCAATGCGATCCGCCGTTCGCGCGCCGGGTTGAGCGATCCGAAGCGGCCGATCGGGTCTTTCATTTTCTTGGGGCCAACCGGCGTCGGCAAAACCGAACTTGCCCGCGCGCTTGCCGAATTTCTTTTCGACGACGAGCGCGCCATGGTGAGCATCGATATGTCCGAATACATGGAGAAGCACGCCGTGTCGCGCATGATCGGCGCGCCTCCGGGATATGTCGGCTACGAGGAGGGCGGGCAGCTCACCGAGCAGGTGCGGCGGCATCCGTACGCGGTCGTGCTCTTCGACGAAATTGAAAAGGCGCACCCTGATGTGTTCAACATCCTGCTGCAAATCATGGATGACGGCCGCCTCACCGACGGCAAAGGTCGCAAGGTGGATTTCAAAAACACGGTCATTATCATGACCTCGAACCTGGGCTCGGCGTACCTGCAGTCGGAACACATTCAGTCCGCCGATGCCTTCGAGCGCGCTTCGAAGCAGGTCCTGGACGCGCTGCATGGGCATTTCAAACCCGAGTTCCTGAATCGCGTGGACGACATCATCATCTTCCGCCCGCTGGGCAAGGAACAGTTGGTGAAGATCGTCGAGCTGCGCCTGGAAGATTTGCGCCGCCTGTTGGCCGATCGCAAGATTTCTCTGGAACTGACCGACCCCGCGAAAGAACTTCTCTTCACCGAAGGCTACGATCCAAACTTTGGAGCGCGTCCGCTGAAGCGCGCTATTCAGAAGCTGGTGCAGGATCCGCTGGCGATGAAAATTCTGGACGGCGCGGTGCTGCACGGGGACCACGTGGTCGTGGACGCCGATAAGAAAACGGGGAAGATGACGTTCAAGGTCAGTGAGCGGGTGGGCGAAAAAGAGCCGGCGCGGGCGAAGAAATAAATGCTTGTGTGGTGAGGCATGCCGAGGTGTGCCCGGCAGGGCGGACGAATGCGTCCGCCCCTACGTGGGTCGGGTGCTTACACCTCTTCTCCTGACGCAAGAATCTCCCTCGGGTACGATCAGTAGTTACGGGTGACTCTGCCCAGAGGGAAAACTGCATTGCCTGACGACACAAAGCTGCATGATTTTCTACAGGAACTGCTCCGGCGCGGAGGCAGTGACTTGCTGCTGGTTCACGGAACTGCGGCGGCGATTCGTAAGAATGGAGAGGTCGAGAAGATCGGGGATGTTCCTCTGGAAGGCTCGGAAATCGAATCTTTGGTCCAGTCGGTTCTGACCCCGGTCGCCGCCGGACAGTATCGTGCCGTGCAGATCGCCGATTCTTCTTATCGAATTCCCGGACTCGGACGTTTCCGCATTAACCTGCATCGCGAGCGCGGTCACGCCGCTGCCACGATTCGCGCGCTCCCGATGAAGGTGCCATCGCTTGGCGAACTGGGACTTCCCGTCGAGATCGGCAATCTGGCTGCGCTCCGTCGCGGGCTGGTGCTGATCGGAGGCGCGGCCGGCGCTGGGAAATCCACCACGCTCGCGGCGCTGGTCAACGAGATCAATCAGCGCGACGCCCGGCACATTGTGACCATCGAAGATCCTGTCGAGTATGAGCACGCGCACGTGCGCAGCGTTATCGAGCAGGTCGAGGTCGGGACCGATGCGCCCGATTTTCCCACGGCTCTTCGGGCTGCGCTACGCCAGGCGCCGGACGTGCTCGTGGTCGGCGAGCTGCGCGATCCGGAGAGCATGGCCATCGCTGTCTCAGCGGCCGAGACTGGACATCTGGTGCTCTCCACCCTGCACACCACCGACGTAGCATCTGCCATCTCCCGCATCTCCGATTCGTTCCCGGTGGAGCGGCAGAGCACGATTCGGCAGGAATTGGCGATGGCGATCTCCGCGGTCTTGACGCAGACACTGTTGCCGAGCCGCAAGGGCGGGCGCATTCCAGCAGTTGAGCTGTTGATGATCGGATACGGGGCGCGTCAGCATATCCGCCATAACGCGCTGCAACACCTGAACCAGGAAATCACGATGACGAAGGGGAAGGGATCGATCGGCTTGGAGGAGTCACTGTCACGGCTGGTGAAAGGCGGGCACCTGGATCGGGAGGAAGCCCTCGAATTTGCGGTGCATCCGGACGATCTGAAGAGCCGGCTGAGAGGGCTAGCGTAATTTTTCGGGAGCGGTCTCACCCGCAGCGGCTTAAAGCCGCAGAAACTGGGCGTCTAAATCGCAGCGGTAAACCGCTGCGCCACCCAAAATCAAGTGCAACACAGAGTTTTTCGCAGCCTGTTTATGCGGGGCGGCGAAATGCGTCCGCCACTTCTCCGCGCGACAAATACCATGCCACCATCACGCGCACGATAATCCCCAACCCGCCGAAGGCGAGCGCTTTCGGTTGCACCATCACGGTCGCAGCTGAGACTGACGGCACCAGCATTACGATTCCCGCGATGGCGATCAGTAGCGCTGCGTGCCGGACGATGTTATTGAGTTCCACGAGACCCCACGCGACTCCGCCCCCTACCACGGCCATGAGCAGGAACATGTACGGACCCGCTAATTCCAGTCCGAACAACAGCGGGGCGCCTGCCGACATCGAGATCGTGCCTGGACGAACCAGCATTACTCCACCTGCGATGCCCAGATAAATTCCGCAGAGAGCGAACAACGCGGCGATGGCGCGCACTCCGTTTGGGACCGGGTTGGCGGAGTTATCCTTCATAGGCTCTGTCTAGCGAATCCAGAGTCGGTGTGGCCACATGCAGCTGCCGAGCTTTGCTCGGCTTGGACGGGCGAGGGCGCCCGTCCCCACACGTGCATTGCGGCTCGTAGAATACAAGGCGCAGCCGCGCCTTCACAAACAAACCTGATTGTCCTGAACCTCAAAGCGGGGATGCCTACGGTGGAGCAGGCGAAGCGGCGGTTGCTGGAGTCGTTGTATGCCCCTCTAGCAATCGGGAACAGCGGTGTAATTCACGCATTGCGACCTGTCATTCCCCACGTACCAGAACGCGGACATGTCACTTTGATTGGGGAAAGCGGAAAACCAGAAAATCCACTCGCCAAATTGCACGGGAGTTCCGAACCCAATCTCGTCGGCCCAATCGTTGGGATTGCAGGTCGTGCCGTAGTACAGGACCGCGTCAAACGGATACGTGCCCGGCTTGGCGACCGAGATCTCAACCCCTTGGTAGCGATCACCGTTCTTCTGGTACCAACATCCCTGGAATGTCGCCCCGGGTCCCGAGGAGCCCACCTTTAGAGTCAATTTGGCACTCTCGGAGGTCTGGCCGTCGCTGGCTGTCACCTCCATGGGATACTTTCCAGGCGCAACACTGCCCGAAACAGCGATGTCTGCTATGGAAGTCCCCGCTCCGGGAGCGGGAATCACGGGAGGATCAAGCGTCACCGTGACCCCGGCAGGCACATTCGAGACGGTCAACTGCAGCGCGTTACTGTATCCGGCCGTCACCTTGGTTATAACTTTGACCGAACCGGATTGCCCGGCGGCTATCGTCACGGTGGCTGGACGTACCGCGACTGTAAATGGAGCCTTGGTCTCGGGAGCAGCGACAGTGAGCGAGGTCCCCGCGACGGTATCTCCGTAGAGCGCGGTGATGGCGACTGTGGTAGCGGCAACGACTGGCGATGTCAAAGCCACGACCGTGGCGCTGGTCTGGCCGAAAGAAATTGTCACGGTTGCAGGAGTCGCGACAATACTCGCGCCAGAACTTATCAGTTGCACGGCTATCCCGTCGTCCGGAGCAGGCTCGGTCAGGCTAACCGTGATTTCGGTGGAATCGCCGCCCGTGATGTGGGCAGGGCTCAGCGTTACGCTGGCCATTCGGGCGCGGCCAGTAAGAGTGTCGGTAGCGCGGTCACGCTGGGTGGCAACCGCCCCGGAAAAATTTCCGGAGTTCATCAGTTGTGCCGAGCCGCGACCGGCCAGTCCCAGGAGGGCTGCCGCTAGCACGATCCGCGATACATACGTGTGTTCATGAGGGATCAGCACGTTGGCACCTCAATGGCGAGAATGGAGCGGAGATCTGAACCTTCTCGATTTTGACATAGCCTGGGGCCAACCCCAGACTCAGAAGTGCATCCGACCGATCCGCATCGCGAGTGCTGTAGCCCTCGCGTCTTATCCGACTAACAGAACTCGATAAAGATTGCCGTGTCCCGTGCGATGCAAAGAACCGAACTAGATGCCGTAATTCACGCTGCGCAGCGCGTCCTTGTAGGCTTCGCGCGCTTCCGTGACCTTCGCGTGGGCGTCATGCTCCTTGAAGTGGGCGTCATCCCAATGCTCCATGGCGGTCATCGAATGGTCGGGAGTAGCTAAGGCTTCTTCGGCGCGAATGGTGTCTACCCATTCATCGACAGCCTTTTTGTAGGCGAGGCGCAATTGATCGAGATCCTCTTTGCTCATAGACAGTGGAGGTTAATTCCGCCCCGAAGCCCGGTCAATTGGATCGACCGAAATTAACCGAAAATTAATGCAGCGGGAATGCGGGCGTGGCGCTGGTTGAATTTCCCGCCGATTCTTCTCGCGTCTTCATAAGAAGATACGATGATGTTCCGCGCTAGCGCGCGCGACCTTTCGCGGCCTTCCTGGGTGGCTTCGCCCGCTTCGAGGATTTCGGCGCCGGCTTGCTCTCCGATCTTGCGGCGCGGCGCGGCCCCGGGACCTTACCAATTCTCGGATCCCGTACGAGAACGAGAGCGCAGGCGTGCAGTGCGGCTTCTTCGAAATCTTCCGCATCTGCGGGAAGGACTTGCCAGCCCGTCACCTTCTTTCCCAACACGTCGATGGATCGCATGTTGGGGAACTCGCGGCGCAGGCTCTGGTGGTGCTCCTCAGTGGTAGCGAGCCATACGCCGTTATCTGCCGTCTGGCCGCCTTTGTCGCGGAGGATGAGGACGATTTTCTCCTCGACCTTTTTCTCAGCATAGTGCTCAACATAGATCGCGAGGCAGCCGAACATGGGACGGGTCCGGGGCGACAGCGGAGCGAGCGCGTCGAGCACGAATTCGTGCGGGATGGGCTTTCGCTGCTTGACGGCGAAGAGAGTGTTGTCAAGCGGAAGATTCGCTTTGCGACGAGGCTTCGACATGCGAACTGGAAATCGCGGTGCGTTCGCTTCTACTTCCCATTGACTGTATATCACCCGCCGGTCGCGTGGCGAATTCGAAAAACTTGCCGTTCTTGCTCCGAGGCTGTAACGTACTCCGCCAAGACTCAATTCAATTTACCCCTGGGGGATGGGATGAAGGTCATCCGTTATCTATTTGCGTTGATTCTGTCGTTTTCCTGCATGAACTTTCCCTGGGCGCAAGCCGCGCCCGGTTCGAAGACGGTTGTCGTCCACGCCGGACGCCTGCTCGATGTGAAGACCGGCAAGATGCTTTCGAGCCAAACCATCGTGATCCAGGGCGACAAGATCGTAAGCGTTGGATCGGAGACGCAGGTTCCTGCCGGGGCGGCGGTCGTCGACCTTTCGAACGCCACCGTGCTGCCCGGATTGATTGACGCGCACACGCACATCACGTTCACTCCGAACTTCGGCTACTCGCGCCTTGCGATTTCCGTTCCGCGCGAAGCCCTGATCGGAGCACGCAATGCCCGCGTCACGCTCGAAGCCGGATTTACGACCATCCGCAACGTGGGTGCCAGCGGCTTTACGGACGTTGCCTTGCGCGATGCCATCAATGCGGGCGACGTCCCCGGACCACGCATGATGGTCAGCGGCCCGGCTCTTAGCATCACCGGCGGACACTGCGACGACAATTTGCTGCCGTTTGAGTGGCACGTGCAGAACGAAGGTGTGGCCGATGGCATTGAAGCTGTCCAGCACAAGACGCACGAGATTATCAAGTATGGCGCGGATTTGATCAAAATCTGCGCCACTGGCGGCGTGCTTTCGCATGGCGACAATCCACAGACCTCGCAGTACACGCTCGAAGAGATGAAGGCCATCGTGGCTGACGCGCACCGGCTTGGCCGCAAGGTCGCGGCGCACGCGCATGGCGCGGAAGGCATCCGGTGGGCGTCGGAGGCGGGCGTGGATTCGATCGAGCACGGTTCTTACATTGACGATGCGGCCATCGCCACTATGAAGAAGAACGGCACCTATCTTGTGCCGACTCTCTACCTCGCCGACTGGTTTCTGGAAAACGCAGAGAAGATTGGCACGCCGGCCGAACTCATCGCCAAGGGACGAGAAGTGATGCCGGCCGCGCGTAAGAACGTCGCGCGCGCGTTTGCCGCGGGAGTGAAAGTTGGATTCGGCACCGACGCTGCTGTGTATCCACATGGGCTCAACGCGCATGAATTCGCGGTTATGGTGAAGCTTGGGCTGACGCCGCTGCAGGCGATCCAGGCAGCGACCGTGAACGATGCTGACCTGCTCGGCTGGTCCAACAAGATCGGCACGATTGAGCCGGGCAAGTGGGCCGACCTCGTCGCCGTGGACGGCGATCCGCTGGCCGACGTCACAACTCTCGAACGCGTCAAGTTTGTGATGAAGGGCGGCGAGGTGGTCAAGAATCAGTACGCGAAGTAGAAGTAAAGGACTGATTGCTGCTGGGTCGGGAGATCTTTAGCTTCGACCCAGCCGTAGATAGGCTTGGCGCGCGTACCAGAGAGTGGACAGGGTGAACGCGACGGTGATTGCGGCTGTAATCACCCAGGGTGTGCATTTTCCATCGGCGCAATAAGCGAGCGGGTGCCGCACGATCGTTGGCAACTCTTTGAGCATCGCAGGAACGAGCGTCAAGGTGAACAGTCCGGAGTAGAACAGCAGCAGGCAGAAGCCGGTGGTGCGCCGCGTCTTCAGCAGAATCAGGCCGGCGATTCCGAGCAAGGCGCTGGGGACGGTGACCCACAGGCCAGCCAGACCGCTGGTCCGAATCCAACCCAGGCCCAGCGGAAACGCAGGCTGCGTCAGGATCATCGCCGTAATCACTCCGAGCGATCCCACGGTGAAGATGGTCCAAAGCACGGCGAGAGTGAGAAGAACCCGGTCCGTGAACGACACAGTGGACCCCTCTTGGCCACTATATGTTGACCTCGCCCGCCACTGGCCACAAGGTCAGCCGTCACAAACCGATGTGACGTGCGGGTTAGCCTCTGCAATCCGAGCTTCTAGCTCCTGACTTCCGTTAGAATCCCCCCGTGTCCGTCCGCCTGCAGATTGAAGCCACCCGCGGGTCTGCCCGCGCCGGCAAGCTCATCACTCCTCACGGAGAAGTGGAGACGCCTGTGTTCATGCCGGTCGGGACGCTGGCGTCGGTCAAAGGCGTCTCGCAGGATGTGCTTGAGGAACTTGGCGTCCAGATTCTTCTGGCCAATACCTACCATCTTTATCTGCGGCCTGGTATCGAGACCGTTCGCCAGATGGGCGGGTTGCACCGGTTCATGTCTTGGGATCGAGCCATTCTCACCGACTCGGGAGGCTTCCAGGTTTTCAGCCTGACCGATCTGCGCAAGGTCAGCGAAGAAGGCGTGGCGTTCCGCTCGCACCTCGACGGCTCGCCGCACTTTCTGAGTCCTGAAAAAGCCATGGAGGTGCAGATCGGGCTGGGCGCCGACATTATCATGGCGTTGGACGAGTGCACGGAGCATCCGGCCGACGGCCAGCGCGTGCGCGCCTCGATGGAGCTTACTTTGCGCTGGGCCGCGCGCTGCAAGGGTTATTTTGAGGCACATAAGTACGAGGTGGCTTGGGCCGAGTCTGGGGAGCTTCGCTCCGTGGGGCGGACGAATGCGTCCGCCCCTACGCGAGCTTCGGCTACTCAGGCTCTGTTTGGCATTGTTCAGGGGGGGATGGACCCCGGGCTGCGCCGCGAATCTGCTGCGCGCACCATCGACATCGGCTTTCCCGGATACGCCATCGGCGGACTGAGCGTTGGAGAACCTCGCGAGATTACTCGCGAGATCGTCTTGTCAACGCTTGAGCATCTTCCTTCTAACCAGCCGCGCTATCTGATGGGGGTCGGCACTCCCGAGGAGATCGCGGAGTATGCGCAGGCGGGCGTCGACATGATGGATTGCGTGCTCCCTACACGCGCTGCCCGCCATGGATTGCTCTTTACATCCGAAGGCAAGGTTTCGATCAAGCAGGCCCGGTACGCCCAGGACGAAAACGCGCTCGATCCCGCCTGTGACTGCCGCGTCTGCCAGCGTTATTCGCGGGCCTACCTGCGACATCTCTATGCTTCGAACGAACTGCTGGCCCAGGTTTTGAATACGGTCCACAACCTGCACTATTATCTGGCCACCATGCGGATCGTCCGCGCATGGATCCGGGCAGGGCACGCGCTCACCCCCGCCGGTACCCGGCTGTAAATTCGGCGAGCCGACCTTGACACTACGCGAGCCGTCCGGCATTCTATTTAACTTGGGGATAAGGTACGTTTCTTTCCGTGCCGTTCCGATCGAAACCGGAGCGCGGCATCGCCGGTTCCAGCCTGCAAGCTATGGGTCCCCGGCCTTAGGAGAAAACAATTCCCGCACTTAAGAGAAGAACGTTAAGCGGCGAAAGCAGCAAACTTGTGCCGAGTTCCGCTCGGCTCGGCCCGAAACAGGGCGCTTCCGGCTACTGCGGTTAATCGGGTATTTCGTTACAAAGGATAGAGTTGGCGGTGGAAATCATTTTATCGGGTATGCCTGGCGGATTGGCGTTGTGGTTGCAGCTTCCCGGGGGCACAAGTCTGCTTGGGCTGGCACCCCTGGTGTTCATCTTTGCCATTTTTTACTTTCTGCTGATTATGCCGCAGCAGCGGAAGCAGAAAAAGTGGCAGGCCATGCTGAGCGAATTGAAAAACGGGGACAAGGTCGTAACCAGCGGGGGCCTGCGCGGGACGATCATCAGCCTCAAGGACGATGCACTGACATTACGCGTGCCGCCCGACAATCTGAAGCTCGAAATCAGCCGCGCATCGGTGGTATCGGTGACCACGGCGGAAGAAGGAACGAAATCTTAGCTGCCGAGCTTCGCTCGGCTGGACGGACGAATGCGTCCGTCCCTACATGTTCAAGTCATGAATAAGAACCTTACTTGGAAGTTGGTCGTTATCGTCGGAATCCTGCTGGTCTTCCTGGCGGGCATCTTCGGCATTCCGAAGGAATGGTCGGGCAGGGGCATGTTGGCGTCCATCACCGACCGCATTCATTTGGGCCTCGATCTCCGTGGCGGAACGCACCTGATCCTGCAGGTACAGGTCAACGACGCGGTCAACGTCGACTCCGACAACGCCATTGCGCGCCTCAAGGAAGACTTCCGGACCCGCAAGATCAATTACGCCGACATCACCAAGCCCGATCCCGTGAACCATCCCGAAATGATCGTGGTCAAAGGCGTTCCGCCGGAACAGACCAGTGATTTCAAGAGCATTATTTCCGACCGGCTGCCGGAGTATGACGCCACCTCGGGCGCGGAGAATTCCTGGACCATTTCGATGAAGGCTCAAAACCTCGCCGATCTGAAGAACCGCGCGGTCAGCCAAGCCATCGAGACTATCCGTAATCGCATCGACCAGCTCGGCGTGAGCGAGCCCGTCATCCAGGAGCACGGTCTTGGCCAGTACCAGATTCTTGTGCAACTTCCGGGCGTGGACGATCCGGCGCGGGTCAAGGAAATCATGCAGTCCACCGCCATGCTTGAAATCAAGCAATCGCTCGGCGGGCCCTATTCGAGCGAGCAGGAGGCGTTGCAAGAACACGGTGGCGTGCTGCCTCCGGACGCCGTCTTGATGCAAGGCAAGAGCATCGGTTCCCGCAACGCCGAAGGCGGCGAATCCTGGTATCTGATCTCTCGTGCCTCGGCCGTGACCGGGCGCGATCTTCGGGACGCGCAACCGAGCACTGACGAAAATGGCCAGCCGGCGGTCAAGTTTATTCTTAGCGGCGAGGGTGGCCGCAAGTTCTACGCCTTCACTTCGGCTCACGTCGGCGACAAGCTGGCGGTAGTTCTCGACAACAAAGTGCAGGAAGTGGCGGTAATCAAAGACGCCATTCGCGACAACGGCATCATTAACGGCCGCTTTACCGACCAGGAGACTCGCGACCTTTCGATGACGCTGCGCTCCGGTGCTCTGCCGGCCGGAATCAAGTATCTCGAAGAGCGCACGGTGGGGCCGTCTCTGGGCGCCGATTCGATTCGTTCCGGCGTTCAGGCGGCCATCTACGGCATGCTTGCTGTCCTCATCTTCATGCTGATTTACTACGGCTGGGCGGGCGTGAATGCGGACATAGCGCTGATCCTGAACCTGATCATCCTGCTGGGGTTCATGGGCTACTTTGGAGCGGTGCTGACGCTGCCGGGCATTGCCGGCGTCATCCTGACGGTGGGTATGGGCGTGGATTCGAACGTGCTGATTTTTGAGCGCATCCGCGAAGAGCTGAGGAACGGAAAGACGCCGCCCTCGGCCGTGGAGCAGGGCTTCAGCCACGCCTGGATCACCATCGTCGATACCCACGTCACGACGATTGTCTCGGCCGCGATTTTGTTCATCTTTGGAACCGGGCCGGTAAAAGGTTTTGCCACGACGCTGGTGTTCGGTTTGCTCGCCAACCTGTTTACGGCAGTGTTTGTATCGCGCGTGATTTTTGATTGGGTGCTGAGCCGGAAGCAGAGGGGCGAGGCGCTAAGCATTTAAGGAGCGAACCTCAGGGGCTAAAGCCCTCGTGATTTGGCTTGGGGCGGCGCGGCTGAAGCCGTGCCCTACCCAAAAACGATTTTGAAGGGATCGTAAAGCAGCGTGGAATTTTTTAGAGACACAAACATCGATTTCCTTGGGAAGAAGTGGTACTTCCTGACCTTTTCGCTGATCTTCAGCGTGGCCGGAGTGCTTTCCATGGCGTTCTGGCACCACATCCCGCTGGGGGTCGACTTCCGCGGCGGCACGCTGGTCTATGTGAAGTACTCCCATACTCCCGATCCGTCCGCCATCCACAATGAGATCGAGCGCGCCGGCTTGAAGAATGCCCGCGTTCAACGCTACGGACAAGCCTCCAACAACGAAGTGCTGATCGCTCTCGATATTCAGGAGACCAGCGAACAGGCTCTGGACAAGGGCAAAATCCAGATCCTTCAGGCGCTCGAAAGTCACGCCACCGAGGGCAAGCAGGATCTCAATAACTCCAGCTCCCTGACGATCGCGAACTATCTGCTGGAGAAGGACCCGCTCCACCTTGGCTCCGGCTCCGACGCCAACCCGCGCTACACCGCCATGGCTCAGGCCATTGTTGACTACCGCGACAAGACGAAAAGCGGCGTGCTCGGTTCCGTTGATGAGTTGAAGAGTGTGGCCGATCCCGCCGCCGTCGCCTCGCTCAAGGACAACTTCTTCGTCTCCGATTTTGGCATCCGCAACGTCGAGATCGTCGGCCCGCAAGTGGGACAGCAACTCCGCAAGCAAGCCATCCTGGCCACCCTTTATTCGCTGGGCGGGATGCTGATTTATTTGGGCTTCCGCTTCGAATGGATCTACGGTGTGGCCGCCGTGTTGACCGTCTTCCACGACACACTGATCACGGTGGGCGCCTTTTCCCTGTTGGACAGGGAAATATCCCTGACCGTGATCGCGGCCATCCTGACCCTGATCGGATACTCCAATAACGATACCATCGTAGTCTTTGACCGCATCCGGGAGAACATCAAGCTGCTGCGGCGGGACAAGCTCTCCGACATCGTCAACAAGAGTATTAATCAGACTTTAAGTCGAACTATCTTGACAGCGGGCCTGACTTTCCTTACCGTGCTTGCTCTGTTTCTTTTCGGCGGCGAGGTCTTGCATAATTTCAGCCTCGCCCTGGTCATCGGCATCTTGATTGGGACGTATTCCTCGATCGCCATTGCCGCCCCGATTCTGGTCGCCTACCAGGATTGGCGGGGAGGGCGGGGCAAGAGGCCGATTGCCATGCCATTGCGGTCTGGCACCGGCCCGGCGCAGCCGAAGGAAAAAGTTAAGGTCTAAATCGGGGCGATTTGGCGTAGAATCTTCATCTGCCCGCAGAGGCAGGGTTGGTAGATAAGCTCGCCGGGCCAAGGTCCCGAAGAACGGGAGCAAAGAGGTTGCGGGCGGTGTCTAAACTCTCGTACGGTCTGGTGTGTGTAGGAGAAGCCTATGTTTGAAGACAGCCTCATTGAGTCAGGCAACAGGTTCAAGGCCAAGCGGCGGATGAGCACCACCATTTTGTCTTTTTTTGGGCAATTCGCGCTCATCGGGATACTGATCCTGATCCCACTGATCTATACTGACGCGTTGCCCAAGACGCAGCTCATGACCTTTCTGGTAGCTCCTCCTCCTCCACCACCGCCGCCACCCCCGCCGGCTGCGGCCGTTAAGGTGGTGAAGATCCAGAGCGAAATTATCAATGGCCAGCTGCGCACCCCCACCAAGATTCCAAACAAAGTGCAGATGATCAAGGAAGATGAAGCGCCCCCGGATCTGGGTGCTGGCGGCGTCCCGGGCGGTGTCCCCGGCGGTATTCCCGGAGGCTCGGCGGGTGGCGTGATGGGTGGAATCCTCAACGCCGGCCACGTCGATATCCCGAAAGTCGCGACCCCGCAGCGCATCCGCGTTTCGTCCGGCGTGTCGACCGGTCTTTTGATCAAGAAAGTTCAGCCCAATTATCCGCCGTTGGCCAAACAGGCCCGCATTCAGGGGCATGTCCTGCTGCAGGCGGAAATCAGCAAGGACGGCACCATTCAGAACCTGCAGTTAATTAGCGGGCACCCCATGCTGGCGCCTGCCGCGATCGAAGCCGTCAAGCAGTGGCGTTATAAGCCATACCTGCTCAATGGCGAACCGGTCGCGGTGGAGACCCAGGTGGATGTGATCTTCAGCTTGTCCGGAGGCTAGACTCTCCGGACCGGCTTGTCGGGCCACGGTGGTCTGGTTTCGTATCGGGGCGTCGCTTTAGCGATGCGGTAAGTTCTGCGAATTCAGCCGCTGCTTTAGGGCTTGGTTTGGAGTTAAGTTTGTGGCAGTCAAGGGCCCTCCCCGTCCTACCTTTTCCCAAGACGGGACCAGGGTGGTTTCGACCACCCGGGGGCAAACCTGCCCAGTTTGGTTTTCTTGCATCAAACGATTCTGATCAAGGGCCTACGGAGAAACTCGGGATTCGCATCAGGGCGTCGCGTTAGCGATGCTGTGCGTTCGAGTATCAGGCTCCCCGGTTAGGAGTTCGGTATCGGAAGTTCGCTGTTTCCGTAGCTTCGCTGTTCTGAAGGCGGCCCTGTACGGCGCAAGAGAGTTTGAAGCGGTTGGAAGCGATTTAGAAACAGTTCTGAGGAGGAAAAGCAACTCATGGTAGTGAACCTGGCAGCAGTCGCACTCTGTAATTTCCATCTTGTCGCCGCTTGGCTCTTGCAAGAGAGCTCGGTCGGTTGGGACCCGATTTCGCTTTGGAAGCAGATGGGTATTCTGGCGAAAGCCGTGGTCATCATTCTGTTCATCATGTCGGGGTGGTCGATCGGCGTGATGATTGACCGTTGGATGGCCTTCAACGCCGCCCGCAATCAGTCCCGCTCATTCGCTCCCGCGGTTGCCGGAGCGCTGCGCGAAGGCAAGATTGATGAGGCGATCAAGGTCGCCGAACGCAACAAGAAAAGTCACTTGGCTAAGGTGGTCACCGCGGGACTGATGGAATTCAAAGCCCACCAGGATAGCCCGGGTGAAATTCCAGGCGAGACCATTGAAGCGTCCAAGCGCGCTCTGGAGCGCACCGAAGCCATCGTGCACGCGGAACTGAAGCGCGGCTTGGGCGGTCTAGCGACAATCGGTTCGACGGCCCCCTTTGTGGGACTGTTCGGAACGGTAGTCGGCATTTTGAACGCCTTCAACGGTATCGCGAAAGAGAAGGCAACCGGCTTGGCAGCGGTCGCGGGCGGCATTTCCGAAGCGCTCGTCACCACCGCGGTCGGTCTGTTCGTGGCGATTCCGGCCGTGATGATGTTCAACTATTTGACCGGTCGCGTGGAAGCGTTCGACGTGGAGATGGATAACTCCTCGAGCGAACTGATCGATTACTTCCTGAAGCGACGGAGCATGCGCCGGTCCTAGGCCACAGTTGCACCCATGAGTTGCTGAAGCGATGGAGGGACGGGCGTCTCGCCCGCCCCGCCGGGAGGGGACTCCCGGCTCTCCACCAGCAAGTTTTGGGGCGGTCGCAGTGGCAATCAGACCGGTGTGGCTCTAAGGGCAAGCGTACGCAGGAGACAGAATTCCATGGCATTAGCAAAGCGAGACGAAGGATCCAAGGTCAGTTCCGACATCAACGTCACACCTATGGTGGACGTGATGCTTGTGCTGCTCATCATCTTCATGGTGGTCACGCCTATGTTGCAGCATGGCGTCCCCGTGGACATGGCGAAGGTCAACAATCCCATCGATATGCACGACGCCGACAAGGAAGACGCGCTGCTCGTTGCGGTCACTCGCGATGACAAAGTCTTCTTCGGTACCGATGTCGTCAAGCCCGACGATCTGACGCAGAAGATCAAGGACAAGCTGGCGAACCGGACCGACAAACGGGTCTTCCTGAAGGCCGACATGCGGGCGAAGTTCGGCTGGGTGGTCGAAGTTGTTGACGATGTTCGGGCGGCCGGCGTGGACCAACTCGGCCTTTTGACCGATCAAAAGAAGTCCGGAAATATGGCCCCGCCGCCGGGCGCCATACCACCGACGCCGCCGACGGGCGGGCAATAGCACGCAATGGCAATACAGCAGTAGCGATACAGGAGATCGATTATGGGTATGGCAATTGGTGGCTCCAAAGGGGGCCAGAACGCGAACATGAACGTCACGCCGCTGATTGACGTGTTGCTGGTGCTGCTGATCATTTTCATGGTGATCACGCCCCTGACACCGAAAGGCTTGGAGGCGTTGGTGCCCCAGCCTCCGCCGAAAGATCAGAAGGCGCCGCCGCCCACTCCCGATCGCACCATCGTGGTGCAGTTGATCGACCACGGTGCCGGCAATCCTCCGGGACTCAAGATCAATCAGGACGAAGCCACTTGGGAAACTCTGCAGGGCCGCTTGGAAGATATTTTCAAAACCCGCGCCGAAAAAGTCATGTTCGTTAAGGGCGATGACAATGTACCCTTCGCCGACGTCGCCAGCGTCATTGATATCGCGCATTCGGCCGGGGTCGACAAGGTCGGCTTGATCACAGCAAAAATCGAAGCGGGCGGCTAAGAAATCGGTGATCGGATCATCGCGTCATCGGACGATCTGAGAACCCCGTGATTTGGTAGCGAAAGACTTGCATTCCGGCTTCTGTCTCGCTGGTCTGGTCGCCGCTGGTTCTTTTTCCGACACTCCGCAGCAAGGGAGATTCATAAAGCAATGAAAACTACTCGAAGGCTCCTGGTGGTATTCGCCGCAGCACTGGCGCTGCTCGCCAGCACCGGCTGCAACAAGCTTAAGGCGCGCGACCACCTCAACAAGGGTGTGCAGGCTTACAAAAACTCCAAGTTCGAGCAGGCGATTGATCACTTCCAGCAAGCCGTCGCCCTCGACCCATCCCTTATCAATGCCCGCCTATATCTGGCCACGGCTTATGCCCAGCAGTACATTCCGGGCGCCGATACTCCCGACAACAACCGCTATGGCGAGCAGGCGATTGATCAGTACAAGCAAGTGCTGCAGGTCGATCCCAGGAACATCAATAGCATCAAGGGCATCGCCTACCTCTACCTGCAAATGAAAAAATTCGACTTGGCCAAAGAGTTTTACAAAAAAGCTTCCGAGGTCGATCCCAACGATCCCGAGCCGTATTACTCGGTGGCCGTCATCGATTGGACGCAGACCTATGTCCCGCGTCAGGAAGAGCGTGCCAAGCTCGGCATGAAGCCCGATGACTCCCTGCCGGCGAAGGACAAGAAGGTATGTGCCATGCTCAAGGAGAAAAATACCCCCAACGTGCAGGAGGGTATCGATAATCTGAACAAGGCGCTCCAGCTTCGTCCCGACTACGACGATGCCATGGCCTATATGAACCTGATGTATCGGGAACGCGCCGATATCCAATGCGATGACCCGGCAGCCCGCGCCGCCGATCTGAAGACCGCCGACGAGTGGGTCGACAAAACCATGGCCACCAAGAAAGCCAAGGCTGAAAAACAGCCCGGCGGGGGCATCGTCATGGATCAGAATAAGTAAATACTCGCGTAGGGACGGGCGCCCCCGTCCCATCGCGCGCAACTTGGATGTGCCGTCATTCTTCCTGTTCGGAATTCCGGCTTCGTATGCTCTCGCCTTCGGTCGTCCCTCCGGGACTTGGGTGCTTGTTGCCACTTTTCCCAGCGCTGAAGCGCTGGGCTAAATTAGGCCGCCCCTCCGGGGCTGGATCACAATCATCGGTGATTTGGGTCATACGCACTTCTGCTCCCGCAGGTAAAATCGGTGCGGCCCTGCGCGGCGAACCGGCGCGATCGACTGAGTCCGGGGCACTCGACTGAAATGTTCAAGAAGATTCTGATCGCCAATCGCGGAGAGATTGCGGTGCGCATCATTCGCGCCTGCCGCGAAATGGGCATCGCTACTGTCGCTGTCTATTCCGAAGTCGATCGCGCCGCGCTCCATGTCCGTAAGTCCGACGAGGCTTACCCTATCGGTCCGGCTCCAGCCGGTGAGTCGTATCTTCGGATGGACAAGATCCTCGACGTAGCCAAACGCTCCGGTGCCGAGGCCATTCATCCCGGCTATGGCTTCCTTTCGGAAAACGCGACGTTTGCACAGGCATGCGCCGATGCCGGCGTGAAATTCATCGGGCCCACTCCGCACTCCATGAAACTGATGGGCTCGAAAACCAGCGCCCGCCAGCAAATGGAAAAAGCCGGCGTGCCGTTTGTTCCCGGAACTTCGCGCGGCCTGGCGTCTTCCGAGGAGGGGGAACAAGTCGCCGAGCGCATCGGCTATCCGGTGATGCTGAAAGCCGCGGCTGGCGGCGGCGGCAAGGGCATGCGCCTAGTCCACACGCGACAGGAACTCCGCTCCGCGCTCGAATCGGCGCAGAGCGAAGCGCAACGTTCTTTCGGCGACAGCGAAGTCTATATCGAGAAGGCGATCATCAATCCCCGCCACATTGAAATGCAGGTTCTGGCCGACGAGCACGGCAACACGGTCTGGCTCGGCGAGCGCGAGTGTTCCATCCAGCGCCGCCACCAGAAAGTTCTCGAAGAGGCGCCTTCGCCGATTGTCGATCCCGACATGCGCCGCCGCATGGGCGAGGTTGCCGTCAAAGTTGCGCAGGCAGCCAACTACACCAACGCCGGCACCGTCGAATTCCTCGTCGATCCGCAAAAGAACTTTTACTTCCTGGAAATGAACACGCGCCTGCAGGTGGAGCATCCGGTTACCGAGTTGACCACCGGACTCGATCTCGTGCACCTGCAAATCCACATAGCGAACGGTGAGAAGCTGCCCTTCGCCCAGTCCGACATACAGATTCGCGGGCACGCCATCGAGTGCCGTATTTACGCCGAAGATCCCGACAACAACTATTTCCCCAGCCCGGGCAAGATCACGGTGCTGCTCCAGCCCTCGGGACCGGGAATCCGCCGCGATAGCGGCATGTACGAAGGCTGGAATGTTCCCATGGATTACGATCCGCTGCTCGCCAAACTGATTGGCTACGCCAGCGACCGGCAACAGGCCATCATGCGCCTGGAGCGCGCGCTCTACGAATATTTCGTAGCCGGCATCAAGACCAATATTTCGCTATTCCTGCGCATCCTCGGCGATGCCGATTTCCAGGCGGGAAAGCTCGATACCGGATACCTCGATCGCCTGCTGGCAAAGGCCAATCCGGCCGTAGCCTCGCTCGCACCAAAGCCCGAGATCAAAGCGATGGAGACGATTGCTGTTATAGCCGCCGGAATGTTTGCCGTGCTCGACCCAGCTTCGTCCGCCAATAAGAATGGCGACACTGGTGGCACAAGTTCTGGCGGGGCCGAAAAGATTCTCTCCAACTGGAAACAGCAGGGACGCTCGGAAGGGCTGCGCTGATCTTATGGTTTATGAAATCATCGTCGGAGGCAAACCCCACCGTCTCGAGCTCGAAAAAGCCGTCGCCGGATGGGAGTGCCGGCTGGACGGACAACCGATCCATGTCGACGCGTTAATCCCACGACGTGACGTTTTGTCGCTGTTAGTCGATGGACACTGCTACGAGATCAAGCGCGAGCAGACGGCCACCGATCTCCACATGTGGGTCGGCAGTGCCCGCTTCTCGGTTGAGTTGCGCGACCCGCGCTCCCTGCGTTCGCGACAGAAAGCTGCCGGCGACGAAAAAGGCCCCATAAAAATCCTGGCCCCCATGCCCGGCCGCATCGTCCGTCTGCTGGTCGCGGAAAATTCCGAAGTCGAAGCCGGCCAGGGCATCGTCGTAGTCGAAGCCATGAAAATGCAAAACGAAATCAAGTCGCCAAAGAAAGGAATAGTAAAGAAAATATCGGCGACCCCAGGCGCAGCGGTAAACCCCGGCGATGTGTTAGCCATCGTGGAATGAAGGCGCTGGTGTAGGGCTTAGCGGGTAGTGGTAGGAAACCCCTCGCTGTGGGTTGCTCCGTATGCGGGCGGGTGTTTCAGATCTCGCTTAGATTTTCGAAGAATTGCTCATTCGGCTTGAGCATAGTAGTATTTCCTTGGCAATGAAAGCCCGATGGGCTGGGCTTCGTCTGCACGGCCCGACGCGGCCATTGACGGTCTGAATCAAGCCGCTTAGTGGCAAAAATTGGCCGTTAGCTAAAATTCCTGTTGCATTTATGCAGGATTGTTCTATTTTGGGTGGTGATTTTGGAGTCGGTTTTGTGGCTTTAACCCCCTGAATTTCTAGGGGGATGAATCTTTCCCCGATTCGGAACCTTGATTGCTCTAGGCCGTTGGTCACTGCGGGGTAAATACCTTAGTGACTGCCAGACGAGAACGAACGATTGACTCGCAGAGAGCGACGTGTTTCCATTCGAACAGCAGCGGAACCAACAGTATAGAGTAGGGGTGCATCCAAGACGGGCATTGGTGCATCTATTTAAGTAAAAAGGACTTACCAAAGAATCAGAGGCAATACATTATGGCTTCCCGTCACATACCGCGCTGCACACCAGCCTTAGCAAATCCGTATCTAGGGTGCGGCGATGCCATCGTTTACAGCGTCAACAAGATATCTGACGGCTGGAAGATTTCGGCGACCCTGCCGGAATCGACCTCTCCGAGTGACCGGGTGAAAGTGATCGATTGGTTTCATTCCTATCGGGCAGAGGTTCGGCGAATCAATCCGCTATGGCTAGCCAGCTTCCGCGTCGGCGCCAGCAACAATGACTATGTTCTAGAAATCCGTCCTACCGGGAACGTCCGGCAGCTTGTAGAGGAGGGCGAAAAAGTCCGAGAGATTTTGGATGGCACTCTCAAGTATGCCCAAGGATGATGAATCAAGGGGCGGATCGGACCTAGTCCACTCGCCAGTCGACATAGAGGCTGTGGCGGGGAGTGCAAAGCCTGCACCGTCGGAGCCTGTTCTTCCACTCGTAGTCCCGCCACAGACTTCTGCTCCAGTCCAATTCAATCAGCAACTAAACCTTTCCGTACAACAGATTCCGAGTTCGGCCTGGGATAGGCTTTCACCAGAGCAGATAGTAGACATTTCCAAAATGATAGTTAATCAAATCGACGCAACGGATCAGCGACATTTTGACTATGCGATGGAGAATGTGAAGCGCTCCGCTTCAGGAAAAAAGGTTGCGCTCTGGTGCGGTGGGTTAATTTTCTTGATAGGTGTCGGGGCGACTACCTTCCTAGCCACACATGGCATGAAATCAGCGCGCTGACTATCAGCCTTCCGCTCGCCACTATCCTTGCCGTGGTCGTCGGCAATCGCTTTCTCGATTAAGCCGTCAACGTCTTAGGACACTGCCGCCGGGCGCCGCTCGGCTTTGCCTTGGGGCGCAATCAGACAGTCCCTAGGCCACAACCCGCAGCCCAAACCATCCCCCAGCCCCAGCACCTACGTCATCTCAAATCCGTCTCTCCCTGCGCGTACCATGGGAAAGCTGGCAACGGCGGAGGTCTCTTCGTGAAGCTGCAGCGCATCATCAGTTTTGCAACGCTGGCCATCTCGATCCTCACGCTCGTCCTCGTCTTAAAGCGCCCCGCGCCCGTCGCGCCTACGCTCGCGCCAGCCGCGGCTGCCGCCAATGCGCAGTCCTTCCAGGAGAAGGTGAACCAACTCTCGCAGCCCAAGATGCCCGGCGAAGGGGAGAGCGAAGTCCGCGTCAGTTCCGGCGAATTGTCGGCTGCGCTCGCGCAAGCTGCCGGACTGTTGCCGACAACCGCGCCCACGCCCGCGAATACTGCCACCAGCAGCCCGTCCAGCTCTGCCCCCGCGAGCCCTGGCATGGAGTTCCCCGGCGCGGTTCCCAATATCCAGGATTACCAGGTTTCCATGGATGGGGACCTGGTTCGCGGTCAATTCCTCACCCAGATCGCCGGCAAAGACGTATATCTCACTCTGGCCGGACATCTTGGTTCTAAAGATGGTTACGCCACTTTCGATGCCACCGAAGTGAAGATCGGCGATCTCTCCGTCCCCGCATCGCTGGTGAACGACGTATTGCAGAAAAAACTGGCAGAGCAACGCGATCAGCTCAAGCTGCCGAATAACGTGAAAGACATCAAAGTGGAAAACGGCGAACTGGTGTTTGTGGAGAAATAGCGGCGCCGACGAAGCGCGCCGAGCCGAGCTGCGCTCGGCCTGGACGGGCGAGGGCGCCCGTCCCCACACGAACACACTGCAGAAAATGCACGACACCTACGAAATCGTCCGCCTGTAAAGCAAAATTTGCCCCTCGGACTACACCAAGGTTTCCTTTCGACAGAGTTTTCTAATCTTCATCTAATCTCGTTCTAACCGCATCCGTTTCAAATCGACAATATGACGACTTTCCCAATCCCGCCTCACTACGCTGATCACATCCTGGTGGCCAGCCCCAGTGCCGTCGTGCGTCAGCGCGTCCTCGAAAGTCTACGTTCCCCAGTCCGCCGTTTCGAGCAAGCCGCTGGAGGAGCCGAAGCCCTGGTCCATTTGGAGAGCGGCTTCTGGCAGGTGCTTTTTCTTGACCGCCGCCTGCCCGATCTCGATGCCGAGGAACTCAGCCACATCGTCCAACAGCGCTTTCCTGGAATCGAAGTAGTCCTGCTCGATTCAGAAAGCGATGCCGAACGCACCGCGCCCCAAGAGAAAGAAAACCTGTTTCCGGAAATGACCGCCCCAGCCGGGCGAAGCTCGGCAATGGACGGCGCCGAAGACAAGTTCTTGCCCACCACTCCCGCCGTTCACTCCATTCTCGCCGATCCCCTGCCCGGAATGATCGGCAACTCGCGCATCATGCAGCCTGTTTACCGTCTGGCGCGACTGCTGGCGCCGCGCAACACCACCGTCCTGATCACCGGGCCAACCGGCTGCGGCAAGGAAATCGTCGCCCGCGCCATTCATCATCTGAGCCCGCGTGCCGGGCGGGCTTTCGCGGTGGTCAATTGCGCCGCCATTCCTGAGACACTGCTCGAAGCCGAACTTTTCGGATATGCGCGCGGCGCTTTCACCGGAGCCATGCAGTCGTATGCGGGAAGAATCCAGGCGGCGCAGGGCGGCACGCTCTTCCTCGACGAAATCGGCGAGATGCCGTTGAGCCTCCAGCCCAAGCTGCTCCGATTTCTGGAGCAGAGAGAATTGCAGCGCCTGGGCAGCTCCGAAGTCGTGCGCGTCGATGCCCGCATCATCTCCGCCACCAACGCACACCTGCTGAGCCTCGTCCGCGAAGGAAAATTTCGCGAGGATTTGTACTACCGTCTCTGCGGCTTCCCCATTGAAATTCCACCGTTGCGCGACCGCTCCGAAGACATGGCGCAACTGGCCGCGCACTTTCTCGAAAAATATGCCTCTCGCCTGCCAACCCCGCAATTGTCACACCAAGCGCTGCAGTTGCTGAAAACGCAGCCATGGAATGGGAACATTCGCGAACTGCAGAACGCGATCGAACGCGCCCTGATCCTCTCCGAAGACCAACCGTTGATTCGCCCCGAACACCTGTTGCTCGCCGGTGAGAGCCTTTCGCCCGCGCTCAAGCGAGAAAACTTTGACTAACACAGGTTTCGGGAAGGGCACGAATTCTTAGCTCGTGCCGTTCAGTCACTGGAAATCAGCTTTCGCGCCTGAGGAATGCTTCTTACCCCCTCGATTAGTTCTTCCGAAGCCTAGTAATCGAGCAACAGGTCGTCTTCATCCGAACTGGGCATAAGCGCGTTCTAAGGCAATTTATGCCGGGCTGGCATCGCCGTTGCAGAGTGATCTGCATGTCCAGCAATTTTCCAATCCCGCGAGATCCGGCGCGCGACCCCGAGCATCCCCTGGCCCGCGCCTTTGCTTCGTTACGGAAAGATCGGTGAGTGGATCGAGAAACTCGGCTTTGCCACCGAACAGGAAGTCACATCCGCCCTGGCTCTGCAATGGGGATGTCCCGTAGCCTCTTCCTTCGACCCCTCCACCATTCCGTCTCCGGGCGATATTCCACTTCCCATCCTCGAAGCCTTCCAGATGCTCCCGCTGAACTACGCGGCCTCGACCAACACCCTCTACCTCGCCTTCGGAGAGCGCGTTGACCACGCTGCGCTCTACGCCATCGAAAAAATTCTCGATTGCCGGACCCAGCCCTGCGTTGCCGGACGCAAAAGCATCGCCCGCCAGCTCGACTTTATGCGCCAGCTCCCACGCCCCAGCGACGTAGAATTCGGACCTATGAACGACCTTGCCGAAATGGGATGTATCGCCGCCAGCTACACCGCTCGGTTGACTCCCGAACAAGTCCGCCTGAGCCGCATCGGCCGTTTCATCTGGTTCCGCTTCGATGTCCGCCCTCGTGTGGGGACGGGCGCTCCTTCGGCAAGCTCAGAGCAGGCTCTCGCTCGTCCAGCCGCGCGGCGCTCGGCGGCATCACGCTCTGTCCCGACCAACCTCGTTTTCCGCCTCTCCACCGATTCCCCTCGCTCCCTCCCCTTCACCCGCAACGAGCGACCCCTAAGAGCGCCCCAAAATGTGTGAGAACCAGCCCCGGAGGGTCGATCCAATTTAGCCCAGCGCCGGGGTCCCCAACACGCCCGGTTTTGGCGTGATGGGGTGGAGCGCTTCAGGCTGGGAAAGTGGAAGAGATGATCTAAGTCCGCAGAGCTTGTCGTGGCAGGCAGGTCAACCGGATATAATTAAAACTAAGAAGAAAAGGGGTGCAGATCATTCCTGCACCCTTTTCTTATTGGCGCAGGAAAGGCAAGTCCTCGCCAGGTTGGGACCTCTGAACTCTGCATTAGGACAGTACCGGACTTGTGGTCAATCAATGAACTGCTCGCCTAGTGTGTGGCCGCCTTGATATTGGACGGAGTTGCGGGAGTAAACTTCTTAACGAGGCTATCCATATATCTCGTTACTTGCCCCATCTGGCCCCAGTTAATAGATTGTCCCGCTAGCACCTTGGCGAATATGAGGGCGTTTTGTTTGTCATCCTGGGTCGATTCGGAACCGTGAAGCAATTGCTCCCTGATGTAGTTGGCATTTGTCATGAGAGGTAAGATTTGCTCTGTATGCCCCGCATTCATGGCAGATCGTCTTTTCCCCAGAGGTTCCAATAGTTTCGCAATCTCCTGGGGCGATGTATTTGGGGGCGCTTTCTCCTTTTGTTGTCGCTCCTCACGTTCTATCGCTCTATCATCTAAGTCCCATTTCTGCGCCCAATATTGCATCTCAGCGACTATTCCTGGTGCGAAGGATAGTGAAAGCGTTCTGGAAAGGCTATCAGCCTGCGCTTTGGTGGCTGAAGCTTGGGCTTGCAAAGCAGCGATCAACTGCGGATTTCCCTTGGCTGCTTCAATCTTTTTATTGATGTCGGCCATCTGAGCGTTTAACGCGCTAATCTGCGGCATCAATATGCCGAAGGTGTTAACCATTTGGCTTGTTCTTGTGACCAGATCGTTTGTCTTATCTACTAAATCGTCAGTTTTTTTAAGCGCTTTGCCCGTGTCTTGAAGCAGTTGCCTGTTCGTTTGGTCACTGCTACGCCTTTGGCCGACATCAAAACAGAAGCCCACTAGCCCAGCAATCAAACAGATGACACCCAATGCTGTCCGGTATTTCGGAGTTTTCTCTATTTTCTCTGCTAGGGTAGGGAGGGACAAGAGCACCCCCAGCAATACCAAAACGAGGTTAGAAAGTGCGGGCAGGACGTAGACGAGCCACCCCAAAAGCCAAAACCAAGCGTCCTTGACGCAGTGGAACATAGGGCGGCTGGAATTATAGCCCCGAAGCCCTGGAAATGGTGTCAACGCACTAATAGGACACCACCGAATTTTTGCCTAAACCTATGATTCCAATAGGTCGGAAAACAAAAAAAGTTTGAGTTCCGGTTGGCGACTTCAACGCCTAAGTACCTCTAACTCCTTATTTATGAAAATTTTGCAAGTAAGTCCTTATTCTTGAATATTTTAGCTAAAATAGTGGGGAGGGGGGTACCGAGTTCTGCGTCACACCCGCGAGGGCCAAACGACGAACGACCCAACGACCGAGTTTCCCTACAGCGTCCGCTTAAACAACGGCACCGCCGCCGCCAGCGTCACCGCCGCGAAGATCGACAGATAAATCATGTCCGGAATAATCGCCGAAAGCCCCGCTTCCTTCAGCAGCAGCGACTTGAATCCATGCACTGCATAGGTAAACGGATCCACCCTGGCAATCGCTCGCAGCCATACCGGAAACGCTTCCACCGGATAGATCGATCCGCTGGGAAAAAACAGCAGTGTATTCAGAATGCCAAACATCGCCCGCGGAACCAGTGGATCCTCGATCCGCACCATCAACAAGAACATCATCGCATTGAACGCCACCGACGTCAGCGTGATCATCACCAGCAGTCCCAGCATCGTGCCCGGATTGAATATCGTCCCCACTCCTGCCAGCAGCGACCCGATCAATGTGATCACTGCCCCGGTCATCACCGCCTTGATCGCTCCCGCCCCGTTCAGCCCCAACACCAGTTCCGTCTTTGTGATCGGAGTCACCAGATATCCTTCATGCACGCCGCGCGCTTTGTCGTCGATATACAGCATCCCTCCGCCAATCATCACCGAAACAAACATAGCCAGCGTGATCGATCCCGGCAGCAGGTACTTCATGTACTCGATATACGGATATAGCTCTACCACCTCCAGCGCCGTTTGCTGCAGCAGCCGAGGCGACACATCGGGCTGGTTCAATGCGTTCGTCACTTCGGTCATCTTGTCTTCGAACGTCGAACTCATGAAGTTGTCGCTGTTGTCCACGATCAGCGCGATCCGCGGATGATTCTTCTCGTACACCATCTTCGAATACTGCGCCGGAATAATCACCGCTCCCTGAATCTTGCCGTTGCGTACGTCTTCCCGCGCCTGCACTTCGTTGTCATAAGGGACGGCGATAAACGTCCCAGCATTTGCCCGCACCGCGTCAAACGCTTCCTTGATCCGGATCGCCTGCGTCCCGTGATCCTCATCCACGACGCCCATCTTCGCCTCGCGAATTTTTCCTCCAAACGCATTCCCCAACACGATCAACTGGACCAGCGGAAAAATCATCGACGCCATCATCAGCGCCGGGGACCGGAAGAACTTGCGCATCTCGCGCTCGATGATCGCCATCATACGGTTCATGGCCGTAACCCCGGGCTCTGTGGCATGGTGAAGGCATGCGCTTTCACCAGTTCATCGCGCAACTGCCGCCCCGTGTAGTGGACAAACACATCGTCGAGCGTCGTGTTCTGCACCGTTAGCGTCTTCAGCGGCACCCCCGCCACCACCGCCATTTCCACCAGATCCGTCGTTGTGCCCGACCCATTCGACGTCAACACTCGGAACATTCCCCCGCTCTCATTCTGCACCGATGTCACGCCCGGCAATGCCCGCAGCCGCTCTTCCCAATCGGCCGGTGTATGCTCAAACTGCGCCTCAATTACATTCGATCCCGGCACGCTCGCTTTCAACGCCTCCGGAGTGTCCAGCGCCACCAGTTTTCCGTGATCCACAATTGCAATCCGGTTGCACAGCCGGTCCGCTTCGTCCATGTAGTGGGTCGTGATCAAAATCGTAAGCTTGCGCTTAGCCTTGATGTTCGTCAGCATCTCCCACACCGCCACGCGCGACACCGGATCCAGCCCCGTAGTCGGCTCGTCCAGAAAGAAAATCTTCGGACTATGCACCAGCCCCCGAGCAATCTCCAACCGCCGCCGCATCCCGCCCGATAGCGTCTTCGTCTGCGCGTCCCGCCACTTCGTCAAGTCCACCGTCTCCAGCAATTCCTCAATCGCCTGCTTGCGCAGCTTTGCCGGAACGTCATACAGCTTTGCGTAAATATTCAGATTCTCTTCCACCGTCAGATCCAGATCGCTGGTCAGTGCCTGCGGAATCACTCCGATCGTCTGCCGCACCGCGTTCGGATCACGCGCCACATCGTGCCCCGCCACCCGCGCCGTCCCCGCCGTGATCGGAATCAGCGTGGTCATCATCCGGATCAACGTGGATTTCCCCGCTCCATTCGGCCCCAGCAGCCCGAAAATTTCCCCCTCCTTCACCGCAAACGAAACGTCGTCCACCGCCAGGAATTCGCCATATCGCTTCACGATATGTTCCACTTCAATCGTATTGGGAGCATCCGCCGCAACCTCGCCCCGCAGGCTAAGTTCCGACGCCGCAACACTCATGCCGTTCGTAGTATTCCCGTTCGCCTTGGTCACTTCTTCACTCATGGCTGCCCCTGAAACCTTGCCCTAGCTCCCCTTTAACTGCTCCGGAGACACCAGCACCTCCGCCGTCATTCCGGGTACGTACGCCCCCTTCGGATTCTCCAGCCGCACCTTCAAAGCAATCGTCCTGATATCCCGCTTCCGGCGCCCCACATCCCGCTGGGTAGCGAAATCCGCCTCCGCCGCCTTATAAAAAACCCTTCCCCGAAGCACCGTGCCTCCCGGCAGCCGCACCCGCAGCGTATCCCCAATTCCAATGTGATCGGCATCCGTCTCTGGGATCGCCGCCAACACCCAGGTGTCGCTGAAATCCACCACCGTCACGATCGCCTGCCCCGCATTCACCACTTCGCCTTCGCGGGCCGCCCGCACCAGCACCGTCCCCGTGACCGGTGAATAAATCTTCGTGTATCCCAGCCGCACTTCCGATTCCTTCAACTGCGCCACCGCGTTCTCCACCTGTGCCCGCGTCGATTCCACCGTACTCTGCGCTGCCGTCGCCTGATTCGTGCGCGCAATCGCCGAATCCAAATCCGCCTGCGCCGCCGTTACCTGGTCCTTCAGCGACTGCACGCTCGCTTGCTGCGCCTTCAGGTTCATCTCCGCCTGCACCCGATCCTGATCCGACGCTACTCCCGCCTGCGCCAGCCCAATCGTCCGGCGGCTGTCGCTCTCGACCCGCGTCAACATCGCCTCTGCTTGCGCCAGTTGCGCCCGTGCCGATTGCAGCTTCGCCTGCGCGTTCGACACGTCGCTCGATGTCGATCCCTTGGTCGACTGCCGCGTATACTCGTTCGCGCTCACCTGCGACCGCATGCTCGCGATCGTTGCCGCCGCCGCACGCTCCTCCGCCTCCAACTCCGAAGGATCCAGCAACGCAATCAGATCCCCCTGCTTCACCTGCGTTCCCTCTTCCACCAGCAGCTTAAGAATCCGCCCCTGAATCTGCGGACTCACCATGATCTGGTTAGCGTCCACCGTTCCCACCAGCACCAGGTCTTTCCCCCCGGGCGTAGAAAAAAGGTAATACACCGAGGCAATCACCAAAATGATCCCCAGCATAATCAAGAATTTATTCCGAGCACTCATCGAAAATCTCCTGACAGCTAAGAAACAAACAGCGCAGCCGAAATAAAATCCAGCACAAACGCCCGCCGCTCCCGAATGCGCTTCTCCGACAAAGGGTCCATCTTCATGAGAGTTTTCATCAGCGGCGCGGCGGTAAAATAAAACACAATCACCGCCGCCACCGACGGCAGAAAATCCATCGGATTCACCGCCCGGAATTCCCCCGCCGCAATCCCCTCCTGCAACACCCCGACGAGTTTCCCGAAAATCGGGCGAAAATATTCCTGTGCCACCCGCTGCATCCGCGCAGTGCCTGCGCCTGACCGCATCCACTCCGCCTGCACCACCCGTGGAAACCTCGGATTGGCCGCAATGTAATCGAAATACGCCCCCAGATATTCCAGCATCTTCTGTCGCGGCGGCAATTTGCTTTCAAGCACCGGCATCACGCGCGCCCGCAACCCGCTGAACACATGGTCAAGCACCGCTTCGTACAATGCATCCTTGTCCTTGAAGTAGTAATAAAGCAGCGCCTTGTTGACGTGCGCCGCCCGCGCGATCGCATCCGTCCGAGCCCCGGCAATCCCATGCTCGGCAAATTCCGCCACCGCTGCCTTCAGGATCGCCGCCCGGCTCTCCTCCGGACGCCCCCGAGTTCCCAACCGGGAAGCGAGCCGCCCGCCGCCAGAGTGGGCCGCGGGACGACGAAACCGACGCGATTGAACAATAGCGCTCGATGCCTTCATATAATTAACCAGTTAGTTAGATTGTAGCACAGCGGCGGGCAAAACCAAACTACGCAGAGGCGAAACGGGGGAGACCAACGCCATCAGGGTCCCTTCCCCTCAAGCCTTCGGCGCCGCAGCTGGTGCTTCAAATGGACCGCAGCGACCGCGCATGGATTGACGGAACTTCTCGCGCTCTTCCGGAGTCATGTGCTCCCACCGCTCCCTCATGCGGTGCCGCCAGTGCATACGGCCGCCGTGCCGTCCGTGGAATCCGCCGAAGAGGATTTTGCTAAGGACCAAAATCCCTATCGCTTGCCAGAAGCTGATCAGGTGCCAGCCAAACAGAGCCGGCATCAGCCAATTCCACAGGCGCATAACCACATACCCAAACACCGTAACAAACAGCGCGGCAAACAACGCGAACATCAGTGCTTTCGCAATCCGCTTCCTAATCATGTCTCTCATCCTCATCCTTTCGTGAACTCATCGTGGATCGCCCGCAGGCGCTCGCGCAAGTAAAGAACTGCATAGTGCTTGCGCGAGAGCAGCGTGTTTAAACTCAAGCCAGTTTCTGCCGCCAGCTCTTTGAAGCTGTAACCCAACAGTTCGTGGGCGATGAACACCTCGCGTTGCTCGTCCGGTAACTCGTCCAGGGCAGCCTCCAGTTCTTCCAGCAACACACTTCGCGCGTAAACTGCGTCTGGTCCGGCATCGGGCGAGGGGAGCAAGTCCTCCAACTGGAGTATCTCCCCGTCCTCTGTGACTGCTGTGGGCTGGTTCCTCAGCGCCTCCCGGCTTTTCCTACGGAAGAGGTCGATGATCCGATTGCGGGCCACCCGGAACAACCAGGCGGTAGCCTGCTCCACCGGCTTCATCAGGCGGTAGGCCTCCACGAACTCGTAAAAGACATCCTGCAGGACGTCTTCTGCGTCATCGCGGTCGGCCATCGCGTCTGCGGATGAAGTTGCGAAGCCGGGATTGCTCCCGCTCGATCGCTTCAGAGATCCGCTGGTCTTGCTCCGCCATCGCCCACTGTCTTCTCAGCGCCGCATCCATCTACTGATGTAGACGAATGAGAGCGCCAAATATTGTATGAAGATAAGCAGAAGATACAGCAAAGACGTTTTGCGAACCGGCAGGGAAGTTGACGCACCCGGGCACCCGGTCGTTTAAGAGTCGAAAGAAACCATGGCACCGACGGGGAGAAAACTACGAAGACGACAGATAGGCAATAAACAGAACAACAGAGGGCGACGCCACCGACCTAAAAGCCGCCGCCGAACCTCTTACTGCAGCCCGCCCGCGATCGAAGGCACCAGCAGTACCTCATCGCCATCCTGGAACGAATACGAAGCGCCCCCCAGGAAGCGAATGTCTTCCTCATTCACATAAATATTCAGGAATCGCCGCGTCTCCCCCGCTTCATCCCGCAAATGGGGCTTCAAATCGGGGAACTGCTGGTCGAGCTCCGAAAATAGCTCGCCGAGATTCGCAACCGAGCAAATAACGCGGGGTGTCCCAGCGGTAAGCCGCCGCAAAGCTGTAGGAATTTCAACCGTGATGCTCATAGAAAATGCCTCCTGGGCAAAATGCCCGAATAAAACCACTATCGACCCACGACCGCTGCCACCGTCTCCGCAACCGCTCCCGGCAAACTCGCCGCCTTCGAAGCCAGATACGCCTCGAATTCGGCAAGCTTGGGCGCGATTGGAGTTTCGGCTTGATACTTATCCGCCAGCACGTCGGTAGTCTTGAGTCCGTTGCCCGTAATGCAAAGCACGGTAGTTTCATCGGGCAGAATGCGGTCCTGTTGGATCAGCTTGCGCGCGGTTCCAACCGTGACGCCGCCCGCGGTCTCGGTGAAGATGCCTTCGGTTTCCGCCAGCAACTGGATGCCACCGACAACTTCGTAATCGGAAATGTCTTCCGCCCATCCACCGCTCTTGGCGATGGCCTTCAACGCGTAGTGTCCATCGGCCGGATTGCCGATCGCGAGCGAGCGTGCAATCGTCTTCGGACGCTGCGGTTCAATCTCGCTGCTGTACTGCTTGATCGCGGTTGAAATCGGCGAGCAGCCAGTCGCTTGCGCGCCAAAAAACTTTACCGGTTTGGGATCGACCAGTCCGAGGAGAATCAATTCATCAAACGCTTTCTTGATTTTCGTGATCAGCGATCCGCCCGCCATCGGCACCACGATGTTATCGGGCAAGCGCCAGCCCAGTTGCTCGGCGATTTCATAGCCGACCGTCTTCGAGCCTTCGGCGTAATACGGACGAAGATTGACGTTCACGAACCCCCAGCGATGTTCATCGGCGATCTGCGAGCACAGCCGATTGACATGGTCGTAGCTGCCATTGATGCGTACCAACTCCGCGCCAAACACCTGCGTGCCCAAGATTTTTGCAGGCTCCAGGTCCGAAGGAATGAAAATCCAAGCCTTCAAACCTTCGCGAGCCGCTTGTGCCGCCACCGCGTTTGCCAGATTCCCCGTCGACGAGCAAGCCACGGTATCGAATCCAAAACTGCGAGCATTTGCCAACGCGACCGCAACCACGCGGTCTTTGAAACTCAAAGTCGGCAGGCACACGGCGTCATTCTTGACGAGGAGCCGCCGCGATCCTATCTTTTCGCCCAGCCGCGGAGCGCTCACCAGGGGTGTGTATCCCACCGGCAGCGACGGCTGAAATCCCGCCGGCAAGGGCAGCAGCTCGCGATAGCGCCAGATGTTCGGAGCGCGCGAAGCGAACAGGTCGCGCGAAATGCGCGAGCGCAGCGCATCGTAATCGTAGGTAATTTCCAGTGGCGAGAAACAGTCTTCGCAGATACTGCGCGGCTGGTTGCCCCAGGTCTTGCCGCATTCGCGGCAGCGGAGGTGGTAGGTGCTCGTCTCCATCGTGCAACTTCTTTCCGTGACTGCGGGACGAGCCGGGTAAAAATACCCATTTACGACAAAACCCCTTTTCCGGATTGGAAAAGAGGCTCGGGTGCGATAAAAAAATTCGCTCAACCCCGAATCTCATGGTCCCCGTTACCGGGCGAGAGTTGGCACCTGACAGTCGAGATATATGATCCCGATCCGGTTGCCGTGGCGTCCTAGGGCTCGTCCCTCAGCCACTCTGCATGAAATTCCGATTTACTCAATTAAGAGCAAACTTGGGATCAAATGTTACAACCGACCAATCGGTCTGTCAAGCGGGATTTTCACCGCCTGTCATACCACATTAGAAATGTCCCCGTCTTATCCACAATAGAAATGTCCCCTGGTTGTGGTTTCATCCTGCCTCGAAAAAGGCGGGTGAGTTTCTTTGTTGAAA
>Ga0074044_10000220_pt1 | contig 57264 bp, 54 predicted proteins | sample BogForMeECP23OM1_FD_94443 | JGI IMG/M metagenome (GOLD analysis project Ga0074044, IMG submission 94443) | Bog forest soil microbial communities from Calvert Island, British Columbia, Canada - Bog Forest MetaG ECP23OM1 | ecosystem: Environmental > Terrestrial > Soil > Wetlands ...
CGTGGAAGAACGCGTAAAGCAGATCATCGTCGAGCAGCTTGGAGTGGATGAAGCGGAAGTCACCCCAACCGCGTCGTTCGTGGACGACTTGGGCGCGGATTCGCTCGACCAGGTGGAATTGGTCATGGCGTTTGAAGAGGCCTTCGGCATCGAAGTGCCTGACGAGGACGCCGAGAAGATGACGACCGTCAAGGACGCCACCGATTACATTGAGAAGCACAGCAAAGGCAAATAAGCCGCAAACAAATCCCCGTTGAAGGAGCAAGAGAGTTGACTCGCCGCGTCGTCGTTACAGGCGTTGGACTGGTCTGTGCACTGGGCATCGGGACCGAGGAAAGCTGGAAAAACCTGGTCGCGGGGCAAAGCGGCATCCGCCAGATCACGCATTTTGATATCACGGAATTTGACTGCAAAATCGCGGGCGAAGTGAAAAACTTCGACCCATTCCTCTGGATTGAAAAAAAAGAACTCAAGAAGATGGGACGCTTCATCCAACTGGCCCTGGCCGGCGCGGATTTCGCCGTGCAGATGGCCCAGTGGAAACCAGAGCACTCGGATCTCGACGAAGTGGGCGTGTACGTGGCCTCCGGCATCGGCGGGTTCGACATCATCGAGCGCGAACACATCAAGCTGATGCAGGGCGGCCCGGGCAAGATTTCTCCGTTCTTCATTCCCTCGGCAATCGTCAATCTGGCCTCGGGCCACATCTCGATTCGCTATGGCGCGCGCGGCCCGAACTCCGCCACGGCCACGGCTTGCTCGGCCTCGGCGCATTCCATCGGCGATTCGTTCAAAATTATCGAACGCGGCGCGGCGGAAATGATGATTTGCGGCGGCACCGAAGCCACCATCACCCCCATGGGTGTTGGCGGATTCGCTTCCATGCGCGCGCTCTCGACGCGCAATGATGCGCCCGAAAAGGCCAGCCGCCCGTTTGACGCGGATCGCGATGGTTTCGTCATCGGCGAAGGCTCAGGCATTCTCGTGCTTGAGTCGCTGGAGCACGCGCAAAAACGCAATGCTCCCATCCTGGCTGAAATTGTCGGCTACGGCATGAGCGGCGACGCTTACCACATCACGCAGCCCGCCGAAAATGGCGATGGCGCAGTTCGCGTGATGCGCGCCGCGTTGAAAGACGCCAAGCTTTCACCGGCCGATATCGGCTACGTGAATGCCCACGGCACTTCAACGCCGCTGGGCGACGCTATCGAAACCACCGCGATGAAGCGGGTCTTCGGCGAGCGCGCCTCAAGCAAGAAACTCCCCGTGAGCTCCACGAAATCAATGACCGGGCACCTCCTCGGCGGCGCCGGTGGACTGGAAGCAGGCATCAGCGTGCTGGCCCTGCGCGATCAGATTCTGCCGCCCACGATCAACCAGGAAAAACCCGATCCCGCTTGCGATCTGGACTACGTGCCCAACGTGGCGCGCAAAGCCACCGTGGACTACGCGCTTTCCAATTCGTTTGGCTTTGGCGGAACGAATGCCGCTCTCATTTTCAAGCGCTGGACCGGTAAGTAGTTTGCCCCCAAAATGGTGTTCGTGTTTCGCTGTCATTCTGAGGCGAACCGATGAGGTTCGCCGAAGAACCTCATCGTTGTTCTTGACCCGGGCTTGTTTTAACTTGAGATCCTTCGCTCCGCTCAGGATGACAGGCCTAAAACCAGCGCGGGAGAGTGAACTCTCCCGCCTGCAGCAAGAAGGAAAAGTCCATGAACATCATCGTGTGCGTCAAGCAGGTGCCGGCCAAAGATGCGCCGCTGGCCATCGCCGGGAACTGGATCAATGAGTCGGACATCGGCTTCGAGATGAACGAGCCGGATGCCCACGCGCTGGAAGAAGCGCTCCGTCTGAAGGAGAAGCACGGCGGGGAAGTGATCGCGCTTTCCCTGGGTCCCGAACGCGTTAAACAAACGATTAAAGAGGCGCTGGCGAAGGGCGCGGATCGCGGCATTCACATTGCCGACGACCACTTCGCGCAGCTCGATCCACTGGGCGCGGCAAAAGTGCTGGCTGCGGCGATTGCCGGTCAAAAATGTGACCTCGTGCTGACCGGCCTGCAGAGCGATGATCACGGCTTTGGCCAGACCGGTGTTTTGCTCGCCCACCTGCTGAATCTTCCGCATGCCACGCTGATCATGCAAATCGAAGTGCTGGACGGCAGGTTGAAGCTGAAACGCGAATTGGAAGCGGGCTGGTTCCAGTGGATGGAATGTCCGCTGCCGGCGGTCCTTTCCATCCAGTCCGGCATCAACAAAGTGCGCTACGCCACGCTGAAGGGCATCATGACCGCGAAGAAAAAGGAAATCGCGGTTCTGACGCGGGAATCGCTTGGCGTGACGATCGAGCCGACGCAGAAAATTGAAAGAATATACGTGCCCACGAAAACCAAGAAAACGGAATTTCTCACCGGGACGCCCAAGGAAGCAGCTGCCAAACTCGTCGAGAAGCTCAAGTTCGAAGCGCGGGTGATCTGAGGGCTGGTCCCTTTGGCGGTTGTCATTCTGAGGCGAACCGATGAGGTTCGCCGAAGAATCTCAGCCGAACAGACATTCGAGGTGATGGATCAGTTGAGATCCTTCGCTTCGCTCAGGATGACACGTAGTGGCAGTTTCGGGAGATGTCAACCATGAAGATCCTCGTTATTACCGAGCAGCGGCAGGGCAAGTGGAACAACATCAGCTTTGAGACGCTCGTGGCGGCGCAGCAGATTGCTGCGGCAACTTCGGGCACGGTCAGCGCCGTCGTGATTGGCAAAGGCGTGGCGGCTCTCGCCGACGAGCTAGCGGCGAAAAATGTTGCCGAGGTGTTGCTCCTCGAGCACGACCTGTTGGAGAGCTACACACCCGATGGCTACTGCGTCGCGCTAAAGCAGGTGATTGAATCGGCCAAGCCTGACCTGGTGCTCTTCCCGCACACCTACCAAGTTCGCGATTTTGCGCCGAAGCTGGCGGCCTCACTGGGCAGGGGCATGATTGGCGATTGTATCGGCTTTCGCAACGAAGCGGGCAAGCTGATTTTTGTGCGCCAGATGTTTCAGGGCAAAACGGCCGCGGACGTCACGTTCACGGCAGCCGCGCCCTGGTTTGTCTCCTTTCAGTCGGGAGCTTTTCGCGCCGATTTGCTCGCCGCGCATCCCGGCGGAAAAGCGCCGGTCAACGCCGCAAGCGTCACCCTGAACGCCAGCAACATTCGCACCAAGCCGCTCGAGTTGTTCAAAGAAGCCAAATCCGCCGTGGATCTCACACAAGCCCCGCTGATTGTCGCGATCGGCCGCGGCATCAAAGCGTCGGAAAATATCGCGCAAGCGGAAGCCTTGGCCAAAGCGCTAGGAGCTGAAATCGCCGCGTCTCGCCCCATCTGCGACGAAGGCTGGCTCCCCATGGAGCGGCAAATCGGCAGTTCCGGCCAGACCGTGGCTCCGAAGTTGTATCTGGCGCTGGGAATAAGCGGCGCCATCCAGCACGTCGTGGGCATGAAAGGCTCGCGCACCATCGTCGCGGTAAACAAAGACCAGAACGCCCCCATCTTTGAAATCGCGGACTACGGCATCGTCGCCGACATTTTTGAAGTCATGCCCGCCCTAACCGAAGAACTGCAAAAAGCTAAAGCGTGACATTGGGACCCTCGGACGGGATTGTCGTACATTTGCCCGAGTAACATGACGAGCCAGGACTACAAGACGATCCTCTATCGCCAGGAGGACGGCTCCTAGGTCGCGGAGATTCCCGCGATTCCCGGATGCTATGCCCTGATGGATTCGCGCGATTCAGCGCTGACGGAACTGGCAAATGTGTTTGCGTTGATCGCCGACGAATACCGTCAAAAAGGACAACCGCTGCCCGCAGACTACACTGTGATAGTCAACGCCTAGCACAGCCAGCCCCGGCTTCTCTATGGAGCGCTCTTGCGTTCTTCATCCCCTCCTGGTTTGTGCAGACGCATGGCGACAATTTCCGCGACATCCAGAATGGCCATGTCATCGCGCTTCGCATGGCCCGCGGCGTCGCGAAGCATGATGGGACAGTAGGGACACGCCACCGCGACCGTGGATGCCTTTGTTTCGGCAAGCTGGGCGAATCGCCGTTGGTTGACTCGTTCTCTGGCTTCCTCACGCCGGTCGTCGGTAATGAAAAGTTGCGCCCCCCCGGCACCACAGCAGGAAGTGTTTTGACCATGGTGTGAAGCCTCCGCCAGCGATACTCCGCAGGCACGGAGAATCTGCCGGGGCGCTTCGGTGATGCCGCGTCCCCTCGCCAGATAACACGGGTCGTGGTAAGTCACCGTCCCTTTAGTGGGCTGCAGGGGAAGTTTTGGCAGGACACTCACCAGGAATTCGGAATGGTGCAACACCTGGATACCCAGCTCCGAGTAGGACGCAATTTGCCGGTAGTCCTTGTCCAGCATCGTCGTGCAGTGCGGGCAACAGGAAAGAATGTTTTTCACACGGTTTTTGCGGAAGGATTCAATCAGTTTTTCACTAAGTTGCAAGAAGAGATATTCGTTGCCGGCGCGGCGTGCAGGCTCGCCGCAGCAAGTTTCGCGCGCGAGCACACCCCAGGAAACGCCGGCGGCATCAAGAATCTCCTTCATGGCCGACGCAACCGCCTGCCCGTGAGGATCGAAACTCAGGCCGCAGCCCAGCCAGAAAAGCCACTCCTGGCTTCCATCGAACAAGGGGAACTGCTTCGTTTCGACCAGCTTTTGCCGTGTATCCTGCGCGATGCCCCAGGGGTTATGCGGCGCGCGTTCCATGGTTGTGAACAGTTGAACGATCTTTTCGCTGGAGACACGGCCCTCGCTCACCAGCCCGCGGCGCAGGTCGAGGATTTTGCTTCCCACATGCTCAATGCCCACGGGGCAAACATATTCGCAGGCCCCGCACGACAGGCATTGGAAGAGATCTTCTTCTGAAACCCATGCCGCGCCTTTTGTTTTTTCCGAAACTGTCCCCGCAATCACATCGCCGCCGTGCAGCAGCCCATGCTGCATGCTGAGGATGATCTCTTTCGGGCTCAGTGATCCGCCGGTAAGGTTCGCGGGGCAAAAATCCGTGCACCGGCCGCATTCCACGCAAGCGTTTATGTCCAGCACATCTTTCCATCGCAACTCTTTGAAGCGCACCAAGCCCAGATCCTCGCCATCTTCCCGCAGCGCGCGAGTGGCACTGGTCGTTTCCGGGCGCAAGAAAATCGCGAATGGCGCAAGAACCAGGTGCAGGTGTTTTGACTGCGGGATCACCACCAGCAAGGTCAGGAAGGCGAGCGTATGAATCCACCAATTTGTTTTCCAGGCCGGGCTGGCAACGGGAAACATCCTCCATCCCAACAAGTACGTCACCATCAGCGCCGCAATCAGCGCGGCGACCAGCCCCGACGTCGCCGACAGTGCGCCCAGAGCCCCCGGTCTCAATACGAATCGCCGGAACGACAACCCGAGGATGGCAATCAGGACGGCAACCGCCCAGGCGGCCACAAACGCCCCATACCAACTCTGGTCTTCCTTCGCGTACTCCAGGCCGCGGATACCGATATAAAAATGTCTTGCGCTTATCCAGGCAAAGGCGAGAAAGCCCCACACGACTAGGGCATGCAGCACCCCGGTAATTGGCCGATCGCGCACCACGCGGTACTGCAAAACAACTTCCACGAAGGTCCGCCAAATCCGCTTACCTATGCTGCTCGAGGCAAGCTCCTCCGCTTTGGGGATTCGCGCAAGGTGCCGCCGGTTGAGCGTTCTCCAAGAAAGCCAGAGGCTTACGGCCAGGCATGCAAGAACTGCTGCCTGCGACACGCCATGAACAAGCAGCGCCATGAACGAAGCGGGTATGAAGTTAACCACTCAACCTCCTCGCGTTTTATTTTCAGAGCCGCCGGTCACGAGGCTGACCAGGATTCCTGTTGTGCTTCGATGTAACTGGCATTGTACACGGAGTGGCTTTCTTGCGGCTTGGGCGGGGGCACTTTCCCATTCACTTCATCTTTGGCAGATTGCTGAAAAAGCTACACTCGTAGCAGGGCCTTTCTTTTTTGGAGAGTCAGTTGCTCGCCTAGTCTGGTGGGACTCCCGTTATCGTTCGCTGCGCCATAGTAGACATTACCGTTCCAAGTGGTTAGGAGTTCGGCGACCACAGCTTTCGCCAGTAGCTCTTCACACGGCCCCAAGTTGAATCATCGGCAGATTTCCGTGTGGCCGTACGTTTTTGGCCTGCAGGCGGGACCGCGGGCGGTGTCACTTGCGCGATCACAGGATCGCCTTCCACCTTCCCCTGAAAAATCAGCGTGGGCCTCACGCGCACCCGCCGCACCAGCACAATCAGGCTGGGGTCAATTCAGCCTGCACCTTGGCGTTCGCGTCGTACCGCAGCGGCGGCATGAACACTTGGTAGATCGGTTCCTCTTTCTCCACCGGAAGCGCAACCGTTGCGGCCGGCGGATCCGCCTTCCGCTCCTCTGCCGCTTTCTTGATCTCCTCAGGTGTAGCCAGCACGCTCACTTCGGTCGAAGGCGGCCCCGGCTTGGCCACAATCTCATTTTCGCATGTGCAGCTTCCCGCTGCCGTGCGCAAGCTCTCGATCTGCCCATTGCTTAGCGAAACATCACCGCTTTGCGGCACCAGCAGGCTCTGCCCAGTCAACTGCTGCTCGATGCGCACCGCGCCTTTGTTCGCACGGATGCACATAGTGCCCGCAGCATCCAGGCCCACCAGAACATCCTCCGGGCCGTTGCCGATCGAGATGGGCCGCGCCTGAATTTGCGGCGTGTACACCGTCAACGCCAGATCATTCTCCAGGTGCACATGAACCGTGCCCGATTCCAGCGCCACAGTCAGCGCGCCGCCTGACTTCAGCACGGAAAAGTGCGCCGGCCCGCAAATGAGGACTTGCCCGCCCTCCACCAGTTCGATGCGCGCCTGCCCGGACTTCACGCGAACATCGCTGCCGCTGCGCAACACCGTCCGCACGAGTCCGTGAACCACTTCCACGCTCATCGGTCCTTCGATGGAGATGGAATCGCCCTCGATGGCCCCCACGGACTCGCCCAATTGCGGTTTATCGTCCCGCGCGCCCAGTGGCGCTGCCAGCCCTCCCCACACCAGTGCCCCGGCGGAGAGAATCAACCCGACTCGCCATGACATCCCGCTCCGATGGGGGCTCTTCAGCAAGGCATTTCACTCCAGCGCGCAACCACGCAGCAACCCTCTTATACTATAGGAAGATGGCAACTCCCGAAAACCGGCAGGATGAGGCGCCCGAGGCGCTCAGCGCGCACTACGACATTCGCCTGCCCAGACTGCCCTGGCACCGCCGCATCCAAATTCCCTTCATTGCCGCGGTGGTTTACAGCGTGATTCGTACGCTTGGCCCCACACTTCGCTATGAAGTCCTGGGCATGCGCCACTCCGGCGCGCGCTGGGCCGCCAAAGAGCCGTGTATCTGGGCCTTCTGGCACCGCGTGATCATCCCGGTCGCCTGGTGGGCCCGCAACCGCGGCATCGTCGTGATGAACACCACTGCGTTTGACGGCCAGTGGACTCGCAAGGTTATCGAGTGGCTCGGATTCGGCACTGCTCAGGGAAGCTCCTCGCGCGGAGGCTTGCGCGGTTTGCAGGTGATGGCCCAGCGCATCGCCGAGCGGTTGGACTGCGCCTTCACCATTGACGGTCCGCGCGGCCCGCGTTACGTGGCTAAAGTGGGTCCGGTGCTGCTGGCGCGCATGACCGGAGCACCGATTTTCGTTTTTCATTTCGGCGTGGATCGCGGCACAACCTTTCAGAAGACCTGGGACCTTTTCCTCCTGCCGCACCTGTGTGCCCGCGCCGTGATGATCGGCAGTCCTCCGATTCATGTGCCGCAAGATGCCGATTCGGAGATGATCAAGGCGAAGCACGAAGAGATGCAGAAGGCACTGGAGCGCGTCCGCGACATTGCTGAGAGTTGGTACACGTTGAGCGAAGACGAACGCAACCGTCATCGCTCCGAGCTTGGCCCGTAGGCGGGAGTATCCGCTGTTCCCACCTGCCTGCTTTTTTGGTTGCCGTCAGTTTGCTCGCCGCTTAGTTGCCGTCGTGCTCGCCGAGCTTTACTGGCACGTCCATTTTCTTCGCCCCGCGATACAGCGTGACGGTCACGCTATCGCCCGGGCGCTTGCGGTTCAGGATCAAATTGATGTCGAACTGGTTGGAAACCTTTTGCCCATCCAGCGCCACGATCACGTCGCCGCCAATATAAATCCTCTGCATGCCCGCCTGCGCCAGGCGATCACCGCCCCGGATTCCTGCGGTTGCCGCAGGGCTGCCCTTGGAGGTCTGCTCCACCAGCAGGCCATCCTGCACCGGCAGGTCGAGCGCTTCCGCCAACCAACCGGCCACCGGCCTCGTCACAACACCAAGATACGCGCGCCGGACTTTCCCTTCCGTCATCAGGTCGTTGGCGATGAGCTTCGCCGTGTTAATCGGAATCGCGAAGCCGATGCCTGCGGTCGTTCCACTCGGCGTGTAGATCGCGGAGTTGATGCCGATTACCTCTCCGTGCGTGTTGATCAGCGGCCCGCCGGAATTGCCGCGGTTGATGGACGCGTCGGTCTGAATCGCTTCATCGATAAACGTAGTCTCGCTGGTCTGCACCGTGCGCCCCAACGCGCTCACTACCCCTGTCGTCAGCGTCGACTGGAAGCCGAACGGGTCACCGATGGCCAGCACTTTCTGGCCCACCTGCAGCGCCGCGGAATCACCCAGCGGCAGCGCCACAAGCTGCTTGCCCTTGGGATCGATCTTCACCAATGCCACGTCATTGCGCTGGTCCGCCCCGACGAACTTCCCCGGATAGCGGCTCTGATTGCCCAGGATTACTTCAATCGTCTGTGCCCCCGCGACCACGTGAAAATTCGTCAGGATGTAGCCCCGCGGGTCAATCACAAATCCCGACCCTGCTCCTTCCACTGGCACGGGATCCATGAAGAAATCGTACTCCGTGGCCTTCGTCAAAATATTGGCAACCGCCGGCGAGGCTTGGCGGTAGATGCGCACATTGATGGCCTCTTCCTCGGTCAGCGCTTCAGCTTTGCCGGCAACGGTCTTCTCGGCGAGGCCTGCCTGAGCAGCCAGGTGTCGCGCTTCCACCTTTTCCGCCTGCCGCGGCCCATAGCGCGATCCTACCCAATAAGCCCCCAGCACCAGTATCAACGCCACCAGAATCAGGCGTCCGTAATGCGTCTTCGATACGTGTGTCATCTGCGTCTTGCCTCCGCCTTCCCTGCAAATCCAGATTCCCGATCTTCTAGTATAGGAAAATTCCGGGTGTGCGGCGAACTCCGCCTGCCGCTTACGAAGCCACGGATTTGCGAAGCTTCGCGGCCAGCGTCCGCACCTGCGCCCGCGTGGATTCCATCGTCCCGGAGCAATCAATGGTGCTGGTGGCCATGCGAAGCTTTTCTTCCAGCGGTAGTTGCGCGGCGATGCGGCGCTTGGCATCCTGCTCGCTCATCCCGCGCGCTTTCAATCGCTCGAGTTGCTGCTCTGGTTTGCACCACGCCACAACAAGCCCGTCCAGATTGCTTACAAAACCCGCTTCAATCAGCAGTGCCGCTTCCACAAACGCCGCATCGCGCACGCCGCTTCGCTTCCACTCCTCGAACTGGTTGAGCAGGATTCCCTCGACACGCGGATGCAATATGGCGTTCAGCTTCTTCAGCTTGGCGGGATCCGCAAAGACAATCGCTGCCAGTTTCGCGCGCTCGATGTGCCCATCAGCACCGGCCAGGTCCGCGCCAAACTCCTGCAGAATTTCCGCGCGCGCGGGCTGTCCCGGTTCCATCAGTTTGTGCGCCAGGGAATCCGCGTCCAGCACTTGAAAACCCATTTCGCGCAGAAGTGCGGCCACCGCGCTCTTCCCGCTGGCGATTCCCCCGGTTAAGCCAAATTTCAGCATCTCGTTCAGCGCTCACCCCTGACGCTCAGAAAACCGGGCTCGCAAAATCTCCCTGCAAATCGCGAGCACGCCGCAACAAATCCCTCTACTGCCTGGCCACCGCCGTTTCCGGCACCCGCCGCAATCGCGCGGCTTTCACCGTGTTGCTCATTAGCATGGCTATTGTCATCGGTCCAACACCGCCCGGCACCGGTGTTAGCGCCCCGGCAATCTGCAGCGCGTCCGGATGCACGTCGCCGACAAGCACGCTCCCCTTCGCGCGGAATTTTTCCAGGCGCTCCGGGTAGTTGCGCAGCAGCCGCGCTGCCTCCGCCGCATCGGTCACCTTGTTGGTGCCAACGTCGATCACCGAGGCGCCCGGCCGAATCCAATCGGGCTGCACGTAGCCGGCCTTGCCCATCGCCGCCACCACGATGTCCGCGCGGTGCACTATCTCCGCCAAATCGCGTGTCTTGGAATGGCAGATTGTCACCGTGGCGTTCGCATGCATCAGCAGAAGCGCCATGGGCTTTCCGACGATGTCGCTGCGGCCCAACACCACGGCGTTCGCGCCTTCCAGCGGAATCTGGTAGCGGCGCAACAGCTCCATGCACCCGGCCGGCGTGCACGCCACGAGTCCCGGACGATTGCTCACCAGCTTACCCAGGTTCACGGGATGGAATCCGTCCACGTCTTTCGCGGGGTCCACGGCTTCCAGAATGCGCTTTGCGTCCACCTGCGCGGGCAGAGGCAGTTGCACCAAGATACCGTCCACCTCGTAATCGGCGTTGAGATTGCGCACCAACTGCAACAATTGTTCCGTGGAAATCGATGCGGGCGGCGTGTGCAGCCAGCTCGCCAGGCCCAGTTGATCGCAAGCCGTGATTTTGCTTTTGACGTAGAGCTGCGACGCGGGGTTTTCGCCCACCAGCAGTGCCGCCAGCCCCGGCCGCACGCCCTGCGCGGCGAGTTTTGTTACTTCGCCTTTGAGTTCCTCAAAAATCTGCTCGCGGATTTTCAGGCCATCCAGAATTCGTGCGGTCATCGCGTCTTCGCTTTCGGTCAGGTGAACGGCAGGGAAATCATAGCATGCAGGTTGCGCAATCGAACGCCATCAAGGAATGGCCACCGCCGTGCGCGCTGGCGGCAGCCAAACAAAATAATGCGTCCCCGGAATCGCGCGCCAGCCTTCTGAAGAACTGGCGACCGCGGGATTCCAGGTCACAACTGTCGTCGCGCCCAGCGACGAAAGTAGCTCGAATATCTGGCGCTTCCGCTCGCCATCGGCGGCGATAAAGCGCGGCAGTTCCCTGTCCGGAATCTCCGCGATGATGCGCACACCCGCCAGGTGCGCCCACGCAGCGCCGGATCCGGTGCCAAACGTGGCGATCGGCGCTCCCGCTGAGATGCCGAAATTGTGAAGTTGCTCGGCCACTTCCCACTGCTCGTCAGGCGCGTTGCGAACCAGCAGCGTTACGTCTTGTCCGCCGCTCCACACGATTGCCAGCACTGGCGCCAGCGCAATGACCAATGGAAGGCGTCGCACATTCCAGGCGCCGGCAGTTTCCTTGAACCAAATCTTGGACAACACGGCAACCAGCAAAATCAGCGCGCAGGAAGCCACGTAGCGAGCTTCGGTGTGCAGCATCTCGTACAGCGTCAGAGTGGCAGCCGCGGGTAAGAGCACCAGCCACATCCCAGGTGCCAGGCGATCCCAGCGGAACGTTTTTTTCCAAAAGAGCCAGATCGCCGCGAGCATCGCCCACAGCGCGCCGCTTTTGGAAAAGATCCTCAGATACGCATTGGCCGCGCGGAACATCGTCCAGAGCTGATTCTTCAGGTTGAAAGACGGGCGGATTCCCTCATACCAATACGACGGGTCGTACCATGGTGGATAGGTTCCCGGCACAGGCGTGGCAAATTCGTAGACCGCGGGGTCCGAAAAAACCTTTCTTGTGGGATGCGCGGGGGTGCCGGTGCCGGCGGGCTCGCCCTGCCAGTGCTGGGATAGCGTGGCGCGATTGACATATTCCGCGTACGCGATGCGCCCCACATCCCCGGCCGTGAGCCTGCCCTTTTGCACGGAAAGCGCGTGAATGAAAGGCAGCGCGAAGCACGCAAAAACAACTGCGGCCAGCAGACTCCGAAGCACAGCGGCACGCATCGACAATCCTGACTTTCGACCGAGCAAGAAAGCGCTAACCAGGGAAACGGGTGCGATGAAGAACATCGCCGTCTTCGCCAAATACGAAAGGCCGAGGATCGCTCCCAGCAACAGGAAAACCGGCCAGGCAGTCAGCCCGCGCCGGAGTCGAAAGAGCAACGCGGTAGCCAGAAACGGCAGCATCTCCACGCACAGGTCGGGAGTAATCAGGGAAGGTCCCAGCCAGAATTGCGTGGCCCAAACAAAGAGGACGCCTCCCCAAAGCCAGAGTGTCCGCTCCGAGGCAGCCGCTGATTCCGCCGGCAACGCGGATGATTCACGTCGCGCCAGTATCAATTCCTTCAGAAACAGTTCAAAGCACGCCACTGTGCCGATGAACAACACAAAATTAAGCAGGTGCACGGCCGCGAATTCCATTTGCGGTGAAGGCGAAAAGGTTCGGAACTCGAGGCTCAACAGAAACGAATACAACGGGCTCCAATAGCCACTGACTAGGTGCGCCAACCCGGATCGCGCCGAGGCCCATCCAAGCTCGATGTAGGAGATGCTGTCTGGAGCGAAATCATGGCGGTGTGCCCACGTTTGCAGCAGCCCGATAACCAGCGCCGCGCTCCAGAATAGCAAGCGGTCTGACACCTTTGCCGGGGGCGCGGGCGGTGGATTCATTCTTTTGGCAAGGCTACGCGCCAATAGCATTCCACGAGTTTGGCGGCTGATTCCATTGGGAAGCTTTCGTGCAAGGCTACCTGATTCCCTCGATTCGATGATAGTGCAATTTCCATTTGGGATGCGCGCGCCGCAAACGACCGATTCGCGGAAACTTCCGGCCCGCCCGCGCATCTAACCCACAGCTGATTCGTGAATTGTTTTTGGGAGGGCACGGCTTCAGCCGTGCCGGAAAAATCTTGGAAAACGTGGGCTTCAGCCTCTGAGGTCTCGGTACTTTCCACTGTTCCGTCTTACGAAATGAGGTCTCGCTTGGTGGTGACATGAGCTTGTTCGGCGAAGTCAGCGAGCGAAAGCAGCTCGAAGACAAGGCAAAGAAAGAGGGGCGCCTGCCGCCAGGGCAGTCGCTGACACTCAAGTGGCCCGTTCTGCATAACGGCAGCGTGCCAGTCTTCGATCCCGCCACATGGGATTTCAAAATCAGCGGCCTTGTCGAAGAGCCGCGCCGCCTTTCCTGGCAGGAATTCCGCGCTCTGCCGCAAACCGAAGTAACCAGTGATTTTCACTGCGTCACGCGCTGGAGCCGCCTCGACAATCACTGGAAAGGCGTGCTCTTCACTGAAGTGCTGAAGCAGATTCAGCCCAAGCCCGGCGCCGAGTTCGTCCTCGTCCTCGCCGAAGAGGGCTACACCTCCAACATCCCGCTCAAGGATTTACAGCGCCCCGATGTGCTCTTCGCCTTTGAGCACGACGGCGAGCCGCTAGCTGCCGAACACGGCGGCCCTGTTCGCCTGGTGGTGCCCCACCTCTATGCCTGGAAAAGCGTCAAGTGGGTGCGCGGCTTCATGCTGCTCGATCACGATCGCCTCGGCTTCTGGGAACGCAACGGCTATCACGCCTACGGCGACCCCTGGAAAGAGCAGCGCTATTCCGGCACCTGATCCGCCCAGCCGCCCATCGCCAGGACAATTCGTCTACAATGCGCCCTTCAGCACCTCGAGCCCGGCCTTGGATACCTCCAAGTCTTCTTCGGACTTGCCTCCACTGAATGCCGCGATTACATAGCCCGTCTTGGCATGGGCAATGGCACCACCTTGCCAGCCGACTTCGCCAGCCATCGGCGGGCGCGTGGCACTGCCACTATTCTGCAGCGTGTCCGCCATCTCTGCCGACTTGGCGTAGGCGATCCCCAGCAGATTGAAGCCGTTATTGCCAGTCGAGGGAGCCTCTTTCATTCGGCCCATCACCACCATCTTCGAGGTCCACGACTGAATCGTGTCGCCCTCGGCGTACGCGACCACGCCGACTCCCGTGATCTTAAGTTCTGCGGCGCGTTTCTTCATCGTCGCCAGCGCCGCGTCTGCAGTCTCATCAAAACCCTTCGCGCCACCCGGCTCGCCAGCATTCTTCGCTATTAGGTTGTTGATCGAAGGAATTGCTCTCCCCGAATGCTCGCCACCAGCGTCAAACACCGCCAGCAGCACCATGCTCATCGTTAACACAAACATTTTCATAGGATTCCTTTCCGGTCGCAGGTAACGTGGACATCCGGCGGAATTCAGATTTCACGTCCGCAGCATACCATTCCAGGAAGTCGCTGGAAGACCTCTCTTTGTAACTTGAACTGATCAGGCGATGCCCAGCTCCGCGTTAAGAAACCCCACGAAATACTTCCATACGAGATAGTAAACAATCAGGCCAACGGGCAGCGCAAACGGCCCCACAGCGAGCACTCCGTGAGGAACGGTGAAACCAATCAGCCGCGTTACGGCGTACCCGCAGGGTACCAACAGCAGCGGGAGAGCCCCGCCGAACACGCCGAGAGAGACACGCCGCCCCGCGACGAGCGCACGGTAGAGCACGTTCCACAAGCCCCATATATTGGGCACCACAGCCATAGGGAAAACAATCACCCGTTCGATGGCGATGGGAACATTGCAGACGTAGCGAATGAGAGTGTAGCTGGTCATGATGACAAGAAGAAAAACGGTGGGCACGGCGATTCCGGCAAGATACGCGCGCAAATACGGGTGTTTGTTCATGACTGTTCCTTCCTCACAAGTGGTACAACAGCGCCGGGATGATTCCAGGGAAAACGCAAAGCATGCCAGCAATGGCCGCGAGCAATGCCCAATCCCACCACGGCACTCGAATCGCGCGCTGATCGAGCCGCTGCAGCAGGGCAGGCCACAAATCGCGCCGAAGTTCGCTGTCCCGAGCCGCGGGCAGCGAATCCTTCAACAGTTTCTTCACATCGTCAATTTCCGGTTCCTTCATGGATGCACTCCAGCCTGCGATAAGGTTTTCCTCAAAAGGCGCACGCCGCGAAACACGCGCACCTTCACGGCGTTCTCCGAAATTCCCAGCGCCTCGGCGATGCGCTCATAAGGTTCTTCCTCCACCAGCGCCAGCAAGACCACGGCGCGAACGCGCGGCGAAAGCTTGTTCATTGCCCGGGAAATTTCGCTGCGAAGCGCCAATTGCTCAGCGGGAGGTTGTTGCGCCGTGGCCGGAAGATCGTCCGGCAATGGAACTTCGTGCCGCGCCTGACGCAGATGGTCAATCGCCACGTTTGTAGCGATGCGCCGCAGCCACGCCCCGCAATTTCCCTTGGCCGGGTCGAAACTCGCGTGGGCCCGGTACATGCGCCAAAACGTTTCTACGGTCAAATCCTCCGCTACGGCCGTATTGCGCACGATGCGCATGATCCACCGATACACTTCGCCCTGATGCTGCCGGAATAGCGATTCGAAGGCATCCACATCTCCCGCCGCGAATCGCTCCAGCAGTTCCATGCACCGCCTCTATTTACACTTACTGCCTTGGATGCTCCGAGGTTACATGATTTTTGGGGCCAGATACGGATGACCATCGGCAGCCGCCAGGCCCCGCTCGTGCCTTCCTGCGTGGGTTGGTTTCATCGCTCAGTCATCATCGCTTCACCCAAAATCAAATATAATGCGCGGATGCAAATCTCCCGCTCGGTAATCTACGTTTCTTTGTGCCTGTTGACTGCCGCCCTTCCGCTATCGGCGCAAAACTCCACCCCACCACCGCGCACACAAATGCCCAATGCCAAAATCTTTGGCGAACTCCCCGGCAATCCCCGCCGCATCAATAATTTTCCCACTGCCGCCGTGATTTCCCCGGATGGCCGGTTCGCCGTTCTCCTACACAGCGGCTACGGCGCCTATTCCTCCGGCAAAAAGCAATCGCTCACGGTTCTCAATCTGGAAACCAACGACCTGCGCGACTTCCCCGATGACCGCCTGGGCAGCGATGCCAAGCAAACCTATTTCCTGGGCCTGGCCTTTAGCCTTGACGGCAAGCATCTCTATGCCTCGATGGCTTCCCTCACCGACCCGCTGGGAAAAGGGAAGGGAAGCACTGGAAACGGAATCGCCGTCTACTCCTTCCAAAATGGCGAAGTCGCCCCCGAGCGATTTCTCCCGCTCCCCCCGCGCAGCAATCTTCCGCCTGGAAAAACTCGGCGCGATCAGTATAAGGATGTGACTTATCCCGCGGGGCTCAGCGTCGGCATCAGCGGCGGCGTCGAGCGTCTACTCGTCGCCTGCAACAATTCCGATGAAGCCGTCCTCCTGAACACCGCCGACGGCCAGGTCGTCCACCGCTTCGACCTCTCCACCTTCAAACGCATCCCCGCTTCGCTGCCGTATACCACAGTGATGACTCGCGACGGCAAGCGCGGTTTCGTCTCCCTCTGGAATGCTTCCTCCGTCGCAGAACTTGACCTCCTCACCGGCCGCGTCGTTCGCTTCATTCGACTTCGCAAACCCGCAGCCCCGCTCGAGGGTGGATCTCATCCCACCGCATTGCTGCTAACCCGCGATGATTCGCGCCTATTTGTCGCGCTCACCAATCGTGACGAAATCGCCGTGCTCGACACGAGCACCGGCAAACTTCTCTCTTCCCTCTCAACCAAACTTCCCGGCCAGAAACATGGCGGTAGCGATCCTGAGTACCTCGCTCTCGGTCCGGACGAGAAGACACTTTTTTCCGCGAACGCTATCTCGGACTCGGTCGGCGTTTTCAATCTCACCGCCACGCCTTCCGGTGGGGCTTGGCCGCTTTCCGGCTTCATTCCCACGGAGTGGTATCCCACCGTGGTCGCCGCCACCGCCGACGATTTGCTCATCGGCAGCGCCAAAGGCCTCGGCTCCGGCCCCAATCCCGTTCCTTTGAAAAAAGGAGACGACGGCAGGCCGCAATACCTTTACAACCCCGCAATGACCAACGGCTCCCTCGCCCGCATTCCCCTCGCGCAATTGAGAGACAACCTCGCCTCCTGGACCGCGCAGGTTTCCGCCACCAACGCCGCACAAGGCAATACCGACCGCATTCCATTTGCCGCCGGCGAAAATAAAATTCGCCATGTGATTTACATCATCAAGGAAAACCGCACCTACGATCAGGTCTTCGGCGATCTCGCGGAAGCAAACGGCGATCCTTCACTCACCATGTATGGCGAAGACATCACTCCCAATCAGCACGCCTTGGCCCGCCAGTTCGGCATTCTCGACAATTTCTACGATAGCGGCGACGTCTCCGGCGACGGCCACATCTGGTCCACGTCTGCTTCCATCTCCGACTACGTCGAGAAAACCTGGCCCATCGCCTACCGCGGCGGCGAGCATACCTACGATTCCGAAGGAGAATTTCTCAGCGGCATCTCGGCGGACGACGAACTACCGTACGCGGGTGAGCCCACCGGTGGCTTCCTCTGGAGAAATTTCGCGAAGCACGGCATTTCCTATCGTCACTACGGCGAATTCATCGTCTCAAGATGGTGCAATGCCGCTCCAGAAGGAAAACTTCCTTCCAGCGGCCCGCCTAAAGTTGCGGGTGTCGCCTGTCCGCGCACGGTAATCCGCAAAGGCGAACCGCTCGCGAAAAATGTTGGCGATCCTCGTGGCGGTCCCAGTCCCTACCCCTGGGAAATTCCCGTGCTCGCCAAAAACATTGCTTCGCAGGTGGAACTCCGCGGCCACTTCGATCCTCTTTTCCCGGATTTCGAGGTCCCCTACCCGGATCAGCTCCGCGCCGATGAGTTCCTGAATGAGTTCAATGGATTTGTGGCCTCACGCAAAGCGGGGAAAGACACCATGCCGCAGTTCGTTCTCCTGCGTTTGCCAAATGATCACACCGCTGGTGGAACGAAGGGGCAGCCGCGGCCCACAGCTTCCGTTGCCGATAATGACCTCGCCGTTGGCCGCGTGGTGGACGCTCTTTCGCACAGCCCCTATTGGGCCGACACCGCCTTTCTCATCCTTGAAGACGATGCCCAGGACGGTCCCGACCACATCGATTCCCACCGCAGCACCGCGCTGGTCATCAGCAAATATTCTCCGCTTCCTCAGTCCCAGGCCGGCCAGCCGGGTTCTTTCGTGGACCACGCCTTTTACACCACGGTGAACATGGTGCGCACCATCGAAGCGCTCCTCGGCGCGCCCCCGATGAATGCCAATGATTCCCGCGCCGCGGTGATGGCGCCGCTCTTCAGCGGCCCCGGAACGCAGCCTCCGTTCACTGCCGATTACCGCAATCGCGACAACGGTTTGCTCTACGAAATCAACACCCAGGATTGGAAAGAAGGGAAGAATCTGGACTTCAGCCACGCCGATGCCGCAGACAACACCGTCCTGAACAAATTCCTGTGGCAAGACCGCAAGGGTGATATTCCCATGCCCGCGCCCAACTTCAATGTCTTCCCGCCCTCATTGTCAACGAAGGGCGCGCAGGAGCGACGCGACCCCGACTGAATGGATTGCACCTGCCGGTATCTGCAGTGTGCTGATCCCTCCGGGAAACTATTACGCCCACGTCCGCAAGCCGATAAACCCCCAATACGCCAGATACGCGGCGGCGATCAGCAGTGCCACAATGACCGCCGTCGAAAACAGGAGCACGTCGCGGCGAACCTCTTGCCTGTGGGCGCGCCACAAGGCAATCGCACTTCCCACTGACGCAACGCCATAAAGCAAAGTCACCAGGAAAAAGGAAAAGGACCACCCCGTCAAATTCCCCATTCGCGAAATCAGATCCTCGCTGACCATCATGAAAATGACAACAACTCCAACCAGGCTCAACACCGCGACAAGCGGCCACAAGCGCATGCCGCGCTCTGCCGGGCGTCGCCGCTTTTTGCTCAGCCCTCCAAGCAACCAGAATGGCGCATACACGAGCACCGTAGCGACAGACAATGCGAACCACCCTGTAAGAACGATCTCGCCGATCGCCAACCACCCAGGAATGCGCTTCATCGCTACCGTCCCGCCGCCCATTTGAATGAACTGCCCTTCGGCGTTCGGAGTAAGCAATTCAACGGTAGGCACTGGCTCGGGCAATCCCTTCTTGGGGATCTGCCGGAACTGCGCGCCCGTGACCGGTACAAACACTTGATTTCGTTCGTTCATGGAACTAACCAGCAGCTTGCCGTCCTTGACCCGTACGTAAATCATTCCCAGCAGGCGTCCCAGAAAGTGTGTCATCTCCACGCGCCCTGAATCCGGCTCATACCAACCCGCGTACGCGCTGGCATTTGCGGGCAGCGCAGCCACCGCTGGCAATGCTGGCTTTTGCAGGTCGCGCGTAACATAAGCGCGAATGCTCTTGCCGACCTTTTCAAAAGCGTCTCCGTTCCCAGAGTTGATGCTGTAAAAATAACCCACGCCGTATTCAGGCATGTAAGCCATCTCCGTCAGCCCGCCTTCAACTCCTCCATCATGCCCGTGGTACACGAAACCTTCTTGGATGCTCCAGTAGTTGCTCAATCCATATCCAGCCTTCAATCCCTCTTGCGCCGCCCACGTGCGCGTGGGCACCTCCATGCGATCAATCGAACTTGCGGGTGTCACTTGCGTGCCATTCACGCTGCCACGATTCAGATAGAAGCCCAGGTAAGCCGCCATGTCCTTGGCGGAGGCGTTGATCGACCCGGCGGGGCGCATGAGGATGTTCCAGTAGGGATAAGGGGTCTTGCCGTCGTCGTGATACAGCGTTGTCAGCGGAGGCGAGGGCGCCTGAAAATAAGTTGCCGATTTCATGCCGATGGGTCCAAAGAAATTCTGCGCCACGTAATCTTCAAAACGCTGCCCGGAAATCTTCTCCACGATATACGCGGCCACCGGCGGCCCTGAATTGCAATAGGCCATGCGCGTGCCCGGCCGCCAGCGCGAAATCCGCGAGTGGTGGTCGTAATCCAGCGCTTCACGCAGGCTCATTCCCTGCGCGTCCTTGGCGTACTCACGGAAGTGTATGTCGTCCCACCCGGTCGTGTGTTCCAGCAAATCCACCACGCGCACTGGATCCGTCGCCTCCCAGCGATTCTGAAACCACACCTCGGGAGCCAGTTTGTGCACCGGGTCGTCCAGCGAAAGCTTGCCCTCATTCGCCAGCTTCAGCACGGATAGCGAGGCAAACGCCTTGGAAGTCGAGCCAATCCGGAACAACGTGTCCGCGGTGGTGGCGCGATCCGCGGCTACATCGGATTTCCCCAGCCCCGCAATCCATTCGGGCCCATCGCGATGTACGATTGCTACGGACATGCCAGGCGTATGCGTGTCCTTCAGGATCTTTTCCAATTGTTGCTGGAGCTCCTGAACCGTTTGCGCCGGCTTCGGCGTCTCCTCTTTTTTGCTCTGCGCAAAACACGCAGCCGCAATCACACACAAAACGAGCACTTGAATGATGGATTTCACGATTGGCATTCTCCTCGTGGAAGGGCCAGGCGCCAGGCCCGGCCAGAATCGTCTAAGTTGTGACGGGAGCGCGCATCGCCCGTAGCATACCTCTTCCGCAATTCCCCGCCAGCTAAAATGACGCGCGTCTCCCGCCCCTGCCTCCATTGCGCCTGCCACCCTCCTCGCAGCGCCACGTTAGGCCTCAGCCTGAAAGATCTGAACATCAAAGTTGCGTGAACTGTAGCTCACCCCTTCAGGGGTGAGGTTTCCCGTGTGTGTCCAGCACAAAAACAACGCCCGGGCTATTCACCCGGGCGCTTCTTTCTTTACTGAAAACCTACAACTAAAAACTGAGAACTAGTAAATGTCGTACTGCTCCCAATGCAGCGTAGCATCCGACTGAATAATGATGTGCCTGTGCGCATTCTGCTCGAGCTCATCGATCAGGAATCTCCACTTCGATGTACTCGCCAGGCTTCGCGCTGGCGACTGCTGCCACAACCCGATCCACGTGCTTCCGCAGCGCCGGCCATTGCGGATTTCCGAGCACCACAACTGCGATTGCGAAAGCCTTCAAGTTCTGCTGGTAGCGGATGTTCTTGTCGGGAGTGACCAGCACCTCAAATCCGGCGTCCTGCGCTGCTTTTAGCAAATCGCCGTTCTTGAGGGTGTCCCACCCTCTCTGCGCAGTTGTTTCCACCTTATGTCCGGTAAGGAATCTACGGATCGGGACGGGAGTGCCCTGGTCAAAAAGGATGAGCATCAGCGGCCAGGTGGGGACGAGGGAACCACATCGAGACTACGGGCCGCAAACTCAATGACCGCTTGGATCTGGCCGCGATCCAGCCCCTCGAACCATTCCATAATGTCGTCGATGTTAGCGCCCGCTTGCAGGTTTTCAAAAATGACGGAGACCGGCATACGTGTACCCCGCAGCACCCACGCGCCGCTCACTTTTCCGGGGATGCTTTCGACGGCCGGACATTGGGACCAATCCAGTGCAGGCATACAACACCTCTTCAGCAATCATCGTACACCTGTTTATGAAATCCGAAAACGCAGCAAAAACGCCCGGGCTGATCACCCGGGCGTCTGGCCTTACTGAAAACTGCTAACCAAAAAACTGAGAACTAGTAAATGTCGTACTGCTCCCAGTGCAGCGTGGCATCCGACTGGATGATGATGTGCTTGTGCGCGTTCTGCTCGAGCTCGTCAATCAAGATGGACTCGCGCGTCTTCAACGCCTTGGCAATTTCCGGATGAACACGCAGCGTGAGGTTCGGCCCTTCGTGTTCCGCCGTAGCCATCTTCCGAGCCTCTGCCTGAATCTCGTAGCACAGCGTGGGGATGGACTTCACCATGCCCGACCCCGTGCAATACGGGCAGGGCTGGCACAGCACGCGTTCCAGCGCCTGCTTGGTGCGTTTGCGCGTGATGCACACCAGCCCAAACTCGTTGAACGAGAGCGCCTTCGACGGCGCCTTGTCCTGCTCCAGCGCCGATTGCAGCGCCATCAGCACCTTCTCGCGGTTCCGCCGCTCTTCCATGTCAATGAAGTCCACCACGATGATGCCACCCAGGTCGCGCAAGCGGATCTGCCGCACGATCTCCTTCACGGCTTCCAGGTTGGTCTTCACAATCGTGTCTTCCAGGCGCGTGGAGCCCTTGCCCACGAATTTCCCTGTGTTCACGTCAATCGCCACCAGTGCTTCGGTATGGTTGATGACGATATATCCGCCGGACTTCAGCCACACCTTCGCGCGCAGCGCCTTGTCCAACTCATGCTGGATGCCGAACTCCTCGAAGATCGGCTGCTCCTTGGTATAGAGCTTGACCTTCGTGACCAGCTTCGGCTGGAAGCGGCTGACGAACTCCACTACCTTGCCGTACTCTTCTTCGTTGTCAATCCAGATGCCCGTGAAATCGTCGCTCACGTAATCGCGCAGGATGCGTTCCACCAGGTTCAGATCGCGGTGCAGCAGCGCTGGTGCCTTCCGATCGTCGTGCTTGTGCTTGATCTCGTTCCATGTTCTGCCCAGGAACTCGATGTCGGTGCGAATCTCATCGTCCGTGGCCCCGCCTGCCGCCGTACGCACAATGAAGCCGCCCGGATAGCTGCCCCGTGCTTCGCCAACCAAGCGGCGAAGTCGCGAGCGGTTTTCCGCGCTGGCAATCTTGCGTGATACGCCAATGTGGTCAATCGTCGGCATGTACACCAGGAAACGCCCCGGCAATGCCACGTGGCTGGTGATGCGTGCGCCCTTCTTGCCCAAGGGTTCCTTGGCAATCTGGACCACGATGTCCTGCCCCGCCTTCAGCATTTCGGAAATGAGTTGTGGACGCCGCTGCGGCGCGTGCCCGCCATGATGCCCGCGATGAGGGCCGCCATGTGGGCGGCGCTCAAATCGCCCGCGGCCCCGGTCTCCTCCGCGGTCGCTTCCCCGATCACTTCCACGGTCGCCGCGATCTCCTCGGTCGCCCCTATCGCCCCGATCACGGCGCCCGTCGTGACGTCCACGCGGTCCCCGGTCATCCCGGCCGCGTCCGCCACGCATCGGCCGTTGGAAGCGGGAGCGCGGGTTGCTTCCGATGCGCGCTGAATCACGCCGCATAAATTGCTCGGGCGGTGCGTTCGGGTTGCGCGGGCTGCGCGTTTCGCCCGGAAGCAGCACGATGTCTTCCTCGGCCATCGTTTCGCTGGATGCGCCCTGCGTCGTGGTTGACTCGTACCGTTCTTCCTCGCGGGGTTCTCCAACCTCTTCACGATCGAAAGCCGCCTTCGCCGCTTCGATTACTTCCTGATGCTCTTCCTGTTCCTGACGATCTTCTCGATCTTCTTGCGCTTCCCGTTCGTCCTGTTCTTCCTCGGTTTCCTCTTCGCCCTGTTCGGGCTCGTAATGCTCGGCTTCTTCGGCAAGCTCTTCCTCGGTCAGGTGATCTTCGGCATCATGCGTTTCTTCGTGAGCATCCTCGTGAAGAGCCTCATGCAGGCTCCCGTGCCGCCCATTAGCTTCTTCGTCGAATACCGGGCCGCCCACGTGCGAATCCGCCTCGGCTCGTGCCTGGGTCTCTTCATGTTTGGCTTCAACCAGCCGTGAAGAGAGCGCGGAGAGTTCTTCCTCGCTGAGGCCCGAAGTCTCACCGTGATGCGCTTCGGCGTGCGCTTCCTCGTGGTGCTCTTCCACGCGCGCTGTTTCCTGTTCAACCGTGTCCGCGCTAGCCGCAGCTGCTTCTTCCGGTCGCGCTTCACCGCCGCCCGCTGCTTCACCTTCCGATTCGGTATCCGCTAGGACCCAGTGCGGCAAACTCCCGGAGAAACGCCGCGGGACGCCGGAGTTTGGCTGCATGCCAACCGCCGGACGCCCCGGCTGCTCTGCAAAATCTGGTTGACGTTCCTCGGGCTCGTGATCGCCCAGCGGCTCGACCGGCGTAGGTACCGGACGCCCGCGGTATTTCGCCAGCGATTCGCCCGGCAGCACGATATCGTCATCTCTTCGTTCGACTGGCGCGCTTGGGCCGCGATCCACCGGGCCCCGGTCATTGGGGCGTCGGCTATCAAAGCCTCGCGAATCGCGTTCTCCCTGCGGCGAAGCGTACTTTGACGGCGGCAGATTTCGTCCGCCCGGGCCGTGGTGACGTCCACCGCGATCCCGGTCGCCGCCTCCGCTCCCGCCACGCCGCCGTCCCCAACGTCCCCCACGCCCGCGTCCTCGCCCGTGATCTCCGCCTCGGTCCCCTCCGCGATCCCCGCCACGGTCCTGCCCCGGCCCGCGATCGTTTCCGATGCGCGGTGGATAGTTCCGCGTGGGGTTGTAGGAGGGAGCAAAATTCTGCGGCGCGGATGCATTGGAATCCGGCTGGCGCTCTTCCTGTTCGGAAGCTTCCGGCTCACCGGCGAGTTCTTCGCCACCTGGTCCTTCGATCGCGTTGCCGGGCTCAATGCCGTGGGCGGACTCGTGGCCGCGGTAATCTTCGCCGCCAGTTTGCCGCTCGGATCTGCCGTGCTCCAGCGTTTCTTCTTCCAGGCGCACTTCATCGTGCACACCGGCTGCCGCGAGCGTTTCCCCAGGCAAGACTTCGATGGGCTCTTCTCCCGGAGCCGCCAGCGCGGGCAACGGCGCATCCCCGTGACCCTGGCCGTGATCGTAGTCCTCGAGGTTTTCGAAAACGTCGCTCACGTACAGGAACGCATCTCCATCCAGGCCGATATCCACGAATGCGGATTGCATGCCCGGCAGGACGCGCGTGACTTTTCCTTTGTAGATGCTGCCGACGAGCGCAAACTCTTTCTCGCGCTCAATGTAGATCTCGACTAACTGTCCTTCTTCCAATATGGCCACTCGCCTCTCGTGCGAGCTCGCCGATATAACCAATTCTTTCGACATGAAAACTCCTTGGGATGCACCGCCGCTGGAACCTCTCGTTCGGGGGTCCAAGGCAGGGCGCCGTTCCGGCATAGACCGGAACACGCTGGCCACTCTTCTTTTGTCGCGGCATTGCGTTCGTAGCTGGAGGGAAGGGCCGCACTGCGGCTCTTGTACTTCAACCTTCTGCTAACGAGGCTAGGCCGTTGCCGGGATCTTCCCGGGGTAACGGCGGACGATGCTATCCTCACTCTTCAAATTCCTTCTTATTAAGCAACCCCGGCTTCACTCAGGGCTGCCGAACCGGCGCATCCTCCCTGAACTGAGGTATTGCGCTCGGGACTGGCTATGGCTTAGTTAACGAACCGGCGCAGCCGGACATTCATTACCAGGCCTATCGCCAGGAATACAAACAACGTGGCCGATCCTCCGTAGGACATCAGCGGCAAAGGGATGCCCGTTACCGGCATTGCCCCGATGACCATGGCCACATTCACCAATACGTGAAAACCCAGCGCCGCTGCCACGCCCATGACCAGAAACATTCCCGCGCGGTCCTTCGCCCGCTGGGCATTCTGCACTAAACGCAACAACAACGCCATGTACAGCCCCAAAGCAAGCAGCACGCCTTTGAATCCCTGTTCTTCCGCCCAGGCCGACATAATGAAATCGGAGTACCGGACCGGAATATACCCAAGTTGATTCTGGCTGCCGTTGCCGAAACCCTTCCCCCAGAATCCGCCGGAGCCCACGGCGATCTTCGATTGCAAGACCTGATACCCGGAGCCTTTCGCGTCTTCCTCGGGATGTAAGAACGATGTAACCCTTTCCTTCTGGTAAGGCTTCATGAAATGCCACCCGACGGGCAGCAACATGACGCCGATCAATACAATTGCCGCAGCGTGTTTCCATTGCAGCCCCGCCAGAAATGCGCCGACGACCAACATGGGCATCAATACAAGCGCGGTGCCCAAATCGGGCTGCTTCAAAATCAACGCCAACGGCAGTCCAACGATTAACCCTGCCTTGATTAAATCCTGCAGGGAGAGCTCATCCGTACGCACCTCCGCAAAGAAGCGCGCCAACACTATGATTATAATCAATTTGACCATTTCTGACACCTGGAGAAATTCCCCCAGGATGGGGATCCACCTTTTCGCTCCAAACCGCGTATGACCCACCAATAAAACCGCCAACAAAGCCGCTATCCCTATAATGTACAAAATCAGCGCCTGGTCCATGATCACGTGATAATCCACCCGTGACAACGCGAACATCAGCACCACTCCCACCACCAGCCAGCGGATCTGCTTGATGTGCATCCCCACCAGCGCGCTGCCGTGCGTCGCCGAATAAATCTCAATTACGCCCAGCGCGCATATCGCCACCAGGATGGCCAGCAGCCACCAATCGTAATCTCGTGTTCCTGGTGCGTCCCTCATTCCCTTTTTCCTGGCAAATCCTTCAATTCGCGTGCGGTTTCTTCGGCAAATCTGCCGCCACAACCGCGGCGGACTGTTCCCGCTTGCTCACCGCTTTCGGCTCTTCTGCCAGTTCCATCGGCGTTCCATTCGCGAACTTATGCTGCTGATCCTCTGCGGTGTAGTCTCCCTGGCCTTTCTTCGCTTTCTTGTCGTAATACGCCTTGATGATGTCTCGCGCGATCGGTGCGCTCGCAAGGTTTCCGTGCTCGCCGCCTTCCACGAGCACGCTGATCACAATCTCCGGATTCCGCCTTGGCGCGTAACCCACAAACCACGCATTGTCCTTGTTCTGGCTCAAGCTTTTCCCCAGTCTGGTTCGTTCCGTATTACTCATGACCTGCGCGCTTCCGGTCTTTCCACAAAATTCAATACCTTGCAGTTTCAGGAAACCTGCAGTACCCCCTTCATTCACGACGCCGTACATCCCCTGCGTCACTTGCTCCACGGTATCTTCCGCCAGGTCCACGCGAACCTCTCCGACATTTGGCGCGTCCTTCAACAAGTGCGGTTGTTTGAAAACTCCGCCGGACGCCACTCCGCCAATCATGTACGCAAGTTGCAGCGGTGTGGCCGTTACGGCGCCTTGCCCGATGGCAACCGAAATTGTGGACCCCGGGTACCACTTGTGATGAAACACGCGCTCCACCCACTCCTCCGAAGGCACCAAACCCGGCTCCTCGGACGGCAGGTCAATTCCCGTTTTTGATCCTAGCCCCAGCATTTTCGCGTATTTCGAAATGCGATCGATGCCCAGCCGCATGCCTACGTTGTAAAAGAATACGTCGCAGGAATGCACGATCGCGGAATGGATTCCGACTTCACCGTGGCCGCCCTTGCCATATATGTGGCACTTGAACATGCGGCCATAAAAATTCGCGTACCCGGGGCAGAACGCCGTGAAGTTTTCAGGAGGAACTTTGGATTCCAACATTGCCGTGGCCATTACGATCTTGAACACCGACCCCGGCGCCAACTGCGCCTGCGTCACGCGATTCAGCAGCGGCCGATCCTCGTCCTCGTTCAGGCGCTGCCATTCTTCGTTGGAAACGCGGATGGAAAAATCGTTCGGGTCCGGCGCCGGCCGGCTCACAAACGCCAGCACTTCTCCGGTGCGCGGATCCAGCGCCACAATCGCGCCCTTCTTGCCCTCCATCGCCTTTTCCGCCACTTCCTGCAGGTCGTAATCTATCGTCAACTGAATCTGCTTGCCCGGAATCGCTTCCTGCTGCGTCAGGCGCATTTCTTTCATCTCTTTGCCCACGCTGTTCACCACCACGCGCCGCATCCCGTCCGTGCCTACCAGCAGGTCGTTGTATTGCCGCTCCAGCCCCGATTTTCCCGCGAAGTCGCCCGGACGCAGCTTCCCGTTGCTGGCTTCGATCTGCTGCTCGCTTACTTCGCCCACATACCCGCTGGCATGCGACATGAATCCGCCCGGCAAATACCTCCGCCGGTGCACCATCAGCATTTCCAGCAGTGGAATATCCGCGCGATGCGATTCGATGAACGCCACGTCCGCCGGGGTCGCTTCCGGTTTAATTACAATCGGCTGAAACTTCGGCAGTTTCTCCGTGTTATTCAACTGGTCCTTCAAATCGTCCAACGACAACCCCAAACCATCCGCAATGGCAGGAAGATTCTTGGCCACGGCCGCGGCATCGTCGCGCAGCAGCAGCACGCTGAACGACGGATAGTTATCCACCAGCACCCGCCCATCGCGGTCCAGCATGCGTCCCCGCGGCGCAATGATGGGAATCGAGCGCACACGATTGCGCTCCGCCAGTTGTCCGTATTTATCCGCATCGATGACTTGGAGTTTCCAGAACCCGAGGAGCAGCAATGTGATCATGCCCACGATCACGTAGGAGGCAGCCGCCAGCCGAACTTGCGGCAATCGATTGTCGTTGCGAAACCAGTACGACACGCAGAACCTGCGCGCGAGCGCTCTTTTCTTCAGGGCTGAGCGAAGCCCGCTCGCGCAATCTCTCTGTTGGCAGCGAAGAAGCTCGAATCGTCCGTTCAACGAGGCCCGCCAAGGCCTCTCTTGACCAGGTGCATCTCTCCCGTCGCCACGCAACTCCCGGATTCTTCATCTTCCGGAAGTCTCATCAAAAGTAGCACTTGCGCACTAGGGGCGCAACCCGTTCCAAAGGGCAGGTGGCGCGTCATACAACGGGTCAGGTCGCCATCATCCAAACTGGCCTTCTCCGCTCCAATTTCTGGCAAATCGATTTTATTAATGGGAATTCCTGCTTTTTTTGTTTTTCGCTCCTCCCTCGCTCCTCGTATAATAGTGGGTCGTTCACTCTCCGGGAGGTTTTCTTGAGTCGCGTCCCAATCCGGTCCATCTATCTTCGCTGGCTTTTGCCGGTACTAGCCCTGGTTGTCATCCTGGTCGTTTCTTTTGGGGTCATGCGTTTGCGCTCGGCCTCCCCCATCGTGGACCGCTCCGCCTTGCAGACCATCACCGTGGAATCAGGTCCCATGGTCTGCCGCGTCGAGGGACTCGGCTCACTTGTTCCCGAAGACGTTCGCTGGCTCACCGCCGGCACCGATGGCCATGTGGATCAGATTTATCTTCGCCCCGGCGCCCACGTGAAGCCCGATACCATCATCATGCAACTCAGCAATCCCGACCTTGATCGCCAGCTTACCGACGCCGAACTGGCCATGAAAAAGTCCGAAGCGGAGCTCGCCAATCTTCGCGTGCAACTCCAGGCTCAGTTGCTCAACGAAAAAGCCCTGGAAGCGCAGTTAGAGGAGAGCGTGACGGAAGCCAAACTGCAAGCCGATCGCGATGATGCCCTCTTCAAAATGCAAGTTGGCGCCTCCATGAATGCCAAAATCTCCCGCGCTCGCGCCGATTCTCTGAATACCCGCTTGCAAATCGAACGCGAAAAGCTCGGCATCGCTGAGGAAGCACGCCAGGCTCAGCTCACCGCCAAACAAGCCGAAGTTTCCCAGATGCAGGCTCTCTACTCTTTGCGCCAGGAGCAAAAGGAAGCCCTCCTTGTGCGTGCCGGAATGGAAGGCGTGCTCGAGGAAGTCTCCACCGGCATTGGCCAGCAAGTGGGCCCCGGCTCGATTCTGGCGCGCGTCACAAACTCCTCCCGACTGATGGCCCGGATTCACATTCCAGAGGCGCAGGCCATCAACATCGAAATGAATCAGCTCGCTTCCATCACGCTATCGGATCATGCCTATGCCGGACACGTCGTGCACATTGATCCCAACGTGCAGAACGGCACCGTCAGCATCGATTTGAAATTTGCTGGGCCCCAGCCCCGCGAGGCGCGCTCCGATCTTTCCGCCACAGGTTCCATTGAAGTGGAAAAAATCCCCCATACCACGTTTGTGAAATGGCCGTTGCAGGCTCATGCTGACACGCCCGTTTCCCTCTTCCGAATTTCCGCTGATGGCAAGGCCGCCCAGCGCGTTGAAGTCACTCTCGGCCGCTGCTCCAGCGACAGCGTGCAGATAGCCGATGGCCTGCTTCCCGGAGACAAAATCATCGTCTCCGATATGTCCGCCTGGCGCCGCTACGACCACTTGCAACTCAAGTGATCTTCCGGTCTTCCCACTCTTCTCCAAACACGCATCCCCGGGAATCTTTCTGGCATTCCGTCCTTCTCGGGTATGATGTGTTGCATCTGAAGACTTTTGGCAATTCGCTGGTCTGCCAGAATCAACTGCAATACCTTGTTCTCCATGGCCGCCCCATTAAATAAGCCGTTGCGGCTCGCGCTCATTGGAATGTCTGGCGCGGGTAAATCCTATTGGACCAAGCGCCTCGCTTCCCTGGGATTCCCTGCGATTTCCTGCGACGACCAGATTGAAGCGCGGCTTGCCTCCGTCCTTCAGGCGGGCGGGTTCAGCGGCATCAATGACGTGGCCGCATGGATGGGCTGGCCAGACCGCTCAACCTACGCCGAACGCGAAGCGCAGTACCTGGCGGAGGAAACCACGACGCTCGACGAGGTCCTTACTGGCCTGGAGAAAAACCCTTCCAGTGAACTCATTCTGGATACGACCGGCAGCGTCATTTACTGCGGCAATCATCTGTTGCATAGACTCCGCCGGCAGATGGCCATTGTGTATCTCGCGGCTTCCCCGGACGAGCAGCAGCTTTTGATCCGGCGCTACCTGGAAGACCCCAAGCCCGTTCTGTGGCGTGGCGCGTTTCAACCGAGGCCCAATGAAGCCCCGCGCGATACCGTGGCGCGTTGCTACCCCACTTTGATCGCGGCCCGCCGTCAAAGCTATGAAGCGCTGGCGCACTGCACCGTTCCGGTGGCCGGTTTGCGGGAATTGTCGCGTAATTCCGGAAACGCTACTGCGTCCGCCGGTGAGCGATTTCTGGAAAAAATCCGGGAACAGCTTGCGCCCCGGAAATGACCAACTGGTTGCGAAACGTAGATGAGATACCGCAGCACCTCCGGCAAAGCACCGCTCACCTCCCTGCGAGGCGCGACCCTCCGCGGCCTCGCGCCCGATGGCGGCCTCTACCTGCCCGTGGAAATCGCCCGCCACACGCCCGAGGAACTCGAAGGATTCCGCCGCCTGCCTTTCACGGAAGTTTGCTTTCGCGTGGTGCGCCCGTTCGCTACGCCGGATGTGCCCGAAGAAGTTCTCTGGCAAATCGTCGCCGAGGCCATCAATTTTCCGGTGAAGCTCGTCTCGCTCTCACCCGCCCTGCACATCCTCGAGCTTTTTCACGGCCCCACTTTGGCCTTCAAGGATTTCGGTGCGCGTTTCATGGCCCGCTTGATGGGTTATTTCGTGCGCGGCGAAGATCGCCAACTCACCGTGCTCGTCGCCACTTCCGGTGACACCGGCAGCGCCGTGGCTCACGGTTTTCTCCGCGTGCCCGGCATCCGCGTCGTGATTCTCTATCCTTCCAAACGCATCAGCGAAGCCCAGGAAAAACAGTTCACCACGCTCGGCGAAAACATCACTGCGCTTGAAGTCTCCGGCACCTTCGATGATTGCCAGCGCCTGGTCAAGCAGGCCTTCGCCGACGAGGCCCTCAACCAGCGCGCCTTCCTAACTTCCGCCAACTCCATCAACGTTGCGCGCCTGCTGCCGCAGATGTTCTATCACGTCGCCGCCTATCGCCAGTTGCCCGTGGCCAGCGTCCCCCTGATTGTTTCCGTGCCCAGCGGGAATTTTGGCAATCTGACTGCCGGCCTCTTCGCCAAGCGCCTCGGTCTTCCCGTGTCGAAATTCATTGCCGCCACCAACGTCAACGACGCCGTCCCGCGCTATCTGCTGAGCGGGGAATACAAGCCGAACGAAGCCGTCGCCACCTATTCCAACGCCATGGACGTTGGCAATCCGAATAATTTTCCCCGGCTTCTGGATTTGTGCCGCAACCGCCTCGAAAATGTTCGCAAGGAAATCTGGGGCCAGAGCGCAACCGACGAAGAAACTCTGCAACAGATGCACAACGTCTGGGACCGTTTTCGCTACATCAGCGACCCGCATACAGCGGTCGGCATTCACGCCTGGGAAGCTTATCGCAAGGCACATCCAGAGCCGTCGCAAGGCTTGGTCCTGGCCACGGCCCATCCCGCCAAATTCGCCGAAATCGTCCAAAAGGGAATTGGCATCGCCCCGCCGCTCCCTTCTCGCCTAGCCGAATACCTCACTCGCCCCAAGCTCTCTCTCCCCGTGCCCGCCAGCTACGACACCTTCAAGCAGTTCCTGCTCGCCCGCTAAAGGGTCCTCTGCGTATGCCGCGTACATCGGATTCCGCCTTGCGCCTGCAACGGTGATTAGCTAAGATTGGTTAGCTAGGTAATTGTTATGAGCGTCGTCACCATACATAAAGCAAAATCCACTCTTTCCCGGCTGATTAAGAAGGCTTCCGCCGGAGAAGAGGTAATCATCGCGCGCGGCGATAAGCCCGTAGCACGCCTCGTCTCCGTGGGAGAGACCAAAGGGAAGCGGCAGCCCGGTTCGCTCAAAGGCAAGCTGCATGTCGGACCGGAATTCTTTGCACCGCTCCCTCCGGAGGAACTGGCAGGCTGGGAGTAGCCTCTTGTGCGCGCCCTCCTAGACACTCATGCCCTGCTTTGGTGGCTTTCGGACGATCCCGCCTTGAGCAATCCGGCCCGCAAGTTTATCGCTGAGACAAAGAACACTGTGGTTGTGAGCGCCGCTTCAGCCTGGGAAATTGCTACCAAGGTCCACCTCGGCAAACTGGCTACGGCCGCTGAGTTGGCTGCTGATTTCGTGGGCTTTGTGGGGCGCGAAGGCTTCGAGTTGCTGCCCATCTCGCCTGACCATGCCATCCGCGCGGGTCTGCTGCCCGGTCCGCACAAGGATCCCTTCGACCGCATGCTGATTGCCCAGGCCCAGGCAGAAGGTGTCCCCGTCCTCACGAATGAACGCGTTTTTGATGCTTACGGCGTTCGCCGAATTTGGTAGCAGCGCCTCATTCACCAAGTCTTCCTGAGATTCTCTAACCCCTGCAAATAGTCCTCTTTTTCCAGGCGGCTCTCCACACCAAAATCTGTCAGGACGGTCATCATCCGTCCCACGGGCAGGCCCGCGAGCTCGGCAGCCCTTCCCAGCGAGGCTTCCCCGCTCCTATACTTCTCGATTGCCAGCATCACTCTTCCGCGTGAAACCAGTTCCCTTATCGTTTTGGATAGGTCGCTGCGCTCTTCCTTGGTGAATTCGCTGAGGAACTCATAGTTGTAACGATCCATACGGATACTCAAAGTTTTGGTCATTTACTTCCCTCCAGCTGTGCCCTTGCATCTTCGATGATCGAACTTTTGTAACGGCCATAGTGCGCAAGCCTGTCGAGTTTTTCCAGCGCTTCACTTCTGCCGATCAGATTCTTCTCCAGGCTGCGAATCAAAATGCCGGCCGCCGTGGTGAAAGAAAGCTTAAGAAGTTTGCAGGCATTTATCCCGTTCTTGTCGTCCGTGGCGACCAGTTGTGCCTTCTCGCCGATACAAAGGGCAACGGCCTCTGCCTCGCCTTTTCCGAGGCTGAAGTCGCTTTGCAGCTTTGCAGCGAGACTCCTGTCTTTCACCCGGATCACGCGAATCCTCGACTCATCGATGGCCCTCCGGATCATGAGCGCATCCAGTGTAGCCTTAGCGCTACAACACTCCCTCTCGACCTCTTGAGGTATTGCGACCTCCAGAGAGACACCTGCCAGGAAGGGATCCAAAAGCTCGATCCTGGCAATCAGAATCAGTGTCGAGGCGTCAAAGACTATCATATGACAAAATACTACAAACGTAGTATAGCGCAAATCGAAGGGAATTTGAAGCCCGAAGGTTTAAAGTGAGATCAGGACGACCGTCGTAGCCGGTCCAGCAACAAAAACAGCGGCACGGCTAGCACCGCATTCATCCCCGCCGCCATGGCCAGATGCATGTTGAACCACGGCTCCGGCTGTGCCAGCAGCAATCGCCGTGTCAGCACGAGCACCGCCTGATGCAGCACGAAAAACGCCACCGTCAACGAAAAGCGCGCCAGGGGATGTTCCGTATCGAGCCGTGCCCCAATCGAAGACGCCAGGTACCCCACAACCGTCTTCGCAATCCCATAAAGTCCCAGCGGCACGGTCGGCCCGCTCAAGCTGTCCTGCAGCAATCCAATCGTCGTGCCCAGCAACAAGCCCGTCGAAGGATTTCGCCGGCTCAATCCAAAATAGATCGTGATCAGCAGCGGCAAGTCCAGAAAATCCAGCTTCGGCACATACACGGGAAGCGCCGCTTGCAGCGTCAACGCCAGAATTGTCGCGCCCGCAATCGCGCCCGGAAAGAACTTGTGCACTTCAATGTGCGTCTCGCCGCCGCGCAATTCAAAAGTGTCGTTCATGGCTTCACCGCCGCTGGCGATGCTTGCGGGGCCGTCGCGGAGTCTCCCGCCGGTGCAGCCGGCGCGCTGCTTGCCGCTTCCCCTTCTTTCTGGAATTCCAGCGGCTCTTGCGTCAGCAGCACAAACACTTCTTCCAGCCGGTCCAGCTTCGCTGCGGGCGCCACGCGAACCTGCTTGAACGGAGTGCTCTGTTTCACTTCCGCCACCGTGCCCACCGGCACATCGCGCGGAAAGATTTTGTCCATGCCGCTGGTAACGATCTTCTCGCCCACGTTCACCGTATCTTCGGCGGCCACATACTTCATTGTCAGCATCAGTTCGCCCGTGCCGCCTACGGGGCTCTGGATCCTTGAATCCACCAGCATGGCCCCGACACCGCTGTCCTTGTCCGTCAACAGCAGCACTTGCGCCGAATCCCGGTACACCTCGATCACCTTGCCCACCGCGCCGTCCGGTGTGATCACCGCCTGGTTGCGGCGTACGCCATCCCGCTCTCCGCGATCAATTTCAATCGTGCGGCTCGCTGTGCCAGCGCTTGCGCCAATCACCCGCGCGCCCACCATGGTCGTTTTTTCATTGATGGCCTTAAAGTGCAGCAGCAAACCCAGCCGGTCTGCCTCCGCCGCCTTGCTCTGCAATTGCGAAATGGCCAGCTTCAGCGAGTCGTTTTCAATGCGCAGCGCTTCGTTTTCCCGCGCCGTGCCTCGCAACGCAAAGTAGTGGTGCCATACCGCGCGCACTCTTCCGAAGCCCCACGCTCCCGTGCGCTCGAACGGCGTCACCGCGGTCACCGCCCACACGCGGATCAGCCGCCCGCGCGAATCGCGCTTGATCTGCACCGCCAGCATCATCACCTGCACCAGCAGCACGCCCGCCAACAGCGCCACCGACTTGTGTCTCGAGGGAATCGCTACCATGAAAGAGAGTCTCTAGTAATAAGTTCTCAGTTGAGCCGCGAAACGCGAAATCTGAAAATCTCAATTCGTCGCCCACTTGCCCCAACGGGTTGAGAGTGGAAAACCTCTTCTGAGAGTCGCACAACGCTTAAAGTAACTGATAACTGATAACCGATAACTGAAAACTACCTCAATCTATGCACACCATGCGCAGCAGCTTGAAATCGCTGAGCATCTTTCCCGTGCCCAGCACCACCGACGCCAGTGGATCATCCGCGATGGACACCGGCAACCCGGTCTCCTCGCGTATGCGCTTGTCCAGATTCTTCAGCAGCGCCCCGCCGCCCGTCAGCACAATGCCGCGGTCGCTGATGTCCGCGGAAAGTTCCGGCGGTGTGCGTTCCAGCGCCACGCGCACGGCATTCAAAATTGTCGCCACACATTCGCTCAAGGCCTCGCGGATTTCGCTGTCGTCAATCGTCACCGTGCGCGGCACGCCCTCAATCAGGTTGCGCCCCTTCACTTCCATCGTCAGCGGTTTCTCCAATGGATATGCAGACCCAATCTCCATCTTGATCTGTTCCGCGGTGCGCTCGCCGACCAGCAGGTTGTACTTGCGCTTCAAATATTGCATCACCGCTTCATCCATTTCGTTGCCTGCCACGCGCACCGACCGCGAGTACACGATCCCGCTCATCGAGATCACCGCGATGTCCGTGGTCCCTCCGCCGATATCCACCACCATGTTTCCGCTGGGCTCCTCGATCGGCAGCCCTGCTCCAATCGCCGCCGCCATGGCCTGTTCCACCAGATAAACTTCGCTGGCGCGCGCCCGGTACGCGGAGTCCTGCACAGCGCGCTTTTCCACTGGCGTTATTTCGCTGGGCACTCCAATCACAATTCGCGGGTGCACCAGCACGCGCCGGTTGTGCGCCTTCTGGATGAAATACGTCAGCATCTTTTCCGTGACCTTGAAGTCCGCGATCACGCCGTCCTTCATCGGCTTGATGGCCACCACGTTCCCCGGCGTGCGCCCCAGCATGTCTTTCGCTTCGCGCCCCACCGCCACCACTTCGCCGTTCGCTTTGTTGATTGCCACGATCGAGGGCTCGTTCACAACGATCCCTTTGCCGTGAGCGAACACCAGCGTGTTCGCCGTCCCTAGATCGATCGCCAGGTCGGAAGAAAACAAACTGAACACCGACCTCAGGTTGTATCCGTTCTTGTTCATTACTGCTTTCCCCCTGCGGAGAGGATCCTGCCAGGTAGGATCTCTGCGTGCCCGCTCCGAATCCGTCTAACCTTCCATTGTCACCGGATTCGGCGCTACACGCAAAAGCGCAACCCGCCGTTCCCCAAGTTCACTTCGGCACTACTATGGAAACCTCGCGTTTCGCCGTTCCGCCGCGCCGGTTCGACCCGATCACTACGATGGTGTGCTGTCCCGGTTCCAGCGGTTCCGTAAAGTGGCGGAAACTTCCATCCGGCGAAATATTCGCCACCGGTTGCCCGTTGATGATCAGCGCCGCGCCCGGTTCCGTTTTGCCAATCACCTCGGCGACGCGCCCGTGAATCTGTGTGCTCTGGATATCCAACAGCATATCCTGTGCCTTGCCCTGGGCCACCAGCGAGAACTTGAACGTTTCGCTGAATTCGCTGGTCTGCTTCTTGGCGTCCGAAGCGGTCACGTTCCAGAAATAATCGCCCGCTTCCAGTCCGCTCACTTCCGCGCTCGCGCCGCTTACTTTCATCTCTTTGATCAGCCTCGTGAACATCGTCGTCGGGCTGATCCTCAGCGTATAGCCCACCGCATCATCCACCGCCTGCCACTCAAACCGGATTTGCGCTGTTTTCGGATTTTCCGAAATGATCGGTGCCAGGTTTAGCGGCGACACAAGCGCCGGCGGCGCCAGCACGTTCGATTTCTGTGTTGCACCGCCATTCGAGAAACTCACCTTCTCCCATGGCGCGAGCTCGATCCTCTCTTGCCCGCGCTTTACTTCCGCCGCGCCCGCCGCCACCGTGATCTCGTGCTCATTCTTGCTGGGATCGTTCTTCACCGTCGCTCGGCTGTTCTGCTGCACGTACGCCGTGGCGTCTTCCACGCTGATCGCCGCCTGCGAGTCGCGCAATGTCCACGTCGGCGTCACCAGGTTTACTTCGCCCGTGTTTATGCGTACCGCGGTATTCGCGCGATCCTTGGTCACGTTGTTCTCTTCCACGGTTACCAGCGTTTCCGCCTTCACCGTATATTCCGTGCCGTCCGCGAACGTGATGCGCGCCGCTCCGTCCGATCCCGTCTGGATCAGATCCCCGGTGTCCAGCGCCGTGTGATAGTCCGCATCCACCCAGGTCACCGAATTCACCTTTTTTACCTGCACCCGGCCGTCCAGGTTCACGAATTTAGCTTGCGTCTGTGTGATCGTCAGCGGGTCGGTGTCAACGTTTCCGATCGCCTTATTGATTTTGTTTGTCGCAATCGTGGTCCAGTCCGGAATGGCTACGTACATGCCCGCGATGATGATCACAAACAGCAGTACCAGATAGATCGCCACGGTCTTGTACGTCACCGCGTGCCAATACACCTCCACGCGATGAATCTTCGGTCCCTTCTGTGGCGTGGGTGCCGACGTCGGTCGTCGTGGCTCGATAGGGGTCTGCGTTGTCACTGGAGTGTGCGCCGCGATTGCTCCAATTTCGCACTTTAGCACACCCCTCTGCACATGCGGGCATCGCGCCGTTGCCCCGTAGTCAATCTACAAATAGCGTTTCCGCCGCTTTTGCAACTTGGATCAGCGCGCACACTAAGGCGTTCCAGCCGGAAACGCCTTCCGCTCAAAAAACTTCCACTTGTCCAGCCCCGCCGCCACCGCCACGTCAAAGAAACCCACCATCATCTCGTCGGAAGTTTGTTCGCCCCAGCGCACCGCGGCTTCCGGATCCGGGTTGCGGGGGTTGTCTCGCGAATTATCGAACCACGCCACCGCCTGCAATTCCGTTCCGGCCTTCAGCCGAAGAGGCTCCGCCAGCCGGTAACTCATTTGCCAGTGGAAGTGGTAATGCACGCGCAACAGCGGCTCGATCGTCTTGTCCGGTTTCACGATGTTGTACTCGAACCGCTTCCCTCGCAGATGCATGTGCGGGAAAAAGCTCAGCAGCGTCGCATCATTCGGCAGCGTGCCGCGCGCCTCCACGCGGTAGTCCGGCACCCGCGGTGGAATCACGAAGTGGTCGTTCGTTAATTGCAATGTCAACACCCGCTGCGCTGGCGCCTGCTTCGCAAAAATCAGCCCGATTCTGCTCGTGTCGGAGCCGCCCTTGCCGTTCGTCGTGTAGTGCATCTGGAACACCAGGTCGCTCCCCGCGGGAATGTATTTCGCCATGCCCTCGGGCCATTGGTCCGGCGTGCTTCCCGGAGCGTACACCAGCAAAATGTCGCTGTCCGTCCACATGGCGTCCCGCTGATCCTCTGGCGTCACCAGTGTTGCCGCCGTAAACGCCTTGCCCACCGGTGCGTGCCGCAGCCATTTTGATTCCGGCGGACGCACATACACCACCGCGTGGTGCACGTTTTCGCGCATCCCTGGCAGAATCTCCGAGCTCTGCACCCAGCGCCCTTCCGTGAAATGTGTGGGCACGATTTCATAGGTGTAATCCACTTCGCCATCCGCCGGGATCTTCACCGGCTCCGCCATGCTGACAGCCATTTCCGGCGCGGCAATGGTCCACTGCTCCGCCCATTTCTTCACCGTTGCATCGCCGGGATTTCCCGCGGGCGCATTCGCCTTTGCCCAAGCCGCCAGCTTCGCAATCTCTTCTGCGGTCAGCGACGGATCATTGGCAAATTTCCCGATGCCTGCTTCCGCGAACCACGGCGGCATTCGTTTCGCCTGCGTCGCTTCCCGGATCGCTCCCGCGTAGCGCCGTGTCTCCTCATAACTTTCAAACGCCATCGCCGCAATTCCCCCGGCGCGGTGGCACACTTGGCAATGCTGTTGCATCAGCGGCAACACGTCGCCATAAAACGTCGGCGTCTTCGCTGCATCCGCGTTTTGCCCCGCCCGCATCCCGCCGCCCACAATCGCAAGGATGTCGAGCAGCAGCACTCCCAAGCAGGCGATCTTTGCAGTTCCTCGCGCCATTCCCGCTCTCCTTCTCCATCTTCCCACATTGCCAGCGCCACACGCGCCCCTGCGCTTGCCCGCGCGGGCTGATCGCGACCCGGGGCCAGCCAAACATCACTTGAACTAAGGTTGTAACTTACGGCTGCGTCTGGCGGACAGGAATGCGATGCGCTCTGCACGATTCGGCGGTGATTTGCCGAAGCTCGGCCTATTGGAAACGATCTCCCAGTATCCTGGAAGTGCGATTCCGGCGGCAATATCCGCTGCCTGGAATGTTGTCAAACCGAGGTACGAGGAGGCCATCTTGAGGATGGCTGTCGGTTTGCCCAGTTTCGGAGAGAACGGAGATGGCAGTTATAGTTCAACGGTGCGAAGGAGGGGATCTCAGTGTACAATCTTTGCGGTTTTCGAAGTCAAAATGAAAATTCTGGATTAATGAGCAATATTCGAATTCCAATGCAATGAGGAGTCCCAAAATCTCGCCCTGCCAAAATCATCCTTGTCTGGCCGAACCAGTCCTGCCGAACCGGCTGTGATTTTGATCCGCAATTTATAAAGGAGTGCAAATGAACTATTCACGTCTCGTGCTGGCGGCGCTTGGTGGCACGGTCGCGTCTTTTGCCTTTGGTTTCTTAGTGTTTTGGCTGGTGCCAGGTCTTATCAAAGAAGGCCACAGATATCCGGCCGTATTCCGGCCTAAGGAAGAAATGATGAAAGTTATGCCGGTTGGATTCGTTGCATCTCTCCTATCGATTCTGGTTGCCGCCATAATTTTCGCAATGATACATCGGATCGGATCGGGCATTACGGAAGGTGCGCGCTTCGGCCTTCTAATTGGCATTTTCGTGGTTTGCGCATTTGTGCTGCACAACTACGTGAACCTGAACATCGGGCTGAAACTCACTCTTATGCAGGCTGTGGTTTACTTCGTCCAGTGGACTATCGTCGGAATAGTCATCGGTCTTAATTACAAACCCCTCGCTACGCCATAATCGTGAATATATCTGTTGTCGTTTTGCGTCTGAATCCTTGATTGTAGTTTTTAGCCTCTAGCTGTTTACGCCAAACTCGTTGATATCGTGGGCAAAGTAGTGGAAAACGATCCGCCACGCAATACGGCGGCACTTGTACCGGTCAAGGGGTGGTCTTAGCTGTTGCTGCGTGGGGCGCCGCAGCCGCCCGGCGATACGTGACCACGAAAACCACCTGCGAATCCCGGTCCACTCCGCCCTGTCTTCCCGGGGCAAAACGCCACTCACGCGCGGCAGCGACGGTTGCCGCTGTCAGCGATTCCGGCCCGCGCACCACGTTAATGGACCCCACTTGGCCCCCTGCATCAACGTGCTCGTACAGAATCACGCTGCCTTCCGCCATCTTCGTTAGCGAAGGGTCCGCTTCCGGCGCAACCAACGGCTCCGCTCCCCGCTCCCGGGCATCAGCCCACCTTTCCGCGTAACTGTGCTCCTGTGGCGCGCGCGTCGAAGTCAATGACCCGGAAAACTGAAACACAATCCCAATTCTCGCCTCCATCACCTTTTCGCCGGAACGCGCTGGCCGAAAACTCCACGTCTTCACCGCAGCCCAAGCTTTCTCTACAAATGGATTCTCCCCGCTCACGATCCGCACGTCTCCCACCCTGCCGCTGCTCTCGACAAGCCCATCGAGCACAACCTCGCCTCCGCTAAAAACTTCACCCGGGTACGGCGCAGCCACCAGGGAAAGCGGCTCCGGTGCTGAATAGCCGTTACTGTGCGCTGCACCCGGTTCCCCTTTCCCCAACGCCTCGGCAGCTCCCTCCCACGCGATCCCCTTTTCCAACAGCAATGCGATGGCGTAGTGAATCGGCACGGCCGCTCCCACGCCTCCCGTCTGCGCCTGCACCGCGTTTGCCTTTGCCACGGCGCCACCATGCAACCACCGCCCCTCGACCAACCCCACCACCTCTTGCGTCTCGCTCGACACTACCGGCGCTCCGCTGTCACCCAGCAGCACGTCGTGACTGAACAAAAAGATCTCCGTGTCTGGCCGCCCTTTATCCAACTGCGTGAACCGGTATTCCAGAACTTCGCCCGCCGGCCGGTCCTCCCGCAGGGCATCAAATGTATAAGGGTTCTTGATCCGAGAGGGACGCATCGCATCCGCAAGCACCGCGTGCGCCTCCGCGGGCCTCTGTGTCGCCAGGCGCAGAAAATTCACCCGGTATCGTCCTTCAAAGGGATTCGGCGTAGCTCGCAGCACCGCCACGTCATGGTCTGCGTCCATGATCACTACCGTGGCTTTCACCAGTCGCGGCGGCGCCATTGGCAATTGCAGCAGAATATACGGCTGCACATCGTGCAGTTGACTCAACACGTGCGCCGCCGTTAGCAGATACCCCTCTTTGTTAATAAAGAATCCGTTCCCGTAAAAAATGTAGTGGAATCCTCGGTCGGAAGGCGATTCATCCACCGGGTAAACAATGGGGCATACCGCTGCGGAGAGTGGCGTCGCGCTTCCCGGTGTCTCAGCGGTTGCCGTTGCCGCCCGCAGACACGGGATAATAGACGTCACCGCCAGAATACCAAGCCCCGCTTTACGCCATAATCTCATCGCATGGAACCCCGCAGGCCCCCGCCTTCCCTCTCTTCTCAACCAGCTTAACCCTTCCCCATTCCCGCGCAATTGGCCCTTGGGACAGTCTTGTTCAACTATGATGCACTGCCGGCGGCCTACCGTTTGTGTGAACTCCGCACCTTGCCAGCACTCCTATCTCACACCACCCTGTGACATACCGCACTGCGCTTATTCCCGAATAGGTCCAGCGTCTCTCTGTATTACCGCTTTTTGCGCAGCTGGGTCTGCGGGCCCTCCATCCGCGCCGATTTCCCTGTGGTCGGACCCCCTGCTCGCCGTTCCGCGAGCTCTCTTCAAGACAATTTCACTTGCTGGAGGTTTGCATGCTGCACCTTGATACCGGCAATACCGGTTTTATGATCCTGTGCACGAGCCTGGTCATGCTGATGACGCCGGGCCTGGCCTTCTTTTATGGCGGGCTGGTGGGACGCAAGAATGTTTTGGCCATCATGATCCAGAGCTTCGTCTCCATGGGCTGGACCACCGTCATCTGGTATTTGTATGGCTATTCTCTGTGCTTCAGTGGGGACTGGCACGGTGTGGTCGGCAACCTTCATAATGCTCTTCTCCGTGGAATCGACCTCAACACCCCATCGCCAAACGTCACCATTCCCGCCCTCGTCTTTATCGCTTATCAGATGATGTTTGCCATCATCACGCCCGCCCTGATCTCTGGCGCATTCACGAATCGCGTCAGTTTCAAGGCCTACATGCTGTTTCTCACCGCGTGGCTCACCTTTGTATACTTCCCCTTCGTGCACATGGTGTGGGGCGGCGGCTTCCTGCAGCAATGGGGCGTGAAAGACTTCGCCGGCGGGATTGTGGTGCATAACATCGCCGGAATGGCGGCCCTCGCTTCCGTGTTGTACGTCGGCAAGCGCCGCGTTTTGGACCGCGGGCCGCACAGCATTCCCCTGGTCGCGCTGGGCACCGGGTTGCTCTGGTTCGGATGGTATGGCTTCAATGCGGGCAGCGAGATGCAAGTGAATTCCGTGACCGCCGCCGCGTTCCTCAATACCGATGTGGCTGCCTCCTTTGCCGCCATTGCCTGGCTGATGGTGTCGTGGCTCAACGAAAAGAAGCCCAAATTCCTCGGACTGCTGACTGGGGCCGTGGCGGGACTGGCGACGGTTACTCCTGCGGCGGGTTATGTCTCCCCGTCCACAGCCGTGATTATCGGCCTGGTCTCCGGCGTGGTCTGCTATTACGCCGTGGAAATGAAGAACAAGCTGCACTGGGATGACGCCCTGGACGTCTGGGGCGTTCACGGCGTTGGTGGATTCCTCGGCATCATCATGCTGGGCATTTTCTCCACCAAGCAATTCAATCCCGACGGTGCCAACGGCCTGCTATATGGCGACCCCACGTTCCTCCTCAAGGAGGTCACCGCGGTTGTCTTCTCATCCGTCTGGGCCTTCGTGTTCACTTACGCCATGTTGCGCATCATTGATGGCTTCACCCCCGTCAAAGTCACGGAGCTCACCGAAGAAGTTGGCCTCGACGAGTCGCAACTCGGCGAACACGCCTACGAAACTGTGGACAAGTGATCTAATCAGCTTGCATCGTTCCACCCGGAGTGGGCGAACGCTTGAAAGTTCTCACGCGCCCCCTCCGGGTGTCGCTTCTTTGCTCACCACGCAGCGCTGCGCCGCCGTGCCTTCCGGATCCTCCCGTCCCCCGCAACTTCATTTGGGTCTTTCCCTCCTTTCCTCTATAATCTTAAGTTTGTGCAGCGCTTTCCTCTTTCGTTAGGAGATATCTGGTATGGCTGGCGATTCTAACTCCAAGAAAACCGGCGTCCGCATCCTCTTCGGCGTCGTCATCGGCTTGCTCGCCTTGAGCATGCTCCTCTATCTTGTCCCGCAAGGCCCCAGCTCCGCGGAAACTTCCACGGATGTGGTGGCTCGCATTGGCGATCAAAACGTCACCCTCGCTGACGTTCACGAAAAGCTCAATGAAATTCGCAAGCAGAATGACATCCCCAGGCAGCTCGAATCTCTCTATGCGCGCCAGATCCTCAATCAACTCGTCTTCCAGAAGGAAGTGGAATACGAGGCCAAGCGCCTCGGTATCACTGTCAGCGAAAAGGAACGCGCCGACCGGATTCGCCTCTACGTGCCCAGCGCCTTCAATGGCGACACCTTCGTCGGCATGGACGCCTACGCCAACGAAGTCCGCCAGCGCTTCCAACTCACCGTCCCGGTCTTTGAAGAGCTGGTGCGCTCCGGCCTCGTCGAGGAAAAATTCCGCAAGCTCGTCACCGATGGCATCAGCGTGGGTCCTGCTGAGATTCAGGACGAATTCCGCTTCCAGAACGACAAAGTCAAGCTCGACTATGTCTCGATCAAGCCCGATGATCTGCTTCCCAAGGTCACCGTCGACGATGCCGAAATTCAGGCCTACTACGCCAAAAACAAGGCCACTTTCCAGATCCCTGAAAAGCGATCCGCCCGTTACACCCTGGTGGACCTCGCCCAGCTTCGCCAATCAACCACTGTCTCCGACGACGAGCTGAAGGCCATCTACCAACAGAACATTCAGCAATACGAAGTCCCCAATCGCGTCCATACCGAGCACATTCTTTTCCTTACCACAGGCAAGACCGACGCCGAGGTCGAGGAAATCAAGAAAAAAGCCGCCGACGTCCTCGCACAAGCAAAGAAAAAAGGCGCCAACTTCGAGGATCTCGCCAAAAAGTATTCTGAGGATCCGGGCAGCAAGACCAAGGGTGGCGACCTCGGCTGGCTCTTGCAGGGCCAGACCGTCCCTGAATTTGAGAAGGCGGCCTTCAGCCTCAACAAGGGCGAAATTTCCTCCCTCATCCGCACTCAATACGGCTTCCATATCATCAAGGTCCTCGAAAAGGAAACCGCACATACCAAGCCCTTCGATGAGGTTAAGGATTCCATTCGCGCACCCATGCTCCTTCAGAAGGTGGACACGGAAGCTGGCAACATTGCCGACAAGATGTCCGCGGAAATTCGCCAGTCCAACAAGACCACTCTCGACGGGCTGGCCCGGGAGTATCACCTCACCGTCTCCGAAACCCGCGCCGTTGCGGCCAATGAACCCCTCCTTGAACTCGGCAACTCGCAAGAGGTCAAGGACGAGCTTTTCCGTCTCCGCCAGGGCGATCTGAGCCTTCCCATTCGCACCGACCGCGGCTACGTCGTCATCGCCCTCCAGCAGATACTGCCCACCCACCAGGGCTCGCTCGAGGAAGTTCGCGACAAGGTTGGTTCCGAATTGAAGCAGCAAAAGGCCGCGCAACTCGCGCAATCCAAGGCTGCCGAACTCGCGCGCCGCGTCAAGGCCGGCGAAAAGTTCGACCCGGCCGCCAAAGCCCTGGGTCTCGACCCCAAAACATCGGAACCGTTCGCGCAAAGCGGCTCGGTTACCGGCCTCGGCAGCGGTAAGCAGCTTGCCGTTGCCTTCTCTCTGAAGACTGGCGAAGTCGGAGCTCCGCTGACCCTCGGTGCGAACTGGGTTGTCTATCAAGTCGTGGAAAAGACGGACGCCAACCCTGCCGATTTGGAAAAACAGAAGAAAACCATCACTGACACCCTCCTCCAGACTAAACGCAACCTGGCCTTTGAAGCCTTCCACACCGCCTTGGAAGAGCGCATGACGAAAGAAGGCACTCTCAGGCTGATGCCCGAAAAGATGCGCGGCTTTGGTGACTTGACCTAGTCTAACTTATAGACAATAAACGATATAAGTTATCAACAGCTACCCCCTTGCCCTCTCTGCCCCGTCCCGTTACCCTATTAGGGTCTCCTTTAGGTGTACTCGGAAGGGCATAGCTGGGCATTGGGTTACGGTTTCCCCATGCCCCTTGTCCGCTAGCCTATCTGTAAGAGGATGAATTCCGGGTACGTGCCGCGTTATAAGTCTGTAGAGAAACTCATCGCCTCGTTATGAAAAAAAACTCACCGCTTCGCCCCTCCGGCATCCGCAACGACTACCGTTGCAGCATCGAGAAGAATCAGTCAGGCAAATACTGTGTCCGCATCCGCGTCCTTTACCCCCGTCACGCCTGGACCCTCGCTGTCTACTTCCTGGCTTCCTCCTTCGATCGCGCCATGAAAAAGCTCGAGGAGTCCCTCCACTTCCTTCAGCGCAATGAAGAAAAACTCTGGTTCTGGGGTGTGGACCGCGCCGAAGACATGGGCTTCTCCGCCGAGTTCCTCAAGGAAGTCGGCCTCCACATGGACCAGCGTTCCGAATTCCCCCGCAAGGCCGCCAACCTCTCCCTCGAGCCCGAACGCGATGTCCCCGCATTTGTCCTTGGGCCTGTTCGCCGCGGCCTAGCCGAATCCGTCGAATTCGCCCGCGTTCAACCCGCCGGCGACTGATCCCGCTCTGATGTCCCGCCCCATTGGCCGTTCCACCTGGCCCAACGCGTGGGATTGCGTCAGTTTTCGAGTAGCCGACTATCCGCCCAGTGAGTCGGATACCGCCAACACCTGCCTGATCGAGAGCGGAAATCCGTTGATTGGGTGATCACCAGATGCGTGGTACCAACCGGTAACGCACCTTCTGGAGATATTCCGGGTAGCCCTCCAGATCGCGTGCCAACAGCTTCTCCTCCCCAAAGATCCGCACAACCATCAGCCCGACCATGGCGAGGCCTACGAGAAGGCCGGAAATGGAGCCGAGCAGCAACGCGCCACCAATGAACGTGAGACTTCCCCCAAGATACATGGGGTGGCGAACAAAGCCGTAGACGCCGGTGTCAATGACGTGCTGGCCGCGCTCGGTCTGAATACGCACCAGCGGCGACGCAAAGGTGTTATCGGTGAGCCCGCGGAACATGAAGAAACTACCCCCGAGGAGCAAGAGGCCTCCGCAGACCTCGCACCACAGCGGCAGGCGGGGTGTCCAACCGAAACGCACATCCAGCCGCGGCACAACGAACCACGCGAGGAAGCACACTCTCATCCCGATGAGGATAGGCAGATCGGAGCGCGATTCGCCGCCGCTGCCGAGCAGGCGGAAGCGCTCGGCGTACAGCGCAGGGTCCCGGTAGTGAAGCCACAAGAGAATGGCGGCAGCCAAGGATACCCACCAGACGCCGAAGATCCAGCCCTCCACCCAGCGCCAATCGCCCGACAGCCATAGCAGCAGCCCTAGAAAGAAAACGAGGGCAGCCACCAACTGGAGCCCGATGATGATCGGCGTGGGGCGCATCAGAAGCTGAAAATATCATACTGCCGAGAGGTGCTTGCCTTCTACTGTCGGAGCCGATTGCCGCGTGGGTTTGACAGGACGGCAAGATTCCTTCGGGCAGATCGCGGGCTACTCGGAAACTGACCTAGTCACGGGCTCCGTTCCAGCTTGACAAACCCTCGCCTTCTATTGCATCATACGTCAATTACACTGCGGGATAACCGAGATCCGGCTGGTCCAGCCACTGCTCTGCGCCCACTCTTGGCCACGCCCGCGTGCCGCTAAGGGAGCCTGAGCCGCTCCGCGCGAAAGGACTTCAGGAAATGAATCGTACGCACAACACCCTCTATCTCGCACTCTTGCCGGCGCTGTTCGTGTTCGCGGGGACTCTCTCCATGCGCGTCACGGCTGCTCAACAGCCCGCCGATCAGACCGATTCCAGTTCCACCAAGAAATCTTCCAAACCCAAGCAGGCACCCGCCGCTGCTCCTGCTACTACTGCGCCCGCCGGCGCGAGCACGCCGGCGGCCAAGCCAGCCCCCGCTACCACCCCACCGGCCAACACTCCCGCCGCAAGCACTCCCGCTGCTTCCAAGCCCGCCGCCACGCAACAAACTCCTCCGGCCAAGAGCAATCTTATGGTTTGGGTGAACACCGATTCCGGCATCTATCACAAGCCCGGCACCCGTTTTTATGGCAAGACCAAGCAGGGCAAATACATGTCGGAAGCCGACGCCATCAAAGCCGGCTACCGCCCTGCAGCGAAGAATTAGCTCCCGCTTTTGACTCTTTCAGTTTTGTCAGGCTCTGTTGACTTCCTCACGGGAATCACAACGGTGGCTGCCACATCCCATTCTCTTCCCCAGCAAGCGCCGTAGGCGCGACACTCCTGCAATCTCATTCTCTTTGCAAGGATCTCAACAAAGCCGTTTTGTCAGGGAAACTTCCGGGAGATACTCGATGAATGAATCGCAGAGGCCTTCCAAACGCGCTCCCGTCCCGCTATTTATCTCGCAATATCACTTCCCCGCGGCCCACCATCTGCTCGTTCAGCCACAGCCTGTATTTGTAACTCCCCGCCTTCGTCCCTGGCACCGCCGGGCCGCTCAGAAGCCGCATCCCCATCGGCGCCTGAAAAATGTTCGATGAAAAGGGGCAGCGGTTGCCGTCAAATTCCACTCGCAAATTGCCCGCATCCGATATCCAGCTTACCTGGTCGCCGGCATCGAGCACCACCACCTGAGGAATCAAACCGACCAACACCGGGCGTTCCGCCATGCTTGCTCCTTCGCTCTCTTTCTCTTTCCCTGCGACGATAGCACATCCTTTCCTGTAGTTCCTATCTCCCCCGTTCCCCTTGCCACGCGCCTCAGCGCAAATTTAATGCCGTAGGATGTTTCGGTTGATAAAGGCCGATTTTGCCTCCACCGGGAAGTTGCAACCTTGTAATCGAGCCCCATCGTTCTTTGTGAACCGTTGAGCATTTGACGCCCTTCTTGGCGAGCGCCGCCATTTCGGCTTTCAAATCGTCGCACATGAAATAAAGTTCGTGGACCCCATTCTGTTCGGACGGGTGGAATGCGGCTTCTGCCCGCGGCAGGGCAAAGATCAGCCAGCCATGACCCGCATCCACGGATTTGAACCCGAGGACCTCGTGGAAAAATGTGCGATCCGCCTCGGCGTTTTTGCTGTAGACAATGACATGAGCGCCAGAAATCATTTGTTCCTCCTAAGAATTGCGCGGAACTCCCAGCGGACGCATCTTCCAATGAATCTCGAAAACTGCACTGAGTCTACCTAAGGACACTATCATGCCCCACATCAGCTTGACCCTTGTAGCAACGCCCCGTAAACTTCTTATATAGAGCGTGGCGCTGAGCATCCGTCTACTCTTGCGCGCATGAATCTTTGTGGCGGGATATCCCCGCGCAGGAGCTGCATGGATGGCCTCGGTCGCAAGATCCCTATCTGTACCCTTACCTAACGGCGCGCGCCTTCAGCTTCTTTCTTGTATCCCCTTCGTCATCATGCATCTCGCCGCATTGGCCATTTTCTTTGTGCCTTTTCACTGGTATTACCTGCTCGCCTGCTTCGCGCTGTACGAAGTGCGCATGTTCTTCGTCACCGCGGGCTATCACCGCTATTTCTCTCATCGTTCTTTCAAGACCAGCCGCTGGTTCCAATTTTTGTTGGCTTTCATGGCCATGTCCTCTTCGCAGAAGGGTGTCCTCTGGTGGGCCGCACATCATCGCCACCATCACCGCTATTCCGATCAGGAGTTGGACCTGCACTCTCCCACCCTCTTCGGTTTCTGGTGGGCCCACGTTGGCTGGATTCTTTCCGATAAATACGAGGGCACGCGCCTCGACTACATCGGCGACTTCGCCAAATTCCCGGAACTCCGCTGGCTCAACAAATACTATCTCGTGCCGCCCATCCTTCTTGGCACCGCCATCTGGCTCATCGGCGGATTCGGTTTCTTCGCCTGGGGTTTCTGCCTCAGCACCATGTTCCTGTGGCATGGCACCTTCACCATCAATTCGCTTTCGCACCTCCTCGGCAAGCGCCGCTTTCCCACCTCCGATACCAGCAAAAACAATTGGGTGCTCGCCCTGGTCACTCTCGGCGAAGGCTGGCACAACAATCATCACTACTTCATGGCTTCGGCGCGCCAGGGCTTTTACTGGTGGGAAGTGGACATCACGTTCTACGCCCTGAAAGTGCTTTCCTGGTTCCACATCGTCCGCGAACTCCGCAAAGTTCCAGAGCACGTCCTCGCCGAAGGCCTGGCCCTCGACTCAGCCGCCGCTTCCGCCTGATTCCTTCTTCCTCTCCTCTTCGTAGGGGCGCCCCATGTCCGCAAAATCCCCTGTTCATGTCTCTGCGTCTTTCTGCCTTGTTTGCCTCCCCCCAAAAAGAAAATGCCCTCGCTTTCACGAGGGCATCCTCCGTTTTCTTTCCAGTGGGTCAAGCCAACTCGGTTGTAAGTCGCTCCTTGCTGCCTTTCGGGCAGCGCTGACCGGCCTGGTTCTTATCTGCCGTGTCCGCTAGGCTTGCCGGAGCTTTCGTGTTCCTTAGGCGGCTTCGCTGGCTTGGAAGCCTTTGTATTCGATTTCGGCTTGCTGGAAGTGTTCGACTTCGACCCGTTCGATGTATTGGGCTTGTTCGAGCTAGTCTTCGCCGCTGCGCTGGCCGTGCTGTTGTTCCGCGCGCTCGGTGGACGATCCGCTTGCGCGGCATTGTTGGAAGGCCGGTTCGTATTCCCGCCGGCAGAGCGCGCTGCTACGACTCCCGCCCCATGAAACTCGCCGGGTCTCGCCGTTGCTGCCACCGCAGGTTTTCCATGATTTGCGGATGCCAGCATGCTCTTATCGCTCCGTGCCGCCTGCTCATGCTGAGTCTGCAGCGATGTTGCGGGCGTGTGGTGTTCATTCTCTGCCGCGCGTTCGGCCGCTGTCGGCTGCGCGGTCACGCCTCCGGTTCCGCCATTAAAGCTCGTGCGATTCACGGTAGTGTTGTTATTGATCACCGTCTTGTTGACGTACGTATTGTGGATCACCGTCGTATTCACGTTCGTCACCGCGGTGTTGTAGTGAAACACTCCGCCGCGCCATTCGCCGCCGACGAATCCCACGCCGCCGTACCCAAAGCCATAGTTAATCCCACCGTAGAACCCGATGTGCGGGCCCCAGTAGCCGCCGTGCCACAGGTACGCTCCGCCGCCCCAGCCCCAGTATCCCGGCGTCCACAGAAACCCTGGTGTCGGCGCCATAATCCAAGTGCCCGGCACCCAGAAATAGCCGTCCGGTCCGTAGGACCAATAGCCCGGTGTCCAGAGGTAGCCCACGCCGGGGCAAATCGGCTGCGCGTACACCGGCAGAGCCGGTGGCCCAATATGTACGGAAATGCCCACGGCGATCTGCGCGGGCGTGGTCGCAGGAATTGCCAGGATTGCCAAAGCCAGAATAAACAAATAAGCGTACTTTGTTGTGCGCAACATAAGTATTCCCCTTGCACTCTCTCTCCGGGAGCGCTCATTCTCAGTGGCCGCCGGATTGTCTTGTATTCAGGGTAAATCGCCCTTCGAGCGGCTTGTGCCATTAAACTCGGGCCTGTTAAGAAAGTTGCACCCCCACGCCATCCCCCTGGATTTGTGGGGTTTGCGCGCGCCGCCGCAGGGGCCTTTGCACGCGCTTTTGTAAATGTGCGATTTTAGCCCCGTTCCCGGGTTTTTCTTCCCTGTTTTTCCAATGGAATCAGCGCCGCTCTGTCAGCGGCACGCGCACCAGAATTGCGTCATCCACCCGCACAATCAATTCCGAAAACTTCGGCTTGCCCACATTCCGCATCGCCTGAAACCGCGGATTTAGCGCTTCGACGTTTACGTGCAGCGCCGTCTTGGGATCTTTAGGTACGTCAAAGCTCACGCGAAGATCCTGTTGGCCGTAGCCATCCGCACCAACCGCACCTTCCACATTCACAACATCGCACACATGTTCCGGCAGCGCCGCTACCGGCTTCCAGTCCAACTGTACAAACGGCTTTTCCGTCTGCCAGAAGTGCGGATACACCGCCTTATGAATCCCGATCGTGTAACCCTCCGCCTGCACGGTGCGCACCAGCGGCCCGCCGCTGTACATCTCGTCCACATGCAATCCCAGCCGCGTGATGCCCTTGGCGAATATCCCCATCAGCACGAACGGCACCAGCGCTGCCGCCAGCACCGTCATTCCCGCGGCCGTATAACCCAGTTTTGCCGTTGGCCATTTCATGCGCATCTCCTAAATCACGCGTTGCAAGATGGTCTCGAGTCCCTGTGTAATGATGCTGCCGCCAAACATCCCCGCCGTCGCCCAGGCCGCATACAGAAACATCAGCCGCGCCCGCTCCGGCTTCACCGACACGGGCGTCCCCTTGATGTGCCACACCGCCGCGCCTTTCGGGCACGCATCCACGCACGCCCCGCACTTCATGCACGACAGCAGCGTCTCGCCCTTCTTGATCGATTCGTCGCTCAGCGACATCGTCGGGCAGCTTTTCTGGCACAGCACGCAGGGCGAGCAAACCGTGCGATCAATCTTGATGTCGAACACGCTGGTCTTGTTGAAAATCGATTGGAACGCGCCAAATGGGCAGAGGAACGTGCATTGCGTGCGTTTCTTTGTCAGCAGGGGCAGCACAATCACCAGCGCGCCAAACAGCACCACGAAAATCCCGTTCTGCACCAACCCCACCGTATTGCGCGCGGCCACATATTCCGATACCGCTTTGAACGGGCACAGCCACATGCAATACGCCGGCTCAAACAGCGCCAGCGAAAGCAGCACCATCGCCAGCAGCACCGCCCAAGGCACCAGCCTGTATCGCGGATCCAGTTTCTTCCACTGCGCCTTCTTGGGCAGCGCCGCCATCCCTTCCTCGATTCCCCCGAAGAAGCACGCGTAGCTGCACCACCCTTTTCCGACCACCAGCGTAATCGCCAGCCACAAGCCCACCATCATGGCCATCCCACCCCCAGCCATGCCTTCTCCGGGCAGGATGGACCCGGGAAACACCAGCGTTTTCGTCAGCGCCGCCGGCAAAATCAGCAGCGGAATCGGCAGGAAGCAGAACGGCGTGCGCCCCGCAATCATCTCCTCGATGGGGATGCCCATGCTGCCCCGCAGAACCATCACGTTGTGAATGAACCCAATCGGGAAGAGCACTCCCAGCGCCACGAAAAACCATCTCCGCCAGCGATACGTGCTCGCCGTCTTCATCATCAGGTAGAACAGCACGATCATGAACGCTGCCGTCACCCCGCTGGCAATCTGCATCGCTCGCTGCGGCTGCATCAGCCCGCGCATGGACATGAACAACGACCACAACGCAATCGGCAGCGTCAGCAGCAACGCCTTTCCCCAGCCCCGCGGCTGCGCCTTTCCGGGATACACCGTACATCCCGCGTCACCCATGGATCTTCCTTCCCGCGAGCATCGCAATCCCCGCCAGCAGGTAATACACCGCCACAATGCTCATCGCCGCTCGCGCCACGAAAATCACGGACTCGTTCCGCCGCACGCACCCCAGCCCCACAAAGGGCACGAACCACATCGTTGTCGCCACAAAAAACACGCCGAAAAACAGGATTGCTGCAGCCAGGCTTCCCAACTCCGCCGCGCGCACGCCCGCCGCCACGAATGGCGGGCACAAACTAATCCCGGTCAGCAGCCCCAGCACCGCCGCCCCCGGCACTCCGTGTTTTCCCACCCGCCCGATGCTCACCAGCCCGGAGCCCGCGCACGTATGCGCACAGCCACGTCCCACCGAATACGCGTACCACAACAGCGCCAGCCCCAGCAGCACATGAATCCCGCCGTAAATCAACGTGCGCGCCCCGGGTCCAGGCGAAGCCAACGCGCCCAGCTCCCACGCCGCCGCCGCAAAAAGCACATATCCCAGAAGCCGCGCGCCCAAAAAGGACGTCAAATAACGCCCGTTCACCCGCCAGCCCGCACCTTCCGCAAGCAGCGAAGGCACCACCACCGGCCCGCATGACGCCACGCACGCCGGTCCCGACGCCAGCCCCAGCAGCAACGCCTCCCCGATCAGGTATGCTCCACCCATCCGTGAAACGTACCAGCGCGCTCACATGCTGTCTGTGACGCTTGCCCACCTCCTTGTTCGTGTTCATTCCTATCCCGTTCGGCCCATCCTCCGCCCCCCGCTCCTAGTACCGCAGTTTGAACCTTGACGCGCCCCGCGGTGGGAGTAACCTATGCGGAAAGGTCTACTTTGCGGCGGAGATTTCCCATGACTCCCTCTCTCCGTGTCTTTGCGGTTGTTTCTGTTTGCGCCCTATGTGTACCCGGCATTTGCCGCGCACAAAACAAAGTTAAAGATAAGGTGTCGGATATCGAAGCAGCCCAGACCTCCAACGGGGTGAAGGGAACGCCGGTAAAGAAGGCTCCCGTACTCACCGATGACGAAATCGGCTTGCTCGTAGCGCGCCAGCCCGCCAGATCCGCCGATGCCGCAAAAGCGGAGCCTGCCGCGAAGGATTCACCCGCAATCCCGCAAGATCCCGAGCAACGCAAGGCGGAGATCGCGGCCCTTCAACAAGCGATTAAAGAGAAGCAATCCAAGATGCACCTGCTGATGCAGATGTTCGTCATCGACGAGGAGGCGTTCCTCAAGGATCCCACCGGCGATTCCGAGAACGAGGATGCGCGCGCCAAACGCCACTTCGAGCAGGACGAACTGCTCCGCGAAGGCAAGGAGCTCGGCCAACTGCGCGCCAGGCTCGATCTGCTGCAATCCGCCACCACCGAAAAATCTCCCCCGCCCAAGCCCGTCGCCTCCAATTAGCCCACGCCTTCCCACTTTTGTAGTGGCCGACCTTTAGGTCGGTTCCTGGGGCTGTGTTTTTTTGTGCGCAGCGTCGCAAATGTCGGCGCGCCGACAATATGATTATGCATATAATTTAGTATATAGTTAACACACCGGAAGAAAACAAACGAGTTAGGGGAGAACACATTTTGCGGGAGGCACCCCCACCCCCGTGTTTTTGCGTATGTACGGGAATGATTGGACTTACGGGAGGAAGTCTCGGATGTACGGGAATAGTTGGAGTTAGGGGAGAAAGTCGGTTCAAAGTTGAAAGTTAAAAGTTGAAAGTGTGGAACGGAGAAGAGGGACGAGAGCGGTTGAAAGTTTTTGTAGAGGCCGCCTTCTGAAGCGGGCGGGTTTTGCGATTTTTCGTTTGCCCACAGGATCAAAAATGTCGGCGCGCCGACATATTCAATTAATTCCCTGGTAAATGGAGGTTTTATGGGAATGGGTTTGCAGTTTGTGTAGGGGACGCCTTCTAAGGTGGTCCGCTCTTGCACCAGCCGGTTGGAATCCCCGGTATTTGAAACAGGGACAGCGGCCGCGGTTAGGGCGAATGAAATGCGAATATTTTGGGTACCCCCACCCCCCTGTTTTTGCGTAAGTAGGGGAAACAAAGGGGTTACGAGCAGATTTTCTGGATGTAGGGGAAACAAAGGACTTAGCGGGTTTTTTGAGGAGGGTGCGGGAGTGGTGCGTTCCGAAATGGTACAAGAGCGGCGTCCCCTCAGCATAACGAATGGATCTTAGCACATTATTTACCGTTTGTCTACTATTATTTAGTGGGTACTAGTTTCGAAACTGGTGCTCGGCGACGACCGGATAAAGAAAAGTCAAAAACCGCACCCTTTGTAGACCAAATGCAAAGGGTGCGGCACCCAGTTTCTACCTCCTGGCCACCCGCCGTGTTCGGGCCACTATACGAGGCCATCTTGGATGAGCGGATCGCTGCGTTAAATTTGGGCACCCTTATCATGAGGGAAATAAGTGAGCGCCGTGACCGTTGGGTCTTCAGCCATGACCCGGAAGCGGGCACGGACGCATGTCCACGTAACATGTGGGGCAGTTTCTATTGGCGCGAGGACCGCGCTCATGCCAAGTGAACTATGCTTACTTCGTAAGGAATCCGAGGCGTGACAACTATGAACGGCATCCAAGGCGGGTACGGACCACTCGTGGGGCACAGCCCACAAGGATTTCCAATCTATCTTTTCACTGACCCGCAATCCAAACTTACGTGCTATGTAATTGTTCTACCTGATAGCAGAGCTTTTTACTGTGACAAACAAGGCAAGATTGTGGCAAAACCCGTTGCCGCGAATCAAGAGATTATCCTTGCGTTGATCGGGGGCACGACGGGCTTCGCGTTGGGCGGCGCACTCGGGGCAGCAATAGGAGCAATAACAGGCCTCATCTTGAGTGAATTTTCCAAGAATCAAGGCCGCTAACTTGTTCGCACTCTCTGTGGTGATTTTTGGTGGGCGCCTCGATTCCATCGGCCGGTGGATTCTTCAAGTTTTCGATTACCGCGTCTTGGGCCTCATCGTCCTGCTCGCCGTTGTTCTCTTTTGCGTTTGGAGACGTTTCCGTTACAAGATTTGGCCTAGTCGGGATGACTGCCTCCAAGTTGGTCTGAGTCTGGTAGGCAGCATAGGTGGCATCACGGCGACTCTGGTTTTCCTGTTTACCAAGCCGCCAGCAATTGAAATGGTTTCTGCTCCGATGCTCCTTTTTCTGGGATTGATTGTGCCGATAGTCATTTTTGGTAACGCCTTTCCACGATTGAAGGCGTTGTATTTTCCAGTGGAGGCCCCCAAGCCGCCCAAAAACGCACAAGCAGAAACAAAAGAGGAGGGAACTGTGAGCCTTTCGATTAAACGTCCAAAAAGTGACGGCCGTTGTGTGCATTGTCGCGGAGTGGCCTCGACAAAGGACCATGTTTTCCCTGATTCATGGTACCCCGAGTCCACTCCGAAAAAGGTGCAACGTTGGACTGTGCCAAGTTGTGGACCGTGCAACCGTGATCTTGGGCTAAAGGAAAAAGAAGTCTTTGTGCGCCTGGGACTCTGCGTCAACCCAGAAAAAGTAGCCGCAACGGGGATTTCCAAGCGAATCATCCGCTCGTTTGGTATCGGTGCACAAGGTCTCGACGAAGATGAAAAGAGAATTCGCGCTGCCCTGAAAGCAGAGGTGCTGAAAGGCGCAAAGCCCTACTCGGATGAAGCCAGACCACATGTGCTCCCGGGAATCGGCCCGCACCCCGAAGCCCCTGCCGAGCAGCAAATTCAAATCGACATTCCGGCCGACGATCTCTACGATGTCGCGCGGAAAATAATTCGCGGCTGTGAATACTGGCTTTCTAATGGCAGGATTGTTGAGCCGCCATATGAAATCGACATCTATTTCGCTCATCAGGCGGATGTCCCCGATGTGGTCAGAATATTTTCCGCATTTGGACCATTTCACCTTGGTCCTGGATTTCGGCTACGACGTGGTCCTACTCACGAAGATCCGTTGTCGGCAATCTACGAAGTCGTCATTTGGGACAGTTTAACCTTCTACGCGACGATTCTTGCTCCTGACCCGGCGCCGGCATCGATGCCGCGGCACTAACCGTAGATCTACAATTCCTTCGAAAGGCGGGTGGCCAAGAGGTGGACGATGGGTGCCGCACCCTCCAGAAAGCGGCGGGCACAAAAGGCGTGCCTACGGCGCTCGGGGAAAAGGTGTGGTGTGGGCCCAGACCCAGCGCTCACGCACTGGGCTAAATTGTGGCGCACCTCCGGTGCTTTGGAGGGTCCAAGCTTGTGCCGCACCCTCCGGAAAACGGCGGACACAAAAGACGTTCCTGCGGCGCTGGGCATCGTTGTGCGCTGTGGACCCAGACCCAGCGCTTACCCTTCGACTCCGCTCAGGGCAGGCGCACTGGGCTAACTTCTTTCGCACCTCCGGTGCTGAGGAATGAGC
>Ga0074044_10000221_pt1 | contig 57167 bp, 54 predicted proteins | sample BogForMeECP23OM1_FD_94443 | JGI IMG/M metagenome (GOLD analysis project Ga0074044, IMG submission 94443) | Bog forest soil microbial communities from Calvert Island, British Columbia, Canada - Bog Forest MetaG ECP23OM1 | ecosystem: Environmental > Terrestrial > Soil > Wetlands ...
AACGTCCGGTATTGTGTTGATAGGGGCAAAAGGAACGTCGAATCGCTCCAATCGCTCCATCCAAAAGATGCGATCGTGCTTTGCTATCGCCTCTGCGACTTTAGTATTGAGCTCGCGATACCGCGACACCCGTCCCGACCGCTCGACGAAGCGAGCATCCGATGTGATCGCGGGTTCGTCGAGGACCTTGAGGAAATTGTCCCAGAACTTGCTCTGCAGCGACAAATGGATGGCAATAAGCTTGCGGTCTGCGCAGGCAAAGGCGAAACATTGTGACGACGCCACACGCGATGAAGGTCCGTATTGGACCTTGGTTTGCGTGTAGTAGGCAAAGGCATCTGGCGTGAAACCGATTGAGCATTCCAGCATGTTGACCTCGATCCGTCGGCCGCGGCCGGTCCGCCCGCGTTCATAAAGCGCGCTCACGATTCCGTTGACTGCGTACATCCCTGTCACGTTGTCGGAGATCGTCACACCTACGAGTTTCGGGTCATGCGGATCGACTGCCAAGCCGTAGATCCCGCTCAGCGCGCTTGCGACGGCGTCATAGGCGGGCCGGTTTTGATAGGGACCGCTCGCGCCGAAGCCGGTGATCGAACAGTGGACAATCTGCGGATTGATGGCCCGGATTGCAGCAATATTGAATCCGAACTTGTCCATCACACCAGAGCGATAATTCTCCACGAGGACGTCGGATTCCTCAAGCAACTTGTGGAACACCCGCTTTCCGATCTGGTCCTTCAGATCAAGTGCAATGCTGCGCTTGCCGTGATTGTAGGCGACAAAGTTCGGCCCGTATCGGCCGCCTCCGGTGGCACGAAACGGATCGCCGCCGTCCGGATTCTCGACTTTTATAACCGACGCACCCAACTCACCAAGCAACATCGCAGCGTAGGGAGCGGTAATCATCGTGCCGAGTTCGAGAACCTTCACGCCGGCAAGAGGCAGCGAAATCGGATGCATCGAAGGGAACTCCAGAGATGCCCTCAGTCACTTCTACTCTGGACGCTTGTACGCTCCGAGGCCGGGCTTGAAGCTCTTATCGTCGACGAACTGCTTGATGCCCTGGCTGTAGCCGTCTTCCTTGTCGCGGGCGCGCAGCTCTCCTGATTTGGCCATCAGGTATTCGTGCGCTTGGCCGAAATCCATGTCTCGCACGGCTTTCAGGCCTTGCTTGGTAGCCCGCAGGGTTTCCGGATTAAGTTTGAGGAAGCGACGGGCGAACTCCTCTGTGGTCTTGCGCAGATCGGCGGCCGGCACGGCCTTCGTGATCAACCTGATCTCCTCGGCTTTCTTTCCGTCGAACAGCTCGCCGGTCAGACTGCAATAGAGCGCGTCACGATAGCCGAGGCAGACTTGGAGGACCTTGCTTACGAGGCCGCCAGGAAGAATCCCCCAATTTACCTCAGACAGCCCGAACTTGGCGTCCTCCGCTGCAAAAGCAAAATCGCAAGCGATCAATTGGGTAAAGGCCCCGCCCATGCAGAATCCGTTGACCATGGCAATGGTCGGTTTCGGAAAGTTCCACAAGCGGTACCAGCGCCACTGGTGCGTCACCCACTCCGCCCGGATGCGTTCGGCCGGCTTGTTTTCAAGCTCGCGGAAATAAAGCTTCAGGTCCATCCCGGCGCAGAAGGCTTCTCCGGCGCCCGTCAGGATGAGAACGCGCGTTTCCGGATCGCCCTCGAGGCTTAGGATGACGTCGAGCATCTCAAGGTCCAGTTCCGGACTCATCGCATTGCGCTTATCGGGGCGATTCAATGTCACCCAGGTCAGTCCGCCGTCCTTCTCGACAATCACGTGGTTGTATTTTGAAACGGCGGACATGTTGCGCACCCTTTGCAGTTGATATCATAATGTGCGATTATCGCACATCCTACGACGCGGTAGAGTTTAAGATTCAGCTTTGAATAGTGTCAATAGGCGACTTCCTAAACACGTTCGCTTGCAAATACTTGATTTAGTGCGATAATCGCACAACCGATGAAAATCGCGCGACCTGTTCAGATTGCTGATGGAGCGATAACTTGTCGAAGCCGGTGCAAAATTCGCGGAACCACTTCTCGGTTTCGCTCGCGCGCGGATTGGCCGTGATCAAGGCATTCGATCGTGATGCGCCGATGCTGAGAATCACCGACGTCGCCCAGCGGACCGGCCTGGATCGCGCGACTGCGCGCCGTTTCCTTTTGACCCTGGTTGATCTCCAGTATGTGGGATTGAGCGGTGACCTATTCTATCTTCGGCCGAGTACTCTGGACATCGGCTTCAGCTATCTGTCGTCGCTCGACCCCAACCGTCTTCTCCAGCCATTTCTCAACGAACTCACCGCAGCGACGTGTGAGACATCCAGCTTCGGCGTGCTGGACGAGTTCCAGGTCCGGCTACTCGCCAGGTCCGCGAACAATCGGATACTTAACTTCTCAATTTATCTCGGAGAACGCGTTCCCGCCTATCGTACCTCGCTCGGTCGCGTTCTTCTGGCGGGCCTGCCGGAGGAACAGTTCGAGGCTTATTGGGCCAACCTTCCAGAGCAGCTTCGCATGGCGACGTTCGCCCTCGACAAAAGCGAGTTAAGGCAAAGTGTCAATCAGATCCGCACGCGGGGATGGGCCACCATCGACCAGACGATGGGCGAGGGATACTCCTCGATCGCCGTACCGATCCGCGATCAGGCGGGACAGGTCATCGCTGCCGTGAACGTTATGGAGTATCCGCCGCGCACCAGCACGCAAACGAAGCTGAGGAAGTATTTGCCGTTACTCAAGGACGCCGCGCGGCAGATCGAGACAGCGCTCAACGCCTCACAGCATTCGATGGTTGCATTGATGGTCAGCGGCCAGAGCGAACCTTCAAAAGGTTACCCGTGACGCTGAGACGTTCCTCGTCGCCCCGCGCGAACGCCTTAACTCGACAGGATAAGAACGATTCCGTTGGAAATTGCACGCAGAGACCAGCCAGTGCTTCGCAAAGGTTCAGCCTGCGGCAAGACGCCATCGGGCGGCACATGGCTCGCGCTCCGCTTCGTTCGAAAACGCCATTCGTCTTTTATTTATTGCCGCGTCGATGCCTACCAAGCTGATGGATGAGCGAAAAGAGCGAAGACAACGGAGAACGGGAATGCAGGCGCTCGCCGCTGGGGGGCAGATCGACATCGATGGCATGGCGCTCGAGTACCAGTGGTTCGGCCCCGCGCCCGCGCATTCGCCCACGATCGTCATGTTGCACGAAGGGCTCGGCTCGATCAAAACCTGGGGCGAGTTTCCCCGGCGCATTTGCGAACGAACTGGCGCCGGCGTGTTCGTCTATTCGCGCGCCGGTTATGGTGCGTCGCTACCTTCCGGTCACGACCAACCGATTGACTATATCAAGCGTCATGCGCTCGACGTGTTGCCCAAGATTCTCGAAACCATCGCATTGCGGCGCGGGATATTGCTCGGCCACAGCGACGGCGCCTCCATGGCCGCGGCCTATGCCGGCAGCCGCGACGACCCGAGAATCATCGGGCTGGTGCTGATGGCCCCGCACTTTTTCGTCGAACCCGAGACCCTTGGCGAAATCCGTAACGCTCGCGAAGCCTACAAGGCCCGCGACCTGCGTCAGCGGCTTTCCCGCTACCACAGCTATGTCGATGCGGCTTTCTGGGGGTGGAACGACGTGTGGCTCAAGCCCGCCTTCGCGTCCTTCAACCTGCGCGACGAACTGCCAAAGATTCATGTGCCGACGCTGGTGATCCGCGGCGACGACGACCGCTACGGCACCCACCGCCAAGTCGCAATGGCGAAAGACTTATGCCGGTGCCCGCTGCAGACATTGATCATTCCGGACTGCGGCCACATCCCGCACCGCGAGAAGCCGGAGCAAACACTCGATGCGATTGCAAGCTTCTATGAGAGCGTCGCGCCATCGCGGGACGGAGAACCTGCGCGACCGGAGTGACTTTGCCTCGCCAGGCTTTTGCTGACAGCGCCGGCCGCTGTATGCCCCACTTAAGGTTAGCTGTCGGGCAGTTAAACCTGCCGCGTAACATTGCGCTGGAAAGCTAAGATGTGATCGCGCATGGCCGCTTCGGCCGCTTCGGGCTGCCGGCGCTGCAGCGCCTTAACGATGGCGCGGTGCTGCGCCAACACGTTGCGATGATGGTCCGGATCGCGCAAGGAAATGAACCAGAAACGAAGCGAGCGTTCGTGCAAGTTGCGCAAGACGTCGGCGAGGACTGCGTTCTTGGCGGCGCGCGCCAGGGTGTCATGGAACTCGCGGTCGAGCAGCATCATCTGCTCGACGTTACGTTTTTCCGTGACTTTATCCGACGCGTCGACGATATCCTGGAGCTGCTGTAGTTCGGAATCGTCGGCACGATCCGCGGCAAGACGCGCGCAATAGCATTCGGTCACCAGCCGCACGCCGATGATCTCCATCGCTTCGTCGATGCTGACCGCCCGTACCATCACGCCCTTGCGCGGCATGATCGACACCAAGCCATCCATCATCAGATGATGGATGGCCTGATGGACCGGCGTGCGCCCGATTTTCAATTCCAGAGAAATCGCAGCCTCGCTCAGCACCTCGCCGGGACGATAGCGACAGGTGATGATGCGAAACTTGATTTCATTGTAGGCCCGATCAAGCAGGGATTTCGCCGGATACGCCGCGAGCAGCGGTCGCTTGGCGCGCGCCGCGGAAGAGGCCGATTGCGTCGCTGCTTTGCTCATGGCACCTCCGCTGTCCGACGTTCGGAAGCGTAACGATGTCGTAGGCCTAGACGAGCTGTTCATCGCGCATCGACACCGGCGACCAACCATCAAACGCCTGACCCGGCCGCCAATCATTTGCTGAAACGAACATGAAAAGCCCGGCCGTCTAACGCCTCATCACATCAGAATCAGTCGTTGAAGTCAAGGTGATATTTCACTGGCATGGCGTTTTAGGCGTTCAAATCCAGCGGCTTAGCGGGAAAGACCAGGACCCTCAGGCCGGCGTCGACGACGCGCGCTTGGTGGCCGTCTCCAGAATGGCATCGACCATCCCGGCATAGCCGGTGCAGCGGCAGAGGTGCCCGCTCAGCATTTCGCGCACCGCCCGCTCGGAGGGCTTGGCATTGTCGCGCAGGAACGCCTCAGATGAGACCAGGATGCCGGGCGTGCAATAGCCGCATTGCAGCCCATGATGACGGCGGAAGGATTCCTGGAGATCGTTGAGTTTCCCGTCGGCCGGCGATAGGCCGCGAACCGTCTCCACGCTCCGACCGCTAGCCTGGACGGCGAAGGTGAGGCAGCTGCGCGCCAGCTTGCCGTCAAGCAGGATCGTACACGTGCCGCAAACGCCCTGCTCGCACCCGACGTGCACTTCGGTACGGCCAAGCTCATACCGCAGAAAATCGCTGAGCAGCATGCGTGGCTCGGCAAAGCCGCGCACTTCGGCGCCGTCCAGCGTGAACGTGATCTGATGCCGCTCGCCGGCTCTCAGTTCGAGCATTTCTTCGCCTCCTCGATAACGCGGCGGCCAAGCTTGCGCACAAGGTCACGGCGGTAACCGGCGTTGGCATGAATGTCATCGCTACCGCCGAGCTCCCAGGCGAAATCGTTGAGCGCGTCGTCGATCTCGCCGTCCGCGAGCGCCGGCCAATCGCGCAAGGTCGGCTTTTCCGCGACGCCGCCGACGCCAAGTCGCACCGCGGTTTCGGAAACCACTGCGGCAACAGCGCAGACGGCAAAATCGCCGTGGCGTTGCGCCATCTCGGCGAACGCGTAGCCGGCGCCCGGTTTGCGGGTTGGGAATCGCACCGCGGTCACCATCTCGTCCGGCTGACGCGCGGTCGCGAGCATGCCGATTTGAAATTCTTCCGCGACCAGCACGCGGCGAGCCCGGGCCGATTGCAGCACCACGCTGCCGCCAAGCGTCGCCAAGCAGAGCGGCAGTTCCGAACTCGGATCCGCATGCGCAATGCTGCCGCATACCGTGCCGCGGCTGCGGGTCTGGAAATGTCCGATATGCGGCATGGCCAGGCTCAGCAATGGCAACGACTTGGCCAGCTTCGGCCAAGCCAGGACGTTGGCCTGGGTCTCGGCTGCGCCGATTTCGATCTCTGCGGATGCTTCACGGATATAGGCCAGCGACGCCAAGCCGGATATGTCGATCAGATACTTTGTTTCGAGCAGACGAAAATTCATCATCGGCACCAGCGACAGTCCGCCGGCCATGATGCGCGCATCGTCGCGCATTCTGTGCAAGGCTTGCAGCGCCTCCTGCAGATTGTCTGGGCGAAGATAGGTGAATGATTTCGGCTTCATGTCGTCAGAATCCAAGCGCTCGCAGCAGGCGGCGCCACCACGGCACCGCTGGCCCAGCACCTGGACCGCCTTGCATTTCCGCGACCAGATGCTGAAAGAACTGTTTGATCAGGACCTTGGTTGCGCCATCGAGCATTCGCCCGCCAACCGCCGCGACGGTGCCGCTGATTTCGACGGTATAGTCGTAATCGATCTTCGTCCCCTCGCCGGCCGGACTGAGCCGCACCCGGCCGCTGCCGACCGAAACCCCAAGCGGTCCACTGAGCGAACCGGACAACACGGCGCTATGCGGCGGATCGAGATTGGATAAGGTGACGCATGCCGTGAAGCGGCCTTTGATGACGCCGACGCCGAGCGAAACCTCGGCGCGGTAGTCATTCGGCCCCACTTCGTCGAGCCGGTGACAGCCGGGAATGGTGCGCGCAAGCACGGCCGGATCGAGCAGCGCGTGCCAGACGCGTTCGCCAGCCGCCGCGACCGTCAGCGAACCAGTGCCGGTGAGCGCCTTGGCGCCGGTACGGGTTTGCTTCGCCGTCGGCGCAACCGCCGCAGATCTGACGCGCGGTGGTTTTTCGGTAAGCCCCATCAGTTCTTTAACCCGCGCCGGCGTGAGCGGCAGCTTGACGTCCTTCACGCCGAGCGCGTCCGCCACCGCATTGGCAATGCAGACCGGCGTGCTCATGCAGTTGCCTTCGGCTATACCTTTGGCGCCGAGCGGGTTGAATGGCGACGGGCTCTCCATGTGCAGGATGACCGGGCGCGGCACTTCGCAGGCGGTCGGACATAGATAGTCGGCGAATGTTCCCGACATGAAACTGCCATCGGGGCTATACACGAATTCCTCGAGCAGAGCGCACCCGACACCCCACCCAAAGGAGCCGAGCACCTGGCCTTCGGCGAGCAGCGGATTGAGCAGCTTGCCCGCATCGTGCAACGTGACATATTTGTCAATGCGCACGGCGCCGGTGTCGCGATCGATCTCAATCCCGCAGAAATCGAAGACGAAGCCGTACGTCAGCGAGGTGTTGATCTGATCGGCATCGTTAGGCGGCTCGAGCTGGGGCGCAGAGTAAGAGGCCGTTTCGGAAATTCCAGGAGCCATTCCCATCGGCAATTCGCCCGGCGACCAGTGCGCCGTTCCCGCAAGCCGTGAGAAGCGGATATTGTTGTCGGGGTTGTCCTTGGCAAACGCCTTGCCGTTGCCGAACGCGACCTGGTCGGCCGATATGTTGAGCGTCGTGCTTGCGATCTGCGCCAGCTTGGTCCGAACCTTGGTTGCGGCTAGCTGGGCAGCAACCGCCGTCGACGAAGAGAAGCGGCTCGAATAATTGCCGGTCGCGATCGACCACGGATCGCGCTGGGTGTCGCGCTCCATGTTGCAGCGAATATCGTGCGGGTCGAGACCCAGCTGTTCGGCGACGATCTGCGAGAGAATGGTCGCATGGCCCTGCCCTTGCGGGAGGCTGTCGGCAGTGACGCTGACCGCGCCCAGGCAATCGACGTGCACCGTCGCATAGGCCACGTTGCCACCCTTGGGCCCGGCCTTGCGACGCTCTTCCACCGGAACAATCGTGCTGAGATAGCCCATGTTCGACTGGGCCGGCTCGACCACGGCGGCGAATCCGATTCCGTAGAGCCGACCCTCGGCCCGCGCTTGCTCGCGGCGACGCCGCAGTTCCGCCAATCCGCCGTCGCGCTCGGCCATGGCAATCGCCGTTTGATAGTCGCCGGAATCGATCAGTGCGCCGGCCGGCGCCAGATATGGGAACGAGCCCGCCGGAATCAGGTTCTTGCGGATGACATCGAGCGGGTCGAGCCCCAGTTCGATGGCGACGCGATGCATCAACCGTTCCAGGCCAAAATAGATTTGCGGGCCGCCGAAGCCGCGCACCATGCCCGATGGCGTCTTGTTGGTCATCACCAGCTTGTTGGTGATGCTCATATCTTTTACGGCATATGCGCCAGTCATGATGCCGTGCTGACGATAGAGCGGTCCCGGCATCGGCGGGCGCAAATAGGCGCCATAATCGTCGATCTGCTCGAATCGAAACGCGGTTACGGTGCCATCGTTCTTCACGGCAGCTTGCGCGCGGATCACCCGGTTGGGGGCGGCGATCGCAGCGGTGAGATGCTCGAAACGATCCTCCACCCATTTGACCGGCCGGCCGGTGCGCTTCGACGCGATGCACATCAGCACGACATAAGGAAAAATGGCCTGCTTGACGCCGAATCCACCCCCGGAATAGGCCGGCGTCCTAATTCGCAGCTGCGCGCCTTGGCAGCGCAGCGCCTTCGACATCACCGGGTGGACCGTAAACGGACCCTGAAAATTGCAGAGAACGTCGTAGACACCCTCGCCCGGCTGATAGTCGGCGACAACGACGTATCCCTCGAGTGGCGTCTGCGAATTGCGCGGGTAGTCGATGGTGAGCGACACCACGCGGTCAGCTTCGGCGAATTTAGCGTCTGGATTTCCATAGGTGAAATGCCGGTCGGACGGGACGTTCGATCCGACCGCGGGATGCACCAGCGGAGCGTCCTTCGCCAGCGCTGCTAGCGGGTCGACGACAGCAGGCAGCTTGCGGTACTCGACGGCGATATCGTCCAGCGCATCCTCGGCGACATAGCGGTCCTCGGCCACAACCAGCGCGACCGCCTCGCCAACGAACCTCACCCGATCGACCGCCAGTGACCACTGGTCCATGGGCTGGCGCAGGACAATCAGGAACGGATCGGAATCGTGTTTGATTTCCCGTCCGGTCAGGACCGCCACCACGCCCGGCCGGGCTTTCGCCTTGGCCGCGTCAATCCCCAGGATTTCCGCATGGGCATGGGGGGAGCGAAGCACGGCCGCATGCAGCGTTCCGGCGCGGACCGGCATATCGTCGGTGTAATGCCCGCGGCCGATGAGCAGCGTCGCGTCCTCGATCCGCTCGACGGGAAGGCCGAGCCAGCGGCGTTCCGGTCCGGTTTGCAAAGCGGGAGACGAGCCGGTTGCCATGACCATTTGCAACATGTAATACTGTTGTGATATTTCTTATATCTGCCCCATTCCAAGGGATGTCAACAGCGAACTCCGCTGCGAATTCGGCAAAATCGCCGCTTGCTCGCGGGTCGCAATGAGGAAGTGCGCATGGTCGGGACTGCCGCGCGGGACCACACGGTCGCCATCGATGAGAGTGTCACGCCCAACGTGCTTCACTTCTCGGCGAACTTCAATGTCACCGTCCCGTTCATTAACCGTCACCTCGACGAGGGCCGCGGTCAGCGGATTGCGTTGCGTCACCCCGGCGGCGAGGTCAGCTATGCGCAACTCGCGGAGAACGTCGCCCGCGCCGGCAATGCGCTGCTTGGTCTCGGGATCGCTCCCGGCGAGCGCCTCGTCATGGCCGCGCTCGACGAGCCGATGTTTTTCTATGTGTTCTGGGGCGCCATCAAAGCCGGAATTATTCCGATCGCGGCCAGCACTTTTCTCAAGATCGCCGAGTATCGGTTTCTGGTGACCGACGCCGCATGTTCAGCCTTCGTCTACTCATCTGCCGTGGCCGCGGAAGCCGCCGCTGTCGCCGGTGCGTATTCACAATTGCGCGTGGTGCTGCCGATGGACGGGCCCGATTCCCTGGCCGAGCGCATGATGGCGGCCTCTCCCAAGCTCGCGCCAGCGTCGGCAACCGCCACCACGGAATGCTTCTGGCTGTACTCGTCAGGCTCGACCGGAACACCGAAAGGCGTGGTGCATCTTCACCGCGACATGGTGGTCACCAGCGAGCGCTATGGACGAAAAATTGCCGGCTTGACCGCCGACGATGTCGTGTTCTGCGCCAGCAAGTTGTTCTTCTCGTTCGGTTTCGGCGGCGCGATGACGTTTCCGATGTGGGTCGGCGCATCGACCGTGGTGCAGCCGGCGCGCAGCACCGCCGAACTCGCCCTCGACTACTTGGAGCGTTCCGCCGCGACCGTGTTTTTCGGCGTGCCCACCCTTTACGGCCAAATGATCCACGCGCTCGAGCAAAAGCCGCGCAAGCTGAAATCTTTACGGCGCTGCCTGTCCGCCGGCGAGGCGCTGCCGGCGCCAATTTTTCAACGCTGGAAAGAACTGACCGGCGTGCCCATCCTGGATGGCATCGGGTCCACCGAAGTCCTGCATATATTCGTGTCGAACCGGATCGATGACATCAAGCCGGGAACCTCGGGTAAGCCGGTGCCCGGTTATTCGGTGAAAGTCGTCGGAGACGACGGCAATACGTTGCCGCCCGGCGAAGTCGGCACCCTCTGGGTGAAGGGGGAATCGAATGCGGTTTGTTATTGGAACAATCCCGAGAAGACCCGCACCACGATGGTCGGCGAATGGCTGAACACCGGAGACATGTATTACGTCGACTCGGAGGGCTATTACGTCAATGCCGGACGCGGCGACGACATGTTGAAGGTCGGCGGCATGTGGTGCTCGCCGATCGAGATCGAATCGCGTTTGCTGGCCCATCCCAAGGTGCGCGAAGCGGCGGTCATTGGACGTATCGACGACAACGGCCTGGTCAAACCGGCCGCATATATCGTCCTGGTCAATGCCGACGACGAAAACGACGCCACGGCGCATGAGTTGCAACAGTTTTGCAAATTGCAACTGGCCGGATTCAAGTATCCGCGCTGGTTCTATTTCGTCCGCGAAATCCCCAAGACGGTAACCGGAAAGATCCAGCGCTTCAAGCTGCGTCAGTTGCGGCCCGAGCAAGACGTCGAAGCCCACGGCGTGCAATAGCCGACCCCGACCACGACCAGCGCAATATCCCCTCTCACCAGCAGCATGAAGAAGGAAGCTAAAATGACGTTCGAGGCCCCGATTTCACGATGGCGGGAACGCGTACTGCCCGAATGGCTGGATTACAACGGCCACATGAACGTCGCCTATTTCGTTCTGATTTTCGATCACGGCACCGATGCCTTTTATCCGCTGATCGGGCTCGGCAAGCCGTATCGCCAGAAGACCGGAAAATCCACCTTCGCGGTCGAAACCCACATCACCTATCAGCGCGAATTGAGCGTGAATGAAGAAGTGATGGTTACGACCCAGCTCATCGGATTCGACGCCAAGCGCATCCACTACTTTCATCGCATGTGGCTTGTGGAAAAAAACGCGCAGATGGCGACCCTCGAGCAACTCGCCTTGCATGTCGATCTCACCAACCGCAAGGTCGAGCCGATGCCGGAAGAGTCGCAACGCCTGCTGCGTGAGGTTTGGGACACCCACAAGGACTTGCCGCTACCGAAAGAATTGGGCAGCGTCATGTCCGTGCAATCGAAACGGAAATAGCCTGGGCGCGATCCACTTGCGCGGCGGCGGCTGCGCTTGTCAGCTCACTTCGCCGCGCTCGATCGTCAGCACGTTGTCGACGATTTTGTCGAGCAGTTTCGGCGTTGACTCTGTAATCAGTAGGCCTAGCTCGGGCCGGCTGCGTCGAAGCCGCTTCAGCGCGTCGGCGTATGACATCGCCAGTGCGGGGGCGAGACCCTGGAACGGCTCATCGAGCAGAACGTAACGCGTGCCCGCCACCAGCGCACGTCCGAGCGCGACGATCTTGCCTTGACCTCCGGAAAGTACACCGGCGCGGCGTTCGCGCAGCGCCGCTATTTCCGGCAATAGCGCATAGATTTCCGCCAGCCGGCGCTGGCGTTCGCCGGCCGGCAGACGCAGCGCAATGGCGGGCAGCAGCAGGTTTTCCTCGACCGAGAACTCGGCGATCAAACGCCGGTCCTCGGGCGCATAACCGATTCCGAGACCGGCGCGTTGATACGAAGGAACCGTGGCCAGATTCAGATCGTCGAGCCAGATGCGTCCGTCGTCGAGCGCCACCAGACCCATGATGCTGCGCAAAGTCGTGGTCTTGCCGGCGCCATTGCGCCCGATCAACACGGTGGTGCGCGATGGCATTATCGTGAAACTGACGTTACGGAGCACGAGGTGCTGCTCGATGCCGGCACGGACCTGGTCGAGGCGAAGCATTAGGTGACTCCGATGATACGCTCAAGCACGTCGGCACTGTGCAAAACCTCGTGCGGCGGACCTTCAGCAGCGACTCGTCCGTTGTCCCATACCAAAACCCGGTCGGCATAGCGTTCGACGACGTCCATGTCGTGCTCGACAAACAGCGCGGTGATCTTCTCAGCGCGCAGCACCCCGACGATGGTATCCATGAGCGGGATCTTCTCCGTGGTGCTAACGCTGCTGGTCGGTTCGTCGAGCAGCAGCAGGCGCGGCTTGAGCGCCATCGCGATAGCGATGTCGGCGAGCTTGCGCATGCCTTCCGGCAGGATCGCCGTCAGCCGATCCGCAACATCGCCGAGAGTCAGCAGATCGAGGATCTCGCGCGCTTCGTCACAGTAGCTCCGCCGCACGAGCGGTCGCATCACGTCCCAAATCCCATGCCGAGCCGCCACCGCCAGCATGACATTTTCAATCACCGAATGACCGGCGAACAATTGCGGAATCTGGAACGCGCGCGCGATGCCGCGCCGTGTGATGGTGCGCGGGGGCAATTCGGTGATCGCCTTGCCTTCGAAAGTGACGGTGCCTGACGCCGGGTGGATATAGCCGGTACAGAGATTGAGAAACGTCGTCTTGCCCGACCCGTTCGGACCGATGACGGCGATCAGTTCGTGCGGATAGATGTCGAGATCGATCCCATTGGCGGCCACGATGCCGCCGAAGCTGATGCGCAAATCGCGGACCGCGAGGATCGGGTTCATTTTGGATTCGGTCTCCGCCGCTCCAGCCGCTGGATCAGTCCGTACAGCCCTTCCGGCAGGATGAAGATCACGATCAGCAGCGAGATGCCGATAATCGCGTTCCAGGCCTCCGCGGCGGCGCCGACGGCGAAGGTTCGCACCAGTTCGAGGAAGAATGCACCGATGAAAGCGCCGGGTACGCCGCCAATACCACCCAACACGGCGATCAGGACCAGCTGGCCCGACACGGTCCAATAGGACAGTTCGGGCACGACATGGCCGATCGCCGCCGCCGATATCGCACCGCCGAGCCCGGCGAGACCCGCCGAAACGGTATAGGCCGCCCAAATCACGCCACGTGCCGAGACGCCCAGATATTCGAGGCGCACCTCGTTGGTATCGATGGCGCCGAGCGCCTCGCCGAGAGGACTTTTCAGGTAGCGGTCGATCATTAGCGCCGACGCCACCATCAGGATCAGCGCGGCAACATGCAGTGCCAGATCGAATGCGCCCCGGCTTAGCTGCAGGCCCAGCAAGGTCGGCGTTGCCACACGCAGCCCGTCGGTTCCCCCGGTGATGTAATAGAGCTTAGAGAGCATGGTGAAGAACACCATGGAAACGGCGAGATTGAGCATGGCAAAAAAGATCGCGCGATAGCGCACCATGAACGCGCCGACGAGAAATCCAACCGCCGTCGTGATCAAGGTGGCGAAGGCAAACAGCAGCAAGAGGTCGCCAATGCCAGCATCGCGGATCAGAAAGGCGACTGCATAGGCACCGATCGCAAAATAAAGGGCGTGTCCGATCGAGATCAAACCGCCGCGCAAGAGCATCGCGACGCCAAGCGCGGCGAGCCCCTTGCTCACCGCCAGCGTGAATACAAAGCCAAGCCACGGCACCGCGATCGGCAGCAATCCAGCAACGACCGCCAAGATCAAAATGTAGCGAACGACCACGTCAAATCCGCCTCAACCCGATGGAACCGAACAGTCCGTAGGGACGGAAGATCAGCACCGCGACCATGACAAGATACGGCGCGACCGGCTGGAATTCGGGTGCGAAATAAATCGCCGCGGCGCGCGTGAACCCGACCAGAATAGCCGCAACGGCGGCGCCTTCGATCTGGCCAAGGCCGCCGATGGCGACCACGGCAAAAGCGAGCACAATGATCTCAGCGCCAAGTCCGGGCGCAACGCCGATCGTCGGCGAGGCAAGCGCGCCGCCGAGCGCTGCCAAGAAGACGCCGATCGAGAACGCGAGCAGGAAGACCCGCGGCGCATCGATGCCGACGGTGCGGGCGAGTTCCTCGTCGGCGACGACCGCAACAATCAACTTGCCGATACGACTTTTCTTCAACAGCAGGCGCAGGAAAATGCCCACCATGACCGCGAGCACGATCAGCAAAAGCTGGTAATTCAAATACACGATGCCGCCGATGTGGCTGGTGCCGAGCAGCTGCATCGAAATGTCCTGCGAATATGGCTGCACTCCGAATACCAGTTTCTGCAGATCTTCCAGGATGAGAAAAAGCCCGAACGTCACCAGGATTTGCAGCGCCTCCGGCCGGCCATAGGTCCAGCGCAGCAACGTGCGCTCGATCAACGGACCGAGCATCAGTGCAATCAGCAACGGACTGATCACCAGAGCGCCGAGACTTAGCACCGGCCAGCCGCGGCCGGCCAAAAACGTGCCGATCACCACGCTGAGATAGGCGCCGAGCGCGTAGAAGCTACCGTGCGCGACATTGAGAATCCTCAAGACGCTGAAGACGAGCGTGAGCCCGACCGCGACGAAGAAGATCAGCGCCGCGTCGGCAAGGCCATCGACAAGGAGTGGCAGGTAGTTCGCAATCATCGCCCTATTTGTACGAGCCCGGTTTCGGGACGGTCGCCAAGATCGACGGCTTAAGACTCTCGATCCAGGCAATCGGGTCGGTGCCGGCGGGTGGCGTTACCATGGTTGCCGGGTAGCGCACCATCTCGCCCATGACCGGGAACGGATAAGCGGGATCCTTCTTCGTTACGCCAACAATCTGATCGACGAGCCCGTCATTGTCCTCACGCAGCGAAAGCGTTCCGGTGAGCGTGTCGGTTTTCAAGTTTTTTGCCGCCGCAACGAGATCGTCACGCGTGGGCCATCGGTCCTTATTGATCGCCAGCGCTTTTTCGTAAACGGCCTTCACCGCATAGAGAGTATTGGCCATCTTGAACGAAGGGAATACAGGGTACTCGTTGAAGCGCTGCCGATAGCTCTCGACAAACGCCCTGGTCTGCGGTTTGCGCTGGGCATCCGGCGCCAACCAGTAGCCGTCGCCGATCACGCCGATAATGACGCCGTCCGGCAGCAGCGTGCCGACGTGTTGTAGTGCGGACTCGCCGAGCGCCAAAATCACCTTGCTGCGCGCGAAAAGCTCGCGCGGCGCCGCCTGGCGGACGAAATTCTCCAGGTCCGCGCCCCAGAAGTTGGAGAAGATCACGTTGGGCTGGGCCGACACCAGCCGTGAAATCTCGGTATTGTAGCTCGGAGAGCCAAGTTTGGGATACAGCTCCGCCACGATCTCGACATCCGGTTTCAGCGCCTTCAAGGTTTCCTTGACGATCAGGCCGGCGTCACGGCCGAACGCATAGTCCGGGTTGATGATGGCGATCGTCTTGAAAGTTGGGTCCACCGAGAGAAGGTAGAGTACGTCTGCGACAAATTCCGGCACCGTGCTGCTGTTGGTGCGATAGACGTATTTGTAGCTGTCCTTCAGGAAGAGCTGGTGGGTGTCACAGTTCCACATGAAGGTCGGCATCTGTAACTGCTCGGCCACCGGCGCGAGCGCCAGGCAATTGGCGCTAGAGAGAGCAGCGATCATGACCTGATTGGCGTTGTCGGAAGCCAGCCTGCGGAATTCGGCGATCACGCCATCGGTGCCCAACCCTTCGTCGACATAGATCGGCTTGATCGGCACTCCACCGATGCCACCCGATGCGTTGATTTGATTGATGACCAATTCGGCGGCGTTGCGTCCGGGCATTCCGTAGGCCGCCGCGGGACCCGATGTGAAGGTGAATATGCCGAACCCAATTTCGGCTGGCTTGTTGGTCTGCGCCGAGGCCGATCCGATCGCGGCGGAGAGTATGAGTAAGAGTGCAGTGGCGATTGCTTTGAGACTCGTCATCTTCAGACTCCTCAGCTATCACTGCTCTGAACCATCTACTCGCTAGAGCGCCGGTCAGCCAAGTCTGCCCCGGGCGGCGTCCCGCGCTCGGTGCGCGAACGTATAATTGCCACCCCGTCGCACGCCGGCGCCCGATGTTGAAAAAGTGCACACAGCTGGTGTGATGTCAAGGTGATATTTCAGAATGATCCCCAACTGTATCCCGTCCGACTGAGTGAACGGCAGGCGCGAGGTTTCTTGCAAAAACCGCTCCGGTTTAGCGTCTTGAAGGATTTGATGCTGGTTCCCCGCATCCGTCATCGCGCCGGCAATAAGACGGCGGCGATTGCACTCGATTTCAATTGGATCGAGCAAGCGTTCGGTAAATTGAAGGCGCTTTCGTGCAAGGCCGCCGAGTGGATAATTCCGCACCTTTGCCGCAGGATAGGCCAACTGCTCGGCGTTTTCACCGCCGCCGAATCCGCAAATTTCGCCGCGTCCGCAGGCTATGCTTCCAAATGACAGCAATCCACTCTAATAGGTCTGGATATGATTTTCGGAAATGACCAGGTGTCCCGGCCCCACGCGCGCGTTGCCTTGACATGCTGATACCGGAACTCTAATATATCAGAGCAGTTTCACAATCCTTTTATTGTTGATCCCGATACCATGACTGTCGCTCACATCGGTTGGCTTCGGCCCGCGAGGGTTCCCCAGAATGTCGTTACTCCGATCGCGACGACCGATGAGGGCATCGTCCGCGCGACGCTTGTATTTCGCCATCATGAGTGCGCCCAGTCTCAACACACGGTCCTGCGACCGCGCGAATAGGCCTACCGTCACTGGCCAGGAGTAAGAGATGCCGTATCGGGATATGCGAGACTACTTGGCAACGCTCGAGCAGCAAAATCTCCTCAAGCGCGTAACCCGCGAGGTAGATCACAATTGGGAGGTCGCATGCCTCGCCAAATGGATGTATCAGGCACTACCGGTCGAGGAGCGCTTCGGCCTTTATTTTCAAAATGTAAAAGGATCGACAATTCCGATTGTCACCGGCGCGCTCGGAGCCTCGCCAAAAAGCGTTGCACTCGCGCTCCAGTGCGACGCCCATCAAATCAATGACAAGGTCGTTGACGCTCTGCGCCAGCCGAAAAAGCCGAAGCTCGTTAAAGCCGGGGCGTGTCAGGAGGTCGTTTTGACCGGTCACCAGGCGACGCTCGATAGCCTGCCAATCGTCACTTGGACGCCGGGCAAGGACAAGGCGCCTTACATCACCACGATTGTCGTTACACGAGACTACGACACCAGGATTGCCAATATGGGCGTTTACCGCACGATGGTCCGCGATCCTGGTAGCGTCGTCATCAACCTTGCACCCGGGCGCCAAGGGTTCCGCAACGTCAAGACGTGGACCGACAAAGGCAAGACTGCGCCGATTGCATGGGTCATTGCGACCGAACCGGCCGTTCATCTCGCCACGGTCGCAAACCTGCCTTACGGCAAGGACGAAATGGAATTTGCCGGCGGCCTCAAGGGTGAGCCGATCGATTTGGTTCGTTGCCAGACGATCGATCTGCATGTCCCGGCAACGGCCGAGATCATTATCGAAGGAGAAATTGCGCCCGGCGATCTCGACGACGAGGGACCATTTGGCGAATTCGCAGGATATATGGGGCCCGTCGAGAAACGTCCGGTGGCGCAAATCATGGCGATCACCCATCGGCAAAATCCGATCTTCTATGGTTACACCAGCCAAATGCCTCCCTCGGAGAGCACGACGATCCAGAGCCTTATGAATGCCGGCGTTATTCTTCAGATGATGCGCGATGAGATCGGTGACCAGGCCGTGCACGACGTTTGGATCGATCTGACATTTGGCGGATTGCTCGCTCACGGCGTCGTCGCGATCACGCCGCAATTCCCCGGGCATGGCAAGCGCGTCGGCCGCACCATCGCGGATATCACGACATTGAAACGGGTCACTGTCGTCGACGCGGACGTCGACATTCGAGACCACACTCATGTCGATTGGGCGCTAAATTCCCGGTTCAGTCCGCAACGCGATACTGTCGTTATTGATGACTGCTATGTCCCCATCCAGATGGACCCTTCGGTACGCGATGCCCACGGCAACGTCACGCCAGGTTCCAAATTGGTGCTGGATGCGACGCAAAAGATCGATTCCGGCCTGCTCTCACTTCCGCCGAAAGACATGATGATGAAGGCCCTCGACGTGTGGAAGGATTGCGGTCTTCCGGAATTTCAAATTCCGAAACGTGCAAAATTGCGACTTGAAAAGTCCTGAGCATAGGTGGTTGGATCGTTGAACATCGACCGGGACGATCGATAGGCCGGCGCCTTGAGTTTTGCTGCACAACACAGGGCGCGTTCAGCCAGAAGCTTTCTAGCCAGTGCGACGGAGGAAATCATGACGACATTGCAACAGGCATTTGCGCCATCAGCTTATTCCGAGCCATCGCGACGTCGTTGGTTCATCGCCGGCCTGTTGCTGCTGGTCGTAATCTCGGGCTTTTTCGATCGCATCAGCATTGCCGTGCTGTTCACAAATCAGGACTTCGTCACCGCCATCGGGACGGGTTTTAACCCTGCCTTGCTCGGGCTGCTGATGACCTCCTTTTTGTTCGCTTATGGCGCTTCCGGGGTGGTGTTGAGCTTCCTCGGGGACATCCTTGGGGTGAGGCGAAGCCTCGCGGTCGCTGCGGCGCTCTGGGGGTGTTTCATGGCGCTGATCGGCGCCAGCAGCTCCTATTCACTGATGATTTTATATCGTGTCCTGCTCGGCGTCGCCGAAGGTCCGCAATTCTCATTCGTCAACAAGCTTGTGAAACAATGGTTTCCGCCGCATGAGCAAGGGCGCGCCAATTCAATCTGGATGATTGGCAGCCCGCTCGGCTCGGCCATCGGTTTTCCGTTGACCATCGCCTTAATCGCCGGTTTTGGCTGGCGCGCGTCGTTCTATGCACTTGCGGCATTTAACATCGTGATCATCGTGCCCCTTATCCTGGGCTTCATTCGGGATCACCCGCAACAGCAGGCTGCCGAGCCGCGAGTCGCTGATGTGACGTCGCACAGTTTCAAGGCCGACGTGGCACACTTCCTCTCTGATTGGCGATTCTGGCTGATCCTTATTTTCAACTCGGCCTGTCTGCTCTATCTCTGGGGCTTTAATGCGTGGCTTCCGAGCTATCTCCAGAAGGTCCAACATTTCGACCTCAAGTCGCTGGGCCTGTTCGCGTCACTGCCGTTCATCTTGATGTTTTTCGGCGAATTGGCAGGTGGCTACATCTCCGATCGATTAGGCCGACGGGCAGCTGTTTGCTTCGTCGGGCTGTTCTGTGCCGGGGCGCTCATTTACGTCGTGCCGATGCTGTCGGATCCGTACCTCGCCGCAATTGTCATGGCGCTGAGCGCGGGATTTTGGGGTTCGGCCTTGCCGCCGCTTTTTGCGCTCGCCGCGCAAATTATCCCCCCCTCGGTCACCTCTTCCGGTGTCGGCGTCTACAATGGCGTCGGCAATTTGATCGGCGCGTGCTCGCCTCTGCTCATGGGCTGGATTATTGGTGTCGCGGGTAACTTCAACGCCGGGCTCATGGTTCTCGTACTATCCGGCATGATCGGCGCCTGCGCGATGCTGCCGCTGTTGAAACGGTATTGAGCAGATCCGCTCTGGAGGCATCATGAAACTTCCACGTCGTCAATTTCTGCATCTGGCGGCGGGCGCTGCCGCGCTGCCGGCCGTCTCGCGCGTCGCGAGGGCGCAGGCCTATCCGTCGCGTCGGATCACGGCGATTATTCCGTTCGCCGGCGGGAGCGCGAGCGATGTAGTCAGCCGCATCATGTTCGACAGGATGTCGAGGTCGATGGGACAGCCGATCATCGTCGAAAACCGGCCTGGTGCGGGCGGCAATATCGGCACCGCCGCCGCCGCCAAGGCTGCACCGGACGGCTATACGCTGGTCGGCGGCGCCTCGGGCCCGCTCGCCGCCAACGTCACGCTGTACAAACAACTCGGTTATGACCCTGAAAAGGACTTCGAAGTAATCTCGCCGTTTGCGGGCTTCACCATCGTGGTCGTGGCAACGAGCAAGTTGCCGGTCGACAGCCTGCAAGAACTGATTGCCTATGCCAAAGCCCACCCTGGCCAGCTCAACTACGGATCGGTCGGCATCGGCAGTTCGCAGCATCTGGCCGGCGAGTATTTTGGCCAAATCACCGGGGTGAAGATCACGCATGTCCCCTACCGCAACATCGGCCAATACGTACCGGATCTGATGGCCGGCACGGTGCAGCTTGGCTTCCAGTGGTTGCCGAACGTATCCGCCGCGCTCGAAGCGAAGGGCGCCAAGGCGCTGGCGGTTGCCGGCGCCAATCGGCTGGATGCGCTGCCCGACACCCCGACCACCAAGGAAGCCGGGCTGCCCGAGTACGTCGTCTCCGGCTGGTTTGCACTTGTTGTGCCGAAAGGCACACCGGCCGAGATCGTTGCCAAGCTGAACAGCGAGATGAAAGCGGCGCTCGCGGATCCCGACGTTCGCGCGCGGTTCCAGCAACAAGGCGCGGAGACATTATATCTTACTCCGGATCAGTCCAAAAAATTCATCGCCGATGAGATCAAGAAGTATCACGACATTATTATCAAGGCGGGCGTCCCGCAGATTGAGTAAGAGCGCACCAAACGATTGGGATATGCAAACAAAGGCCTCACACGGCAACCACGCGGTCGACGTACAGTTTCCAATTGCCGCGCGGCGGGGTCTGCCCCGAAAGCCATGTGCCGGTCACCTTGCCTTCCCATTCGGCGGGAAGCACCATGCCTCGCAAAAACTTTGCCGCCATCTGCTGCGAGCCCCAGGCGATCACCGTGTCTGATCCGGTCTCCCACCATGCATCGCCCGGATTGAGATCGCGCGCCGACTCGATGGCCTGCTGGACATTGAACGTTCCCTCCAACAGGCAGCGAATTCCCGGCCCGGGATGCTGATGGCGATCGGCGATGCGGCCGGCCGCGCTGGTAATTTGGTCGAGCCGAAACAGCCAACGTGTTCCCTCCAGCATGGCAAGGCTGGTGATGACCCGCGACATCCGCAGGCTGGACAATACGCCTTCCCCCTGATGCAGCAGCGGCGCGGCGTTCGGCAACGCGAGCTCCCACCGCCAGACTTGGCTCCAATCGCCGGCCGATTTCAGCGTGACCGGCTCGTCGCAATAGACCGCCTCATCGACGCTCATTGATTGACCATTGATCACGACCCGACCGTGCCGCACGTAAACCAGGCGATGAGCCGCCGCTAATGCCGACGCGGTCGAACCGCTCGCGGCAATTTGGTCATGATAGAAATTCAAGGCCAATGGCATCGTCGGCGTCCGGGCTACGTTTCGGCGTCGATCTTGTCATCGGGCAGATAACGCTCGTGCCAGACGGCATTGAGAATGCCGCAGCCGCAGGCGAAACCAACGCCGAGGATCCAGGTAAAGTACCACATCGCGCGTCCTCAATAGAGATTGGCGGAATTTTTCTCGACCAAGCTTGCCGTCACCGTGCCGCGAAGCGCCCGGTACACGATCGCCGTGTAGATGAGCACGATTGGCAGAAAGATCAGCGTTGCCACCAGCATCACGAACAAGGTGAGGCGGCTCGAGGAGGCATCCCACACCGTCAGGCTCACCTCAGGAGCGATGTCCGACGGCATGAGAAACGGGAACATGCTCACGCCGGCGGTGCTGATGATACCGAAAATGCCAAGCGCACTGGCGGTGAACGCCAATCCGCGCCGGCGGATGGCGGTCAAGAGTAGCGCAAGCAGCGGCCCGAGGAAGCCGAGGACGGGCGCGACGATCATCCACTGATAAGCCGTGTAGTTGGCTAACCACTGGCCGGGCTGGCGAACAACGGTTTTCAGGAGCGGGTTGGAAGGGCCGTCGGTCACGACCGGGCTGGTAATGAGATAGCCGTCAATGCCCAACCATATCCACAGGCCACCTACCGCAAACAGCACGATCGTCGCCAAAGCGCCGATCTTCACGAAGTCCCGCGCCCGGGCCTGCACGGCGCCATCGGTCTTGAGCGTCAGATAGATCGCGCCGTGGGTGGCGAGCATCGCGGCGGCGACCAGGCCGCACAACAGGCCGAAGGGATTGAGCAGTTCGAACAATCCGCTGCCTTGGTAGAGGATGCGCAGGTCGCTATCGATGCGGAACGGAACGCCCTGCAACAGATTGCCGAACGCCACGCCGAACACCACGCTCGGCACCAGCCCGCCGGCGAACAATGCATAGTCCCAGAACGTTCGCCACTGCGCATTGGCGACTTTGTTGCGGAACTCGAATCCGACCGGCCGCAGGATCAGCGTCACGAGCACCAGGAACATCGCGATGTAGAAGCCCGAGAAGGACGCTGCGTAGACCGGCGGCCAAGCCGCAAACACCGCACCGCCGCCGAGAATCAACCATACCTGATTGCCGTCCCAGAACGGACCGATGGAGTTGATCGTGACGCGACGTTCGGCGTCGTTCCGCGCCGCAAAGGGCAGCAGCATCGCCACTCCGAGATCGAAACCATCCATGACGGCGAAGCCGATCAGCAGCACGCCGATAAACAGCCACCAAATGAGACGCAGGATTTCGTAGTCGAGCGGGATCGTCATGATCGGGTCCCTCACTGCGCCGGCATCGTCGACGGCCGCAATCCCGGCGCCGCCAGACCCAAAGCTTGCACTGGTCCCATGCGGATGTATTTGCGCATCAGCACAATGTCGACGACGAGAAGCGACGAATAGAGCAGAACAAAGCCGGCCAAAGTGAACAGGACCTGCGCGGCGGACACCGAAGATACCGCAAGAAATGTCGGCAGCACGCCATCGATCGCCCATGGCTGGCGGCCGTATTCGGCGACGATCCAGCCGAGCTCCGCCGCGATCCACGGCAGCGGCAGCGACCACAGCGTCAAGCGCAACAGCCACCGGCGCGAGAATCTGAGGTGCGACGCATCCCAGAATATGACGGCGAACAAAAAGATGAAGTAGAAGCCCAACGCCACCATGATCCGGAAGCTCCAGAACAGCGGGCCGATATCGGGAACGGTATCGGCGGCGGCTTTGGCGATGGTCGCGGCGTCGGCGGTACGCGGGTCGGCGACATAACGCTTGAGCAGCAGCGCATAACCCAGATCGGCGGCATGATCGCGAAGCTGCGCCGCCGCTTGGCTATCGTTGCGGTTCGCCTTGAACCGATCGAGCGCGTCATAGCCGATCAGGCCGTTGCGGATTCGCCCTTCGGCGCGTGTCACGAGGTCGTCGATCCCCAGTACCTGCTGATCGAACGAGCGCGTGGCAATAATGCCGAGGACCCATGGAATCCTGACGCTGTAGTCAATCGTGCGGTGCGCGGCGTCGGGAATTCCGAACAGATTGAACCCCGCGGGTGCCGGCTCGGTTTGCCACATGCCCTCGATGGCTGCGAGTTTCATCTTCTGATTCTCGGAGACGGTGTAGCCGCTCTCGTCGCCGAGAACCACCACACAGAGCGATGCCGCGAGCCCGAATGCCGACGCAACGATGATCGATCGCTTGGCGAAAGCCTGGAAGCGACCGGAGAGCAGATACAATGACGAGATGGCGACCAGGAACATCGAACCGGTGACATAACCGGCGCCGACGGTGTGGACAAACTTCGCTTGCGCCACCGGATTGAAGATCAGATCCCAGAACGAGGTGAGCTCCATGCGCATCGTGTCCGGATTGAAGACGGCGCCAACCGGATGCTGCATCCAGCCGTTCGCGATCAAAATCCACACCGCCGAAAGATTGGAGCCGATCGCGACCAGCCACGTCACCGTAAGATGGCCGAGCTTCGGCAAGCGGTCCCAGCCGAAGAAGAACAGACCGACGAAGGTCGACTCCAAAAAGAAGGCCATCAAGCCTTCGATCGCCAGCGGCGCGCCGAATATGTCGCCGACATAGTGCGAGTAATACGCCCAGTTGGTGCCGAACTGAAATTCCATGGTGATGCCCGTGGCCACCCCCATGGCGAAATTGATGCCGAACAGCTTTCCCCAAAACCTGGCCGCGTCGCGCCAGATTTCCCGGCCGGTCATCACAAAGGCACTTTCCATGATGGCAAGCAGGAACGACAGCCCGAGCGTCAGAGGAACAAACAAAAAATGATAAAGCGCCGTTGCTGCAAATTGCAGTCGAGCCAGGCTAACGGGGTCAAGATGGTCGATGTCCATCTGCTTCGTTTACTCCAGCGACGCCGGCACGCCGATGACGCGCGCCATCGCGGTCGCATCGACGACCGGCTGTGTGCTGTCCGCGAACATGAACATCTTCACGCCCGCGATTCCGACCAGCTTGATGATGAGGACCACCACGATCGCCTTCGCAAGCGGCGTTCGCGGCCTTGCACCGGCGGCGAGGAAGGCGCTCAGTGACGATAAAATCGCGCGCAACGGACGACCCGGGCGGGGAAGCCTCGTGCAAGACTTCCCGGATGACTGGCTCGGCAAAATGCTGCACCTTTCCGACCGTGCTTGCAATAGCGATCGTTCCCGATGCCGGCGCGCGGGTCTTTCGTGAATATTTCGCGAAGCAAAGGGAGCAGCGAAGCAAGGGTAGCACGGGTTGCGAGCGTAGCCCGAATTGACCGCGAGTGAAATCCGCGGTCAACCAAACCTAGGATTCGTGGAAGGCAGCTACAGCTTCGTCGTCGCCGGTATCGCCGGCGCGCCAAGGCCGTCGCGGCTGTAAATGTCTTCGCGGAACTGCACGACGCCGTCGGAAGCGGACCACGCGGTGACATAGACCCAGTGCAGCGGCACGGGTTTGGTCAAGTTTACGTTGACCTGATCGCCTGACTTGATCGCCTGGTCGATGCGATCGGAGGACCAGCTTTTGGTCCCGTCGAGCAGCCAACCGACGAGCTGGCGAACGTTCTGCACACGAACGCACCCCGAGGAGTCGTAGCGAAAATCTTCGCCAAAAAGATTTTTCAGCGGCGTGTCATGCATGTACACCCCATAGGCGCTCGGGAAGTTGATGCGGATGCGACCGAGCGAGTTAGCATCGCCCGGATCCTCTCTGAACGTGAAGCGGACCGCGTCTTCCGAGTACCAGTTGATTTGCGAGGGCGGCACCTCCCGGTGGCTTGGGTCATAGATGCGGATATGGTTCTGCGTCAGATAATCCGGCTTGTCCTGCATGATCGGAATCAAATCCTTGCGCACGATCGACACCGGCACGGTCCAATATGGGTTGAAGTTGATCTGCACTATTTTGCTGTTGATATCGGGCGAAGGCCGGTCAGGCTTGCCGACCACCGCCGTGTGGCGCGATACAGCGACGTCGTTCTCGATTGCCTCGACTCGCGCCGCCGGAATGTTGACGACCACATACCGCGGGCCGAGATTCGTCGTCAGTGTCTTCAGCCGCTCGACATTGACCTTGAGCTGGTCGCGCCGCGTCGCCGCCGGCACGTTCATCGCCACGAGCGTCGCCGCGCGCAGGATGCCGTCGATGGTCAGGCCGTGGCGGGCCTGGAACCGCCGCACCGCCTCTTCGACATAGGAATCGTAGATGTCGTTCCCGACTGCGCTCGTATCGAGGTCGCCGGAAACCGCAAGCCTTGAGCGCAGATCGACCACGCTCGGGTGGCGATTGCCGACCCGCAATTCGTCGACCTGCGGCACTTGCGGCCAGCCGCCGCGCGCGACGATGGCATCGTAGGATTGGATGGCCTGCTCGGTGAGCTGCGCGGTCGACGGCGAAAGCGTCGGAGCCGACGGCCTCGGCATGTGGATGGTGCGGGAAGCCTGGTCGAAGTCCTGGCCAAGCTGACCGTGCCGGCCGTCGTCGATCAGCGCGTCGAGCGCCGCATCCTCAGCGCCGGCGCCGCGCACCAAGGCGCCGGTCAGCGCGGCCACGCCGGCAAAATGCTTGAGAAAGAAACGCCGATCGACGCCTTTCCGGCCGCGGTCACGCGATCCGCTGGTGGCCTCTGTCATCGCGCTTTTCCTGGCGTTGTCCCTTGGCATCCCGACTTAGCATGCAATCCACATGCCGCCAAAGGGTCCCTGTCCCGTCCGCGTCCCGTCCGCGCCGCCCGCGCGCTCTTTCCATAGCCCGCGGCCGGCAAATTTATGGCCGCCGCCGATGCACGTATTGGGCTAAAAGATTCGAACAACCCCCTATGCGATTCGCCTGTAGCCACGTCCGGGAGCGACCATGGGTATGATCAGGCTGCTTGCGGCTCCGGTCCGAAGCATCGTGAGATTTCCGCTGTTTCAGCTCGCCTTCGTCGTCGCCATCATCCTGGTGTTGCAGGCCGCCGACGACAAGTCGCTGCCCGGCCAAATCTTCAATGGCCTGGACGAGCTCGTCGATGCCAGCGTGCGGTTGAGTTCCGAGCTTTTCCAGGTGAAGTCGTTCACCAGGTCGGGGCTCACGGCGGGTTTGATGATCGCGTATGTCTACCTCGTCTGTTTGCTGATCCTGTTGCTTCTGCGCGTGGCGTTCCGAGCCATGATTGATGTGATTGGCTGGAGTAACTTTTTCTATCTGCGAAACGCCATTGCGCGGGAGCGCGGCATGGCCGCTTACCGCGCGTGGGTGCCGTTCGAAAGAATCAGACCGGCCGAAATTCCCCAGGAAAAATGGGAAGAGGCATTTGCCTGGCCGGCCGACAATAAGCCGCCATACCCGCCGCTGCCGCGACGGCTGCTGCGCAGCGTGATCAGCTATTTGATCGTGGTTCTGGCTGCAGCCGTTCTGCTGCAGATTTTTACGCCTTTTCCGGTCTTGACTTGGCTTGGCAAGCTAACAGGATTTTGGTGAGCTGATTTGATCAGCCGGCCAAACGTCAACCCATCGTACCGAACAAAAAGACCCCGGCATTGACGCCGGGGTTTTTGAGGCACGCCAGTACGACGGAAGCTCTGGCGGATTGAACGGGTGCTTTTACAGCCGGTAGAGAATCTGATCGGTCCAGAAGCGCTCGAGGCGGTGCAGCGCCTTGTTGAGAACGCTGAACTCGTCGGCGTTGATGCCGCCGACCTGCTCTACCGTGCGTACATGCTTCTGGTAGAGCGCATCGACGGCGTCGCGCACGTCGCGGCCCTTGTCGGTGAGCTTGATGCGCACCGAGCGCCGGTCGATGCGCGAGCGCTGATGATCGAGGAAACCCATCTCGACCAGCTTCTTGAGGTTGTAGGAGACGTTGGAGCCGAGATAGTAGCCGCGCGTGCGCAATTCGCCGGCGGTCAGCTCCTTGTCGCCGATATTGTACAACAGCAGCGCCTGCACCGAGTTGATGTCGGCGCGGCCGCGGCGGTCGAATTCGTCCTTGATGACGTCGAGCAGACGCCGGTGCAGACGCTCGACCAAGGTCAGCGCCTCCAGATAGTGCGGCCGGATATGGTCGAAGCGCGCCTCGCGGTCGGCGGGCTCGACCGTCTTGACGACGGCTTTCATGTTGACGCCTTTCCCAAACTTATTTTGTTGTCGTTGACGGGCCCTGTTTCCCGTCGTATGGCGTCACACTAGCGCTCAGGGTCTAAGATCAGTTTAAATAACACGCTAAAAATACGGTTTATTCGCTGCGCAACGCGCAGAGATTGAGCGTAAATATGTAGCAGATCTTTTGGCAATTCATTCACTGCGTGGCGCAGCAGTTTTCGCGCAAGCCGGCTTGCCAAGTCGAAGCGCGCGAAGACTGGTGGGAGAGGTAGGACTCGAACCTACGAAGGCGTCAGCCAGCGGATTTACAGTCCGCCCCCTTTGCCACTCGGGACACTCTCCCGCAACGAAGCTGGGGCGCAACCAAAGGCGGCCCGGCCCGCGGGCGCTATATGGTTGGCGCGGCAGGACTAGTCAATCGAAAATGGGCCAAATTGCCAAGGTGGTGCCCGCGTGACAGAAGCGGGCATGGGCGAACGCCAATGGCAATCGAAGCCGCGCTCGCAGCGCCGCCGCGGTCCCCAGCGCGATCTGCGACGCGAGTCGACTGACGACGCCGTCATCCTTTATGGCTGGCACACCGTGACGGCGGCACTCGCCAATCCCGCCCGCCGCATCCGCCGACTGTTGGCGACCGAGAACGCCATTCGGCGTCTCGCCGAGGATGGCGTCACGTTGCCGATAACGCCGGAATTGGTGCGGCCCGATGCGCTTGCCGCGCGGCTCACGCCTGATGCAGTGCATCAAGGCTTGCTCGCCGAGGCGGATCCCCTGCCTTCGCCTGACATCGAGGATTTGGCGGCCTCCGGCATCGTGCTTGTGCTCGACCAGATCACCGATCCACATAATGTCGGAGCCATATTGCGTACCGCGGCCGCCTTCGCCGTCGCGGCCGTCGTCACCACGGCTCGCCACAGTCCCGAAGCGACCGGCGTGCTCGCCAAATCCGCCTCGGGCGCGCTCGAACTGGTGCCGATTGTCACCGTGCAAAATCTCGCGCGCGGGCTCACCGCGCTCAAGGAGCGCGGCTTCCTTCTCGTCGGACTCGACAGCAGCGCGCCCGACGATCTCGCGGCAATCGAACTGCGTTCCCCGTTGGCGCTTGTGCTCGGCGCTGAAGGCAAGGGTTTGCGGCAATTGACCGGCGCGACCTGCGACCGCCTCGCGCGGCTTAATCTTCCCGGCGCGATCAAGAGCCTCAATGTCTCGAACGCCGCGGCGCTCGCGCTCTATATTGCGGCGCGCGCCATGACGTAAACGACCGCAGCGCAGGCACAGACGCACGGGACAGCGCGCTTATGGATGGCGAAAAGCCCGAAGGCCCGCGCGGAGCGCGCCTTCGCATTTCATGATCGGCAAACAAATAGAATTAGCCGTGCCAGTACCGGCGACGCGGATAGGACCGCGGGCCGTAGTAGTGCGGACCGTAAACATGCGGGTGGTAGTACACGTGCTCACGGTAGACGACGCGCCGACCGGGCGCCGGATAGTAGCGATGCGCGTGATAAATATAGGGCGGATACGCCGGAGGTGGTGCGTATTGCGCGGGTGGCGCGTAGGTCCTGTACGGCACCATGACGCCCGGGCCGGTGTAATCCGGACCCTGGTTCACCACGTAGAGCGGTGCCGGCGCTGTATACACGACCGAAGCTCCGCAGCCGCCGCAGCCACCACCCCAAGTGTCGACGATCGTCGGCGTCGGCGTAACCGGCTGCACAAACGTAAACGCAGCAGTGGGCGTGCCGCAGCCGCCGCAGCCTCCGACTGTAATCGGCGCCGGCGCGATCGGGGTCGCATAGACGATTGGAGCGTAGGCTGCGCCGCAGCCGCCGCAGCCGCTCGGAGCGTACACGACAGGTGCGGGAGTTCCCCAATCGCAACAGCCGGCAAACGCAACCGAGGTCATGCCGACGGTGAAGAATGTGGCGATCGCCACAAGGGTAGAACGGTGAAAAGACATGATACTCCCTTCAAAGTTGCCCCGGTGAGGAGGCGGATGGAGGCAGACGAAGTGAGGTCTGCCGACGACGTTACGGTCGACTCTTGTCCGGACCTTTCGACGTGCGGTCGCGGCCGAATCTCGGCGCAACAACCACGGGCGGCGCTGCGTACGGCGGGTATTCGGTAACCGGGCGCGGCGCGGATTGGCTCGACCAACTGCGAAAGTAGCTTGGCGCAGCGGGCGGCGGCGGCCGGTCTAGCGGCGGCACGATTTCCAAGCGGCCATAGCCGGGCCGCCGCCCGGTTTTCGGAAAGTAGCCGGGAACGGTGTAGGGAACCGAAGCGACCAACGGCCGATAGATCACGGTCGGCGTCACCACGCCCGGTCGATCGAGGCCGAACTCGCCTTCAACCACGCCCCACGACGCGTCGATGCCGTTGATAATCACTGGCACGCCTAGCCTGCCGGGGATGACAATCTCCGGCTCGCGCTGGGCGAACGCGGGCGAAACGCTCAAGGCCAGAAGCACTGCCGCGTGGATAAAACGCATGAGCAACCCGTGACCAACAACGGTCTTGCCGTGTATTGTAGGGAAATCGCGGGGCAAATTCGTTTATAGGGGCCCAAGTTCGCTGCTTAATTGTGCAGTAATATTAACTGCCGGCTACGGCACGATTGCCCGGCAAGTGCGGCTGTGAAGCTTGTCCGTTTCCGGCGGTTCGCGTGCATCCGGCCCAACCCAAGAAGCAGCGAAGCAAGGCCCACCGCCAGGTAAAGGACCGCGACCACCCGCCAAACCCCGCCCGCTCGTAGATCACGCTGACGGTAAACGGTCCGATCAGGCCGCCACCGGCGTAGCCGGACGCTCTGTGTCATACGAGGCCGCCGGCAGCGGCATTGGTCAATGTTCCGCCTGAAACGTCGTTACTTCGGACCTGTAAAATGCCGATCTCTTGGGCGGTCCTGTCTACTGATGATCACGACTGGCTGGTCTCCCCCGTTCGAGCAGGCCGAACGACTGTAACGGTGCAAGGCGCTTCTGCAGCTACTTTGGCGGATACACTGCCGAGCAAATTGCGCAGCAACGAGTTTTGCCGGGCGCCGATCACAATGTGATCGATATGATTGGCTTGGGCGAATTCGATGATTGCGTTAGCCGGATCGACTGCCTCCAGGACGTGCGCAGTAAGCCGGTGATTGTCGAGCTTGAGAGGCTCGGCCCAGTGCCTAAGAGCCACGAGACGATCGATCTGCTTGTTGTGGCCCTCCTCGTCCAGCGTAAAATCAAGCGTAATCCGGCCCAGCTTGAGCACGTTGACGCAAGCAAGTCGTGCAGAAGGAAGCGTCGCGAGAATGCGTTCCGCCGTCACGCGGAGCGCATCGTTGAGCAGCGTCGATCCGTCCAGATCGACGGCGACCGCGACGATCGGAGCCGCAGAAATATGCTTCGACGTCGGAACCGACGTAATTGATCTCGTGATACCTTTGTTGAAGCGCCTTCTCAGAACGGTTGCCAGCGGATCGCGGTTTAGTCGCTCGGATCTCTTGGTTAGTTTGACTTGGCCGGGGTGGCTTAATTCGAACGCAAGCTGAGCGGCGCTTGGATAGCGCCACGCCGGATCGATCTCGATGCAACGCAAGACAATCTCTTGCAGCCAATGCGGATAGTCAGGCTTCAACTGGCGCGGAGGAACCGGATCGCGCCAAAGCCGCCGGCGCATTCCGCGCATCGTCTCGCTTTCGCCGAATGGACGTACGCCCGTAGAAAAGAAATAGAGCAGAACACCTAATGCAAACAGATCGCTTCTCGGATCGCTGCGAATGCCCAGCAGTTGCTCGGGTGACATGTACGGAGCCGTGCCGAAAGGCAGCCTGAATTCCTCCTGCATCAGGTCAGGAAGCTGGTCGTGATGCGAAAGACCGAAGTCGATGAAAACCGCATCGCCGCTCGGCCGAAACATGATGTTGCTCGGCTTCACGTCCAGGTGAATCACGTGCTGGCGGTGCAGATCATCAAGCGCGTCGGCGATTTTCAAACCGAGATCGGCGACTTGCGCATAGGGTAACGGAAGCTCGGGCAGCCGCGGCAACAGAGTTTCTCCCGGCACGCGCTCCATCACGATATAGGGCTGTACCTCAAAATCGCCCGCCGCAACGAATTTTGGAACGTGCACGCCGGACAACCGCGGCAGGATCATCTGCTCCATTTCGAAACCGACGATCGCCGCTGGGTCTGCGCCTTCCGCGATGATGGGGACTTTCATCAGCATGGGCATCGTCATGCCCGCCCGTGAAACTCGCCAAAGCGCGGCCATTCCGCCCTGATGGACCCGCTGCTCGAGCCGAAAGCCGTCGATCATCTCACCCGGTTTGAGCGAAGGTTTGACCATACTTCACTTCCCCACCAACAACCGTTCGGCGAGCCATGACGGCAAGCCCTTATTTCGGATTCTGGCGGCGGCCTCCTCCACATCATAAGGCGCCCGGCAGTAGGTCAGTTCGCGTCGCTTTGTGTCCAGCATGACGTAACAAGCCGCCGGATTGCCGTCGCGGGGCTGCCCCACAGCGCCGAGCACCGCCAGCCAGCGCCGCCCCGGAAGCAGGTGAATTGCGGAGCCAGTGACCGGCGTGAAACCCGTCATCTTACCGGTCGCCGACATGGTGTAGAGCGCCGGCCGGTGGACGTGGCCGCACAATGTGATGGGAGCCAACGTGGCGATCATGCTTCGGGCGGCATCGCCGACGCTCGTCACATACCGCCAACTTTCGGGACTGCTGGCATCGCCGTGGACGTACAGGCGGTCGTCGTCTCTGCACGTAAACGGAAGCTGTTCGAGGAAACGGCGCTCGGCAGCTCCAAGTTCGCCGCGCGTCCACTCAATGACAATTTGGGCTTCGACGTTCATCCGCTCGCGTGAATTGCCGATGGCGTTGTCATGATTGCCGCGCACGGCCATGGCGCCTTTCTCGACGAGGTCCATGACGGTCGTGACCGTCCACTCCGGATCGGCGCCGTAACCGACATAGTCGCCGAGGAAGACATTGCGCACCGCACCGAAATCGCGTGCCTGCGCCAGACAGGCACTGAATGCTTGCCGATTGGCGTGAATGTCCGCGAACACCGCAATGAGCACGGCTGAACTCCAACGATTACAAGTTGATCCAATGGCATCGGCTGGTGTTGAGATTGTCAAGCAGGGGACCGCCGGCGCGACCCAACAGACCAAGGCAGACCAACGGAGCATGGTCGGGACCGAAGTCGCGCCAGGCGCGCGTGGAAAACGAGACGCAGAAAAAAAAGCGGGGCCACTCGGCCCCGCACGCGGCTTTTCTTGCCAAGTTGCCGATTATGCCGTTTGCGCCTCCTGTCCCCAGATCTTGTTCTGCCGAGTCTCCGGCATCAGGAACAGGCTGAGCACTAAGCACACCGCAGGCACGGCGATCGGGTAGATCAGCGCATAGCCGAGACTTCCGGTCGCCTGATAAGCCGCCGTGGTGATGAACGGCACCAATCCGCCGCCCCAGCCATTGCCGATGTGATAGGGGACAGACACCGACGTGTAGCGGATCCTGCCGGGGAAAAATTCGGCGAGGAACGCGCCGATCGGGCCGTAGACCATTCCCACATAGCAGACGAGAATGGCCACGATGAGGATCGCAATCGGCATGTTGATATTGCCCGGCTGCGTGACCGATCCGAGCCACACATACAGCGGATAGTAAGTGACCGCCGCAAGCAGCATACCGCCCAATATCACCGGCTTGCGGCCGATGATGTCGGACAGCCAGCCGAACAAGATGAGTGACGGGGTCCCGATGACCAGGCCGGCTCCCACGATATAGGCGGTGGTCAGCGCGTCCACCTTGGAAACCTGCTGCAGGAAGTATAGCGCCCAGAACTGGCCGCTGTACCAGACCACGCCCTGCCCGAGTACCACGATGGTCGCGATTACTACGTACTTTAAGTTAGCGGGGTTGCCGAAGGCCTCCCGCCATGGATTCTTGCTGGTGTGCCCCTTGGCCTTGATTTCCGCGTAAATCGGCGACTCCTCGAAGTGGGTCCGGATGTAAACGGCGATCAACACCAGAAAGAAGGAGAACAAGAACGGGATGCGCCACGCCCAGGCATTGAACGCGTCATTGCCGAAATAGGTGCGGACGGCGATGATCACGATGAGCGACAGCACAATGCCAAGCGTCGGCGAGGTTTGCAGCCAGCCGGTATAGTAACCGCGGCGCTCATCCGACACGTGCTCGGCGACATAAGTGATGGCGCCGCCGTATTGGCCGCCCAGACAAAGACCCTGGATCATCCGCAAACAGAACAGGATGATCGCGGCGGCCAGGCCGATTTGATCGAAGGTCGGGATCAACCCGATCGCCCCGGTGCCCAGAGCCATGCCGACGAGCGTCATGAGGAAGGTGTACTTACGGCCGACGACGTCTCCCAGCCAGCCGAACAGGAATGCCCCCAACGGCCGGACCAGGAACCCGGCGGTGAACAGCGCGATCGTGCTGAGCAGCGCCGCCACCGGGTGGCTCTTTTCGAAGAACTTGACCGACAAGATCGCGGCCAAGCTTCCGAAAATATAGAAATCATACCATTCGATGACATTGCCCCCCGCCGCGGCAGTTATCACGCGTCGGAAGTTCGCCGGCACCTGAGCAACCATGGTCATCCTCCCTACTGTCTACCGTTGGTTTGTGATGGAAATGTACATTCTGTGAGCCGAAGCCCCTATACGACTTTAGATAAGGATGCGGAGCGGACCGCCGGGGGTATTGCGCAGTGCAACAAAACGTCGCCTTGCCTCGGGGGCGGCTTTCTATCGGCACTCCGGCCAGATCAGCCGTCGCGCTAGGAAATTGCGCAAGGCGGCCGCGCCAGCGCATAACAGCGCAAAGCCGAGTGCCGCGCCGGCAATTTCCGGAACGTTCGCCAAGAGGTTTTCGCTCGGTCTGTCGCTCACCGAGATCGCCGCGTGCAACGCAGCCAAGGTCTTGAATAAAGCGGCGAGCGCGCCGATGACGGCGCCGTAGGTTGCCGCGCGCGTCACGCTCCACGCACGTGCCTTGTCCCCTGAAATGTAAAGCGACGGAAGCAGCATTGCTATTCCGCGGCCTCGACGAGCGCCGCCCGCGACGCCTGCATACCGGCGAGATCGGGCAACACAAGGCGCAGGATTTCCGTTTCGTCGCGCGCCACCACGTCGACTTCCTCGCCGTCTTCGAGGTGCAGCGCCGTAAATTGTCGATAGGGCGCGTCGTGCGCGAGTCCTGAGCCCGACACGACGAGGTACACGCTGCGCCCACCGGCGCGGTAGGTCGCCCCGCGCGCAAGCTTGATCAGAGCCGCCGCACATTGACGCTCCGTGAACGTGCCGAGCGGCTTTTGCGAAACACCCGGCATGCCGGCAACGCCAAGCCATTCATAATTGGCGGGATCGACCATGATGGGATCGCGATAGCGCGGCTTGGGATATTCCATCCGCCGGCCGTTCATGTGCTCCCAGATCGCCTGATAGCCATCCACATTGCGGCGACCCTCGACATCGTCGTTACGGCGGAAGATGCCGCCCTCGAACGTGCCGAACTTCTTCAATTCCTCGGTGCCCGCATACACCTCCACGCGCGACAGGTAACCGCTGCCGCTGGCGCTGCCGAACTGCAGCACTGCGGTGACCGAACGGCCCTCCGAGCTTTGCGGGCCATAGGCCGCGCCCTCCGGGAAATAACCGAAGGTGCCTGCTGCCATCTTGCCGTTGCGGTCGAAATTCATCGTGCCTTCGAGCTGGAAGCGGAATTGATCGAAATTATGCCGGTGACGCGGCGAGGAAAAATCGCCTTCGAGTTGCCCAATGTCGAATTGGAAGTTGCCGAGCGTGCCATTGAGCAGGTGGCGGTAGTGAAACGTGCCGCCGCGATGCTGCAGGCCGCGCTTCCATTCCACTTCATCGCAATAGACGATCCTCATCGCCGGGTGCCTCGCAGTTGGCGTTGCTTCACCACGTCTCGATCCTATTCCATCCGCCCTCGCCTGTCAGGTGGGTCGGCAGCGAGAACGCGCCATGGCTGTGGCGGCATCGGCCCCTCGAACCGCGCTCCGCAACGGCAATATGTCGCATGCGACGGCGGCTCATGGTCGTGCTTTCTCAGCGCCTCCACGTTGCGCCGTCGTCTGGCGGCCTTGTCCATCACGTGGCCGCGCTGGTCGACGCGTGAATACTCCACTAACATCCGTATCGTGAGCGTGGGGACAGTGGGGCTCCGTAAGCCGATTCTGTTTGCCGGCACCGTGTAAGGCAACCTGGCGTCATTTGTAACCGCTGCGCCAGTGAGGAGCGTCCATGGAAACGGACATGCTGCATTCCGCAGCTCATGCCCTGCTCATCATCCTCGATCCGGTGCGCATGCTTTATTTGTTCGGCGGCGTGTGCATGGGCCTCTCGCTTGGCATTCTTCCCGGCATCGGCGGCGTCGCCGGAACGGCGCTGCTCTTGCCGTTCACCTATAATCTCGATGCGCCGACGGCGTTCGCGCTGCTGCTCGGGCTGGGCGCCACCACCACCACGGCCGACCCGATCGCCGCCATCTTGTTCGGCGCGCCCGGCCACGCCGCCTCCGCTGCGACGACGCTCGACGGTTATCCGATGACGCGGCGCGGCGAGGCGGGCCGCGCGCTCGGCGCCTCCTACATGGCCGCCCTGATCGGCGGACTCTTCGGCGCGCTCTTGATGGCGGTCGCGCTGCCGGTGCTGCGCCCGATCATTCTCTACATCGGCTCGCCCGAGCTGCTCGGCGTCGCCGTGTTCGGGATTTCCATGGTGGCGGTGCTGTCCGGCAATGCGCCGCTGCGCGGACTCACCGCCGCCTGCTTCGGCATGATGCTGGCGATGATCGGTACCGACCCGCAATCGGGCACGCTGCGCTGGACCATGGATACTTTGTATCTATGGGACGGCTTGCCGCTCGTACCGCTCACGCTCGGCATCTTCGCCTTGCCGGAACTCTGCGATCTCGCCATCGGGCGCATGGCGGTCGTCCAGGAGGGACAGACGCTCGACACCAAGACCGGAATGCTGCTTGGCGTCCAGGACTGCATGCGGCACTGGTTTTTGATCCTGCGCTGCTCGTGGATCGGCTCGGCGATGGGGGCCATTCCCGGCATCGGCGCTTCGGTGATCGACTGGATTTCCTACGGCCACGCGCTGCGCACCGAAAAAGGCGCGGCGCTGACCTTTGGCACCGGCGACGTGCGCGGCGTCATCGCCGCCGAAAGCGCGACCAATGCCCGCGAAGGCGGCGCGCTGGTGCCGACCGTCGCCTTCGGCGTGCCGTCGAGCGCCGGCATGGCGATCCTGCTCGGCGCCTTCCTCATTCACGGCCTGGTTCCCGGGCCGGAAATGCTCACAAAACACCTCGACCTCACCTATTCGATGGTGTGGAGCATCGCCATTGCCAACATCCTCGGCTCGGGCCTGTGCTTTGCGTTCAGCGGTCAACTCGCGAAAGTGGCGACGCTGCGCTACACGCTGTTCATGCCCGGCGTGCTCAGCCTGATCTATATCGGCGCGTTCGAGTCATCGCGGAACTGGGGCGACGTGTTCTCGCTGATGTTCTTCGGCATGCTCGGCTGGGCGATGAAACACAACAAATGGCCGCGCCCGCCGCTCGTGCTCGGCTTCATCCTCGGCGAGACGATCGAACGCTATATGTTCATCTCCATCGAGCGCTACGGCGTCAGTTGGATGCTGCGGCCTGTCGTCGTCATCATGTTCATCATGGCGGGGCTTTCTCTGCTGCGACCGCTGCTGCAGGACGTTCGCGGCCATGGCGGGTTGCAGAAAATGGTCTCCCAATGGGGCCATCCACAGTTTTCGCCCCCCAATCTGTTTGCTGGGGCACTGCTTTGCCTGTTCATCGTGATGGTGTCGGCGTCGTTCGAATGGGCATTCGCCGCCCGTATTATTCCGACCATTGTCGGCGCCGGCGCGATCCTGTTCTGCTCCGTGAGTCTGATCAACGACGTGTTCGGCCTGCACGAGCGCGGCGGCGTCGCGGCGGCCGGCCAGGGGTCGCAGAAGATCCACATGGACATCGCCTCGAAAACTGCGCACCTGCCGCGAAAAATCATCCTGACGCGCGGATTTTTGTTCTTCGGTTGGATGGCCGGGTTTGCGGCGTGCATGGCGGTCATCGGACTCATTCCCACCGTGCCGATTTTCATCATCTCCTTCATGCGGGTCGAGGGGCGCGAGCCGTGGAAGATCGTCATTCCGATGGCGGCGGCCGTGGTGCTGTTGATCTATGTGGTGTTCGACCAGCTGCTCGCGATTCCATGGCCGCCGACTTTGCTCGGCACGTTCTTTCCGGCATTCAACGTAATCCCGAGCGTGTGAGCGTATCTCATACGTCATTCCGGGCTGGCGGGCTGACGCCCGCGCCCCGGAATGACGGTTGGAGCATTCGCGTTACTTCAACCGATCGCGAATCTTGTCGAGCCCGGCTTTCGCGCAGCCGTCGTCGAGCTTGGCCCCGGGAGCGCCGCTCGCGCCGATGGAACCAATGACCTCGTCGTTGAGCTTGATCACCACGCCGCCGCCGAAAAACATCACGTGAGGGAGCTTGGCGAGCGGCGCGATCGAGTCCTCGCCCTTGGCGCGCTCGGCCAAGGCGAGCGTGTCGTTCTTAAACGAGACGCTCGTATAGGCCTTGTCGTGCGCGCTATCGATCGTGTGGATGCCGGCGCCGTCGCCGCGCAGCGTCACGATCGTGGCGCCGTCGGCGTCGAGTACCACCGCAGTTTCGTGGTAACCCTGCTTGGCGCAGGCCGCGACCGTTTCGCTCGCCGCCTCGACCGCGAGCGCCGCGGGAATGCGATGCGTCGGCAACGTATCCGCCCAACTTGTCGACGCGCCGATCAATGTACCGGCCGCCATCATCGCCATTCTGGACATGTGCTTCATGATGCTTCTCCCTGGATCGTCCGTCGCGTCGTCGCTGCGTTAAGCCAAATCACCCAGCGCGCAATCGGTCGTGCATAATAAGCTGGAATCGCGCAGAACAGACAGTGCTGATTGGCCGGCAGTCCGATGAATGAACAAGCCCCCTCGCCGCCGACCCCCGATAAGCCGCACGACAAACAAGCGATCGACCGTCTGCTGCTGTTTTTCGCCCTGGTCTATGTCGTCGAGGGCCTCGGCCAGGTCGTTGGGCTGATCGCGCAGCCGCTGAACTATTATCTGAAGCAAGCGCAGGGCTGGACGCCCGTGCAAATCACCGCGTTTGTCACCGTCTTCAATCTGCCCTGGATTATCAAACCAATTTATGGGCTGGTTTCCGATTTCGTCCCGCTGTTCGGCTATCGCCGCAAGAGCTACCTATTGCTCGCCAATATAGTCGCGGTCGGCGGCTTCATCGCCGTGACCCAGCTCACGGCGCCCGGCGATCTGTTCATCGCGCTCATGGTGACCGCCTATGCGATGGCCATATCCAGCACGCTGTGCGGCGCCGTGCTGGTGGAGAACGGGCAGCGGCTGCACGAGAGCGGGACCTTCGTCAATCAGCAATGGCTGTGGTTCAACATCGCCGCCACGGCGGGCGCCATCCTCGGCGGCGAACTGGTGCAGCACCTGTCGCCGTCCGGCGCCTTGCATGTTGCCGCCGCCGTGATCGCTGTCGCGCCTCTAACCGTTATCATCGGAGTCCTGTTTCTGATCCCGGAGCGGAAAGTCGTGGTCGACCTGCGGGGCATGCGCAGCACGCTGGACGGGCTGCTGGCGTCCTTCAAGCGGCGCGAACTATGGCTCATCGTCGTCTTTTTGTTTCTCTATTATTTCAGTCCCGGCTTGAGCACGCCGCTCTACTTCACCCTGACCGACAGCTTGAAATTCTCGCAGGCCTATATCGGGATTTTGGGCTCGATCTCCTCGGCTGGATGGGTGGTCGGCGCCTTGCTTTATCGCCGGATTTTCGGCGGCTTGACGCTCAGAGCCATGCTTAATGTCAGCATCGCGCTGGGTACGTTGGCGACCGCAGCCTTTGTGTTGCTGGCCGGCGAATTCTCCGCCGCGATCATTTATTTCTGCGCCGGCTTCGCGGCGATGCTGGCAACCGTGGCGACGGTGACGCTCGCCGCCGACTATTGCCCACCACGCGCGGAGGGCTTCGCCTTCGCGGTCATGATGTCGATCATCAATCTGGCGACGGCGCTGGCCGATAATGTCGGCTCATTCCTGTACACGCGTGTTTTCGACCGCAGCCTGCCGCCGCTCGTTCTCATATCGGCGGCCTTCACGGCATTCGCCTTCGTGCTGGTGCCGCTGCTGCGGCTCGGCGACCGACGCCAAGGCGACCCAGCCGGCGCGGCCAGCGGCATTTGAGCCGCGTCGCTCACGCCGCATCGGACCGCAACGGCGGCCCGAGGAATTCGACGTGCCATTTCTCGCCGAAGGCATTGAGCGCATTCGCATCGGCACGCCGTCCCGCATCACCTCGCCCAGCCCGGTGAAGAAGGCGGCCGCGTCCAATCCCGGAACGATTTGGATGAACTGCCGCGCCGGCTTCGCCGTCACGTTGACAAAAGCGTGCACGGCGCCGCCCGGCACTGTCACCACATCGCCCCCCGGCATGAAAACGCCATGTCGAGGCTGATGCGTTTCACTGCGCTTAGCCGATTCTGCACTCTTAGTTCTGAAAAAACCGATTGGTTGGCCTCGGCAAGCCTAAGTTTTCGCGCAGCGTCTTGCCTTCGTAGTCGCGGCGGAACAGGCCGCGGCGCTGCAGTTCGGGGACGACGTGGTCGACGAAGTCGTCGAGCCCGCCCGGCAGATATGGAAACATCACGGTGAAGCCGTCGGAGGCTTCGGTCTCCAGCCATTCCTCCATCTCGTCAGCGATGGTTTGCGGCGTGCCGACCATGGCGAGGCCGGAATAGCCGCCGAGCCTCTGCGCGAGCTGGCGCACGGTCAGATGATCGCGCCGGGCTAGCGCGATGGCGCGCTCGCGTCCGCTCTTCGAGGCATTGCTTTCCGGAATATTGTCCGGCAACTGCCCGTCCGGATCGAATTTCGAGGCGTCGTGGCCAAGCGCAATCGACAGCGAGGCGATGGCGTTGGCGTAATCGACCAGGCTGTCGAGTTTCTGCCGCTTCGCCTTGGCCTCTTCGACCGTGTCGCCGACCACGACGAAACACGCCGGGAGGATTTTCATGTGATCGCGGGCGCGGCCGAGCTTCTCCATGCGCCCCTTGACGTCAGCATAGAATTGCCGGCCGACGGCGATATCGCTCTGCGCGGTGAATACCGCCTCCGCGGTTTCTGCAGCGAGCTGGCGCCCGGAATCCGACGCGCCGGCCTGCACGATCACCGGCCAGCCCTGGATCGGCCGCGCAATGTTGAGCGGGCCGCGCACCGACAGATATTTGCCCTTGTGATTGAGCACGTGCATTTTTGCCGGGTCGAAGAAGATGCCGTTCTCCACGTCGCGGACGAAGGCGTCGTCCGCCCAGCTGTCCCACAGCCCCGTCACCACGTCGTAGAACTCGCGCGCCCGGCGATAGCGCTCGCCATGCTCCATATGCTCGTCCAGCCCGAAATTGAGCGCGGCGTCGGGATTGGACGTGGTGACGATGTTCCAGCCGGCGCGGCCGCCGGACAGATGATCGAGCGACGCAAAACGCCGCGCGATGTGATAGGGCGCGTCGAACGTGGTCGAGCCGGTGGCGACGAGCCCGATATGCTCGGTGACCTGAGACAGCGCCGACAGCAGCGTAAACGGCTCGAACGAGGTGGACGTGTGGCTGCGTTTCAACGCGTCGATCGGCATGTTGAGCACGGCCATGTGGTCGGCCATGAAGAAGGCGTCGAACTTGGCCCGCTCCAGTGTCTGGATCGCCTGCTTGATATGCGCGAAGTTGAAATTCATGTCTGGCCAGGCGCCGGGATAACGCCAGGCGCCGGTATGAATGCTCGCCGGCCGCATGAAGGCGCCGAGACGAAGCTGGCGGGAGGAGGACATGCTACGACTCCATTATCACCAGTCGAACTAAGTGAATCCCATCACCTCGATGACGTTGCTGCGACAGGGATGATGGATGCTGCGGAGCTTGTCATCGGGCCGGCCGAAAGCTGGACGCGTTGGCTCGACCACCCCTACAAGTTATTTGCGCTTCGATCGCGATTTGCGGGCGGAATAGCGGGCATCCCTGGCCGCCTTGCGTTCGGCTTGCAACGCGAGTTCACGCTGTGCGCTTTCGGCCTTGGCGCGCTCAGCCTGTAGCGCAGCATCACGCGCCGCCTGCTGCGCGCGTTCGGCCTCGCGGGCTTTCTTTTCGGCCTTTTCGGTCTCGCGGACATTCTTGATTGCTTTGCGCTCGGCGGCACTCGCTGTTCGCGCTGTCAGCCGGTCTGCGAGCGCCGGGTCTGCGGCCTTGGCGCGAAACTTCTCCAGGGCCGCCTTCTTGGCCTTGGCGGCAGCCTGTTGGCGCTCGAGCAAATCCGGATTCTTAAAGCCACCCATCTCTCTTGACCTTGCATGGCCCACCGTGCACCGGCGGGCTTAGGTATACCCGGCTCCCATTAACGCACGCGCCAGCCAACCACTGTTGCTTCGATGGGGCTGCTGGTCTCCACGCTTTGCCAAGCACCGCTCCGCCATCGACACAGAAACGGAATGACATACGTGCCGACGTGATCCTCGCACAGGAGCTCTAGGGGCTGGTCCGCCGGTGGCATGCCTTCATGAATGAAGCGATCGATTCGCTCTTGCCGTGTCGCCATGCCGTCTTGATCATCCGTACCGTTAGGTATTCGATGCACACGCATAGCGCTGCGACGGCATCGCAACGCGCTTATATAACGCAGATAAGTGAGGAATCAACCAGCGAGGACCCCATGGCATTCAAGCCAAATTACGGACGAGATCGAGCCGAGCGAGCGAGGGCGGCACGCGCTCAGGCCGAAGAGAAACAACGAAAGAAGGACGAGAAGACCGCGCTGCGCAAAGCCAAGCGCGCCGAAGTCGAGCCGCCAACGGAGGAAACCAATCCTCCACCGGATGAAAGGCAACAAAACTAACGCATCAACCTCGATGGCCCTCCATGGCTTGCAATCCGTGATGCGGAATTCGCCGAAAGGCAGCAGGACCAGCTGTGGTCGGCCATGAAAAGGCGTCGACCTTCGTCGAGGCGACGATCACTTTACTTGCTCAGCTTTTCGGAATGCAGGAAACTCTGTCTTTGCAGCAAGCCTGCACCAGTTCACAATGGATTTCATCCGCGATCATCATCCTAGCGGCTTATGCCGGTTGCACCGGCTTTGACTGAATCGATCCACATTTCCCAAAGAGAAATGAAAATCCGAGCGGCCGGTGCCAAACCCCTGGCTATTTTCGCTGGCATCTGGACGCGCACTTCTCCCGTCGGTTGCTCTTGAATGCTGTTGCCTTGCAGGAAGGCGTAAAAACTCGAATATTTACGCCGGTTTGGGAGTCATCTGGGGAATCCCGGTTGAATACTCTCATTGTCGAAAAACTGAAGGTTGGCGAACCCGGGGGGAAATCGTTATGCGACTGGTGCTTGCGATCGCCGCCTTGGCCGCGGCGCTTTGCTTTGACGTTCCAGCCAGCCAAGCCTATGGGGACGGACCGTGATGCGCGGCGGTGTCGGTCGCGCCCGTCGCGCTCGTCTACCGCCCGACACCGTGACGGCGTGAATAACTATGGAGAGGAAATAATGCTTTCTATTTGCTCAAAAGCGTGGCGAACAACTGTAGCGAGTTGGCTTGGGGCGACCGCCATCTGTCTCCTCGGCGCCATGCTCCTTGGCGCCATGTCTTCTAACGCCCAGGAAGCCGATTATCCGTCCCGTCCGGTACGAATAGTTGCGCCGATCGCGGCTGGTGGGGGCATGGACTTGGTTGCACGAATGCTTGTGTACAGCTTGGACCAGAGGTTCGACGCCAAGTTTTTCGTTGAGAACAAACCTGGCGCCGGCGGCGCCATTGGCGCGGAAATCGTCGCCAAATCAGCGCCTGATGGCTACACCTTGCTGTTAGCTGACAGTTCCCTGACGATGAACCCTTTCATCAGCGCGAATATCCCATTTAAAGTCGAGACCGCCTTTTCCCCAATTGCGCTGGTTTCGGCGGGGGCCATGGTCATCGTCGCCAATCCCTCTCTGCCTGTGAAAAACTTCACGGAGTTAGTGAAATACGCCAAGGAAAATCCGGGCAAGTTGCAATACGCCAGTCCAGGACGTGGTACCCCGCATCACTTTGCCATGGAGTATCTTAAATCGGTCGCCGGCTTGGACATCGTTCATGTTCCCTACAAAGGAACTGCTCCGGGATTAATCGACGTTCAGGCCGGACGAGTGCCTCTCATGATCGCAGCCATTGGCGGGATAAAATCGCAAATTGAGGCCGGCGTTCTCCGACCATTGGCAGTTACCGTAGCCAAGCGCACGGCCTTGCTACCGGATGTTCCGAGCATCGCGGAAACCTATCCCGGCTTCGATGTGAAGATCTGGCACGGCATCATGGGGCCGGCTGGAATTCCGCAGCCGATCGTTGACAAGCTTGGCGCGATTATTCGCGAAGCAACGAAGACCCCGGAGTTCAAATCAAATATCACGAATGCAGGGTTCGAGCCGTTCGATGGCTCAGCTGCAGACCTCAAGGCTTTGGTTGAAGCCGAACTTATAAGGTGGGAAAAGACCGCCCAGGATGCCGGAATAACACCGGAGTGACGGGATGATCTCGCATCTGACAGAACCTAACGTTGCCCCACAAGCGACGCGGCACGCGCTTGGCGGCTCCACGGCGTTGATTTGTCGAGATAGCGTCCATCACCAGCTCCTTGATGAGCTCAGCGACTATCTTCGAGATCAATCCGTCGACGTCATTCGCGGCCCGCAAGCACCGCGAGGCGGGCGCGTGAACATCGACCCGAGCGAGCTTGGCGTGAACTTGGCGCAGGCCGACCTTCTCGTGCTCACAATCCGCCATCATTGCGGGCGGGATGCACTTCTCTCGGCCCCCCGGCTCAAGGGCATTTGCTTCCCGACGGCAGGCGTGGAGTCCCTCGACATTGATGTCGCCTCTGAACTCGGAATATTGGTCGGACACGGCGCCACGCCGGAAAACTGGATCGGCATGGCTGAAGCAACAGTCCTGCTTGTTCTGGGGCTGCTCTATAATCTTCACAGCGCCGAGCGCGTGCTACGTGAAATGTTGCCACTCTCACAACATAAACGCGCCAAACAGCTCTCGGGCAAGACGGTGGGGCTCGTAGGGTTCGGACGCATTGCACGCGCCGTGGCGTCGCGGCTGCAGGCCTTTGACGCACGACTGCTGGCTTATTCGCCCAGAACCAAGCCTGAGACCGTTCCATCCGGCGTAGCGCTCACCGACCTTGAAACACTGCTGAGGTCCAGCGACGTTGTCTTGGTCATGGCAAGCATCAATCCGGACAGCATCGGCTTGCTAAATTGGCAACGGCTTTGCCTCATGAAGCAATCGGCCTATCTCGTCAACACCGCGCGCGGCGAGGTCGTCGATGAAGCTGCATTGGTCGAGGTGTTGCGTGAAGGACGAATCGCCGGTGCGGCGCTCGATACATTCGCCGTCGAGCCACTTGCTGTCGACAGTCCGCTCCGGCAGCTCGATAATGTCATCCTAACCCCCCACATCATCGGACACACGCACGAAGCCGTGCAATCTCTGAAATCCGCATTGATCAACAACGCGCTCAACATTCTTCAGAACGAGCCACCGGTTTATTGTTTGAATTCAGAAGCGGTCGAACGTTGGAACCGACGGCTGACCCAAACGGGCTCCGGCAACAAGAGAGGCCAGTGATGCGATACGAAAATTTTCTGAACCCTATCTCGACTGCCGAGTTGGAGCGTCGCTGGTCGGCGATACGACGCATAATGGATGCACGCGGCATTGATGCGCTGGTGATGCAGAACTCGAACGACCATCTCGGCGGGTATGTACGCTGGTTCACCGACATTCCGGCCACGAACGGTTCTCCACGCACCGTGCTCTTCTCGCGCGACGGCTCGATGACGCTGATCGAACAAGGTCCGCGACATGCCGAGCAGAACATCAAGGTCGGTGACCCGGTATTTCGCGGCATCAGCCGCCGAATGTTCAGTCCAAGTTATTGTTCAGTGCACTACACCCGCCACTACGACGCCGAATGCACCATTCGGGAGATCCGGCGCAGGGAATATCGCGTCATCGGACTCGTCGCCACGGCAGCCATGTACTTCGACTTCTGTCAACAGCTTAAAGACGGATTGGCGAGCACGGTCGAATTCGTCGACGCGACCGATTTTGTTGATGATGTCAAGGTCGTCAAGAGTCCGGAAGAGATTAATTGTATCCGGAAGACGGCGAAAATGCAGGATGAAGTTTTTCGGCGTGTCGTCAGGCAAGTTCGCCCCGGCATGCGCGACTTCGAGGTGACGGCGCTTGCGCAATATGTCGGTCATTGTCTGGAGAGCGAGCAAGGCACGTTCAATGGCGTCTCTGCGCCAATCGGCGAGCCCTCATCCTTGCAACTTCACAGACACGAACAAGGACGCGTAATTCAGCCGGGCGATCACTTTAACCTTCTGATTGAAAACAACGGTCCCGGGGGATTCTATACTGAGATTGCCAGAACGCTCGTCTTCGGACGAGCAACTAACGAACTGCAAGACGCCTTCGAGCGATGCAAGGAAGCGCAACAGGCGACATTGTCTCAGCTTCGCCCTGGCGCCGCTTGCAGCGATATCTTCGCGGCACATAACGCATTTATGCATTCGCAAGGACTTCCTGAAGAGAAACGGCTCTTTGCACACGGCCAAGGCTACGATTTGGTCGAACGACCTCTCATTCGCGACGACGAAACAATGATGGTACGCGAGGGAATGAACTTCGCGATACATCCCGGTTTTTCGACCGATCGGCTCTTTATGACGGTTTGCGACAATTTTATTGTCACCGGTTCAGGCCAGGCCGAGCGGCTGCACAGTACACCGCAACAGATTTTCGAGATGTGCTGACCCGTATTTATGCAGGGAACACTGCATAGCCTGCCAGGGACTTACCGGAGCTCCCGCTGTCTGCTATCGTCTACGCCGTTCCAGAGTTCATCTGGCGATGTCGGATCAAAGACTATCGGCGATCCAATGGTCTTCTCATGAAAGTCGAGTTGCGCGAGCTCTGTCCAACCTGCACCCGGTTCGGTTGACGCCCGCTTAAGCTTCTCGAGGATTGCACAGCGATCAAAGAAACGGGCTTCTAGGGAGCGAATGCATGACCGCCTTCACCATCAACGGCCGTCGGGTCGACGTATCCGCCGACCCGGACACGCCGCTGTTGTGGGTAATTCGGGAGCACCTCAAGCTCACCGGCACCAAATTCGGCTGCGGCATTGCCCAATGCGGCGCCTGCACGGTGCATATCGCCGGCGAGCCCGTCCGCTCGTGTGTCACCCAACTCGCAGCGGTCGCCGGCAAGACCATCACGACGATCGAGGGGTTGTCGCTTGATTCCAGCCATCCGCTGCAGAAAGCCTGGGTCGTCGAGCAGGTTCCGCAGTGCGGCTATTGCATGTCCGGCCAAATCATGCAGGCCGCGGCGCTGCTGAAGAAGAATCCGAAGCCAACGCGCGACGAGATTGTGCGTTACATGGATGGCAATATCTGCCGTTGCGGCACCTATAGCCGCATCATCGCCGCCATCCAGAGCGTGGTGGGGGCCTGACCATGGATAAGATCCAAACGCAAGCGCTGTCGCGCCGTAGTTTCCTCGTTGCCTCCGGCGCCGTGGGCGTCGCTGTGACCTTCGGTTCGTTCGACGACGTTCAAAGCGCGCATGCCACAGCGCCGTTCCAGCCCAATGCCTGGGTGACGATCGACGGCGACGGCACCGTCACGATCATGTCGCCGGCTTCCGAGATGGGACAGGGCGCCATGACGGCGCTGCCGGCCCTGGTCGCCGAAGACCTCGATGCCGACTGGAACAAGGTGCGCGTCGTGCAATCGCCCGACGACGCCAAGACCTACGGCAACCCGCTGTTCTTCGGCCTGCTGATCACTGTCGGCAGCCGAGCGATACCGGGCTACTACGAGAAGCTCCGTATTGCTGGCGCGCAGGCACGCAAGATCCTGCTCGTCAACGCGGCGGACACGCTCAAGGTCCCGGTGGAGGAGCTTACAACCGAGCCGGGCGCTGTCGTGCACGCCAAAAGTAGCCGCAAGCTCGGCTACGGCGACATTGCCAAGAACGCGACAGTGCCAAATCCGATCCCGGAAGCAACCAAGGCCGATCTCAAACCGATCGCGCAGTGCCGCTTCATCGGCAAGGATTTGCCGCGCGTCGAAGTTCCGCTCAAGGTCAATGGCTCGGCGAAATACGGCATCGATACGCAATTGCCAAACATGCTCTATGCCTCGGTGCTGCACGCGCCCGTGCAAGGCGAGAAGCCGGAGAAGATCGATGATGCCGCCGCCAAGGCTGTGAAGGGCGTCGTGCAGGTCACACCGCTGCCGAGTGGCGTCGCAGTCGTCGGCGAGACCGTGGAAGCCACGATGAAGGGCAAGGCCGCGCTCAAGGTGACGTGGTCGACGACATCCGCTGCCCGCAATTACACGACCAACGCGAACACGGCGGAGGAGTATCGCAAGCTTGCTTCCGACTGGACGCAGAAGTCCGTCGACATGGTCAAGGAGGGTGACGCCGCCGGCGCGATTTCCAGCGCCGCTAAGGTGTTGTCCGCAGAGTACCTGTCGGATCACGTCGCGCACGTCTGCATGGAGCCGATGAGCGCAACCGTCGTCGTCAATGGCGACCGCGTCGAGATCTGGGCGTCCAATCAGTCGCCGAGCGATATGAAGGATATCGGTGCGCAGGTTGGCGGCACGACCGAGGACAAGGTGAAAGTCAACACTCCATTGCTCGGTGGCGGCTTCGGCCGGCGCACCGATGGCGATGAGGTCGTGGAAGCCGTGGCCCTCGCCAAGACCATGCCGGGCCGGCCGATCAAGGTGATATGGAGTCGCGAGGACGACATCCAGCAAGACATGTGGCGGCAATTTGCGGCGCAGCATGTCGAGGTCGGCCTCGACGCATCCGGCAACATAGTGGGATGGCGACACCGCGTGGTCGCGCAGTCCTATATCGCGCGCGCCATTCCGGCAGTGTTCGAGAAAACGGGCGGCAAGGACGTGGTCTCGGCGGGTGGCGGCGATTTCCGCTACGCCGTGCCCAATCATCAGGTCGACTACATCCGCGCCGCGCGCGGCATCGAAATTGGCGCCTGGCGCGCAACCGCCTCCGGCTACACTAAGTTCGCAATCGAGACGATCTTGGACGAAGTGGCCGCCGTCAAGGGCGTCGATCCGCTCGACTTGCGGCTGGCATTGCTCAAGGACCATCCGCGCTCGCTCACGGTGCTGCAGACGGTCGCGGAGATGGCGAACTGGAAGCGGAAGCGACCCGACGGCCGTGCGCTCGGCATTGCGTATTCTGACGCGCTCAACGCCTACACGGCTGCCGTCGTCGAGGTTTCCGTCGACCGGCAAAGCGGACAGATTCACGTGCACCACATGTGGGCTGCGGTCGATCCGGGCATTGCGGTGCAGCCGAAGAACGTCGTCGCGCAGATGGAAGGCGCGATGATATTCGGGCTCGGCGCCGCGCTGATCGAGCAGATCAACCTCAAGAACGGCGTGCCGCAGGAGTCGAACTTCACCGACTACCGCGTGATGCGGATGTCCGACGTGCCGCCGATCGAGATCAAAGTGGTCTCGACCGACAACCCGCCGACCGGTATCGGCGAGGCAGGCGTCCCGGTCGTCGCGCCGGCGATCGCCAACGCGGTCGCGCGACTCACCGGCAAGAGGCTGCGCCAGCTGCCGATGCTGCCGAGCCGCGTGCAGGCGGTCATCAAGGGCGCTGCATAGCAGGTCCTGCTCTGTTCAGGCTCGTCAGAAAGAAAACCAATCCAGGCAAATAAAAGGGGGCTTGGCTGACAAGGTGCCTGCCAGCTCTCGGTATGGCTCGCATCGAGTGTTCGTGCTATTCAAGTGACCCACAAGCGCCACCAAGGTCAGCGCGAGGCTGTAGAGAGGCTAGACACCACCCTTTAGCTACTCAAGCACTGTAATTGCGAATAAAAGCCGGGTTAGCTCAGCGGTAGAGCAGCGGTTTTGTAAACCGTTGGTCGGGAGTTCAATCCTCTCACCCGGCACCATCCCTTAGTATAGCCCCTCCCCTCGTCGAGGTTGGCCGAGCGGCAAGTTTCCGCAAAGCGCGCGCATCGGATTGTCCGGCCAAAAAGATCGGAGGCCGGCTTTTTGGGCCGGCCTCCGTGATCCCGACGGCGTTTTGTTGTTGTTTCTTCTCACGCGCGGCGCAAAGGGCGCGCCGCACCGGCCGGGGACGACTTTGGCCCGACTTGCGCGCGAACGGCGAACACAAAAGAACGCCCGCAAGTCGGTGCACACGACCCGGCGTCCGACCTCATCACGGGTTGCTGCAACGCCGGGCCGCAGGCAATTTTGCTGTCTTCACGCCGACGATTTGTCGCTCTTTGCGGCCTTGCCGGGCTTGGCGATGTGGGCGACGCGGCCGCGATGGGTCTTTGTGGCCTTGACGTGCTTCGCCAGTTTCATCGGCCCGACCTTGCCGCGCGCGACGTGATGGCGAGCATGGGTTCGCGCGTGCTTGACCGTCTTGACGGGCTTGGTCGTGTTGGTCTGCTTGGCCGTGGTTTGCGCATTGGGTCCCGCGGCGGTAGCGGGGGGCGACCCGGCGTTGCCCGAGGGCTGTGCGGCGAAGGCCGGGCCGACGATCAACGCGGTCGCGAGCAGCGCGGCGGCAAAATTCCTCAACATGGTGTTCTCCGTGTTTGTTTGACGGCTTTCCCCCCTTCCCATCCCGCCCCGCAAGCGGGGGAGGAAAGGAGGAGGGTATGCCGATTGTCGAGGAGAGATTTACGCCGCGCGCACTGAATGGATCCTGAAGTCCGACAGCGGCAATCATTCACCTACGTGAACTTTCGGTAATGGCGGCTCACTTTTCTGCGTCCGCCGAAGCCGCACGGCCGCCTTGCGTTTCCGCCATGATCCAAGCGTGGTAGTCCGGATCGACGCTATCGATAGGCAGCACGAGGATGGCAGGCGTGGTATAGGAGTGCATCTCTTTGACCGCGGCGCGCACTGCCTCGGCAAGGCTCGTTCGGGTTTTTATGATCATCACGACCTCGTCCCCGCGTTCGATCGCGCCCTGCCACCAATAGAACGACACCATGCCGGGCAGGATATTGACGCAGGCGCATAGCCGACGCTCGACCAGGGCGCGACCCGCGCGTTCCGCCTCGACAATGGATGGATAGGTCGTATAGACGAAAACCGCGCGTTCCATATTTACCTCCCGCGTCCATCTCCGCGGCGCCGTGCCGCCGATCTCGGAAATCCCGACCCCGCCATGCCAAAGCACCGCACCGGATCCCGCTACCAACACATCGCCTTCGTCGCCAGCGACGTACCCGCGGCGCAGCAGGCGCGGCGCCGGCTGATCCGCCGCTATGGCGACGCGCGGCCGGAGACGGCCGACGTCATCGTCGCGCTCGGCGGCGACGGCCTCATGCTCGCGACCCTGCAACGGTTCATGAATTCCGGCAAGCCGATCTACGGCATGCATCGCGGCACGGTCGGCTTTCTCATGAACGAGTACTCCGAACAGGGCCTTCCGGAACGGCTCGCGGCCGCTCAAGTCACCGTGATCCATCCGCTGCTGATGCGCGCGCGCGACGCCGCCGGCCGCGTGTATCGTCACCACGCCATCAACGAGGTGTCGCTGTTCCGCCAGATCTATCAGGCGGCGCGGCTGCGCGTGCTGGTCGACGGCAAGGAACGCCTCCCTGAACTCGTCGCCGACGGCATCCTGCTGGCAACGCCGGCCGGATCGACGGCCTATAACCTTTCCGTGCAGGGGCCGATCATTCCGATCAATGCGCCGCTGCTTGCGCTCACGCCGATCAGTCCGTTCCGGCCGCGGCGCTGGCGCGGCGCGCTGCTGCCCGATCGCGCGCGGGTCACGATCGAGGTGCTCGAAGCCGCAAAGCGCCCAGTCGCCGCCGTCGCCGATCACGACGAGGTGCGTTCGGTCCGCTCCGTCGAGATCAGCATGGATCACGGCATCGACATGCACATGCTGTTCAATCCCGGCCACAGCCTCGACGAGCGCATCCTGAGAGAGCAGTTCGGCTACTGAGGACGGAGGACGGACGACGGAGGACAGATGGCGCAATCTCCCGTCTTTTGTCCGTCCTCCGTCACCCGTCGTCCGCCGTCCGAATTCTTAACCGAGCGTTAACGGCAAATCTTTACGATTTACGGTGGATGGGTGCCTTGGCGTCCGCCGCGCCGGAGACTGCATGGTCCGCATCGATTTCAACCGCCTGCGCTTTCTGGTCATCGACGACAACGCGCACATGCGGCGTATTCTGCGCACGCTGTTGCACGGATTCGGCGCGCGCGAGGTGTATGAAGCGGAAGACGGCGCCGCCGGCCTCGAAGCCTTCACCCATTTCATGCCCGACATCGTGCTCGCCGACTGGGTGATGCCGATCTTCGACGGACTGGAATTGACACAGATGATCCGTCAACAGGGCGCCAATGCCAATCCCTACGTGCCGATCATCATGCTCACCGGCCATTCCGAGAAAAAGCGCGTGATTGGCGCGCGCGACGCCGGCGTCACGGAATTCCTCGCCAAGCCGATTTCCGCCAAGGCGCTTTACGAACGCATCTTCAACGTCGTCGCCAATCCGCGTGCGTTCATCAAGACCAGAACTTATTTCGGGCCGGACCGACGCCGCAATGTCAACCCGAATTATGTTGGCCCGGATCGGCGCAAGGGCGGCAAGGCGGAGGTGATCCGCCAACAGCCGCTGCTCGAAAAGGCCAGGGTACTGGTCTGACGCTGAGGAGCATGACTCGCAATGGCCCGTCGCAAAGATGACACGCCGTCGGTCGCAACTTATGCGGATCACGAAGTAATCACGCCGCCGCACGCGCTACGCAAAGCCGTTGCGCCGGCCGTGGATGTCATTGACGATCCGGTCGCACGCGCCGAGGCAGCACTGGCCGAGCTTTCGAGCGAGTTCACCTCCTGGATGGATTCCGAATGCGACCGCCTCGAAGCAGCACGGCAGGACGTCAAGCGCGAAGGCTTCACCAAAAAGACGCACGAGGCGTTGTTCCGCGCCGCTCACGACATCAAGGGCGAAGCCGCTACGTTCGGTTATCCTGCTGTCGTCGGCGTTGCCGACAGTCTTTGCAGGCTTATCGAGCATACGCCGGAGATAAAGCGCATTCCGCTGACGCTGGTCCACCAGCACGTCGATGCCGTGCGCGCCATCACCCGCGAATATGCCCGTGCCGATCTCCTGGACATTGCGGGCGCGCTCACAAAACGGCTGCGCGAAATCACCGACGATTTCCTGATGAAGGAAAACAGCTTCCGGCCGGATTATCTCGAAAGCATCTTCGCGCCGCCGCTCGCTCCCGGCACCTGACCCGCGGTTACGCCGCGGCAGAGCAATCGTCGACGTAGACGGGCGCGGACACAAGCTCATCGCAGAACCGGCGCGCTTCTTCGCGCGCGGCTTCGGTCGCGAAGCGGCGCAGTAGCGTGAGCAGCGGCTCGAGCTCGCCGAGCTCTTGATCCTCGCATCCGGTGAGAACTCTCTCGATCATGCGCCGCTTGAGCCGCGCGGCGTCGCCCGGCTCGCTGACAAGGTCGCCTTCGCGCATCGCTTCGATCGCCTTCTGGAAGGCGGGATAAGTCGAAGACGGCAGCCCGGCCTTGTCGAACAGCGCCCGCAAACCGGCGCTGCCGCGGTCGTGCACGAGGCCTGATACGCGCGCAATCGGTATTTCCGTCAGCTCGGCCAGCGCCTCCTCGAAGAGCACAACGTTGCCGGATAGGAGCGCGCGCAAAATGAGACCGGCCGTGAGTTGCCCAGTCACACGCAAATGACGGATGAGCGGGCGAACTTCGGTGTTCGACGTTTCCGCAGCGATCGCAACCGTCGCCTTCTCGCAAGCCTCGCGCGTGATGCGGTGCGCGTGATCCACGTCCAGCCATTCGCGCCCGACGACGAAGCCGGCAAGCGTCTCCGAGAGCTTGGCGACGAGGGTCTGGCGCGTCGCCACCGCGAGGTCGCTGCGCGCGAGAAGTGGCTCGCGAATAGCCGCAAGGTGGCCGAAACGCTCGACGATGCGATTGGTGGAGAACGCCGCGAGGTCGGCATCGCGGTTCTCCACCAGCACCAGGCAGGATTCCGCGGTGCCCACTTCGGCGATGGCGGCAGCGACAGAGCGCGGCAGCGCCGCGCGACTCGCGATCGCGGCTTGCACGGCAGGTCCGCCGGTCGCCACCGCATCGACCAGATCGGCGTCGATAAAAAGCGGCGACAGCGCGAGCACGGGTGCCGCGATGCTCGGCTGATCGGCGGCGAGTGCGAACACGACTGCCGGCGGCGCGTTCGGACTGGCGGCAAGCGCATCGGCAAGCGCCCGGCGCACGAGCGGCGAGGGATCGTCCAGCAACATCAGCATCGCGCCCTCGGCGGCGCCGAGATCGTCGGGCGAAAGATCGGAATAAAGGTAGGCACGCGCCAGCGCACTGGTTGCTTCGGCCCGTTCGCCGGCCGGCGCGCTGCGCACCCACTGGAGAAAATGATGGACGATCATCGTTTGCTCACGCCACGCCGGATTTCTACGCTACCGATCGTAGCGGCGCGGAATTAACAAACCGTTCACCATAATTCTTTGCAAATATTGTCGAGGTGTAAGGCGAAGGGGCGGCTACGTGCCTTGCTTGGGATCCTTGAACAGATCGACGATGTTGCCGGAACCCGACGGCTGCCCCGGCGCGTCGTTCACGCCCGGCGCAGCGCTCGGCGCGGCCCAGAGCTGGCTCACGACCGATGCGATCGGCGCGGTGCGGTCGGTATCCTGAAACAGGCCGTGGAAGATTTGGTTCTCCCGGACGGCAGGTGTTGGGACGGCGGCGGCAAATGCATTGGTAATGCCGGCCGTATCCGGCGCCGCCGGGGCAGCGGCGGCGGCGGCGGCGGCGGAAGCAGCAGGAGGCGCGGTAAAAGTCCAAAGATCCAGCGGAGCACCGGGCGCGCTCGCGACTTGCGCTGTGCGCATGGGATCGCCCGGCAGCGATCGCGCGACGTCATAGCGAGCGGTGAGAATATTGCGCACCTGCGCAAGGCTACGCGCGGCGCCGGTCGATCGGTCATAAAAGATTGAAGAATTGGCGTTTGCGGCAGTCGGAAATGAATCCGCGGCTTTGGCGGTCGGGTTGCTGGCGGCGAGCGAGATCAGCCGCGCCGCGCCGCCGGCGCCGAGAAAGTGGGCGATGTAGAGTTCGCCTTCGCTTGGCGCGCGGCCGAGTTTCTTCGATAGAATGTCCGCGTTGGCCTGGGTGAAGGCGCCCGCCATTATCGCATTCGCGGTCGGATCGTTGCGCAGCTTGAGAATCTCGCTGCGCATCGCCGGGTCCGCCACTTGGTAGTCGCCCGACGCGGTCTTGGTGATGGCCGCAGCGTAACGGCCGTAGCCGAGCGCGGTGCCGGACTGTTTCATCGTGCCGAGCCAAGTCTGCTCGATGAACTGAAACAAGCCACGCGCGGACGACGTCGAGGCGCCGGCCTGCGGATTGAGCCCCGATTCGACCTGCGCCGTGGCCAATAGATAATTGAAGCTCGTACCGGTGGCTTGCGACGCCTGACGAATGGCGCCGGTCACCGTCGAGCCCGCGGCGTAATTGCCGGGATCGACCAGCATGCCAAGCTCCCCTGCCGGCTCCCACCGGCTGCTTCGGGCGTTAGGAATGATTAACTGTTATGGTAAACAGTGGATTAACGCGAGCGGAGGAGGCGCAAATGACACAACAGACAGCCATGCGGCACAAGCGCGGTGGGCTCTATTTCGAGGATTTCGTCGCCGGCGAGGTGGTCGAGCACCGCTACACGCGTACCGTCACCCAGATGGACAACATGCTGTTTTCCAACATGACGCTCAACCCGCAGCCGCTCCACATCGACCGGCACTTCTGCGAGCAGGAGACCGAATGGGGCCAGCCGCTGATGAATTCGCTGTTCACGCTCGGCCTGATGATCGGGATGTCGGTGAGCGACCTCACCGTCGGCACGACCATCGCCAATCTCGGCATGACCGAGGTGAAATTTCCGCATCCCCTGTTCGAGGGCGACACCGTGCATGCGACGACGGAGATCGTCGGCAAGCGCGAATCGAAGTCGCGGCCCGGCGCGGGCATCGTCGAGTTTCACCACCGCGCCTACAACCAGGACAACAAGCTCGTCGCCGAATGCCGCCGCCAAGCGTTTATGCGCATGCGGCCGAAATAATTGGCGTAGGAAAATGAAGCTTCCATTCGCGACGCTCGATGTATTCACCAACGAGCGATTTGCCGGCAATTCGCTCGCGGTTGTCTTCGATGCCGACGCCCTCGAAACCGCGCCCATGCAGGCGATTGCGCGCGAGTTCAATCACCCCGAAACGGTGTTTGTTCAAAAGCCGAAAACCGCAGGCAGCACGGCACAGGCGCGCATTTTCACCCCTGCCGTCGAACTGCCATTTGCCGGTCATCCGACCGTCGGCACCGCGCTCGCACTGGCGTTGCGGCGCGGCGGCGGCAGCGACATCGTGCTTGAGGAAAAGATCGGGCTCCTGAAATGCCGAGTGCAAACCGAGGGCAATGACCACGGCCGCGCCAGCTTCATTCTGCCGGCGCTGCCGAGCGAAGCCGGCGCCGCCGCAAGCCGCGAGGCGATCGCGTCCGCGCTCGGACTTGCCGCGGACGACATCGGCTTCGACCAGCATCAGCCGTCAAAGTGGTCGGTCGGCATCACCTTTACGTTCGTTCCATTGCGCAATATCGATGCCGTGCGTCGCTGCCGGATTGACGACGCGAAATGGGACGCGGCATTCGAAGCGGGCGGCCGCAGTCAGGCATTCGTTTACAGCAGCGAGACCGAAGACAAGACGAACAGTTTTCATGCACGCATGTTCGCGCCGAAGTTCGGCGTGCGCGAAGATCCCGCCACCGGGTCGGCTGCGGCGGCGTTTGCCGGCTTCTGCGCGCGGTCACTGTCGCTCGGCGACGGCGAGCATCGTTTCACGATCGAGCAGGGGTTTGAAATGGGCCGCCGCAGCCTGATCGAACTGAGCCTGACCATGCGCGGCGGCGCGCTTGCATCGGCCAGTGTCGGCGGACCGGCACTTATCGTCACCGAAGGCATGATCGAGGTTTGATGCGCTCCCTCCTCTTCGTCCCCGCCGACAGTGCGAGAAAACTCGACAAGGCAATGACCAGCGGCGCCGATGCGCTGATCGTCGACCTCGAAGATTCGATTGCCCCCGACGGCAAGGCGAGCGCGCGGGAGAGTGCCGCGGCGTTCCTCAAGGAGGCGATAGCGAGCACACCGCGGCCCTATATCCTGGTGCGTGTGAACGGCTTGCAGACCGGCCTCATCGACGCCGATCTCGACGCCATCGCGCCGGC
>Ga0074044_10000222_pt1 | contig 57052 bp, 42 predicted proteins | sample BogForMeECP23OM1_FD_94443 | JGI IMG/M metagenome (GOLD analysis project Ga0074044, IMG submission 94443) | Bog forest soil microbial communities from Calvert Island, British Columbia, Canada - Bog Forest MetaG ECP23OM1 | ecosystem: Environmental > Terrestrial > Soil > Wetlands ...
CACGGTGCCGATGGCTGCCGATGTGGCCGCAGGGGTACCTTCTTTCATGTCCTCGGCCGTCTACCCAGTGCGGAACTCCGCGGCTGTAGCGATACCCATCAGGTGCCGTCATGACCTCGGTCCTCGTACCAAGAACCACGACGGATCTCGAGGAGCAATTGCAGCTACTCATCATCGGTGGCACTCTTCCGCCTTTTGATCCGCTGGTGATCGACTTTATTGACGCCGTTTCCAAAGCCGTTCTGTTGGACGACGTTCTGCGCCACATGCCAGAGATGGCAGCCGTGGCCCACTGGATGCGCAAGGGGCACATTTCCGAATTACTTGCAGCTTTCCAGGAAAGAAGAGCAGGTCGCCTGTGGCTGGCCCGAGGAATCGCGGTGCACTTCGCCCCGTCGAATGTCGATTCTATTTTTCTTTACTCCTGGTTTCTGTCCATGCTGGTAGGCAATGCAAATATAGTCCGCCTTTCCCAACGAAGAGGGGAGCAAGTCGGGTTGCTTTTGGAAAAAATCAATCTCGTCCTTGAGCAAGAGAGATTTCATCCCATCGAGCGGAGAAGCATGGTACTGGCTTATGACCACGAGGAAGAGCTAACCGAACAACTATCCCAATGCTGCCATGTGCGAGTTCTCTGGGGCGGAGACGAGAGTGTTCGACGATTGCGTGCCATTCCTATGAATACCCTCGGCAAAGAAGTTGTGTTTGCCAACCGGTTCTCTCTTGCCATGATAAGGGCCAGCGAGATTGATTCTAGCAATGACAATCAACTGAGCCGGCTCGTTGAGCGCTTTTGCAACGACTCCTATTGGTTCGACCAAATGGCTTGTTCATCGCCCAGACTGATTGTATGGGTAGGGGACAAACCCACCTGTGATGTGGCAAAACAATTGTTTTGGGCAAGAGTTCGGAAGGAAGTTGAAAGACGGTCTGTTCGATATCAGGAGGTCGTAGGCGTAAGTAAAATGGTGACGGCTTATGCTTCAGCCGGCTTAGGTCTGGCAGACTACATTGAGCCAAGCCCCACGGGAACGGTCAGCAGGGTTCACCTTGCGCCGGGCGCAGGTCCGCAATTTCGGAGCCTCGAATGCGGTGGAGGTTTCTTCTTCGAGACTGAAATCTCCGAGTTGAAGTTTCTCCCTTCTTTGCTAACGGAGCGAGACCAAACCGTGTCTTACTTTGGATTTTGCCAAGAGGACCTTCGAGCGCTCGCCTTATTACTCCCTACACGCGCAGTAGATCGGATTGTGCCGATTGGATCAGCCTTGAACTTCAGCGTTGTTTGGGATGGTAGCGATCTTTTGCAAACATTCAGCCGAGAAATCGATTTGCAGTAGCTCCCGCGCACTCTTTTCTGCCGAGCTAGTCGGCTTCTGAAACAGACTCAGTACCGTATGTATCCCTCAGAGGGCTCCAAGAAGATCCCTGAGCACATGTTCTTCAAGGATTGGGAACTACTGTGTCCGGGTCGGCAGTCACGAGCTTCCAGATGAATTCAAAATGCAAATAGTTCTTCTCTTTTCCATACAGGCGAATAGAATTCTTGTTGATCTTACTCCCGACTCCTATGATGGCGCTCTGTAAGGTGGCTGCGTTTGCGTATGGCGCTGCTGCTCCAGGTTGTGGTGAGTTTGAACATTGCGGAGTCTGGGGATTCTGGAGACTTGGCACGGCCGGAGTTTCTGAGGAGTTAGTCGAATTGCTCGAGGACGCCTGACAAGCAGCTGGTGCGACGCTTGAGGACGAGAGGCTGCTGGTGCCGATGGGAGCTGAAAACGGGTCCTTTGTCGCGCTGAACGATGAAGAAGAGGACGCCGAGAGAGAACCATCAAGTACACTGCCAGGATTTGTGCCACCAACCAACGGATTCGTTGGTTGCGTGAGACTGCCGGAGACTTGTCCAAGCTGTCCAACATAGATTATGCGCCATGTGCCGTCAGCGGTGTTCATCGGATCCTTGTACGCCTGCCGCATGAACCGAATGCCAGTCTTGGGTTTGTACAAGTCATCGAGTTGCGTCGGATAATGATGCAACTTCTGGTAGTAGAGGCGGATGCCGCGAACGTATTGTTTGCCGCGCCAGATCATTTCTGCCTCCTTTTCTCTTCGGTCTTGGGTTATTAAGTTTGGCCTGGCGGCGGCAAGCGTGATTACGAGAAGCGCCACGAAAAACACGACGAGAAGCAAAGCATAACCGTTCTGCGATTTAGTTGCAGTATGGGCGCGGCATCGGCGCATATCTCGGGCCGTTTTCCAAATCTTCGTCACACAAGTGCCATTCCCTCACCTGATCCGAGCGAATCATTAGACCCCTACGTAAGCCCTAGAATGCAGTGAGAAAGAATACAGAACCTGGAAGTGTGAGCGTCACGTTCACCGCGGAGATAAACCTTGGATTAAACTTTCATAAATAGCCCCCCTCCGAGGAGTTTTAACGATTCTGAAACCTGTCATTCTCAATGCTTGCCTAGTCCCATTGATATTTTGTCTCCAGCTTAGGCGCGGACAGGTCGTGGATCTGCGGCCAAGCTGGCAGTGCGCTAGGTAGAAAGCCCGGAAATCATGAGCGATGGCACCACCCAGGAACAATTAGAACTGATCTTACTCAGGAATGAGAGCGCCCCCGTCCTCCGTCCAAAGTCTCCACCAAGTTTCATTTCCAGCCTGTTGACAATTGCCGGGGGTCAGTTTGGGTGCGTCGCCATTGCTGCCATCGCCGAGATTTGCTTTGCCCGCTTGCTCGGCCCGGCCCCTCGTGGACTTATCAGCCTTTGCCTAATGGCCGTTTCGTTTGGAGCCATGGTGGGCAGTTTAGGCAGCGAAGCCACGGTTGTTGTCTGGATTTCCAGATCTCGAGGACAACACCAATCGACTTGGTTTCCAGCCGTGATGTTATGGGTTGCGAGTGGATCCCTTTTGTCTGCTGCTGCGTGGGCAGTTCTCTATTGGCAGGTGCACCCCTCCTTTTTGAAGGGAATAACATCGGGATTGGCTCTCTTGGTTCTCTTGTCGATTCCCGTCTCTGTTTTGTTTAGCGTATTGATGGCCATGCTAGTGGGGGAGGAGAGATTTTACCTTCGTTCTGGAATCGCCCTGGTAAATCGTATAGCAGCTTTGCTGGCGTTCTTGGTAATCGTAGTTCCTCTAGGCCGCAGGGCGGAAAGCGCCATGATTGGCAATCTGGTCGGACTGCTCGTGGCACTCGGGATAGCGACCGCGGCTCTTCGACCTTTCTTCCGAAATGCTTGGCAAATCCTGCGAGCTCAAGCCCAGCTAATTCCCACAGTTTTGTTCGGTATTCGTGGGCAGGCCGGAACCCTGGCTTCGTTCTTCAGCTATCGGTTGGACGTTTTTGTGGTGAATTATTTTCTGGACGCTTCGCACGTAGGTTTATATTCCTTGGGCGTTATCATTTCCGAGGCGCTGTGGCAGCTCCCCGCGATTGTCGCCGTGGCCCTATTCCCGCGAACTGCCCGAACGGTCGGCGCGGGGGCCGACAACTTCACCTGCATGATTCTGCGGCAGGTCTCATTAATTACGGTTGCGGCAGCATTGCTCATTGCCCTCGCGAGCCCGATTGCAATTCCTCTCATTTTTGGTGCTCGGTTCGCTCCAAGCATTGCCGTAGTTTGGTGGATTCTGCCAGGAACTGTTGCGCTGTCTCTTGGCAAGGTAGTCGCCGCGGACCTGACAGCCCGCGGCTTGGTCAACCATCTTCCGGTTTCCGCTGTCATCGGCCTGACGCTCACCTTAATTTTCGATTTTCTGCTGATACCCCGCTTCGGTATCCAGGGCGCAGCAGTGGCCTCCTCCGTCGCTTATCTGGGCTCAGGTGTCTACTTGTTGGCCGTCATCCAGCGAAAGTTGAAAACGTCCTGGAAAAGTCTGCTCTTACCTTCCTTCGCGGAACTTCAGGGTTACGCTCGGTTCTGGTCGCTGTTCAGGGCCAAGTTTCGCCCGCTCTCGACGGACTCTCGGACCACCCGCGCTAGCTAGGACCATTCATGAGATTCCCTCAACGACCATCCGTTAAATCTGAAGGTGCTCAAAAGCCGAGAGATCTTCTTCCTATGTCTGTAAGGACATGGTGCCCAGAGTGTTGGAAACCTTTCTTTTATCTTTTGGTACCTCAACACCCGGAAATTGGAGCACCTCTTGGGGGTTGAGCTCCCTCTCGCGCCGCGTCACACGACATGTCTTGGAGACACTATGGAGATCCGGGAAGTCCACGAAGACATGATTGGCGCGGTCAAGAACTTCTTGGCAGACCGGGAAGGTTTTCGAGACTTAAATGGATGGGAGGGGCTCTTCCATTACGCCTGGAAATTGCCTGCTTATCCTTACGGTTATGTGATTACTGAAGGAGAAGAGATACTGGCGTTCGTTGGGACAATTTTTTCGGAGCGCTTGATCGACGGCAGGAATCGCATTTGCTGCAATATGAACACCTGGTACGTCCTCGAAGAGCACCGGCCTCGAATGCTGGCCATCAGAATCCTGAAACCCGTCCTCAGCATGAGTGATGTACTGATTACTGCTTTATCCCCGGGAGATCTGACCGTTACCGTCCTCGAAAGACTGGGTTTCAAGCTTTTGGACGAGGAGCAAATTGCGATTCCCGTGACTCCTGCAATCTTTCCTGCCTTTAGAAAGTCGAACCGGCCGCTAGTGCTTTTCGACGATCCCAGTATGGAGGAATATCTAAGTGACGAAGATCGCAAAATTTTCACCGACCATTCCACTTTGGCCTGTAAGCACTTCTTGATTAGAGACAAACACACTAAACAATATTGCTACGGGATTGCAACGACCTCGCCGCTGCGGAAACTGAATTTTCTCCGTGGAAAGTGGTTGAACATTTGCTATCTCAGCCATCCGGATCTATTCGTGGAAAATTTCCGATTTTTCAGAACGTATTTGTTGAGACGTAGGTTCTTAGCGCTCTGCTATGACGCCCGTCTGGTCCCAAAAAATGTTTCAAGAATGTTTCTGCGTAAAAAAAAGAAACGACAGTACCGATGGAAAGAGGGCGCGTTGGGAAAGGTAGATAACCTGTATTCAGAACTCGTTACGTTCAACAAGTACTGAGAAGGAAAAATGTCGTATGGCCCTGTTTGGCATATTCATGTTGTCCATATTGCTCGCGTGCGCCCTACTTTTCATCGGGCTCTCCTTTCACTATGACCTCACTTCGCGGGCAGTGCTGTTTAAAGTCCTCTCTCGTCTTGGGATCCGAGTTGCACGTTTCCGTCCGGCTGAGTTCGCCACTCCATACCAAAGGTTTAAAAACGGAAGCGAAAGGTTGCACCGTCCAGTCCTTTTAAATCTGGAAACGTCAGATGGCTCAGGGCAAGTGACTCATCCGGATGTAGTCTACATTCCAGAGGGATTCGGGCAGAGCATGTGGACCTATTGGATGGCTTGCACGCCTTACCCCCGCCGCGACGCACAGTTTGAGAACCCAGAGATATTCGTGAGTTTCGACGGGACAAATTGGGCTGTGCCATTCGGTCTCAAAAATCCCCTGGTGCCAACACCTGTCACAACCGGGGATCACCATTCTGACCCCGACTTATTATTCCATCGAGATCATCTTTGGTTGTATTACCGGCAAACGCTCCGCAGTAAGAACCCCCACGAAAACAGGCTCTTTCTATTGAAGAGCAGGGATGGCGTGCGATGGTCGGATCCGGTTGAGGTTCTCTGCGATAAAGCTGGACGCGAGTTGCTCTCTCCGGCCGTTATCTTCGATGGGCGTCAGTTTCTCATGTGGACGGTGGAAATCTGCGACACAACGTTCATGATCGTGCGCCGAAGCAGCCCCAACGGAGTCGAATGGAGCGCCCCTTTAGTCTGTAAGTTGACCGGATTGGAGATGCCACGCCACGTATGGCACATCGACGTGATGCAGGAAAGCGAGCGGTTTAGTGCGGTCGTGGTGAGTTGCGTTGGAAAAGGTGGCGGCAAGTCCAGAATCCATTATGCGTACAGCGAGGATCAGGGCCTCAGTTGGACGACCGAGGGATTCTTGTTTGACCAGATTTATGAGTTTGAGGCAGAAGTGCAATACCGTGGCAGCCTGCTCCGACGGGAGGGGCAACCCTGGGCATACGATTTATGGTACTCCGCCGCGTGCAGCAGGCAGTTATGTTCAATTGCCTACGTTCGGCTAACTCGCAATCACAATCGACTGCTGCCCTCGCAATGGTAAACAGAACCTGCTCCTACGTGCGAGTAACAGTGACTCTTCCGCTGGACGAGTGAATTCAAGGCACCAGAACTCCGTAGGTTATGGGCCATACATGCGCTTATGGACTTACTCCGACAGGTCTAACCCGACCGCTCCGAGTATCCAGCTTTCATCTCTCTGCAACTTGCCGTTCTTGGTCTCGTGACATTAGAACCGGCAGTATTGCTGGTTACCACGAAATCTAGTGGGAGACGGTCGATTCTCCAACGGCACGCATGGCCCTCGCGAGTAACCTCGGTATTGACCTATCTTTGAGCGGAGACGCATCCGGTCTAGGGCAGAAGTTTCTCCGCATCACTGTAATTTCATTAATGCTGATTAGTATTTTGGCCCCTGTGGTGCGCATCAGCGATCTGTTTTGGCTGAAGCTGGATGAGCTACTTCTGCCGGTCATTGCCATTGTTTATCTCTGGCTCATGCTGGCAGGATTGGCCCGGCCTATTCCCCCCAATAGAATGTATGTTGTTGCTCTGGTGTTTTGCGCCTGCATCGGCATGTCCATGGTTTACGGCACCCAGGTCATCGGTCATCCATTGCTCGCACGCGATTTTTTTGAACTCCCGAAGACCATTTTTCCAGTCTTGTTTTTCACTCTCGCCTATGAAGCCGACTTGCCGGAGAGATCCCTCCGCACTCTTGCCGCACTCTTGGTTCCATCAATTCTATTGATCTGTCTTTATGCCTACGCCCAATGGTTCAATCTTGGATTTACCTATTACTTGCAACCTTTCTATTCGGGTGGGGCTCATGACGAAGGCAGTTTGGAGCACTACCGGCGCGTCTATTCGACACTGAGCAATCCAAATACTTTGGGAATCCTCATGACTTGGGTCATCGCGGCCTTCACCATGGCTGCGCTATTCCGGGTCGGCCGCCGCTTTTGGGTCCTCACGGCCCTGGTTGCATCCCTGATTACACTCGCCATGACCGGCTCGCGCTACGGCTTGATTGATACCGTCTTCGCGCTCGTCCTGATTTTCTTGCTTCCTGCGCCCACGCAAAGCAGCAAGAGGAAGCGCCAGCATACTCTACTTATCTCTATTCCCCTCGTTTTGACCGTCATCCTTGTCGTTGCGGCCTCGAACCGCGCGACAATCGAACGCTTCGAAATGCTCCAGTCTCCCCTGGGGGAAAACTCGCTGCGAAAGCGGCTGGATTCTCTGTGGGTCGACGCGGCTGGGCAGTTTCTGCAATCACCCGTGTTTGGTCATGGACCTGCCAGAGTCATTTTCACCAATATCTTCACCGACTGCGAATATCTCCAAATCCTCAAGCAATTCGGGGTTGTAGGGCTTTTCCCCTACCTTTGCCTGTATCTCGTGCCGCTGGCCATGGTCTGGAAGGGAATCAAAAATGTCCGTCGTGCGGGCTCGCAACTGGAACAGCACTGGCGAGCAACCTATTGGGGCCTGTGTCTTGGTTTTCTGGTTATCGTAACCGCCTTGGTTATGAATATTGGCATGGGAACTTACTATGACACCTCCCTGGTTGCCTTCACCTGGATGTGGATGGGGATTGGGGCAAGCTGTGCGAAGCGAATCTCACGGCTTGCGGAACTGCAACTGACTTAACTCCGACTCCCAAACTTCAGGCTCCGAATTTTCAATTCCCGCGTGAGCTCCGTCATTCCTCCTCAAACCCTAAACTTTGTTGTGCCGGCGCGACGGGAATTCGGCGCTGGATTTGGAGATCAGCGCGTCGGCCGAGCGAAATCTCCAGTCGTGAAGATTCAACGGAAGTAGTAATCGTCATCGAGCTGTGCACGAGCAGCATCATTTTCAAATCAGAACATCTCAGCAATAAAGCATTCATGCCAATTTGCAGAGTTGCGATTCTCTCTTCATAAAATCTATTTCAGAACTTGTCCGTAATCTTGCGTTCATCTTGCTTTTGGTTTTTCCACTTCGATTTAGCGTGTTTCATGCGAGATTTCTGCCAGCTTCATTCACTATTAATAAAACCGCGAGAGACTCTCACGCACTGAGGGGATAAAAATCGGTGCTAGCCCTTCACCGGCTTTTCGTCTCAGCAAACTCACGCCAATTCTCGGACCCAGCTTCTATCCTTGCTCGCTGAGCATGCTTCTCTCAGCGAAAAACATGGAGTCAGAAGGCAGACGAAGTTAGTCAACCAAACGGAGATGACAACAAGCAAATAGAGGAAGCGCCTCGCCGGGCATAATTCCGATCCGCAGAATTTTGCCTGTAACCCCGCACGGAAAAATTACTTGAGGAGAAAATGCAAATGATGAATTGTAAGAGAATCTCAGTTTTGGCGTTAGCCTTCGTGGGAGCTCTGCTCTGCGCGTCGGTCGCCAACGCCGGCCCGGCAAAAGTGTTCCTTGGCGTCGGTTCCTCGGCGCAGTTCCCCACTGCGGGGATTGCGGCGGTTTCGCCTGACCCAGTCAACGCCGGTCTTTCCGCAGTTTGCGGCACGCACCTGTGGACGGGCAAAAACGGCAAGAACGGTGGCGTCATTGAGGGCGTCGATCCTCGGAGCGTCGCTGGCACACCACCACTGGAACCCGGCAACATCTGGGTAGCTTGGGACGCGGAACCGGCCACTGTCGTTTGTGCTTACCTCTCCGTTGATTCCGTTGTCGGTCTCCGCCTTTACTTCAGTCAAGGCGCTGGAGGCGACTGGGCCACTGCCCCCGTCGGCTGCCCGACGTCGGGTAACGGCACCCTTCACTTCACGGCCGGAACTGTCGGCGGCAGCCTGATTACCGGTTTCCCCGATACCGACGCCACGGTACCAGCTGACGTCGTTGCTGCAATCAACTCTGGTGGCGGCGCTTGTCCCGTTGGCTTTACTGTCGCCATGACCGATATCCGTCCGGAAGATGGCCAGTATGCCTACGGTCGCGCTGCGGTTTCAAATGCGAATGGAGGATTCAACTATAACCCTCTCGGTGCGACTTGCGGTCCCAATCCGGTCCTGAGTTCTTTCTCTGCCACCAACGCCCAGGTTTGCGCCTTTGCTATCAGCTCAGCGACGGTGGCGGGAACCGACCCGGTTTCCCACCTCCCGATCCCGGTGGCCCAGACGTACACGTTTGGCGCGGCCCCGGTCATCATTTTCGGGAACAACAACGGTAATCTGGGTACAGGGACCTTGGCGGGGAGTGCGCCCTGCGCTAGCCCCTACCCCACCAACATTCTTTCCAAGACCGCCGCGAAACTCTGGTCTGGTCAGATCGGTTTGTCGCAGCAGGTCTTCGGCAGCGGCGTCTGCCTTACGCAGTTGCTTGTAAATCAACGCGAACCAGTATCGGGCACTTACAACACCTTTGAATTCCAGGTGGTACATGCCCGCGACGGCAATAGCGGCGACACTCAGGAAATAAACGGCGCTCTCAACACTCCCATCAACGGCAACCCCCCCGCTGGCGGCTGCTATGCGCCTCCCGCTGCTTTCCCAGCGCTCCCGGGGAGCTGCACCAACCCCCTGTTCCTCAGCTCCGGCCAAAACTCCGTCCGTTTGCGCGCTATTGGCACCGGTGAAATGGTCAACGACTGCAACGGGACTGCAATTTCTGCGAACCAAGCGTATCCATACCCCGACAAACTCTGCTACGCTTTCTACAGCTTGGGCAGCTTCGCCAGCACCACCAACACCGGCGCCAACGTAGTGCTACGCTACTTTACCCTACAGGGCGTGGATGCCCTCTACAGCAATTACAACACGGCCGGTGCGTTTCCCATTTGCGTCGGCAGCATTAAGCTTGGCACATTCAACTGCAACCTTCCACTGCCGACCTTTGCTCACCTGATTGATGGCTCGTATCGCACGTGGTCTAACTACCGCTGGGTTGCACCTCCAGGCCTCGCGGCAGCCGACATCCGTCTTGAAGTTCTCCAGGCGGGGCAAGACCAAGCGCACTTCGCCCTTGTTACCAACCCAGGCGCAAACGGTGGCGGCACTACCTGCAATGGCACTGGACTTGCCTCTTACGCAGGTCCCTGCTTCATCGGTGCGATTGCGGACTTCGTTGCTGCCTCGGATTTTCCGGTGTTCCGCTCGCACTATCCACTGAGCGTTATACCTATCGATGCCAACAATGGCACCACTTCGGCGGTGACCGGCTTCTGCGCAGCGGACCAGGTAGCCCCCAACTGCGTTGAAGAGGGCGGCGATATGGCTGGCGTCGGGTTCTTTAAGGTCACTGACATCCAATATTTCAACGCCACCGGTGGCGAGTTTCTTACTAACATCGAGTAACTTGCTACTGGATCTGATTCAACCTACTTAACGGAACCGGGCAGGTGGCGATTTCTCGCCGCCTGCCCCTTCCTTCGAATTGAGCTCTTGCTTTTTGTTTCGCATCTGTTAACCACTCCAAGGGAGGAATCAAGTGTTTTCGCCACGGCAATGTAAACTTTCTGTTCTTCTGATCTTGATTTGCGGCTTCGTTTTGCGTCTCCCTGGCGTTTCAGCCCAGCAACCACCTGCCCCTTCCCAACCGCCCGCTCCTGCTCCCGCGCAACAAGCCCCCACATCCGGGAATTCTCCCGCTTCCGTTCCCCTCTCCAAAACAGTCTACGCTACGGCCAACGATGCCGACTATCGCGAGGACTTCTCCTCTCTCTCTTTAAATGGCAGCGCCTTCTTCCCGCTTACTCCGGTTTTGGGCCAAAAGGACGACAATCCCAAAATGCCTTTCACTCGCGAACGCTGGCAGATGATGTGGCGGCCTGCGGATTCCTTCGATCTCTTTGTCTGCAAGCCTCGGGGAACCTCCGGCAAGCTTCCCGTCGTTCTCTATCTCTACACCTACCCAAGCTCTACGGAACGCTACAAGACTGATGATTGGTGCTTGACGATGACCGCCGACGGTTTTGCCGCGGTGGGATTTCTCTCCGCTTATACGGGGGACCGTCTCGATACGCGCTCGCCAGCCGCGACCTTCTTTACTGACTTTCAAGAGTCCCTCGCGTCGACTGTCCATGACGTTCAGTTAATCCTGGATTACCTTGCCACACGCGGGGATCTGGATATGACTCGTGTCGGCATGTTCGGCCAAGGTTCCGGTGGCACAATTGCCATCCTCGCCTCATCGATTGATAAGCGCATCAAGGCCATCGATGTGCTCACCCCTTGGGGAGACTGGCCCAATTTCTTCTCTCAGAGTCGCTACGTTGCTGCTGATAAGCGCGCCAAATTCATGGCTCCTGAATTTCAGGCCAAGATTGCCGCGTTTGATCCTGTGAACGTTTTGCCCAAAGTCCAGGCCAGGAGCGTGAGGATCGATGACGTCCGTAAGTCCGGCCCCATGCAAGAAGCGTCACAATTGCGCATGGAAGCCGCGGCACCTCCCACTGCGATCATCAACCAGTATGGGGATCCCGATGCGCTGACGCCACACGCTTCCGGTGGTGCATTGTTCGCTTGGCTGAAGGTGGAATTGCAGTCCAAGGACAAGCCGCAGATGGCAATGGCCAAATCGGATCGGATTCACTTTTATCCACCTGCGCATGTCGATCCCCTGCCGCCAATCGTTCTTCCGGCGCAAAAGCCACAGTGAGGGGGCGGCGCCATAGGTTGCCACAGGCCCTGAGTGCGCCTTGGAACTTGCTTGGTTCGGGCCATTCAATCCTACGGAAGATTTGGCTAGGACCAATATCCTCTTGTCTTGTCACTGCAGCTATTTGGTTGATCGGAGCCCGATTCATGGGTATGTTTTTTGAGTTTCTTTCGCTGGAAACTACCTCCCAAGTACGTGTACTACGATGAGCTCTCAGATACGTAGTTTAATAATTCCCTTGGGCCGGCGAGCCCGCGCTGCTGTTTGGCCGGCGTTCGCCAGGCAGTACCGCTCGAATCCCTCCGGTATTTCTAGTTTTCGTTTGAAGGTCTTGGGAATCGCCGATCTCTCCTACCGGCCAAACTTTGCTGCACTGGCCAATGCTATTGATCACACTTTCGACCTGCACGGGAACATTATTGAATGCGGCGTCTTCCGCGGAAACACCCTGCTGGGTATGGCCCACCGGTTGACCGTGCACGGCCGCCGTGACGTCAGCTTGATCGGCTGCGATTCCTTTCAGGGTTTTCCGCAGCCTACAAAGGAAGATGCGCTCGCCGACGGCACCTTCCACGAAACGGCTCTCAAGGGCGTTTACAGCGACACAAGCTATGAGGGACTCTCTTCCCGAATTTCTGCTCTGGGGTACTCACAAAACATCAAGTTGGTTAAAGGCTTTTTTAGCGACACGCTGCCCTCGCTTGCTCATGAAAATTTCAGGCTTGTTCACTTGGATTGCGATCTCTATGAGTCCTATATAACCTGTCTAAATTTCCTTTACCCTCGTCTTGTGCCCGGCGGTTATATGGTTTTCGACGAATATGACCTCGCTGCCGGTGCCTACCCCGGCGCTCAAAAGGCCATTGACCAATTCCTAGCCGACAAGCCTGAAAGGCTGGAACGATTCGGTGAGGGAACCCACACGCGCTGCTACATCATCAAACGCTAACTGACTTGGTCAGCCCGCACGAGAACACGGCTTCTCATTAAGCCCCCTCATTCAAAAGCATTTACAGAGAACAGACGTATGTAATTTTGCCCGAATGTTTGCCATTCCGTTTATTTGGATAACGTTCCGCTAATAATTAAGGTTACGTTCGTGGCAAAACGAAACAGGTGGCCCCGCGGGCTGTCCCGCACGAGCCACCTGTCGTGTCTTTCGATCGTTTTCCGGCGTACTAAACTACGGCGTCACGTTCAGCACGACCGTCTGCTGCGCCACCGATCCGTCTTCGGTCATGGTGATGATTAGGTTGTAGCTGCCCGGCGGTACCACACCCGGCGGAATCGATACCTGGAGACTCGAACTTCCCGTACCAGTATTGATCGTCGGTGGCACAAAAGTACCAGTTGCCCCCGCTGGCACGCCGCTAACACTTAGCGCCATGTCTGCCAAGGCGGCATTGTTCGTAGTGGACAGGTTGAGGGCATAATTGGCTGTACCGCCTGCAGACGAAGAGACGGAATTAGAAGGAGTAATTGTCCCCCCGATTGCTTCTGCTTTGGGTGCCACGCCCAAGTACAACGTCTGGTTATACGTGAGCGTTCCGCTGACGGCTGTTAGCGTAAGGATCGACACCAAGGGGCTCGGCGTGCTGCTGTTGGTCGTGATCTCCAGCACTGTGGAACCGGACCCGCCTAGGATTGGGTTCTGGCTGAAGTTGGCAGTTGCTCCTGCCGGCAAGCCGGATACGCCCAGGACCACCCCGCCAGTGAACCCGCCCGTTGGAACGACGGTAATTGAGTAGGTAGCCGAGCCCGTTTGGGTGATATTTTGAATGACGTTGGACAAGGTGCCGTAAAAGTTTCCGATCGAGTTGTTCACGGTGATCGGCAGCGTGGTCGTGTGTGTCAGTCCCCCCGAGTTGCCGCTCATGGTAAAAGTGTAATTACCAAGCGGCACTGTGGAGGCGGCCGTCAACGTAACCATCGAAGTGCCATTCCCACCCTTCACCGTCACGGGGTTATAGCTGGGGGTGATTCCGTTAGGAAGGTTGGTAGCTCCTAATGTCACGTCGCCCGTCCACCCGTACAGAGGTTCCAATGTAATGGTAAAAGAGGCGCTCTCGCCCGGGACAAGGGCAGTGTTCAGTGGCCCGACGATGCCCTTGAAATCAGGCAGCGGTGGCACTTGCAGCTCGATGCCCAAAGCGGCTGTCGAGGCGCTCAGGACCACGCTTTCATCGATTATGTCGATCAGGCCATCATTGTTCGCATCCATCGCGTACACAAAAGTCGGCGCATTGGCCGACCCGTTCGAGGTGGGGAATGTCCCGTTTCCCTGTCCATAGTAGAGGTACCCGCCAGTGGCAAGATCCAAAACGCCGTCTGCGTTAAAATCTCCCACAAGCAAGGGGGAAGTCACCAGCGGAACGTTCGGTACACTGCCTGCACTTGTGAAAGTACCGTCGCCGTTTCCGAGCGACACGTTAATCAGCCCCTCAATCACCGGACCCGCAGTTTGAATTGCGGTGGCAATATCCAGCTTCCCGTCGCCATTGAAATCTCCGATTGCGGCAGTTATAGAGCCCGCGTAATTTGCTCCGGAACCCGCCACTTGGCTGATGTCTTGGAACGTGCCGTCTCCATTGCCCAGGCACACGCCGACGAAGGCAAACCCATTCGTGGAACTCGGGTCATTTGCGGTGATAACGAGGTCGGGGATCCCGTCTCCATTGAAATCCGCCGTCGCAATTCCATTTTCACCCACATAGGTTGAAAAATAGCTGTCGACTGGAGCTTGGAACGTGCCATTGCTGTTTCCCAGCATGGTCTTCACGCCGCCCGCCCAGATTAGCGCCACGTCCAGAATGCCATCCCTATTGAAGTCACCCACTAGGGTATAAGCGGATGCCGGTCCTGGATAGTTGGTCACGACCGGCGCCTGAAACGAGAGGTTCCCATTACCCAGCATCGTGGCTACATACCCCGTCGTGCCTATCCTCCCGTTGATGATCAGGTCCAATTTCCCGTCATTGTTAACGTCTGCTACATGGATTCCGTTAATTGCGGCATTCGTTGGTCCCGCGCTGCCGTACGCCGGTTGGAAGGTGCCGTCGCCGTTCCCTGCCAGAACATATACGTTCGACCCGGCGGTCACGACGAAGTCCATTATTCCGTCGTTATTGAAGTCCCCTCCCGCTACATTCGCATTCAAAATGGGGACCTGCCCCGTGATACCGCGCGAACTGAAGTAGTTCTGTACAACCGGGTCCTCCACCACAAAATACTGAAAGTTGGAGGTCCCGCCGCCCGGGCCCGGACTGATTACGGTAACGATGGCCGTGTTTGGCGTTGCCAGATCCGTTGCAGGCACGGTCGCTGTTAATTGGGAGCTGCTCACATAGGTTGTGGCCAGGGCAGTTCCATTCCAATACACCGTCGATCCACTGACAAATCCGTCTCCTTTAGCTGTCAATGTGTACGGTGTTGAGCCGGGGACTGTCGTGGATGGACTAAATGGGTAAAGTATCGGCACCGGATTCTGTGTACCAGATTGGGCAAAACTCGGGACGAGCAAGAGCAACATCGCAATCAATGCCACCACTATACTGCGGGGACTTGTTGCCATCATTCTTCACTCCTTTCGCGCACCGCAGTCCAATTGGCGTTTAAATTTCCCTCAGAAGGACACTGCGGGGCACACCTCAGTAGGCGAGTGTCCTCGGTGATTGTTCACGCCACGTGACGTACACCTGAAAGATGGAAGAAATTTTTGTAACATTGCTCGACCAGTACAGACGTAAATGCTGCGTCTCTGGCGCAAACGTCGAATTTTCGACTTAATGCCCGCTGAACGATTTCTTTTGTCTCTTCAAAATATTTTCCAACCTTTCGGCTCTGGCAGTTGATCCAAAGTAGCCTTCGGGTCTCGTCACGATCAGCCTGAAAGAGTGTTGCTCACAAGTCTTCCACGCTCCGCTCCACGTATCTTCCGAGGAAGGGATGATCTAAATTTCAAGAAAGCAAGTCCTCCTCAAACCTTCGCCTGTCGCTCCCCTTGGTTAGCAAAAGTTTTGTTTTGCACGAATCAATCCGCTGAGTGAAGGTTACGCCATCAGAAGCCCCACCCAACTTGATCGAGGCTATACACTCCGCCTGAACTTCATCTCATTTGTTCCGAATTAAGGTTCCTGCACCAACGAAACTGCCAGACATACATCCCCTCTCGTTTCAATGCGGTAGTCGTGACTTCATGGTGAGCTTCTTTTCGGCCCAGGGCGCTTTAGCCCGTCCACCACTCTCGAATTACAAAACATTTTCAGTGCAGTATTGTTTTGTTCACAGTGGAACGGCCGAATTTTGTAATAATTCTGGGCCCTCACCAGAGCACCGGGATTGGGTTCGCCATTTATTTCGATTAAACGCTTTGTTTCTAGTTGTTTAAGCAGACAGCAGGAATGATTATCTGCGTCGGAATCTGGCTCACATTGTCCAATAAACCATTTCATGGGTGGCGTTAGAGAGTTTTGGCCCCGCCCAGCGGCCATTGCCGCATTTTTGCCAGACGCAGGTTCTACTGTTCGTGAGCAGGTTGCATTGTCTGTTAGCAAGTTGACTTATGAAATCGAATGACTACTCAGGTGAGATTCAGGTGCCAGTCCGATGAAAGACAGAATTGAAGCAGGTCTCACGGAGATTTTTCGCGATGTTTTTGAAGATGACACCCTGGTAGTCCATCGGGATTTGACTGCCAGACAAGTGGAGGGGTGGGACAGCCTGACGCATGTTCGCCTTCTGCTTACCGCAGAACGAAAATTTGGGGTCAGAATTAGTGCAGCCGAGGCTGGGCAATTGAAGAGAGTGGGAGACCTCCTAGATCTTCTTCACGCAAAGATTGAGAAGAGCCCCCGACGCTATGGTAGTAATTTTTCCGTTTAGCAGAAGCGGTTCATTTCTGGAAATCACCGGGAGACGGCATGAGTTCGTTCCTGCAAAACCTAGCGTGGCTTGCAAAACCCCCCGCGGACTTCCGATCCCGATGCGGACAGATCACAGCGGATCCAGTGCAGGGATACTCGACTATCCGGTCGCTGGCAACTACGGCGCTGGATACAAATCAACTTCTTCGACTCGCAAAGACTATCCACAGGTATCGCCAGGCCGGACAATCGGATGACAAGTCTACGCCTTTCCGGCTGGCTTACGTCAGTAATGGGACGCCTGACTTAATCCTCGGGGCTCTCACGGGGACAGCCCCACGCTATGGACTTGCTCTTGAGTGTATTGCGTCGAACTATGATCAACCTGTTCAGGACATACTCAATCCCGATTCTCTCGTCCACCACTTTAATGCCGACGCTCTGTTAATTGCACTGGATTGGCGTGCGTTGCCCATTGCAGCAAACTTGGGCGGGTCCACGAACGATGCCGTGAACCGATTGCTAGATTACATACAGGTGATTCTTGAAGGTGTCCGGGACAATGACAAGGCAACCTGCATTGTCCAGACTTTTCCTCCGCCGGCAGAGAGGATTCTGGGTTCCTATGACCGGGTATTGCCTGGCAGCCCTCTCAATGTCTTAGGCCGATTCAACCTCGCGCTCGACGACATGGTTCAGCGAGTGGGCGGCGTGCTGCTAGATGTTGCCGCTCTCGCCGAATCCGTCGGACTGGTGAACTGGCATTCCAGCTCAGCCTGGAACCTTGCCAAATTTCAGTTCTCTGAGGCTTTCGTTCCACTCTACGCTGACTATGTGTGCCGCACGATTGCGGCCATGCGCGGCAAGAGTCGTCGCTGTTTGGTTCTGGATCTTGATAACACCTTGTGGGGCGGAGTCATCGGCGATGATGGCTTGGCGGGAATCCAAATCGCTCAGGGAGATGCGACCGGAGAGGCTTTTCTCGATTTCCAGCGATATCTTCTCAGCCTGCGAAAAGCGGGCGTCGTGCTGGCGGTCTCATCGAAAAATAATGATCAAACCGCTCGCCTCCCCTTCCGGCAACACCCCGAAATGCTCCTCCGGGAAGAACACTTTGCTGTCTTTCAGGCCAATTGGAATGACAAGCCCTCCAACTTGATGGCAATTTCCCAGCAGCTTTCCCTGGGCCTGGAATCAATTGTCTTTGTTGATGACAATCCGTTTGAAAGAGAACTGGTCCGCAGAACTCTTCCGCAGGTCGCCGTTCCTGAAATGCCGGAAGACCCTGCCCTCTACGCTCTTACCCTCAGCTCAGCAGGCTATTTTGAATCTATTTCCTTCTCGCCAGAAGACTCAAAGCGGGCCGATTTTTATCAAGGCAACGCCAGGCGTGCAGCTCTGCAGTTGCAGGTGACTGACATCGAGAGCTATCTCGAATCTCTTCAAATGGAAATCTGGTTTCAGCCTTTTGAGGAAACCGGCAGGAAACGAATCACTCAGCTCATAAATAAATCAAACCAATTCAATCTCACCACCAGGCGGTACACCGAAGCGGAGGTAGCTTCCTTTGAGGCTTCCCCCGATTTCTTCACCATGCAGGTTCGGCTGAAGGACGCGTTCGGGGACAACGGCATGATCAGTGCTGTGATTTGCCGCGCAAACTCCGGGCTGGAATGGGTGATCGACACTTGGCTCATGAGTTGCCGTGTTTTGGGCCGCCGCGTCGAAAACATGGTGCTCAGGGAAATATTGGCTCACGCCTCGGAAAGGGGCATTAGGTATGTTCGTGGGCTCTACCTGCCGACGGACCGCAACAGTCTTGTTGAACATCATTACCCCAATCTCGGCTTTTCCCATGTGGCCTCGCACGCTGATGGCTCCACAGAATGGCTGCTCCCGGTCGAGGGTGCAAACGTGCTCCCCGCCCCGATGGTCGTTCATTCGGAAAGCCTCGCTGCGCAATGACTTTCGAACCAACGAGAGGCTGCCTTCCTCGCCGAGATCTCTTCCTTCTCCCTTTGATTAGCCTATCGACGGTCCTGCTAATGACAGGGGTGGCCGAACTCATCTCCCGTAAAATCTGGCCAGAGAAGATGCGTGACGAATGTTTCAGAGTGGATCCGATATTAGGAAATCGCTTTACGCCTCATTGTTCCTCGATGCGGAAAAATGCCGAAGGTCCTTGGATCCGCTATGAATACAACGAATGTGGTTATCGCGGGACCGTGTCGTGCGGTCCCAAGCCGCAGGGCACCCTTCGCATTGTTCTGATGGGAACTTCAGCTGCCTTCGGGCTCGAAGTTCCATACGATCAGCACTTGGCAATCCGTGCGGCGCCCCAGCTCGCGGAAGTCCTGGGGCATCCCGTTGAATTTCAAAACCTGGGTGGTGTCGGCCGTGATTGGTCAAAAAATGAGATGGTCCTCAACGAGATGCTCTCCCTCAAACCGGATGCGATCTTTTATGTCGTTATGCCATTCGATGTCGCGCGAATGGACGCCCTCGAAAGTGAACAACCGCAGGGCGCCAGCCAAGTGAGCTCCGCCAAGCTGAATGTCGGCGCTTGGACAAAGGTGCGCCACCTCCTTGCCAACAGTCGTGTCGTTTATATGGGGCAACATTTCCTCTTGGCAGATCAATCTTTCCTGCTCCATGCCGTCCAAAACTATGGTGACCCCCTTGACGTTTCGCGCCAGCCCACACCGCCTTCCGGGGAAAAGCGGTTCGCTCTCCTGGACATGATTGTTGGCAAATTGGCAGATCGAGCGCGAGAGGCCCACGTGCCCTGCTTTATGATCGCGATTCCTAACCGCGTGGAAACCGCCATGATCCGGTCGAATGCTCAGATTCCGCATATGAACCCGTACATTTTCCCGCAGCGGATGCAGGCCATCGCACAAACGCACGGCATGGCGTATATCGACCTCCTTGCATATTTGAGGAACGCGCCGAATGCCACGGATCTCTACTATCGCGTCGATGGGCACCCCACGGGATCTTTCCACGAATTACTGACGCGCGTCCTTGTCGACTATTTCAGAGAGTGGGGCTCCTTGTCCGCGCCTATTAGCGACGTAAGCGGAAACTAAGGCTCGCTATGGGAAATCCGTCCCTCCACTTTTTCGCGTTTTCGTTTATCACCATCTTGCTCTATCAACTCTTTCGCTCTGTGCCTTGGCGAAAATTCGTGCTTCTAGCCGCCAACTGCTATTTCTTGAGCTCGTTTACTCATGATTTTCGGTCTTTTCTGCCTTTTATTGGTTTTCTTGCTCTCGGTTATGCGGGCTTGCGGCTTGTGCATTCCACCCGGGCTTGGGCCTTTCCGATTGCGCTTCTTCTAGTGATCTTTTGTTTCATCTGGCTAAAAAAGTATACCTTTCTACCCAGTCCTCTCTTCCTTCCTTTCCCCTACTTCGCCGTCGGCCTCTCCTATATTTTATTTCGGACTCTGCACCTCATCATTGACACTCACAACGGACTTCTCAAGGAAATAGTGAGCCCGCTTCAATATGTCCTCTACATCATCAACTTCACAACGCTCGTTTCCGGCCCCATTCAGAAATTCCCGGAGTTCACTGGAATGGTGGAGTCTCCCTTGTGCCCCAGGCCCTCCTGGCCAGACATCGGCATCGCCATCGAGCGGATGATTAAGGGCTTCTTCAAAGCAAATGTGTTGGCGTTGGCATTCTCTGATATCCAGGCCAATGGCGTGATGCAACTATTCCAAACCGATCCGGTGACGGGACATCTGCTCTCAGCCATTCTCGCCTTCGCTTCCTATCCTTTTTTTCTCTACTGCAATTTCTCCGGCTATATTGACATCGTCATTGGCATCGCTCGGCTGCTAAGTATTGCCTTGCCGGAAAACTTCAACAGGCCTTTTTCTTCCGATAGTTTCATCGAGTTTTGGAGCCGCTGGCATATCACCCTTTCCGAATGGCTCAAAACTTACGTCTACAACCCGATGTTGATGAACCTGATGAGACGCTTTCCGGCACCTCAGCTTGAGCCGGCGTGGGCGGTTCTGTCCTTCTTTGTGACTTTCTTTTTAATTGGCATCTGGCATGGCCAGACTTCTGCTTTTGTCTTTTTCGGGTTTCTTCAGGGATTTGGCGTCAGCACAAATAAACTCTATCAGATCATTATGTCCCGTTCGTTCGGCAAAAAGAGCTATCGCGCGCTTTCGTCCCACCCCCTTTATATTGCGTTTTCTCGCGGCCTCACATTTTCTTGGTTCACTTTCAGCTTGATCTGGTTCTGGTCCAACTGGCCCCAAGTCAATAGGATGTTCTCGGTGATTGGGCTGCGAGATGCACTCGCCGTGTGGGTTATCATCTGGGCCGGTGCGACGCTTGTGCTTGCCGGCTGGGAGGCGCTTCGAAAAGCTGCTCTTTCCGTTCAAATTCGCGGCAGCGCCGTTCTTCAGTCACGCTATTGGCGGACGGCTCAGGCCACAGGTCTTTTGGTGATCACCCTTGGCGTCGTCATGCTCTCGAATCGGTCGGCGCCAGAAATGGTCTACAAGACATTCTAGGAGGGCACTAACGCGCGTAATTCGATTTCGGCCCCCCGCCGGGGAAGATGCTGCAGTGTCAATCCGAGTCAGTCCTCCCCGAAAAGTGGCTCATACATGGCCAATCAACGGAAATCTACTTAATGAATTCAATGGTTGCCATTTGACCACAGCCACGACACCAAGCCCCGTCGGAAATTATGCGATCACTTGTTCAGCCGCGGCGACCCTGAACTACGAGTTTAGTTACGTTTCTGGAACACTCGCTCTGACCTGCCACTTCGTTTCGATCACTCTATCGCCGTCCGAAACCTGGCAACAATCTTCGACGAATACCCTACAAAACCTTGATCCATGACATAGGAAAATGCTAGACGAACCAATAGCTTAGCGTTTCTGCTCTTACTTTGAGCGCAGGAGGCCCCCGGTTCAAATCCGCGCGCCCCGACCACTACTCCTTGGAATTCTTGCCGCTGGGACTTGGCATAAATCGGTAGCCTATGCCTCGGACGGTGAGCAAGTAGCGAGGCTTGGAAGGCTCCCGCTCAATATACCGGCGCAAACGCACGATGAAGTTATCAATGGCTCGCGTGTCGGTGTCTTCGTGTAGATTCCAGACCTCCTGCAATAATTGTTTGCGAGAGACGGGGAGGCCGCTATTGCGGATTAGGCAGCGAAATAGGTCGGACTCCATCATGGTCAGCGGAATGACTTGGTTGCCCACTCGCAATTGCAAGTTTCGAAAATCCACGACTTTGTCGTCAAAGCGGAAAATTTCCAGTGAAGGTTCGTTGGTGCTTGGCGCAGCGTCTTGGGTGGAAGCTGGATTGGCTGAGCTCTGCCAGTTCTTCCGGCGCAGTAGGCTCTCGACACGTGCGATCAGAATGGCGAGATTGAACGGCTTCGGCAGGTAATCATCCGCGCCGGATTCAAACCCCTTCAGCACATCTTCCGGGCGGCCGCGAGCGGTAAGCATAAGCAGCGGAGTGTAGTTTTGCGCTTTGCGCAGCTCACGCGCAATCAAGAATCCGTCCTTCCCTGGCAGCATGACGTCCAGCACAAGGGCGTCGAAGCTTTCGCGGTCGCGCATCAGCCGCTTCAATGCGCCCTCGCCAGTGTCTGTAATCTCCACGGTATGACCTTCTGCCTCGAGATTGAAGCGTAGTCCCTCGGCCAGATGCGCTTCATCTTCAACGATGAGGATACGGCTCATGCCTGGTAGACCCTGGGAAGACGAATGGTAAACGTGCTGCCCTGCCCTTCCCCGGCGCTTTCGGCGAAGGCGTCGCCGCCGTAGCGGCGAGCGATGGAGCGCACGATAAAGAGACCTAGTCCGGTTCCCTTCACTTTGTCCGTTTTTGAATTCGAGGCGCGGTAGAAGCGTTTGAAGATTCGCTTCATTTCGGTCCGCGGTATGCCGATGCCCCGGTCGTGAACGCGCAGCAGAACTGTATCGATATTGGGCGTGAGCAAATCCACCACGATGTTTTTCTTGTCCCCAGAATATTTGATGGCATTGTCGAGCAGATTGAATACGGCGGTGCGAAATTCCTCGGGGTTGCCCAAGACTAAGATTTCCTCCGGCGGCACCGAACCAAGACTCAAGACCTCTGGCGACAGATTTTGCCGCAGACGCGCGAGCGCCAAGCCTTCGCGCACAATGCCGGAAAATTGCACTTCCTGCCAGTTCTTTCGGGCGCTCGCGTGCCGGACTTCGCCGGCCTTCAGCACTTGTTCAACCGTCCCGAGCAAGCGATCGGTGTCGTCAATCATGATGCGATAAAATTCGCGGCGCTTAGCTTCATCCAGGTTCCGGCTCGCCAGAGTTTCCAGGTAAAGACGGATAGAGGCGATCGGTGTTTTTAGTTCATGCGTGACGGCATTGAGGAAGCTGTCCTGCTGCTCATTTCGCCGGATCTCGCGGACCAGAAAGATCGTGTTGACGACCAGGCCCGCGATAAGCACACCGAAAAAAATGATGCCGAGGACGAGCGGAACAACTTGCCGCCAGTGAAAGATGATCCAGCTGACATTGAGGACGATCGTCAGGGCAACGAGACAAGCCCCGAGCGCGATGAAGAACGCAATAGCCTTGGTTCGGCGCGTGATGCGCATGACGTCTTAGTCTACGCCAGGGCGAGCGATTGCCATATCGGCGGTGCAGTAAGGAGGACTCGTAGCTCTCCAGATTGCGCGGACGAATCCCGTCGAGAAAAGATCAATCGCCGCTGGAAATCACCAGTGGCGCGACTGCTGGGGCGACTTCAGGCCTGGTGACCACGTTCCGTTCATCGCCATGCGGTGCCGGCGCAAGTTTGTGACGCTTGACGTCCCACGCGAGGCCAACCGCACGCAAAGCGCAGATGCCATACCAGTTCAGATCGATTTCATACCAGACAATCCCGTGACGCGCAGACTGTGGAACTGCGTGATGATTGTTGTGCCATCCTTCGCCAAAGGTAAGCAGCGCCACCCAAAGACTGTTTTTGGAAGTATCGTCCGTAATGAACCGACGCGAACCCCACATGTGCGTCGCAGAGTTTACCAGCCAAGTGGAATGCAACCCGAATACGGTTCGCACGAACACTCCCCACAAGAGAAACGGCCAGCCCCCAATCGCAAACAGTCCGATGCCAAGCACCGTGAGCGGCACCCAGTGCCACTTGGTAATCCAAACATGAAACTTGTCTTTTCGCAGATCGGGAACATAGGGCAACAGTTGGGTAACGCTGTTGTGCATGGCCTGCCCAGTCATAATCCAACCCATGTGCGCCCACAAGCCGCCATCCTGCGGCGAGTGGGGATCGCCTTCCTTGTCTGTGTTCTGGTGGTGAACGCGGTGAGTGGCGACCCAAGCGATCGGTCCGCCTTCGAGTGCCAGCGTGCCGCAGACCGTCAGAAAATACTCCATCCACTTGGGCGTCTTATAGCCGCGGTGCGTGAGCAGGCGATGATAGCTCATGCCGATGCCGAGACTGCCTGCGACCCACCAAAGAACAACCGCCAGCGCGAGCGCTTTCCAGGTGAAAAAGAACAACGCGGCGACCGCGCCGATATGAAATGCAAGCATGAACAGGGATGTGGTCCAATTAACGGGTTGAGAAAACGTTTTGTCGTGGCCTAGGATGCTCATGAATCCGAAAGTAGCACGCGTACGGCCGGGCTTCTGTAATACTTGTGTAATCCCGGCGAGGGAAGTTCCATAGAATTGTGGCGAAACGGTTAAGGGCAAACTAATCTTCTCGGCGCTTGGGCATCGAGGCAACTCGCCCTTCGATCTGAGCACCGTGGCGGTAAATCCTTGCAGGCCCAGAGGTTAGACGCCAGTCTGAAAGGACCACGAATTGCCCGGAAAATGAGAGCGCAAATAGCGTATACTGGCGGGGAACAAATTCCAGAATAAAGGTGCCGTCACCCGAGCGCGTCGGGAGGAACTTGGTTTTCATGACGGTCACCGCGGCGAATCTAACGCCAGAATTGTAATTCAGTTCCTGCCTGCTCGTTTGCCACAAAAGCCCATGGTCTTTATTCCTTGGCCATGTTGTGGTGTGCAGGGAGGACCGACAGTCTTAGGCGATACCGTAGGGGGAGAAAACGCTTGGCTCTGCTCACTCAGGAAAAACACGATCTAGTCGGCAACCTCATCAGCCTCGGCAAGAGCCGCGGCTACGTGCTCAACGAGGAAGTGAACGACGTCCTTTCCGCAGAAGAACACACGACAGAAGAGATCGATAACCTCTTTTCTACCTTCGAGCGCGACGGCACCGAAATTTTCGAAGATATTGCGGCGGCGAGAGCTGCGCACACGACCCTCGAAGTCACGCAGCGAATAGAACTCGGTCCCCGGAACGACGCGATCCATGAGGAAGAAACCGAGATCGAACGGCCGGTGCACTCCGTGCAGAAAAGCACCGACCCTGTCAGCACCTACCTGCGTGAAATGGGCGTGGTGCCGCTCTTAACGCGCGAGACAGAGATCGTTCTTGCCAAGCGCATGGAACGCGGGAAGTTGCGAGTGCTGAAGACCGTCTCGCGCTCGCCGATCGTGGCCAAGGAACTGATCGCCGTTGGCGCGGAGCTTCGTAAAGGCGCTCTTTCCATCAAGAAAATCGTCCACCTCCAGGAAGAAGAACTTACGGACGACAATATCGAAGAAAAGTTGCGCCAAACACTGCGGATCATCCACCAGGTCGAGAAGCTCTACCAGCTTGGACGGAGGCAGGCGCTCAAGCTGGAGAACATTGGAAAATCCGAAAGGCTGGCACATCTGCGCGCGCGGCGCCGTCTGGCGCGGACGCGCATTGCCATTTCGCTCCTGGTCCGCTCCATCGAATTCAGCGACGCAGAGAAAAGGCGCCTGATTGATGTTCTGCGCATAACAGCCGAGCGGCTGCACACGCTCGAACGCGAGATTGGCCGCTTGGAGCGCCGCGCGAACTCCTCCCGCTCGGAAAGCGCAAATGGAGCGCGCGACGAGCTGCGTGCGCGCCGGACGGAGCGAAAGAACATCGAAGAATCGTGCGAAGTTGGCCTGGACTCTCTGAAGCGCGCGCTCAGAGCCATCCGGCATGGAGAAGCGGAAACCGAACAGGCAAAAACCGAACTAACCGAGGCAAACCTCCGCCTCGTCGTCTCCATCGCGAAAAAATATACAAACCGCGGCATGCAGTTCCTCGATTTGATCCAAGAGGGAAACATCGGCCTCATGAAGGGCGCCGACAAATTCGAGTGGCGCCGCGGGTACAAATTCTCCACCTACGCGACCTGGTGGATTCGCCAAGGCATTACTCGCGCCATTGCGGATCAGGCGCGTACCATCCGCGTGCCCGTGCACATGATCGAGACGATCAACAAGCAGGCCCGCACGAGCCGGCAGCTAGTGCAAGAACTCGGGCGGGAGCCTACTACCGAGGAACTCGCGAGGCGCATGGATCTTTCCATCGACGCGATCTGCAAAACGAAAAAGATCGCGCAGCAACCCATGTCCTTCGAGACTCCTATCGGAGAAGATGAAGAGTCCCACCTCGGTGACTTTGTTGAGGACAAGGGCGTCGTTTCGCCGTCGGATGCTGCCATTCATCTCAACTTGAAGGAACATTTGGCCTCCGTGTTGAAGACGCTTACGCCGCGCGAGGAAAGAATCATTAAGATGCGTTTTGGTCTGGAGGACGGCAATGAACTGACGCTGGAGCAAGTGGGCCAGTCGTTCGCCGTCACCCGGGAGCGCATACGTCAAATCGAGGCCAAGGCCCTGCGAAAGTTGCGCCATCATTCGCGATCGAGGCGGTTCCGAATCTTTCTGCAAAGCGCCTTTTGAAAATCGGCGGTAAGGTTGCAGGCTTGTCCCCCTTCTCTGGAATATCTCGATCCGGCCACGGAAGTTCCACGGCTGTCTAGCCGCCGGTTCGGCGTGAAAAACGGGGAATAATCGGCGGGTGCGAATCTCGTCTCCCCGTCGAAGCAAATCGCCTGCCATTCCAAAATGTGTGTTAAGAAGTTTCTAGCTATCGCGTCTTAGATTGTAGAAGAGCCGAGGAGGGATACTTGGCGGCCGCGATAGAAAACATCATGGTGACGCAAGCAGCTGCAGAGCTTGAAGTAGTCTTTCGCGCCCACCAGGCTTGTGTCCTCAAGGCCGCTTACCGCGTAACCGGCAGCATGGCCGACGCCGAGGATGTGGCACAGTCGGTCTTCTTGCGTTTGGCACGCGGCACGGTTGACCACAGCCGTATCTCCAATCTACAAGGTTACTTACACAGGTCAGCGGTGAACGCTGCCTTGGACCTGATTCGGTCGAGGGGTCATCGCGAAGTCGTCCCCGTCGAAACGGCGGATCAACTCCAATCCAATCCCAGTCTCTCCCCGGAACGTGCGCATTCCTCGATGGAAATCAAGAATTGGCTTCGCCAGGAGCTTGCCAAGCTCAGTCCGCGCACTGCCGAGATGTTTACCCTGCGCTATATCGAAGGCCTGGACAACCCGGAAATCGCCGAGCTGATGAACACATCGCAGGCGGTTGTTGCAGTCACGCTTCATCGGACTCGCGCGCGACTGAAGAAGAGCCTTCGTGGATTTAGGAAAGGTGCATCATGAAATTGTTTCGATCAAAACAAGACGCTCAGCTCGAGCAATCGATCTCCGAGCTTCGCGCTGAACAGCCCGACGCGAAGGCGCTTTCTGCCTCTGCCGAGCGCGTGTGGCAGAAGTTGCAAGCAGGGCTAGGCGAGGAAGCGACAGTCATCGCATTGCAGCCCATCCGTGGCTGCGCCGATATTCGTGCCATTCTACCGGCCTTTCATCAACAAGAGCTGCCTCCGGCTCGTGCGCTCATCGTCGAAGATCATCTGAAGGAATGTGTTTCCTGCCGTTCCTATGCTCATGGCCGTGCGGTGGACAGCAAGTCAAACGTTGGCTGGCGGATGGAACCCGCGTCGCGCGGCTTCCAGTGGAGTTTTGCCAGACTTTCTTTCGTGGCCGCTTCCTTGGCCGTGCTGGTTGCATTGGTTTGGACCGGGCGCAACTGGTACATCGATGGCCCTCCGGGCACCCGCGCGCGCATCGACTCCATCGCAGGCCTCGCGTACCGCGTTGGCCCAGTTGGCGAGCAAGCACTAAAAGTGGGTGACGAAGTTGCCCAGGGCGAATTCATCCGCACCGCCGCCGATTCGCATGCCACGGTAAAGCTCTTCGACGGCTCGAAAGTGGAAATGAATCAGCGCGCGGAGCTGGCCGTCAGCGCGGACCGCCGCAACACCACTATCCAGCTCGATCAGGGCAGCATCATCGTGCAGGCCGCCCATCGTCACACCGGTCACCTGTACGTCAGCGCTCCGGATTGCACGGTAGCCGTCACGGGCACGGTCTTTTCCGTGAACTCCGGCACCAAAGGCTCGCGCGTCTCCGTGATTGAAGGCGAAGTGCACGTCAAGCATTCTGGGCTGGAATCCATTCTGCACTCAGGCGACCAGGTGGCCACAACCTCAAGCGTCGGCCTTGTTCCCGTCAGTCAGGAAATCGGCTGGAGCAACGACCTCAATCACGAACTGGCTCTGCTTGCGGAATTTTCAACGCTTCGCGAAAAACTCGAGACCATCCCAACGCCCGGTCCGCGGTATGGAAGCAAGATTCTTCCCATGCTGGCGCCGGATACCATCCTGTATATCGGCATCCCCAACCTTGGGGACGCCCTCCAGCAAGCAAATCAAATCTTTCAGCAGCAGCTTTCGCAAAGCAAAGTTCTGCAAGACTGGTGGAACAAGAGCGGAAACTCGAATCAGCATCCAACTCCTGAAGAGCTGATTGGACAGATTCAAGCCATCAGCCAGTACCTGGGCGACGAAGTGGTGATTACGTTCCGATCCGGCCCCGCCGCCCGCGACCAGGGACCTGTCCTGCTGGCCGAGGTGAAGCAGGCCGGACTCAAGGATTACTTGCAAAACCAGCTGGCGGCTAGTTTGTCCAACACGCAAAGCAAATCCAATCTGCGCGTTGTGGACCTGCAGTCGCTCTCTTCCCTTGCAGTTGGCGAGCGCGGAATGATCATGCTTGTCCGACAGAACATGCTTGTCGTCGGCGGCGACGCAACTTCTGTCCAGGAGATGAGCGCGCAGCTCGACGCCGGAACGACACAATTTGCTGCCACCGACTTTGGCCAAAGAATCTTGAACGTATACAGCCAGGGCACCGAAACGTTGGTCGCTGCGAATATCGGCCAGATTCTGAACTCTGGCCAGCACCAGCAACATGAATCGAATGCGCTGCAGAATAGCGGCTTCAACGACATAAAATATTTGATCGCCACGCGCGGCCAGGGCTCCACTCAAGCAGACAACCGCATCACTCTGGAATTTAATGGCCAGCGCAAGGGCATCGCCTCCTGGTTAGCCACTCCCGCTCCCGTAGGCTCGCTCGACTATGTTTCCGCCAACGCTGGCGCGGCAGTTTCTTTCGTTGGGAAGCAGCCAGCCCTCATGCTCGACGATCTTTTCACCACGTTCGGCGCTGCGGATCCAAACTTCAGCCAAAATCTGGGCCAGCTGAATACAGAACTCGGTCTCAATATTCGCAACGACCTTGCGAGCACCCTCGGCGGAGAGATGACCCTCGCTCTAGACGGCCCGGTTCTTCCTACGCCTTCCTGGAAAGCCATTATCGAGGTCAACCAATCGGGTGCTCTTCAGCTTGCCATCGAAAAGTTGGTGCAGGCTGCAAATCGGGAAACGCAGAAATCGAATCAGCCCGGCCTGACGCTTAATCAAGCACAAGTCGATGGACGAACGTTTTACACGATCCAGTCGCAATCTCCGGGGCTTACGACCGTTACGTCCGAGTACGACTACACCTTCGCCGACGGGTACATGATCCTAGCGCCTTCTCGCGCGCTGCTAGTCGCGGCAATAGAAACGCACGCGAGCGGCACTTCGCTGGCTCGCTCGGCTTCGTTTCGCGCTCTTCTGCCCAGCGACAACCAGGCGAACTTTTCAGCGATGCTCTACCAGAATCTCAGCCCGATCCTGAAACCGCTCGCTTCCCAGCTTAATTCCGGGCAGTTGGCGATGCTCCAGCAACTGGCAACCGACTCCAAGCCGAGCGTGATTTGTGCGTATGGTGAAAACGATCGCATCGAAGTGGCGAGCAGCGGCAAGCTTCTTGACTTGAACCCGGCTTTTCCCACGTTGCTGCACTTGCTGGGCTTGTCCGAACATGGAACTTCGCGCCAAGCCAATCCGTAATAACATCTAGACGATGACTCCTACGATTGAGCTCAACGGGCTCGAAGTTCAACTCGGCGGCCGAACGATTCTTCATGGCCTCACCGGCGTTCTGAACAGCCGTGCCATTGGGCTCCTCGGGCCCAACGGCGCCGGCAAGTCCACGCTCATCAATACTCTTCTGGGTTTTCACACTCCGTCCAAAGGCAGTGCACGTGTGCTTGGAATTGACTCTCACACGAGCGGCAAAGCGCTTCGCTCATTAGTCGGCTACATGCCCGAGAACGACGCCTTCATTTCGAAAATGTCCGGTGTCCGCTTTGTCCGTTACATGGCAGAGATTTCCGGCCTTCCCTCCGAGCAAGCCATGGAGCGCGCGCACGAAGCTTTTGTTTACGTCGGATTAGGCGAAGCGCGCTATCGCCCGGTAGGGACTTATTCTCTGGGCATGAAGCAACTCGCAAAATTGGCACAGGCGATTGCGCATGGCCCCAAAGTTCTCATTTTGGACGAACCCACCAACGGCATGGACCCGCCGGCACGCAAGCGTTTGATCGAACTCATCCGCGAAATCCGAGAAGCGAGCGACATCTGCCTGCTGCTCTCCTCGCATCTTCTGCGTGACGTCGAAGAAACCTGTGACGAGGTGCTGATTCTCCGCAACGGACAAATCGCCTCCATCTGTAATCTCGTCGAAGAACGGCGCGCCAATCGCAAGTTCCTGGAACTGGAAACGATCGGTGCCGAAACCACATTTACCTCCGCACTCGAAAGCCTCGGCTGCGAGTGCGCGGTATTTAGCAGCGGACGCATCAAGGTCGTCATGCCGGACAGCGTTGAGATCCGGGAAGTGTTCAAAGTCGCCGCGGATCGCGGCGTGCAGATTCGCCGCATGAATCACCGCCGTGATTCGCTCGAAGACATTTTCCTCAACGCCATGGAGCAGACGGGAGCAGCGGATGGCCGTCTATAAGCGCCGGTACAACTCCTACACTGGTTCGTTGACCCCGCAATGGTCGCGCTTTTTCGTCCTCACGCGCTTCGCCTTCGCCGACCTGTTCAAATCCCGCTTCTTCGTTCTTCTGTTGATCTTTTGCATCATTCCCTGCCTGTTCTTTGCGGGCTTCATTTTCGTCGCAAACAACAAAACCATGCAATTGCTTTTGCAGTTGCGCGAGATGAATTTCTTTACGGTGGAAAACCAATACTTCATCAACGTCGTGATCGCGCAGGCTCAGGCTGCTTTTCTTTTGAACTGTTGGGTCGGTCCCATACTGATTAGCGGCGATCTGACCAATGGCGCCCTTCCTCTTTTTCTGAGCCGCCCCTTCAGCCGGGCCGACTATGTTCTTGGAAAACTTTCGGTACTGGGCATACTCCTCTCCGCTATCACTTGGATTCCTTGCTTGCTCCTATTTAGCCTTCAGGCAGGGTTGGCGAGAGACGGTTGGATCTGGTCGCACCTGTGGATGGTCGTACCCATTATCTTCTGTTCCGCGATTTGGATCCTGATGCTCTCACTCATTTCGTTAGCCGTTTCAGCGTGGATCAAGCTGCGCATTGTCGCCACCGGCATAATCTTCGTCACATTTTTTATCCCCGCGGGCCTCGGCGAGATGTTCAACGCCATCATGGGAACCATCTGGGGCCGGTTGCTGAATTTCACGTATGTGTTCCGGCTTATCGTGGGGCATGCATTTCGTGAGGGGGCCGTGCGGCTGTCCAGGCGCGGATGGGAAGAGATTCCAATTCCTGCGGCCTGGGGCGCCCTGATTTTTGTCTGCCTGCTTTCGCTTGTCATTCTCAATGCGCGCTTGCGCGCCCGCGAGACGGTGCGAGGATGACACCGGACACCCGCCAAATCGTTTTCGACAATGTCTCCAAGTTTTACGGAGAAGTTCTTGGCGTGAACAAAGTGAACTTCTCTCTCGAGCCGGGAATCACCAGTCTCGTCGGCCCCAACGGCTCAGGCAAAACCACCCTAATGAACTTACTAACCGGCTTGATCAAGCCGTCTCACGGGGCGGTTTACGTTCTCGGCCTTACGCCCCAACAACCCATCGAATTCTTCCGTCAAGTTGGCTACTGCACGCAATTTGATTCCTTCCCTCCCGGCACCAACGGCTACGACTTTATTTATTGGCCCCTGCGCCTCCACGGTTTTGGCCACGACCAAGCCACGAAGCTCACCAACGAAGCCCTTGAACGCGCTGGCATGGCGCCGGTCGCACGCCGTAAAGTCGCGGGCTACAGCAAAGGGATGCGCCAGCGCATTCGCCTGGCTCAGGCGATTGCCCATCACCCGTCCGTGCTGGTTCTCGACGAACCGCTCAACGGCCTCGATCCTATGGCCCGCGCCGAATCCATCGCTCTCTTTGAAGCCATCGCCAAACAAGGAATGCACGTCATCATTTCCAGTCATATTTTGGAGGAAGTCGATCGTATTTCCGACCGCGTCGTGCTCATGAGCAGCGGCTACGTTGTCGCCGAAGGTCAAATCAAGGAAGTCCGCCGCGAAGTCCGCGATCACCCCATGCAAATCCTTGTCCGGTGTTCGAATGCCGCAAAGCTGGCCTCCGCGGCCTTCGAACTCGATCACGTTGTCGAAGCCAAAATCCTGAGCGACGGCCAAAGCGTCCTCGTCCGCACTCGCGACGCCGAGCAGTTCTCCCTCCTGCTCAACAAAATCGTCTCCGCGGGCTTAGTCGAAGTCGATGCCGTCGCCCCTGCCGACGACGACGTAAACTCCATCTATCAATATCTCATCGGATCGGATGGCAGCCCGACATGAGCATTCAGGAATCCGTAGCCCGCGCCCAAAGCAGTTTCAAAGAACAACCTTGGCGGCTCTTCGCCAGCCAGATCTCCGTCCTTGTTCGCATGGAAGTTCGCCGAAACCTATTCACTCGCCGGAGAATTGGTTTTCATTTGCTCGCGTGGATACCGGTATTATTCCTCCTCGCCCACAATATCTTCGACAGACGCGACATCGATCCTGCCCAAATCGAAAACGATACATTCACCCTTGCGGGAATTATCCAGCTCTACTATTTCCGGCTCGGCATTTTCTTCGCCTGCATGGGAATCTTTACGTGGCTGTTCCGCGGCGAAATGGTCCAGCGTACGCTCCACTATCAATTTCTCGTCCCAGTAAGAAAAGAAGTTCTGGTGATTGGAAAGTTTCTGGCCGGTGCGGTCATTTCTATCGCACTTTTCGAGACAGCGGTTTTTGCCTGCTTTTGTCTCACGTATAGCCGCTTCGGTTCAGCGGGCAGATCTTACGTTTTTGACGGGCCCGGTCTCGGTCAGCTGGGATCCTATCTCTTGGCGACGGCTCTAGCCTGCCTTGGCTACGGCGCCGTGTTTCTAACTCTCAGTCTTCTCTTCAAGAATCCGATCATCCCCGGCGTCATGTTGCTGGGATGGGAAACGATCTCTCCGATCTTCCCCGCCTGGGCACAGAGACTCAGCGTCGCTTTCTATCTGAAGCACCTATGTCCCGTTAATCTACCCATCGACGGCCCCATGGCGATTTTCACCATCGTCGCTGAACCTGTCTCTCCCTTTGTTGCCGTCCTCGGCTTGCTCTGTCTTACCGTCGCGATTCTTGTTCTTTCCTGCTTCCTGATTCATCGGCTTGAGGTCACCTACACGGCCGAGTAGCCTCGCCACGTCCTCCGGGCTCCGCGAGACGTCAATTCCTGCTTACTGCGCAAAGGCTCCGCGGCGGAATTCCGCAAGCGCATCCAGTATCCCCGGTCCATACATTTCGGTCTTCTTCTCGCCGAATCCCGAAACATTCCGAAGTTCGGCGAGCGATCGCGGCTTCACTCGACAGAGTTCATCGAGCGAGGTGTCATGCATCACGACATAGGCGGGAAGGCCACGCTCTTTTGCTGTTGTCCGGCGCCACTCGCGAAGGTATTCGCGCAGCTCGGGGTCGATCCCACCAGCCGGTCTGCTGACGTTCGAATCCCCTGCTGAGATTTGAGCCGGCTCGCGCTTGGTCTCTCTTGCCAGAAAGGGGACCCCGCCCGTCGCACCGGCTGCCGCAGCTGCGGCCTTGCGCTTCGTTGCTTTTTTCGCGGGCGCAGCCGCCAGCCATTCCGGCTCTCCGACACACACATCGCACGCCCCGCAAGATTCCCATTTCCTATGCTCCCCGAAGTGCGAGCAAATCTGATTGTGGCGGCACGCCTTCCCCTCCACGAACCTCCGGATCTCGTGATAACGCGTCCACGCACGTTGTTTCTCCGCTGGATCGCTCAATTGCTCCACGAAATACGTCAGCAAACCCACGTCACGCTTCTGCCATAACAAAATGCAATCCGCCGGTTCGCCATCACGCCCCGCTCGCCCCGCTTCCTGGTAATACTGTTCAATCGATTTCGGCAGCGAGAGATGAATCACCGCACGCACCGCCGCCTTGTTAATCCCTAACCCAAAAGCGATCGTTCCGACCAAAACACGCACTTCATCCGACATCCACCGCTCTTGATTCTGCCTCCGCGTATCACTATCCATCTTTCCGTGATACGCAATCGCAGAAATTCCATGCTCTCCCAAAAAATCTACCGTCTCTTCCACTCGCGCAATCGTCGGCGCGTAGACGATCACGTTGTTATCCGCGTACTTCCGCATCGCCCGTATCAGCAGCTCATCCTGCGTCTTCCCCACGCATTCCTTCACGATGTACTGCAAGTTCGGCCGGTGAAAGCTCGCGATATACTTATCCGGCTCTCGCAGCGCGAGCTGCGCGATGATGTCGTGCCGCACCCGCCTCGTCGCGCTCGCCGTAAACGCCGCAATTGGCAACTCCGCAAAATATTTTCGTAGTGAGCTCAGCTGCCGGTATTCCGGCCGGAACTCGTGCCCCCACTCCGAAATGCAATGCGCCTCATCAATCGCAAAAAAAGAAACCGGCACGCGCCGCAGCCACGTGATCGTGTCCTCTCGCGCTAGCCGCTCGGGAGAAAGATACAAAAGTCGGTACGCCCCTTCGATCGCCTTGCGTTGCACGCGCGATTGCTCATCTGCAGCCAGCGTGCTATTCAAAAGTGCCGACGGAATTCCCATTTGTGTAAGCTGCGCCACCTGGTCCTGCATCAACGCAATCAGCGGCGACACCACGATCACCGTCTTCTCCTGCAAAATCGCTGCTGGTAATTGATAGCAGAGCGATTTTCCGCCGCCCGTCGGCATCACCACGCAAGTGTCCCGCCCGCCAAGCAGACTCTTCACGATATTTTCCTGCAAAGGACGGAACGCGTCGTAACCCCAGTACTGCCGCAATGCTCCAAGCAGCTCTCTATCCGAATTCATGCATTGAGTATAGTTCCCAGTTGAGACGTGGTCTATGAAGCTCTGCCGTCGAGCTCGCTCTACGCTGACAGCGCCGGTGTCCCCGCCGCCAACTTTTTATGAACATTTGTTCAAGTTCATCTCGCGGCCGATTCCGACTTATCTCTTGACAATAGAGTGACAACAGCGTAACTCATCACCCGAAACGCTCGCTTTCCAGTCCGGGCGGCATTCGGCACTTATCAGCATTGCCTCCCGCAAGGTATTTGACGGGGTTCATGACATTTAAAATGAATTCCTATTTCGCTCTGGAGGACTGTCTGTGACTTGGAATCAGATTTACGATCCCCTGGGCCATTGGTGGCTCTCCACGCTCGTCGCCGCTCTGCCCGTAGTAGTTCTTCTCGGCTTGCTCGCCGGCTTCAAAGTCCGCGCCCACCTCTGCGCCGTCGCCGGCGCCGCCACCGCCATTCTCTGCGCCATTCTCGTCTTCCACATGCCCGCACAGATGGCCGCGAGCAGCTTTCTCTATGGCGCCGCCTACGGTCTCCTCAAAATCGTCTGGATCGTCATCGCCGCCGTCTTTCTCTACGACATCTCCGTCGAAACCGGCCAATTTGAAATCATGAAGCAGTCCGTGGCCGCCATTACGCCAGACCGCCGCCTCCAACTACTCCTCGTTGCCTTCTGCTTCGGCGCCTTCATCGAAGGCTGTGCCGGTTTCGGCGCGCCCGTCGCCATCGCTGGCGCTTTCATGATCGGCCTCGGCTTCAAACCCTTTCACGCCGCTGCTCTCAATCTCATCGCCAACACCGCCCCTGTCGCCTTTGGCGCCATTGGCACTCCCATTCACGCCCTCGCCTCCGTAACGGCCCTCAACGAAAGCGATCTCACTGCCATGATCGGCCGCATCCTCCCCATCACCGCGGTGATCGTTCCCTTCTGGCTGGTTCGCGCCATGGTCAGCTGGTCCGAAACTGTCGAAGTCCTTCCCGCCATCCTCGTCGTGGGTGTCTCTTTCGCCGGCACCCAATTCTTTTGGTCCAACTTCATGGACAGCAATCTCGTGGACATCGCCTCCGGTGTCGTCTCCCTCATCGCCACCATGATTTTTCTCCGCTTCTGGAAGCCCAAAAATATCTGGCGCTTCCCCGAAGAGCGAGAAGCCGACGCCACCAAAGGCACCGCCGCAGTCCAGGCTTCCGTAACCGACACCATGGGCGACGAATGGAAAATTCGTCAAAGATCTCTTGCTGGCACGCGCTACTCCGCAGGCCAGATCGCCAAAGCATGGCTGCCCTTCGCCATCCTCTCGCTTTTCGTCCTTGCTTGGGGACTCCCCAGCATCAAGCTAGCTATGAACAAAGCCACCACTCCCGCGTTCACCGTGAAGCTCCCCGACGGCAAAAATCGCCCCGGCCCCGCCGGATGGGACTGGCCCGCGCTCCACAACAAAGTTTTTCGCACGCCTCCCGTCGTTGCCAAACCCGCCGCTGAAGCCGCTCGCTTTGATTTCAACTGGCTCACCGCCACCGGCACAGCCTGCTTCCTGGCCGCTCTAGTCTCAGGCTTCATCCTCGGCCTCGGTCCCGGCAAAATCCTGAAAATCTTCGGCGGCACACTGGTCCGCCTCCGCTTCGCGATCGTCGCCATGACCTGCATGCTCGGCCTCGGCTACGTCACGCGCTATTCCGGCATGGACGCCGTCCTCGGCCTCGCCTTTACGCGCACCGGCTGGTTCTTCCCCTTCTTCGGCGCCTTCATCGGCTGGCTCGGCGTAGCCCTCACTGGCAGCGACACCTCCTCCAACGTCCTCTTCGGCGGCCTGCAAAAAATCACCGCCCAGCAGCTCAACCTTAGCCCTATCCTCATGTGCGCCACCAACAGCGCCGGCGGCGTCATGGGCAAAATGATCGACGCTCAATCCATCTGCATCGCCACCGCCGCCACCAACCAAGTCGGCCAAGAAGGCTCCATCTTCCGCTTCGTTTTCTGGCACTCTGTAGCTCTAGCTAGCATCGTCGGCGTCATCGTCATGCTCTACGCCTACGTCTTCCCCCAATTCATCCCCAACGGCTTATCCTTCATCCACTAGGCGCGCGCTCGCAATTTCGCCGCCTCCGCGTAGGGGCACGATACATCGTGCCCGTCTTGCATCCGCTCGCCGCCCTTCTCCCCTCCTCGACGGAATGAGTCCAAGCCATCTTTCGCCTCTGCCATCGCGAAAAAATTCCCTTCATAGGCCGCGGCTCCGGCACCCGTCTCCAGCGTCGCTGAAAATTTTTCCTAGGTTAATTAAATTATCAGTTAATTTCGCAGCGTCTACCGAATGTGTACCCCTCTCTTTGCGCATTCGCCCTGCTCGAAGCTCGTTTCTCACGCCTGGAACGTATCCCTTATAGGACAGACCTGCCGCTAACCGGCTGGGATACTAAGTCTGGATTAAGACGAGGTTACCTTGACGAAAACTCCAGTTTCACCTGTGGGCGGCAATGAGTCCCTTCCCGAGTCTACGGGTACAGAATCCGTGGCCGATATTCTCGAACAGCAACTCGACCCTACGATTCAGGAGTGGATCGGGCTTGTCGAGAAAGAGCCCGAGCTCGCCCGAATCCGCCTGAACTTCCAGGAACGCACTGGCCATCTTCCCAGGCTTCTCCATGACGTGATCGACAGGCTGCGGCTTGACAAAGGTACAAAGGCTCCCGTTTCGGTCGCTGCAAGTCATCACGGAGAGCTACGAAGACAGCAAGGATACACCGCCGCTATGGTCGTCGATGAATCCCGAATCCTGCAAGTCAGCATTTTCTCGACGCTGCACAAGAATGAGCATCGAGTGAAATTCAGCAAGTTGCTTCCAGACGTTGTAACTATCGCGGACGAAGTAGACGCGCAATTAAAGCAGCAGATCCTCTGCTTCCTGCCAGTCGAGACACCGAGAAAGGGTACTAACTGAATTTGCTTCCAGTTGGGCCACTCCCGGTGCCCGCATGAAAATAAAGAATTCCAATATGCGATCGCTCGAGCCGCAGACCTTCCGCGATACTTCGGGAACGGCAAGGAAGGTTGCCGAATTTCGGAAAGACGAGCCAATTTATATTCAAGGTGACGCGGCCCACAGCGTCATGTACATCCAAAAGGGCAACGTAAAATTCTCCGTGGTGAGCGCGACGGGTAAAGTGGCTGTGGTCGCGTTGCTTGGTCCCAACGATTTTTTTGGCGAGGGCTGCATGGCGGGTCAGTCGGTCCGCATGGGCACGGCGATCGCCATTACGCCGGCTTCCGTTCTTGCCATCGACAAGAACGAATTGTTAGGTATGCTCCGTACACAAGACAAATTATCAGACTCTTTTGTCGAATTCATACTCAATCATAAAAATCGAGTTGAGGAAGCTTTGATCGATCAGCTCTTCAATTCGTCCGAGAAGCGGCTTGCCCGCGCGCTACTCGCGCTCGGCCGTTATGGAAAAGTGCAGCACCAGCTAGACGATGAACTGCCAACTATCTCCCAGGAAACTCTGTCGGAAATAATCGGCACCACGCGCTCTCGCGTGAATTTCTTCATGAACAAATTTAGAAAACTGGGTTTCATCGAATACCACAACCGCAAAATCAAAATAAACAAGTCATTGCTGACATTTGTTTTGGACGAGTAAGACCGCCGCTCCTAACTCCCTATCCTTCCTCGACCGTAGTATCCTTTCCCTCAGCCCAACATGAACGCCTCCCTCCTCACCGAACTCCGCGCCATCGCGGGCGCCCGCGCCGTCATCACGTCCCCCGAAGAACTCCACACCTACGACTCCGACGCCCTAACCAATTTCCGAACCATGCCTCAAGCCGTCCTTCTCCCATCCTCGACGCAAGAAGTCCAAGCCATCCTTCGCCTCTGTCATCGCGAAAAAATTCCCTTCGTAGCCCGCGGCTCCGGCACCGGACTAAGCGGCGGCGCACTCCCCGTGGAAAACGGCATCGTCATCAGCCTGGCCCGCATGAACCGCATCCTCGAAGTCGATCTGCCCAACGCCCGCGTCACCGTCGAGCCCGGCGTCATCAATCTCGATGTCACCGCCCGTGTCGCCCCGCAAAACTATTTCTACGCGCCCGATCCCTCTTCGCAATCCATCTGCAGCATCGGCGGCAACGTCGCCGAAAACTCCGGCGGCGCCCACTGCCTGAAGTATGGCTTCACCACCACGCACGTCCTCGGCCTCGAAGTCGTCCTCCCCGACGGCTCGCTCGTCCACCTTGGCGGCAAAACTCTCGACACTCCCGGCTACGATCTCCTCGGCGTTTTCGTCGGCTCCGAAGGCACTCTCGGCGTCGCCACAAAAATGATTCTCCGCATCGTCAAGCGCCCCGAGTGCGTGCAAACCCTCCTCGCTGCTTTCCCCGATACCAACGAAGCCGGCGCCGCCGTCAGCAGCATCATCGCCGCTGGCATGCTCCCCGCCGCCATCGAAATGATGGACACGCTCGCCATCCAAGCCGCCGAAGCCGCCGTCCACGCCAACTATCCGATGTGCGGCGCGCTCCTCCTCGTAGAGCTCGACGGCCCCATTGCCGAAGTTGCTTCTCTCATGGCCCACGTCAACGAAATCTGTCGCGCCCACGGCGCCTCCGAAATTCGCGTCGCTCAATCCGACGCCGAACGCGCCCTCGTCTGGAAAGGCCGCAAAGCCGCCTTCGCTGCCATGGGCCGCATCTCCCCCAACTACATCGTGCAAGACGGCGTCATTCCCCGCACCGCCCTCCCGCAAGTCATGAGCGAAATCTCGCGCCTCAGCACCGCGGCAGGCATTCGCGTCGCCAACGTCTTCCACGCCGGCGACGGCAACCTCCACCCGCTAGTCCTCTACGACGCACGCATCCCCGGCCAGCAACACGCCGCCGAATCTCTCTCCGCCAAAATCCTCGATCTCTGCATCGCCGCCGGCGGTTCCATCACCGGCGAACACGGCGTCGGCCAGGACAAAAAATACGCCATGTCCAAAATGTTCGCCGAACCCGACTTAGCCACCATGCAACGAGTCCGCGCCGCCTTCGACCCGCTCCAACTCAGCAATCCCACCAAAGTGTTCCCAACGCCGCGCCTCTGCGGCGAAAAACCCGGCGAGTACGTCCTCCATCCGTCAGAAATCTCCGGCGCCGCCGACCGCTTCTGATTCGTGCCTTGCTTCTCGGCCGTAGGGGCACGATACATCGTGCCCGTCCTGCGCTCCTATCGTCGGCCCGTGTTCCGCGCCGGACCGCCCCGCGCACGAACACGCCCACACCGTCATTTCGAGCGCAGCAGGCCGACGCTTTTTCCTTCACGTTCGCTTCCTGCGAACGTGTCGGCCTGCGCGGCGAGAAATCTCTCTTCGATTTCTGCGGGTGCCCCAGGTTCGTTTTTTGAACCTGGGTCTTCACTCTTGGGGGTTCGCACACACCGCCGCTCCTGCTCCATCACCACTACGCCACGCGCCACCCATTCAGCGTAAACTAACGCCTCACATCCAACTCTGGAGGCCTTCCCATGCGATCCGACATCATCCCCGGCGCCACTTTCCCTAACTACGACCTTCCCGACCACACCGCCAAACACCGCAAACTCTCCGACCTCCAAGGCCCTCACCCCATGGTCCTCGTTCTAAGCCGCGGCGGCTTCTGCCCCAAAGACCGCCGCCAATCCGAATTCCTCGTCCAACTGCATCGCGAACTCGAAGTCTCCTACTGCCGCCTGGTCACCATCAGCACCGACAATATCACCGAGACAAACGAGTATCGCACCGGCGTCGGCGCCCATTGGCCTTTCCTCTCCGATGCCGGCCGTACCATCCAAAAGGATCTCGACATCGCCGAATACACCGACCCTCTCCACAATCCCATGATCCCCCACGTCATCGTCCTTGAGCCCAGCCTCCTCATCCACAAAATCTACAACGGCTACTGGTTCCTCGGCCGCCCCACCATGGAAGAACTCCGCCAGGACCTCCGCGCCGTTACCAAAAAATGCCGCCCCGACTGGGACATCACCACTCCCGAACTAAGAGCCGCCTGGCAGCAAGGCCGCAAAGACCTCTTCTATCCCTACGGCAAAACGTACGTCCAAGCCCTGGGCGAACAGGACTAGAAGCGATAGGCCCGCATTTCTAGCTCTGCGACACACGCGCGACCAGAGTGCCAGCGGACAGCGGGAGATTTGCAGGTTCACGCTGTCGCAGCTACAGGATGCATTCCACACCTTAAAGTATTAGACTTGCCTGTAGCGCACTCGCGCGATCCTGGCAGCTCTGCATCGATGCTGCAAGGAGGGTAACTCTATGCCACTCGTTTTCTCCCGTGTTTCGACCCCCAGGAAAATTTTGGTGGTAGCTGCCTGTGTGCTGGCCTGCGCTTGGTTAAAGACTCCGATGGCCTTAGCTCAACGGGTAGGCCACGTTGGCGGGGGCGGACAGTTTAGAACTGGGGGTCTTGTTGGCGCACCGCATGTGGTTGCAGCACCGGCTTCACGCGCAATGTCTTTGCGAACTCGCGGTGGCTTTCCGGGGCGCAACCCCCTAATTTTTCGCCCCTCGTTCTTCATCCGCGCGCCGTTTCTCTGGTCCTGGCAAGCTTTCAACTCTTCTTGGTGGCTGTACTGCGGTCCCATCTGGGGCTGGAATTCCGGTTGCGACGATTTGTTCTTTTCCGCGCATACAACTGAACATTATCTCGCCCCGCCGCTGACCTACGCGAGTCCTGTCTACATTTACAGCCTGGATGGCCACCAACTCGTGCAGTTCTATCTGAAGGACGGCACAGCGTATAACGTCAACGACTACTGGTTTGTCGACAAAGAGATACATTTCACTATGCTCGACGAGAGCGGCACGAAATCCGTCGAACAGGTGATTGGCTTCGAGGAATTGGATTTACAGAAAACCATCGATGTGAATACTCGCCGTGGATTCCGAGTCGTAATGCGCAACGAGCCCCTCGAGCAGTATTTGCGAGATCATCCCGATCTCACTCCTCCTTCCCTCGAGCCTCCTCAAAAAAACTAACCCACGCGAACCATCGTTCATCAGCCGTGTTACCTAATCGCGCTCGCACGCTTGAATACTATTCGCCTCTCCGCTTTCGCGTCGTATCCTGACCGCATGCTCGCCCTCCGCCTCAGTGCTCTTCTCCTCCTGGCGACTCTCGCGACGGCTCAGCAAACGTCCGTCTCACCAGCCGCAACTCCCAGCATCCCCGAACCCAAGCTTCCCGTGATCGACGACAAAGCCTGCCCAGGCAAGGGCGGCACTGTCCCTCAAACGAAAATCGTCCGGCCCGACGAAATATACTCCTCCTGGCAAGGCAAACGTCTCTCAGTCGGCGAGCTAAAATCCGGCGATGAAGTAGCCGTACTCGCTGGCGTAAATCTGATCCGCGAACCCGACAGAGCTGTCGTCAAGCACTCCGGACCCGATCTTGCCCCTTTGCTCAAGCCGGGCGATGTGGTCCTTCGTTACGGTCTCCACGCCGATGGCGATTCGGACTTCTGGGGCATGGGCGTTTGGTTTACGGAGAATTATGAGCAAATCATCGAAAAAGGCAGTTGGTGCGGTTTCTCCGACAAAACCCTCTGCACCATCGAGATCACCAAGAACGGCGTGAAAGAGTGGTGGGTGCAAGTGAAAACCGCCAGTGGCCTCACTGGCTGGGTCTGCGCCAGCAGGGTCACCGGCGACAAGCTCTGGGAAAACCGTAATTTCGTCCAGCTCTGCATGCTGGACTGAACTCTTTTCAATTCTTCAACCTCTTCGCCTGCTATGTAACATTCCTACCCGCAATTCGCTCCGTCGTCTGCCGCTAAATGGATTGGAACCACCGCGCTAGACCTCAAGATTTCGCCGTTAGTGGACCGAAGCCTGTGCGTAGTAGCCCTGACGAGTCCGTGCAGTTAACTTACGATCTGCAAGATGGATTTCTAGCTGGTGGTATTCGTCTCGCTTCTGGTCCAAGGGTGGAGCGAACGAGAGCTCGTAGTAAGCCTGCGTATCCTCGAGGCACTGTTTCACGGATCCAGTGATGTCATTGCTGGCGGTGAGAGCAAGTCCGCCGCTCTGTGTGGCGATGACCTGTAACGCTAGGTCGCCCCAGTCGGCCTGGTAAATCTTGCTGATTCCTTTGGTGAAGGCCTCCCAGCGGAAGGCGCGTCCCCCGAAGTCAGCACTGCCTAGAGGATCGATGCTGTAGAGCGTGATGTCTCCCTGCCGCAGCAGAGTCGACACCTGCACGACATTATCGAAGATCTGTTGCCGTTGCTTCAAATCCATCTGTTGCTCGACGCCGGGGCCAGAGAGCAGAGGCCAGCCCGGCGAAACCCACAGAATCATCTTGCGCCCTGGACGGGCAGCCTCGTGTGTCGCAAGTTGAAATAGCGCCTTCATGGAAATCTGCAAGCGTTCGATGGCGCTGTAGATGCCGCCGGTGCGGTGGATTGTATGTAAGCCAAGGGCGTATTGGTCCAACGCGACGCTGAGTGCGTTGCCGTCGCTCGAGAAGTCGTTCTGAACCTTGATGCCGTCATCCGTAAGGAAGGCAAGCGCTATCGGGTGGGCGAGTTGCCCGCCATCGGTCCGCAGGAACTTGTCGAGCTCCGAACGTTCGTACGCGATATTCGTAATCCCGGTGTTCACGTCATCGACCACAAGCACCACCTCGATCGGGGCTTCGCGCCCACGCACGGCCCGGAAAGACAGGATCGTCTGGGGAACCTTATTATCCAATAGAGTGAAATCTTGCTGCTGAAGACCGCTCACAGGCGGCCCGGACTTTGGAGTCACGACGACTTCAAGATTGATGATGTCGGCGCTTGACGTGTTTGGCGGAGTGGGCTCTTGGGCTAAGCCCGCTGCCCCACAAAGCGAAGAGACGAGTAAAAAACTGCACAGTCGTGCGTTGATGAACATCAGTTCCCTCCGTCCGACCAAGAACTGGCTGCTCTCCATTGCGGCGCTTCGCTATTCTGGATCACTAAGGCCCTGACTACATAGACGCGAGGCAAGCTTGTTGAGTTACGAATCCTCCCTTCTGCTAGGCCGTGCCTTGCTACTCCCGCTTCTGGCGCGCACCTTGACGACAACCCACCGTTGTAATGTACTGAGTCTCTCAAATGCCGACTACCTGGCAAGACGTTCGGTATGGAGCGCGGAATCTGAAGAAGAGCCCCGGTTTCACACTCGCCGCCGTGCTCTCGCTCGCGCTTGGCATCGGCGCCACCACGGCAGTATTCAGCGTAATCTACGCAGTTCTGATCCATCCCTACCCGTATATAGGCGCGGACCGTATGATCCGCCTCCAAGCTGAGGACAATGCGGGAGTTCCGAGAAACTTTTTCTTGACCGGCCCGCAACTGCGACAGTTCCGGCAGGCGAATTCGGCCCAGAGCGTACTGGCACAAACAAACTGGGAAGAATCTACCACCGGAAGCGAACTGCCGGAGGATGTGAGGGCAGTTTTCCTGACGTCGAACGCGTCCAGCTTTTTCGGCGTACCAGCGTTTCTAGGTCGAGGACTGCTTCCGTCGGACGCGCCGGATGGCCAGGATCCGCAACCAATAGTGGTGCTCAGCTTCTCCTTTTGGCAGCGGCATTTTGGCGGAAGATCCGACGTCTTGGGCATGAACTTGGGAATGGCTCATAAAAGCTACACGATTGTGGGTGTTCTGCCGCCGCGGTTTGCCTGGACCTTTGCCGACGTCTATCTTCCCTTGAAAGTCACAAACGACGTCAGTGATCTCGTCTGGGTATCTTGCGTGAAGCTTAAAGAGGGTGTGAGCCCTGCCGCTGCGGAGTCAGAATTCCAGGCATTGCTAGAGCAGTTTGCAAAAGAGACCCCGAAGAACTTTCCGGTCAGCTTCCGCGTCCGTGTTTCCCGATTGATCGACGAACACAGCTCCAGCTTTGCGCGCATGCTTTATCTGTTGTTTGCAGGCGTCACGCTCCTGCTGGTGATTGGCTGCGCGAATGTTTCGATTCTGCTGCTGGCGAGAGGTACGGCGCGTCAACACGAGCTGGCGGTGAGAGCGGCTGTCGGGGCGGGTCGGTGGCGCATCCTCCGTCAGTTGCTCACGGAATCCTCGTTGCTGTCTTTGACCGGTGTAGCGCTCGGCATACTGCTGGCCTATGGCAGCCTAATTTTGATCGTTCGTTGGCTGCCGCGCACTGCTTATCCCTATGAAGTGGCCGTCCAAATTAATGCGCCGGTATTGTGTTTCTGCATTGGCGTCGCACTTCTGACGGTGCTGATGTTTGGGCTTTCGCCCGCACTGCGATTCAGCCGCCCAGATCTAAGCCAGGTCATGCGGTCGAGCAGCCGCATGTTAGCTGGCGCAGCAGGTGCCAAGCGGACGCATAGTCTTCTGATTGCTGGACAGATTGCTCTAACACTCTTGCTCCTCGCGGCTGGCGCCGCGGCCATAGAGGGCTTTCTCCGCCTCTCGCACGCCCCGCTTGGCTATGATCCGCGCAACACAATCGTCGTCGGCATACCCCTCCATGACAACACCTACATCAAATGGGAAGAACGAGCGGCCTACTTCCGTCAGCTTCGCGAAAGTGTTGCAACTATTCCCGGAGTGATTTCTGCGGCTATTTCCTCAGAAGCGACGCCACCGATGAACGGAAAAGACGAGACCGCTGAAATCATGGGCCAGCAGGCCATCGAGGATCGCCGGATTCGCCTAAGTATGGTGAGCCCGGAATATTTTTCCGCGCTTCACGTTGCGCTGCTAGAAGGACGAACTTGGGACGAAGCCGAGACGATGCAGGGAGCGCACGTGGCGGTGATTAACCAGACCATGGCGCGTGAGTATTGGCCCGATGGCGCTGTTCTGGGCCGGCGGCTCCGCATGCCGCAAGTGAAGAATGAGCCTATTCGTCTTGCGGCCCCGGGAAGCGATCAGTGGTTCCAGATCGTTGGGGTCGTTGCGGACGCGAGAAATGATGGCCTGGCAAATCCCGTGAAACCTGCCGTCTACGTGCCTTACACAATCTGGATGGAACTGTACATTCACATTCTGGTGCGCACCCAAAGCCTCCCCGCTTCCGTATTCCGTTCTGTTCGTACACAGGTACGTTCGGTCGATCCGGATCAGCAAGTCGAGGGAGAAGGACAAAGTGTCACCTTGGAAGAGCTGGTCGCCAAGATGCCCGAGTGGCAGCAGGGATATTTGGCATCGATGCTCCTTGGCGCTTTCGCGTTGGTGGCGCTGGTGCTGGCGCTCGTCGGTCTCTACAGCGTGGTCTCTTACAGCATTGCGCAAAGGACCGGCGAATTCGGGATTCGCATGGCGTTGGGCGCACAGCGGAGAGAGGTTCTTTGGCTGGTCTTCTCGGGAACTGCGCTCAGCGTGGGCAGCGGTGTTGCCGCAGGAATTTTTCTGAGCCTATCCTTGGCAAAAATACTAGCTCGGTGGACGGAGGGAGGTTCGAGCGATCCTCTGCTGCTTCTGTTCGTCGCTCTCCTCTTGATGGGCGCTTCGGCATTCGCATGCCTCTTGCCCGCTAGCCGCGCCTCGTTGATCGACCCGGCGACGGCACTGCGATGTGAATGAGCCGGCTTACTGTTGTAATGTACTGAGTCTCTCCAATGACCACCACTCCGCTCGACATCGAAAACGAATTTCGCGCGATTCTGGCGCCTGATTCCGTTCGCGAGGCCACTGCGTCTGACGCAGTTTGCGGCGTTCAACCGCGGCTCGTCCTCGAGCCTGCGAACGAACAACAGCTTGCCGCTGTTCTTCGTCTCGCAAATGATGCCAGCCTCGCCGTGATTCCTCGCGGCGGCGGCACCAAGCTTTCCTGGGGCAATCCTCCCACTCGCGCGGAAATTATTCTCTCCACCGCCCGCCTCGATAAAATTATCGAACACGCCTGGGCGGATCTCACCGTCAGCGTCGAAGCCGGCTGCACCATCCAAAAATTGCAGACCGCGCTCGCTCAGCACGGCCAACGCCTCGCGCTTGATCCTCTCTGGCCCGAGCAAGCCACCATCGGCGGCGTGCTCTCGACGAATGACAGCGGCTCGCTGCGCCTTCGATTCGGCGCTCTGCGCGACTTGATCATTGGCGTGACGCTGGCGCTTCCCGATGGCACTCTCGCTTCCAGTGGCGGCAAAGTCGTCAAAAATGTCGCGGGCTATGATCTCCCCAAACTGGTCACTGGCGCTCTCGGAACTCTCGCGGTCATCACTCGCGCCGTCTTCCGCCTTCATCCGCTCCCGCGAAACTCGAAGACACTCTCCGTCTCCGGCTGCACTCTGCAAGACATGCAACACCTCATCCTCGCCATCCAGGATTCAAAGCTGGCTCATACCGCGCTCCAAGCACGAATTGCGCAAGACGCCGAGCCCATCATAGACATCCTTTTTGAAGGAACCGAAGCCGGCATCGCCGCGCAAGAAGTGCAGTTGCGAGCAATCGCCGGTTCCTCCTCCGTTCTCGCTGCGCAGCCCGCCGTCTGGGGCACGTCGCAAGAACTGTGGAACTCCGCGAATTCCGCGGCGACAGCAGTGGCAAAACTCACCACACTCCCGGCCTCCATCGCACGCACAGTGGAAATCCTGCAACGCGCAGCAAGCTCTCGTAACGCGCACTGGAAGTTAACGATGCAAGCCACAGGCATCGGCTGGCTGCGTTTGGATGCCACGCCGGAAAATCTCCACGCCGTACTTTCGGATCTTCGCTTCGAGCTCGAACACTCCAGCGGCTCACTCGGAGCGTTTCATCATCCCGCAGGGATGCAGCACATAGACGCGTGGGGAACACCTGGCGACGCCCTGCCCCTCATGCGCGCCGTGAAGCATCAGTTCGATCCTAAAAAAACTCTGAATCCCGGCCGTTTTCTCGCTGGCATCTGATCAAGGAGCTTTTGCAAATGAAAGTATGCCGCATTGTTCTTCCGCTGATTGCTCTCCTCTTCGTTGCGGCGTCAAATCGCGTCACCGCGCAATCCGCGCCCGATTCTCATCCCGAAGTTCACGGCCTAAAAATAACCATTCTCTCCACCATGCTCGCCGACGACGGCATCGGCGAATGGGGCTTCGCCGCGCTCGTCGAAGCGGATGGCCACAAAATTCTTTTCGACACCGGCGCCCGTCCCAACACCGTCCTAGAAAACGCCCGCGAACTGAAGCTCGACCTCAGCGACGTTCAGGACGTAATCCTCAGCCACTTTCATGACGACCACACCACCGGCCTCATGACTCTCCGCCGCGAATTCTCCAAATCGAATCCGAACGCTCTCTCCCGCGTTCACGTCGCGGAGGGAATCTTCCTCGAGCGCCGTGGCCACAACCCCAATCCCATGATTCAAATGAAAAAAGACTTCGAGGCCACCGGCGGTGTATTCGTCATCCACGAAAAACCCGGAGAACTTTTCCCCGGCATTTGGCTCACCGGCCCGGTTCCACGCGTCTACCCCGAAAAAAACTATCCGGCAGGCACCGAAGTCAACACAGGAACCGCCTGGGTCGAAGACACCGTTCCCGACGATCAATCTCTCGTCTTTAACACGTCGCACGGCCTCGTCTTGCTTTCCGGCTGCGGCCATTCCGGCATCATCAACACGCTGCAATACGCCCGCGGTTTTCTCCGCCCCGCTCCTGTAGATGCGGCCATTGGTGGCTTCCATCTCTTTGCTGCCACCGACCAACAACTCGCCTGGACCGCCTCCAAGCTCAAGGAATACCAGACCGCCCGGATCCTCGGCGCGCACTGCACCGGCATCGAAAGCGTCTACCGCCTCCGCGAACTCCTCGGTCTCACTCGCCAAACGTGTCTCGTGGGAACCATCGGCGCCGTCTACGACCTCAACAGCGGAATTCAGACCGGCCCCATCGCCCGTTAATTTTCGAACCAAATGTGAGGTGAAGTTCATGAGCCTAGCGGTGCAGTTATACATTCAAAAAAGACCGGCTCTGCGGTGGCTCGTCCCCTTTCTTCTGTCGCTCGGCCTTGCCGTCTTTACTTCTGCTCAATCGCCGGCATCCGCCAGCTCCGCAATGCAACCCTCGCGCGCGAACCCCGTTCTTCTCGAAACTCTCTCCTGGGACGAAGCAGAGCGCATACTCACTCCCGATTCTGTCGTGGTCATCGCGCTTGGCGCCGAATCCAAAGAACACGGCCGTCATCTTCAACTCAACAACGATTTCCTCATGGCTGAATATCTCAAGAAGCGCGTCCTTGATTCCGCCCCGCAAAACACCGTCGTCGCTCCCACCATCAACTACAGCTTCTACCCCGCCTTCCTCGAATATCCCGGCTCCACTTCGCTCAGCATGGACACGGCTCGCGCCATGATCACCGACATTATTCATTCCCTCGCGCACTACGGCCCGCGTCGCTTTTACATTCTCAATACCGGCATCTCCACACTCAGGCCTCTCGCGCAAGCCGCTGTGGATCTCCTGAAGGACGGCATCGTCCTCCACTACACCGATCTCACCAAGGACGACCCCGTCGAAAAGAAACTTCGCCAATCCGGAGGCACGCACGCCGACGAAATTGAAACCTCCATGATGCTCTACATCGCGCCCGAAACTGTTCGCATGAAAAAAGCCGCCCGCGATCTCAATCCCAATCAGCCCGGCGGGCTTACTCGCGACCCTCAAGGAAAAGGCACCTATTCCCCGACCGGAGCCTGGGGCGACCCCACCCTGGCCACGCGCGAAAAAGGCCAAGCCGTCGTCGAATCGCTAGTGGCAACCATCCTCAAAGATATCGACGAGCTACGCCAAACCACTCCGCAGACCCCCAAATGAATTCGTTCCTCCTCCGCGCGGCTCTGTGCTCTCTGCGCCTCTGCGTTATCTTTTTCTTTCTTTTCTTCTCGCCATCGTCGTTTGCCAGCAACACCGCCCTTCGGTTATGTTCACGAGTGGCAGCACGCATCGCTCTTTCATGACTACCGCTCCCGAAACTAATCCATTGCCCAGCGCCTTCGACGCGCACCATCCGCCGTCCAAGCAAATCATCGAGACCTGCGTCCACTGCGGGTTCTGCCTGCCCGTCTGCCCCACTTACGTTCTTTGGAACGAAGAGATGGATTCACCGCGTGGACGCATCTATCTAATGAAGCTCGCCAGCGAAGGTGCCGCGACGATGAACCCGCAATGGGTCAGCCACATTGACTCCTGCCTCGGCTGCATGGCTTGCATGACCGCCTGCCCTTCCGGCGTCGACTACGGAAAACTCATCGAAGCCACTCGCGCGCAAATCGAGCGCCATCATCCACGCACGCTCGCCGAAAAACTCCACCGCCGTTTTCTCTTCGCCGTCTTCACGCGGCCGGATCGTCTCCGCTTGCTTCGCTGGCCGCTGCTTGTCTACCAAAAGTCCGGCCTGCAATCGCTCGTCCGCGGAACTGGCCTCCTGAAGCTTTTTCCAAAACGCTTGCAATCCATGGAAGCGCTAATGCCGAAGCTCGCGAAAAATGAGCACGTGCCAGAAATCACGCCAGCACAAGGGCCGCGACGACGCCGTGTCGGCCTGTTGCTCGGTTGCGTGCAGCGCGAATTCTTTCCTCAAGTGAACGCTGCCACAGCTCGCGTTCTCGCGGCCGAAGGGTGCGAAGTCGTAGCACCGAAAGACCAACCGTGTTGCGGCGCTCTCATGGTTCACGCGGGAGAGGAAGCCGGCGCGCTTGCCCTCGCCAGAAGAATCATCGAGGCCTTCGAGCGCGCCAACGTGGACACCATCGTCACCAACGCCGCAGGCTGCGGCTCAAATGTAAAGGACTACGGCCATCTGCTTCGCGACGATCCAAACTACGCCGATCGCGCCAAAGCTTTCGCCGCAAAATGCAAGGACATCACTGAAGTTCTCGCGGAGCTGCCGCCGCGCGCAACGAGAAATCCCCTGCGCATCCGCGTGGCGTTCCACGACTCCTGTCATCTGCAACACGCGCAAGGCGTCCGCGCGCAACCCCGCCAGCTCCTCTCCAACATCCCCGGCCTCGAACTATCCGAAATCCCGGAAGCCGCCATCTGCTGCGGCTCCGCAGGCATCTACAACCTGGTCCAACCCGACGCTGCCAACGCCCTCGGCGATCGCAAAGCCCAACTCATTGCCCCGCTCAACGCCGAAGTGGTCGCTACTGGCAACCCCGGCTGCCTGCTCCAGCTCCAATCCTCCCTGGCCCGCCAGGGCCGCCCGATTCCAGTAGTCCACACCATCCAGCTCGTCGACGCCTCCATCCGCGGCCAGCCGTTGTAGGGGCACGGCATGTTTACCCTGAGCTTCGAAGGGCCGTGCCCGTCTTGGAATTGCGGCGGCACCGGCAGAATTTCTCAGTGTGTTTAGTTACGCGGCCTTCTTGGTCCAGGCGCCGAGAATCAGCCCCATCAAAAACAATCCGGCCAGCGAATAGAATTCATTTATTGCAAACAACTGCATCGATCGCATTTCGTACATATACGATGTGAACGTCACGGGTCCGATGAAACCGATCCACAAAAGGATTCCAACGGCCGCGCCGCGTGCAGCTGTGTTCGCATTCCGCCAGATGCAAATCTGCGCCAAGACAAACGCAATCAGCAGATTCAGCACAAACGTAATGACGTACGGTAAAACCGGATTCATGCTGGCCGCTTTTTCCACGGTCATCTGTTCGAGAGCCATCCACGGCTTCGCAAACAGGAATCCATACCACAGCGCCCCGAGTATCCAGTACGCCAAAGCCGAAACAAACACGGCTGCATAATTTGTCTTCATCGCACACTCCTCATCTCTCTCTCTTTAGCCCGAGTCCCCTCAACGATATCCGCGCACAAAAAAATAAATGGTCATTGCCGCTCCCACCAAAATCACGAACGCGCGAATCCAAGACTGCGGCAGCTTCTGCGCATAGTGCGCGCTGGTGATTCCTCCCAACAAAGATCCCGCCGTCATCACCAGCGCTTGCGGCCAGAAGATCGCCTTTGTAATCACGAAGGTCACCGCCGCAACACCGTTGATTACGCCGCCGAGCAACACCTTCAATTTATTCATCGCGTGAATGTCCGTCATGCCCATCGCCGCGAACATCGCCAAATTCATGATACCGATCCCACCGCCGAAATATCCGCCATACACCGCAACGAACAACTCGAAGATTGACGCACCGGTCACCGCCGCAACACTCGAATCGTGCGAAATACCCGCCGAAATTCTTCCCGTCAAATGCTTGCCAAAAGCAAAGAGCAGCGTCGCTCCAAGCAACAGCCACGGCAACACCTTCAAGAAAGTCTGCGCTGGCGTCTTGATCAGCAAGATCGCTCCTGCCAATCCGCCAATCACGCTGGTGAGGATCAGCGGAATCATCACTCGCCGCGGAATATTCAGCCGCATGCGGTACGCCCCGCCGCTCGCCGTTGTCCCCACCCAGAGCGCCAACGTATTGGTAGCGTTGGCCGGCACGGGCGGCACTCCCGTAAACAAAAGCGCCGGAAACGCCACAAAGCTCCCGCCCCCAGCGACGGCGTTAATGGCCCCGCCCAATGCCCCCGCGAAGAAGAGAAATATGACGTTGTGGAAGTTCAAGCAGACCTTTTATCACGATTCCCGTTCCACACTCCAGCACCGGCTCCTTGCGTCTCTCTCCGCTTCATCAAAACCATGTGGAGGGCTGCTGCACCACAAGGCTCCCCTAAGTCATTTCTTGACAACGCGCGCCTGGCCGTATATGAACGGTGCGATTTACGGGCCTTCCGCCACTGAATGCCTGGCTCGCACCCTTTGCGGGTCACAGGGGGGATTCAAGAGGAAGGAATCACAGCTCAGGTAAAAGTGTGTCTCGCGGCCGCTTGGACGTGCGTTCGTGTGCGCACGGCCAACACTGCAGGCAGTCATTCAACAGGAGGAAGCATGGCCAGTCAGGCGAATGTAGTCCCCGCCAGCGGAGCAGGAAGCGACAGCATCCCGAAGGTGATTCTCGCCTCCGCAGTCGGCACCATGATCGAGTGGTACGACTTCTATATCTTTGGCAGTCTCGCCGCCGTTCTCTCTCCGAAGTTCTATCCGGCTGGCAACGACACCATCGCGTTGATCGCCTATCTCTCGACCTTTGCCGTCGGCTTCCTCGTCCGTCCCTTTGGCGCGCTCTTTTTCGGCCGCATCGGCGACCTTGTCGGCCGCAAATACGCGTTCCTGGTGACCCTGACGATCATGGGAGGCGCCACCGCGCTGATTGGCTTTTTGCCCACGTTCAAAACGGCGGGGTGGTTTGCGCCTATTACGCTTCTCGTGATTCGCGTCCTGCAAGGCTTGGCGCTGGGCGGCGAGTATGGCGGGGCAACGGTTTATGTCGCTGAGCACGTTCCCGATGGCAAGCGCGGGTACTACACAAGTTTCATTCAAATCACCGCGACTCTCGGCCTCTTCGTCTCGCTGATTGTGATTTTGGTGACCCAGAATTCGATGAGCAAGGATGAGTTCTCCGACTGGGGCTGGCGCATTCCCTTCCTGATCTCCATCGTGCTGGTTTCCATTTCCCTTTACATTCGCTTGAAGATGAAGGAATCGCCGATCTTCAGCCAGCTCAAAGCCGCCGGCATGACTTCTCTGCAACCGCTCAAGGATGCCTTTGGCAAGTGGGACAACTTCTCGCGCTTTCTGATTACCCTTTTTGGAGCAACCGCCGGCCAAGGCGTGGTGTGGTACACGGGGCAGTTCTACGCGCTCTTTTATCTGCAAACCGTGCTAAAGGTGAACGGCAAAACCTCCAACATCATCGTGGCTATCGCGCTGCTTTGCGCCATGCCCTTCTTCACCGTGTTTGGTGCCCTCTCAGACAAGATCGGACGTAAATGGATCATGATGCTGGCTTGTTTGCTGGCGATCGCCACGTACATTCCGATCTATCACGGCATGCAAAGCGCCGCCGGAAACAATGTCGTAACGGTAAAATCGGCGAAGAACAAGGTGACTGGGGCCATCGCGTTGACGCCAATCACCGTGGACGCGACCGGAGCGCAAGTTCCCGCGAAGGAAGCCCCTAGTCCCAATGTTCCTATGCTCACGTTCCTCGTCTTCATCCAGGTGATTTACGTTTGCATGATCTATGGGCCCATCGCTGCGTATCTCGTGGAGGCTTTCCCGGCGAAGATCCGCTACACCTCGTTGTCGTTGCCGTATCACATCGGCAACGGCGTCTTTGGCGGACTGGTGCCGCTCATTGGTCTGTACTCGTGCGCGGCCACGGGGAACATCTACGCCGGTCTCTATTACCCCATGATTGTCGCCAGCATCACTCTGGTCTTCGGCAGCATCATGCTCAAGGAAACCTACGGCCACAAGATTTGGGACGAAGTCGGCGGCATGAAATAGCGCGTCCAGGCATCTACACAGCCGCGAGGCGCGGATTGACTACCGCGCCTGCGTGGGAGCATCATTTTTGGCGAGCAATCTCATTACATTGGTGAAATGAGATTGCATGAACCAAGCTGTCCTCCGTTGTAGAGTCACAACCGAAATCGAACTTTCAAGGGGAGTTGTCGCCGTGGCCAAAGCTCGCCAGAAAACAAAAGCGAAGGCGTCGAACAGCAAAAGCAAACTTACGGAGGCGCAGATAGCAGTTCATTGGAAAGAAGAAGAGTACTTCTATCCCTCCAAAAAATTCATCGCTCAGGCCAATCTCGCCGATCCCGCTTTTGTAAAGAAATTCAGCGAAAAACATTTCCCCGAATGTTTCGACATCTACGCGAAACTTCTCGACTGGATCAAGCCCTGGCGCAAAACTCTCGACACTTCCAATCCTCCCTTTTGGAAGTGGTTTGTCGGCGGCAAGCTCAACGCCTGCTACAACTGCGTCGACCGCCATCTCGCCAAACATAAGAACAAAGCCGCCTTGATTTTCGTCCCCGAACCTGAAAACGAATTCGCCACGGTCATCACCTATCAAGAACTGTACAAGCGTGTGAACGAAGTCGCAGCCATGCTTCGCGATTTCGCCGGGCTCAAAACGGGCGACCGCGTCACCATTCACATGCCCATGATTCCCGAACTGCCGATTACGATGCTCGCGTGTGCGCGCCTCGGTATCGTCCACTCGGTTGTTTTTGGCGGTTTCAGTGGAGAAGCTTGCGGCCTTCGTGCTGCCGATTCCGGCAGCCGCGTTCTGATTTATGCCGATGGTTATCATCGCAATGGCAAGTGGGTGGATCACAAACCCAGCGCCGACATCGCCGTAGCCACCGCAAAAAAAGAAGGGCAGCACATCGACAAAGTGCTCTTCTGGCGCCGCTACGCAGGCCACTTCCGCTCTGAATCTCCCATGATTATGGACCGCGACTACTTTGTGGACGATGTCCTGAAGGATTACCGAGGCCAAATTGTCGAGCCCATTTCCCAGGACGCCGAAGCACCGCTCTTCCTCATGTACACCAGCGGCACCACCGGCAAACCCAAAGGCTGCCAGCATCGCACCGGCGGTTATCTAGCTTACGCGGCTGGCACTTCAAAGTTTTACCAGGACATCCATCCCGAAGACGTTTACTGGTGCATGGCCGACATCGGCTGGATCACCGGCCACTCCTACATCGTCTACGGGCCGCTCGCGCTCGGCGCCACCAGCGTTCTCTACGAAGGCGTGCCACAATTCCCCGATGCGGCGCGCCCGTGGCGCATCGCCGAACGTCTGGATGTCAACATCTTCCACACCTCTCCCACCGCCATCCGCATGCTGCGCAAAGCCGGCGGCGACGAACCGAAAAAATATAACTATCACTTCAAGCACATGACAACGGTTGGCGAGCCAATTGAGCCGGAAGTGTGGCGCTGGTATTACGATGTCGTTGGAAAAAAAGAAGCGGTGATCGTGGATACCTGGTGGCAAACCGAAACCGGCGGCTTCCTCTGCAGCACGAAGCCCGCGCTCGATCCCATGAAGCCCGGTAGCGCAGGCCCCGCGGTGCTCGGCATTTATCCCGTCATCTGGGACGAGAATGGCGAAGAAATCAAACCCGGCACCGGCAAAGCCGGAAACATCTGCATTCGCAATCCGTGGCCGGGCATCATGCAAACCATTTGGGGCAGCTCGGATCGCTTCGTCAATCAGTACTACAAAAAATATTGCAAGAATCCCAAGAGCAAAGACTGGCGCGACTGGCCCTACTATGCCGCCGACGGCGCCGTTCTTCCCGCTGACGGCTACTACCGCATCCTCGGCCGCGTCGACGACGTCATCAATGTGGCCGGCCACCGCCTCGGCACAAAAGAAGTCGAATCTGCCTGCCTCAGCATCCCCGAAATAGCGGAAGCTGCCGTCGTTCCCGTCGTCGACGAAATCAAAGGTCGCGTCCCCGAAGTCTACATTTCTCTGAAGCCCGGCGTTCCTTCGAACAAAGCGATACAGGACAAAGTAATTTCCACGATCGAGACCATCATCGGCAAAATTGCCCGCCCGAAGCGCGTTCGCATCGTCCCTGACATGCCCAAAACTCGCTCCGGCAAAATCATGCGCCGCGTTCTCGCCGCCATTTCGAACCACATGGATACCGGCGACATCACGACGCTCGCAAATCCCGACATCGTCGCCCAGATTCGCGAGCTCGTGCAGGGGCGCAATACCGGCCCGCTCCAGGAAGGTCCCGAAGACATTAAACTCTTCGGCGAAGAAAAGTAGCGATAAGAAGTTGCGCTAAAAAAATCGCATTGAGGAGCAGTCCATGTCAGAGCAATCGAGAAGAGCGTTTCTAAAAACCGCCGCAACGACGGCAGCCGCAACCAGTTTACTTTCTACCGCCGCATTCGAACTTCACGGCAATCCTCTGGGTCTTCCTATCGGCTGCCAGACCTGGCCAGTACGAGAAGGCATTGCCAAAGACTTTCCAGGCACGATCAAACAACTCGCCGCGGCCGGTTTCCAAAACATTGAGCTATGCTCCCCGGTTGGCTACGAC